>OGGI01000099.1_pt1 | contig 94410 bp, 100 predicted proteins | sample 1571051 | NCBI WGS metagenome assembly OGGI01 (sample SAMEA2582075, study PRJEB24529) | metagenome | biome: Human gut stool | place: China | collected 2011 | reverse complement strand
TATGTGGAGCCTCAATAAATGGGAAGTGCTAAATGCGATTGAGCAAGAAATGAACCGTCGTGGCAGTGTTCAAGGATGTAAGGCAAAGGAGCAAAGATATACATGTTGAGACCGTTGGAGATGGCACATGCCTTTTTATCAGAAGTCATAACCAAAGAAGATATAGTCGTAGATGCTACTATGGGAAATGGATATGATACTCTTTTCTTGGCACAATTAGCTAAAAAAGTCTATGCTTTTGATATTCAAGAGCAAGCTATTGAGCAAACCACCAAGCGCTTGGCAGAAGCTAAATTGGACAATGTTGAACTGCTTTTGACAGGTCACGAAAATGTGGCTCAATATGTTGAAAGTATTAAAGCAGCTATTTTTAATCTAGGATATCTTCCGTCGGCAGATAAAACAGTGATTACGCAGCCACATACAACTATTCAGGCTTTGGAAAAATTATGTCAGCGTTTAGTAGCTGGCGGTCGGATTGCAGTCATGATTTACTATGGGCATGCAGGTGGCGATGTGGAGCGAGATGCAGTTTTAGACTTTGTTAGTCAATTGCCGCAGCAGGAATTTACTGTCGCCCTTTATAAAACAATCAACCAAATCAATCAGCCCCCCTTTTTAGTGATGATTGAGAAATTGAAAATGACCTAAGTGGAGAGAAAAATGGATAAGCAATATCTACATGAAAAATTGAACTGCTTGCGCAGTCAATATTTAGATTCAACCAATGGAGAAATTTTAGCAAAGCAAGTAAATGATGCGCAGATGAGCAAAAAAATGCTTCGGATTAAGAAAAAATTAGTCAATCTTGAAATGGAGCGCTGCCAAAAAATGATTGAGCATCGCGATTTATCGAAAATAGAGCAAAAAATCTCCGAGCAGAAGATGCTTTTTGAAAAATGCTGTAAACAAAAATAAAGGAGGAAAAGGTGGACTTACTCCTTTATATTATTATCTTTTTATCTGTTCTGATTGTTTCAAATGCCACCAACAAGCTATTTCCAAGCTTGCCAACGCCACTCATACAAATTCTATTAGGGATTGGCTTGGGATTTTTCATTCCAGTTGGAACGTTTCATTTAGAGACGGAGCTGTTTCTAGCTTTAATCATTGGACCGCTACTGTTTCGAGAAGCAGAAGAAAGCGATATTACCAGTATTCTTAAGCATTGGAAGATTGTTATTTATCTGATTTTTCCAGTTATTTTTCTATCAACTTTTAGTCTTGGCTTTTTGTCACATTGGCTATGGGTGTCCCTTCCTCTTGCAGCTTGTATCGCAGTTGGAGCCGCCTTGGGTCCGACTGATTTAGTGGCTTTTGCGTCCTTATCTGAGCGCTTTACCTTTCCAAGACGTGTAGAAAATATTTTGAAAGGGGAGGGCTTGCTAAATGATGCGAGTGGTTTAGTTGCCTTTCAATTTGCCCTGACGGCTTGGACGACAGGGAAATTTTCGGCTCAAGAAGCCAGCATCTCACTTATCCTTTCGATCATTGGTGGTTTTATTGTGGGTGGTCTAACTGCTTTTTTAAATCGTCAGTTGCAAAAGCTGCTGTATACGGTGCGAGCCTCAGACACAGCAGGAGAACTGTTGTTAGAATTAAGTTTACCGTTGCTGACATTCTTTTTGGCCGAAGAACTCCATGTATCAGGAATTATTGCAGTGGTCGTGGCAGGGATTTTTAAGGCTAGTCGTTTTAAAAGGATTACTTTATTAGAAGCTCAAGTTGATACCGTGACAGATACGATTTGGCAAACTGTCACATTTATGCTGAATGGATCGGTCTTTGTCATTTTAGGAATTGAGTTAGAAACGATAGCTGAACCCATTTTGAAAAGTCCGGTTTATGATAATCTCTGGCTCCTTCTAACGATTCTTTTGCTGACGATTGTGCTATTTGCCATTCGTTTTGTCATGATTTATGGCTTTTATTTCTGGAGAAGTCTGCGTTTGAAAAAGAGAATGTCGAAATATTGGAGAGATATTGCTCTGTTAACTTTTTCAGGCGTGAAAGGAACGGTGTCTATTGCGACCATTCTCTTGATTCCAACAGCGTTAGAACAAAAGTATCCTCTCTTGCTTTTCTTGGTGGCTGGGGTTACGTTGCTTAGTTTTTTGACAGGGCTTGTAATATTACCTCGTTTATCAGAAAACAAAGAAGAATCATCCGACTACCTCATGCATATTGCTATTTTAAATGATGTTGTCCAAGAATTGGAAGAAGATTTGAAACATACCAAAGTTAAGGCTCCGCTTTACGCGGCTATTGATAATTATCATGGACGAATCGAAAATCTTATCTTGGAGCAAGAAGGAAGATCTGTTCAAAAAGATTTGACAGATTTACAATTGCTGATGCTGAGTATCGAAAGTGACGGTTTGGAACAGGCTTACGAAGAAAGAAAAATAAGCAACCGTGCCTATTCCATTTACCAACGTTATTTATGGAATATGGAGCAAAGAATCAACCGCAACCTTGCTTCGCGCTTCACTTATTTTTTGATTAGCTTTTTCAGAATGACTCGCTTATTGCTGCATGAGATTGTTACATTTGGCTCTACTTTCCGTAATTGGCTCAATCAAGATAGAGCAAAGCCTAGTAAGGCTGAAAGAGAAGAGATTGCCGAACTGTATCTAGCCAATACAGAAGTAATTATCGGGAGTTTAGAAAATCTGAAGGGTGTTTATAATACTGCGCTTATCAATTTCTTGCAAGATTCGCGTATTCGTGAGACAGCAATTATTGAAAGCAGTGCTTTTATTGAACGGGTTATCACGCGTATCAAACCGAATAATATCAAGGAAATGCTACGAGGCTATTATTTGGAGCGGAAGATTATTTTTGAATATGAACACGAAAAGCTGATTTCAGCTAGTTATGCAAAATTTCTCCGTCAAAATGTCAATAATTTAGAAAATTATTCTCTCAAAGAAACCGCCAATACATTACCATACGACATGATGAACTATGTCAGACAGAAATAAAACGGGAGTGGATTGAGCACTTAGTTGCGAATTCACTCTTTTTTAAACAAAAAAATAAGCCTTGACAGGCTTATTTAGTTGGGATGGATATTTCAATGAGGTTTGTTGAATAGAGTGTCTTAATTCGAGAAGCATCAATCGATTTTGTATCAATTTTTCGTTTCAAAAAAAATTCTCGAATTTTTTCAACTTCTTGTTCGCGAATGGCGCGGTGTTTATTTGAAATCAGAATTTCATAATGAAAAGGTGCTTGCGTAAAGACGACGTCTGTATTTCCAGCGGAAAAAGTCTCAACTAGTGTAGCATCTGTACTTTCTAATTGACTTTGTACAAGGCGTGCATGGCTGTTTGTCGTGTTAATAAGCTTCATCTGACTTCCTCCTATATTCTATTCCTATTATAGCACTTTTTCATAAGAAATGTGAACAATTTCTCATACTTTATGATTCTTTTTCCACATTTCAATTCCCCATTTATGACTGCCACGTTTTAATTTGGAAATAGCTTCTTCGATTGGAAACCAGACGAGCTGATTAAAATCTTCTAAAGGTGCTTGCGATTGCTCATACTGGCTTACTTCATAAATGTAAGCAGGGTTATAAAAATAGGTATCGCGGTGGCGAGAATAAAAATATTCATCTGCTTGTCCGTAATATTGACCGATTTGAGCAGTAAAACCAAGCTCTTCAATCAGTTCACGTTTTAAGGCAGTTAAGCGATCCTCATCTTGCTCAATCTCGCCTCCGGGCAAGAACCAAGCGCCGTTGGGGGCTTGCACTAAAATTATCTTTTCTTGCTTTTCATCTGGAATAACTGCATAAACGCCATAGCGATTCACATATTGAACGTCTTCTTGCTTTTCTCCAAAAGTTGCGACTGTCATATCGTTTCCACTCTTTCTTATATGCTACTAATATCATAATGCAGAAATCAAGTGCTGTCAAGGCTTTCAAGCATTTTAAGGTTCAAATTTGAAAATATCTGCTGTATATAAATTGAGCACTTTTTCAAAGAGAAGACGGAAAAGAATGGCAACGACTGTTGGGATGACAAGCCAAGCCAAGATTGCCAGTCCCATGGAAAGTCCGCCTGTAACAGAAGCGAAGAGTCCAGTCAGACCAACTAATCCAAAACCTGCTGATGCAGGAGTCCCGGTAATGGTGAAGAGGGGAACCAATAGTCCAGTTACAGTAGAAGTTGCAATGATAGGAACATAAGAGATTGGGTGCTCAAAGACATTTGTCATCATCATTTTCATTGAACCAAGGGCGACAGCAACAGTTACACCAGGTTTATTGACGAAGAATGAATGAACAACAAGGACGATACAAGTTGTTCCGACCCCCATAGCAGAAGCACCGGCAGCGAGTCCATTTAGTCCAATGGCAAGACCGATTGCAACTGTTGAGATTGGAGCCACTATTAAGATAGCAAAAGTAACACAGATGAGAACACTCATTAAGTAAGGCTGAAGATCCGTAAAGTAGATGATTCCTTGCCCGATTAAGCTAGAAATCATTTTGACATAAGGAAGTGTGAATAACCCCACAGTCGCAAGAAGCGATCCAACGATTGGAAGAAGAACAAAATTAAAGGATTCAAATTTCCCTTCTAGCCAGAGCAATACGAGAACGCTGAGGGCACAAATTAGCATGACATTGATAATGTCCCCTGTACCGGTCGTGTAGAATCCAGTAACCATTTTGTTTGCAGTTGCCGTAATTTCAGCAGAGGCTTTTTGCTTTTGGAGATATCCTAATAACTCTGTAGCACCCGCTAATTTACTAGAAGCACCAGAACTAACAAAAGCAATGGCTGTCAGAAGTGCAGCTTTCATTCCTTTGAAATTAAATTCTAAGGCAACCAGCGTTCCAATTACGGCAGATAAAGTGGCTTGGAAAAGAACGTTAGCCACATTCCAAGTTGCAAAGAAAGCATTATTTTTGAAAAAGTCTAAAGAGAAAATAATGGCAAAGATACAGTTAGGCAGCAAGGCTACGATAACACCAATTGCGGTTCCGTTTAGAACTTTATGCAAAAATGATTTAGGGGTAAGTGATGCGGTTGTGTTTTCTTTTGTCATAAAAAACTCCTTTATTTTTGAAAAATAAAATCCGCCCTATCCCAAATGAGAATAAGGCGGAGTCATGTAAAAATGGAGATGATTATCCCATTTTAAAACGGTAGCTACGCCTTGATAAGATACTATAAATAATGATAATAATAGCTATAATCAACATAACGTAACTCCTTTTTTATTTTTCTTGTTGTCTATTATAACATCTTATTCCAAAAAAACAATAGAAAAATTGAAATTTTCTGATTATTTTGAAAAAACAGAATATCTATTATAAAAAATATGGGAAAACAGAAGAAAAATCTTCAAACAAATTTTACTTTTATATAAAAGTTGACACCGAGCGACAAGTTTCTTCTGTTATACTCATGATAGAAAAATGAAAGGAGCAAACAAATGAAATATGAATGGAGAAAATTAGATAAAAAACTTTATCAAGGTCCAAAAACTCCTGTGGTCATTGAACACCCTGTGCAGTCATTTATCATGTTAAATGGTCAAGGAAATCCAAATAAAGCTGACTTTTCAGAAAGGGTTTCTGCTCTTTATTCCCTCGCTTATGCGATTAAAATGGAGTATAAAAAAACTGCTCATCATCAGGAATTTACTGATTTTACCGTTTACCCTTTGGAAGGGAGTTGGCAGCAAACAGAAGCAGAGACTTTGGTAAAAGACGACTTGGTTTATACGATTATGATTGCTCAGCCAGAGTTTATTACAAATGAAATAGTTGAAACAGCTCTCGAAAAAGTAAAAGTGAAAAAACCAAATCCGTCTTATAATAAGATTCGCTTTGAACGAATAAGCGAAGGAAGCAGCGTTGCCATGCTTCATGTAGGACCATTTGACGATGAACCACAAACCTTCGCGAAAATGGATGCTTTCTGTCAAGAAAATGGGTTAAAACGCTGCACAGCATATCATCGTGAAATTTATTTGAACAATAAAAATCGCACCGCTCCAGAGAAACTAAAGACAATTTTGAGATATAGTGTTCAGTAACTAAAAAATCACTCCCTAGATTTCTAAGGAGTGACTTTCATGTTTAATTAGCATTGTTATCTGCTGGTTTTTGGATTTCTTTGTCGGCTTCATTTTCAGCTTTTTTAGCCGATTTGATGACAATTTTACCGTTGCTTGTCACGACAGCCTTGAGTTCTTTTTCACTTGGGTGTTCAAGGTAGTAGTCAGTAATGGCGTCTTCGATGTGATCTTGGATTGTCCGACGCAGAGGACGAGCTCCCATTTTCGGATCGTAACCCAAGTCAACTAATTTTTCCTTGACTTTGTCTGTCACGTCTAGGTGAATGTCATTTGTTGCAAGTCGTTCATTGACATCTTTTAGCATCAAGTCTACGATTTTTAGGAGATTTTCCTTATCAAGGGACTTAAATTCGATAATACCGTCAAAGCGGTTCATAAATTCTGGACTGAAGAAGTTGCCCAATTCACCAAGAACAGAGTTAGTCCGTCCTTCACGCGCTGCACCAAATCCGACGTTTGCTTCAACTTTTCCAGTACCGGCGTTGGAAGTCATAATGATAATCGTATCTTTGAAACTGACTGTCCGACCTTGTCCATCTGTCAGACGTCCGTCATCCAGTACTTGCAAGAACATGTGCATGACATCTGGGTGAGCTTTTTCTATTTCATCAAGTAAAATGAGAGAATAAGGATTACGACGAACACGTTCAGTTAATTGTCCGGCTTCTTCGTAGCCAACATAACCTGGAGGTGCTCCGACGAGTTTTGCTACGCTGTGTTTTTCCATGTATTCACTCATATCAAAGCGAATCATGCTGTCAGCTGAACCAAAGAGCTCAATCGCTAATTGCTTAGAAAGTTCTGTTTTGCCGACACCGGTTGGCCCAACAAAAAGGAAAGAACCAATTGGTCGGTCTGGTGTACCTAGTCCAACTCGATTACGGCGAATGGCCTTCGCAATTTTATCAACAGCATCATCTTGACCAATGACATGAGCTTTCAAATCATCGGCTAGACTAATCAGTTGCGATTGTTCCTTTTCTTTTAAGTCACCAACTGGGATATTTGTTTTTTGCTCAATGATATGTTCAATGGTTTTTTCACTGATGATAGGCGTGTCTTGGTCTGCCATTTTATTTTGCTGCATTTCTTTGTATTTAGCAATTTGGTCACGGAAATAAGCAGCTTTTTCAAAATCTTCATCACGAGTAGCTTGTGCCTTGAGATTTTCAGCTTCTACCAAGCGTTGATCAATAACTTTGGGATCAACAAAATTAAGTGTCAAATTCATCTTTGAACCTGCTTCGTCTAGCAAGTCAATGGCCTTATCGGGCAAGAAGCGATCTTGGATATAACGATTGGACAAGACAGCCGCCGCTTCAATAGCATCATCTGTGTATTTGACGTGGTGATAGTCTTCGTATTTCTTTTGAATACCTTTGAGGATAGTGATCGTTTCTTCAACTGTTGGTTCATCAACTTTTACAGGCTGCATACGGCGTTCCAGTGCAGCATCTTTTTCGATAATCCGGTATTCATTGAGAGTTGTGGCACCGACTAATTGGAGTTCACCGCGAGCAAGTGCTGGTTTTAGGATATTTCCAGCATCCATATTTCCATCGCCAGCAGAACCAGCTCCAACAATTTCGTGAATTTCATCAATGAATAATATAACATCTTGTCGAGAGCGAATTTCGTTCATGAGTTTTTGCATTCGCTCTTCAAATTGACCACGGATTCCAGTCCCTTGAACCAAACTAACGACATCTAAACGAATGACTTCTTTGCCTTGGAGTTTATGTGGCACATCTCCATCTACAATTTTCTGAGCTAAGCCTTCGACAACTGCTGTTTTACCGACACCAGGCTCTCCGATGAGGACTGGATTGTTCTTTGTTCGACGGTTGAGAATTTCAATGACGCGGACGATTTCCTCATCACGACCGATGACAGGGTCAATTTCACCGCGCCGAGCAAATTCGGTTACATTGATACCAAATTCTTCTAGGAGGCCTTTAGGCTGTTGCGGAGCTTGCTGGCGTGCACTCCCACCTTGATTGGAACCGTAACCTCCATTGCCGTAACCACCTCCAGATTGAGTCGGAGGGGTTTGTGGTTCTTGATGATTTTGAAAATTCCCTAGATTGTTAAAGAAATCATCAAAAGGGTCTAAGTTGTTTTGATTATTCATATTGGTCATTCCACGAAACAAGGCATTGTTTGGGTCTGTTTTCATGATTTGATAACAATTTTGACAGAGGTCAACTTGGTGTTGTTTTCCATTCACATTCGTGTAAAGATGAATGGTAGATTCATTTATTTTACAATTTTGACAAAGCATGTGCTACCTCTTTCTTTTAAAATTTGCTTGAATAATACCAATTGGTCAATAATAGTCAAATTTCTTAGTTTTATTATAGCAGTATTCTAAAACATTGCAAGAATAAAGTGTTAAAAGACAGATTTTTGTACTGAAGCGTTTTATTTTGTGTTAAATTTATCAAAAACAGGGCTTTTACTGGTATTTCATCTTTCATTTGTGGTAAAATAGTAACGTATAAATGAATAGGAGAAGGAAAATGGAATCACATTTAGTAAGAATTATCAATCGTTTAGATGCTATGACAAAAGATGGCGGCAATTTGAAACGCAATTTTGAGCGTGACGGAGTTGTTGTAGCAGAAGTAGCTTATAGCTATGACGAAGAAAATGGCTCAGTATTCACTCTTCGCGATGTTGCAGCGCGTGAAACTTATACATTTGACAGTATTGATTTGATTGCTATGGAAATTTATGAATTGTTGTATTAATTTGCTAGTCTCTAATAAGATATCCTCTAGGCACCTGCTTAGGGGGTATTTAATTTGCAATAATTTTTGCCTATCTACCTTAGAATTGTCAGAAATTCTTAGAAAAAAGTGGTATACTAATAATGATAGTAAGCATATTTCTTGACAAACAGAAAAGGAGAGAGTATGGATTTATCTCAAATGAAATTAGTAACAGAATATGAAATTGTCGGAATTGATTTAGAGGAAGCGAGCGTCCGTCATTTAGCAGATTTAGGGATTAAGATAGGAAGTTTTATTCAAATCATTTCAAAAACAAATGATACAGCCATTCTCTTAGTTCGAGCTGCGAGGATTGCTTTGGACAATTCTATTTTGGAAAAGCTGGACGTTGTTCTGAAAGATAGCAACTGCTCAGCTCTTCCTTTATCTGAGTTAGCTGTTGGAGATGTGGCATACATTGAAGCAATTCATGCGGATGGTGCTTTAAAACGGAGGCTGATGGATATGGGTTTGACGAAAAACACAAAAGTTCAGTTGCAGAAAGTCGCACCATTAGGTGATCCATTAGAAATTAAGTTGAGAGGTTACGATTTGACGTTGAGAAAGTCAGAAGCGAGTCTGGTTAGTGTTGTGAAAAGCGAAAAGGGAGCAAAAGGATGAAAGAATTAGCTCTTGCGGGAAATCCGAATAGTGGAAAGACCAGTTTATTTAACATTCTAACCGGTAGTAGCCAGCATGTGGGAAATTGGCCTGGTGTCACTGTCGAGAAGAAAAGTGGGTTATTTCGCAAAAATAAAGAAATCATTATCCAAGACCTACCGGGAATTTACTCCTTGTCTCCTTATACTTCTGAGGAAATGGTCAGTAGAAATTATCTTTTGAGTGGCAATGCGGATGCTATTTTTGATGTGGTTGACGCGACCAATTTAGAGCGGAATCTGTACTTGAGTTTGCAATTGATTGAGACGGGAATTCCAGTTGTGCTGGCTTTAAATATGAGCGATGTCGTTGAAAAACAAGGAAAATGGATTGATACGACTAAATTAAGTTATCAACTAGGTGTGCCAGTCGTTGCGACCAGTGCTTTGAAAAAGACTGGGATTGACCAAGTCATGCAGAAGGTCTTACGAGAAATGGAGCGCACGGATGAAATGCTCTATCCTGTTTACGACAGTCATTTTGAAGCGGCCTTGTCAGAAATTATCCGCATTTTAGGAAATGCAGTGCCTCAAAAACAGGCTCGGTTTTATGCCATTAAGCTTTTTGAACGCGATAAAGAATTATCTGAACAGCTGGTATTGTCTGATTTTCAAAAAACAGAGATTGAAGATGCGATTAGGATTACGGAGGAAATCTACACTGAAGACGCAGAGACCATTGTTGTTAATGCGCGCTATGAGTTTATTGAGTCAGCAGTCAAAATGGCGCTGCAAGCCGATGTTACTAAATTAAGTTTGTCAGACAAGATTGACCGTATTGTGACCAATCGTTATTTAGCTTTACCAATCTTTGCGCTTGTTATGTGGTTGGTGTATTTCCTCTCTATTCAAACGATTGGAACGATGGGAACCGATTGGACAAACGACATCCTCTTTGGAGAATGGATTCCAAATGGTGTTAAATCATTGCTAGAGCAATTAGCTGTAGCCGACTGGCTTCAATCTTTAATCATTGATGGGATTATCGCAGGCTGCGGAGCTGTGCTAGGCTTTGTGCCTCAGATTTTTGTCTTATTTATCTGTTTGGGTATCTTGGAAGACATCGGCTATATGAGCCGGATTGCCTTTGTAATGGATCGAATCTTTCGGCGGTTTGGTTTATCTGGAAAATCCTTTATCCCCATGTTGATTTCGACGGGGTGTGGCGTTCCTGGTGTCATGGCGAGTAGAACCATTGAAAATGAACGTGACCGTAGAATTACCATTATGACAACAACCTTTATGCCTTGTTCTGCCAAGTTGCCAATTATTTCCTTGATTGCGGGAGCTTTCTTTCCTGACAATCCTTGGATTGCACCAAGCGCTTATTTTGTCGGAATGGGAGCGATTGTCTTATCAGGGATTGCTTTGAAAAAGACAGCGAGTCTCGGTGGAGCAGTAGCGCCCTTTATCATGGAGTTGCCGAGTTACCACCTGCCACAAGTCAAAACGGTTTTGCGCTATGCAGGGCAGAAGGCTTTGAGCTTCATTAAGCGTGCTGGAACGATTATCTTTGTGACCAATATTTTCATTTGGTTTGCTAGTTCCTATAACTTTAGCTTACAGGCGGTCGAAACAGAAGATAGTATTCTAGCTACCTTAGGAAAAGGATTAGCTTGGATCTTTACTCCTCTTGGCTTTGGCAATTGGCGAGCAACGGTTGCGGCTATTACCGGCTTATTGGCGAAGGAAACGGTGATTTCCACTTTTGGGATTTTGTATAAAGTGACAGACGCGACAGAGACTACCAAAGAGTTGTGGACCAATCTTCAACAGCATTATACGGCACTTTCCGCCTACTCATTCCTTGTCTTTAATCTGCTCTGCGCTCCTTGTTTTGCAGCGATTGGTGCGATTCATCGCGAAATGGGCAATGCAAAGTGGACGTGGATTGCCATATCTTTCCAAACGCTATTGGCTTATAATGTCAGCCTTGTGATTTACCAGTTTGGTCAAGCGTTGCTATATGGAAAAGGAATATCTTTTGGGACTATTTTTGCTTTGTTCGTTGTAGCAGTTGGTCTCTATTTCATCTTTAGAAAACCACGGAAAGAAAAAATAGAAGTTATCACTTTAGATAGTCTGACACATCAAATAGTATAGGAGAAATTATGTCCACGATTATTGTATTTATCATTATTTTAGTTTTAGCTGGCGCAGCGCTGCACCACATCATTAAGGGAAAGGGGAACTGTGGTGATTGTGACTGTCAATGTGAAATCAAAGAAAAAATGAGACAAAAATAAAGAGAAAACTAAAAACATGACAGAGGTTGTCAGGTCATTTGTTGTATGATTTATTAAAAAGAAGGAGAACATAACATGGTAAGACCTACTAGCAAGACTGAGTTGATCAGTGCAGCGACGCAGCAATATGCAAAGCTGCAGTCATTGATTTCCCAATTAACAGAAGAAGAGTTAAAGACTCCATTTGATTTTTCAAAAGATGAAAAAAAGAAAGAGGCGCATTGGAAGAGGGATAAAAACCTCAGAGATGTTCTCATTCATCTTTATGAGTGGCAGCAATTGCTTTTGGATTGGGTGCATTCCAATCAAAATGGTGTCGAAAAATCGTTTTTGCCAGCAGCTTATAATTGGAGAAACTATGGTGAGATGAATGTGGCATTTTGGCAAAAACATCAACAGACACCGCTAGAAGAAGCAATCAAATTGCTTCATCAATCACAGGAAAAAGTGCTAGCCCTGGCTGAAACCTTTACAAACGAAGAACTGTTTTCAAAGGGCGTCTATAAATGGGTTGGTGGGAGTACCCTTGGCTCCTACTTTGTCAGTTGCACATCGAGTCACTACGACTGGGCCATGAAGAAGCTGAAAGCACATCAAAAGAACTGTAAAAAAGTATAACTGGCAGCAAAAAAGAAAGAAACAATGGTCAAGTGAACCACATCTAATGTGTTTCACCTCGTCCGTCGGGCTGACGGAGCAAACCAAAAGAGCTTCATCTTTTCGACCGGGTCGACAGAGCCAATCCAAAGCGGTTCATTTTATCGACCAAGTCGACAAAGCGAACCTCACGTCATTTCATCCGAGAGTCAGTCTAGCTGTCTATAAGATAAATCGGTCCGTCAACTTAGCTGACGGACCGATTTTGTCTGAACTCATTGATATCTTATTTGCTGTTATCTCCCATTAGTAAGTCTTTTGGTTGCTTACTAAGGAGCGTGATTGAAGCAATGAGGACGGAAACGATGATAATGGCAAGACCAAAGATGACCACCTTGGTCATATCATCAGGAGATACATGTACATTGAGGCTAGTGAGGGTCTTGTTAAAGCCATCCACTTCAGCCCCGCCTCCAAGATTGGCGCTCTTACCTTCTCGAGCTAGTTTTTCAGCAATACCACTGGTAACTTGTTTTAAAATGCTATTTCCCATCACCTTGCTGACAGCACTACCTGCAAAGTAAGCACCAATGAAGTTAAATATACTTACAAAGAGAACTTCTGTGATAAATTGGAAGAAAATCTTTGTTTTGCTAATTCCCATTGAAAGCATGATTCCCATTTCTTTTCTACGACCATTGATCCATAAGAACAAGACTAGCGTAAGAACAATCGCTCCAAAGATTAGAGTTCCGATTAAGAGGTTTCCAGTAACGCCGTAAATACCGTTAATAGAAGATTGAAGTGCTGGGAAGTTGCTTGTGCTTTTAACAAGGGTGTAGGCTTCCCAATCAATAGATGATATTTCTTTTACTTTCGCCATCACTTTATCAATATCTTGACTACCGTTTACAAAGAAAGTCGCATCTTGATAAATAGTGTTTTTATCTGTTGAACCTTGTAAAGTTTTAGTCGTTTCTAAGTCTGTGATAAAGGTATTTTCATACAATTCTTGAGGACTAGAAACGCCTCCTTTATTTTTCCCGTCAAAAATTCCGATAACTGTCACTTTAGTAGTTTTATTAGCTTTACGAACGTTATCATAGTCATAAGTATTCGATTTTATATCAATCGTATCGCCGACTTTAAGTTTGTTCTTTTCTGCAAAATCTTTATGAATTAAAGCAACATTTTTGTCATTTTTGTTGATATGTCTACCTTCAACTAGTTTGAAGGTTCCCGCAGTAAATTTATCATCCTTCGATGAGTCATTGATCCCTGTTGCCATAATGGCACGGCCGAATTTTTGCTTGCGATCTTCACTCAATTGCTGGTCGCCGTCAGGCATTTCAACCAGTTGATGATTTATCAGATCCGCTACAATGTTCATGCGTTTGACATAGCCAGAAATACCGGCAACTTTGCTAATCGTATCAATGTCTTCGCCTTTGAGATTTCCAGCACCACGTGGTGTTCCTGGATTGACCTCACGGTTGATCTGCATGGAAAAGCTGCTGGTAATATTTTTAAATGTTTCTTTTGAAGCAGCATCAGTCGCATTTTTAACAGCAATGCTGCCTAAGGTTAAGGTAGAGATGGCTAGCAGGATGAAAAAGATAATCAAGCTTTTGATTTTCTTGCGCCAGACATAAGCCAAAGCGTTTTTTATTGGTAACATATCATTTCTTCTCCTTGGGGTATCATTTCGCTTTCTTAGTGATTTCCACTAAGTTTTTATTTTTTAATTCGAGGACAACATCTGCTTGATCAGCCAGCTCTTTGCTGTGTGTCACCACAATGACACATTTCTTCTTCTCTTTGGCAGAGGTGATAAGAATGTCAATAATGTCCATGGCAGTAGCAGCGTCTAGATTCCCTGTTGGTTCATCGGCTAAGATAATCGGGGCTTCTGATGCCAAAGCACGTGCAATAGCCACCCGTTGCTGCTGACCGCCAGAGAGGCGCATGACATTGCGGTGAATCTCTTTCTCGCTCAAGCCTAACCGTAACAAGATTTCTTTATCTGCATGTGGATTGACCAAACGGACATTTTCAAGAGGGGTGAGATAGTCAATTAAATTATAATTTTGAAAGACCAAAGAGATTTGTTTGCTTCTGTGATGATTGTAGCCTTTCTCAGCAATGTCTTGATTTTCAAAGAGGATTTTCCCTTTTGTGGGAGTGTCAAGCCCTGCTAAAAGGGAAAGTAAGGTGGATTTTCCAGCACCAGATTTCCCGATGATGGCGTAAAATTTCCCTTTTTCAAATGAAGTCGTGATTTGTTGCAATACATTTTCTTGTAAAGTGTTGTACTGATAACTAACAGTATCTATTTTTAAAATCGTCATTTTTTGTCTCCTTAACTAATATCGGTTAAAATTTCCTTCGGTTTTTTATGTAAAATAATAGAGGACGAGCCCACTACGGCAAATAAGATAATGATGAGTAAAATGCCATAGGTCAACATCATCGTGGTCAGGTCTAACTGCGGTACCACATTTTCAAAGAGTGCCGCTGAATCAGCTCCGTCTTGTCCTTTCTTGATAAAGCCTTTAAAGACCATGGTAGCCAGATAAGAACCGCTAATCGTGGATAGAACCATGCTAAACACAGAGATGATGACAAGCTCTAGCACAAATTGAGACATAATCATTGTCTTTGAAATACCAAGCGACAGAAGCACTCCGATTTCATAAACTCTCTCTCGCAACCAAAACATAAGAATCAGGGCCAGAATGATGATACTGCCGATAATGATACTAAATGTTAGGACACGAACAATCTGTTTAAAACTTGTGATAGAAGAAGAGATAGTCTCAAATGCTTTCGTATTTTTAACAAGGTCTAACTTGCTCCAATCAATAGGCGCTTTCTTAACGGCAGTCACTACTTGGTCAATGTTCTTTGGATTAGCAACATAGTAAACTGCTGATGTGACCTGATAGTCAGTTGCTTTGTAGCCTGCTAAGCGTTGACTGGTTTCATAATCCAAATAAAGGGTATTTTCCGTTGCATCAGAACTCAATCCAGTTTGTTTTTCGTCTTTTTTACCAGAGAAAATCCCTGCAACTTCAACTTCTATTTCATTGCCATTTTTTGCATCACCGTCTCGCAATGATACGCCTTGCAGTTTGAATTTATCACCGACTTTGAGATGATTTTGCGTAGCTAATTTTTCATGAATCAACACTTTGGAGCGGTCACTTTTTTGAAGATGTTTTCCTTTTTCTAACTTAAAAACACCACTGACAAAGGTCGTTTCCAACTGAGAATTATTTGTGCCCAATGCTGCAACGAGATTGTTGAGGACAGGGTTTTGATTGTCTCTTGTAACACCTTGTTTTTTCTTAACAACAGTTTTATCTGTCAAACTTGCTAAAGCATCGTATTTGAAGTTGAATTTTGAAATTTCTTTATTCTCAAGTAATTTTTCTGCTGTTTTTAGTGAAAGTGGTCGTTCAAGTGTTTTGCTAGTTATTGTAAAGCCAGTATTTGATGCGTCATAGATTTTCTTTTCGATATTATTAGTCGTTCCCATAATAGAAAAGCTACTAGTTAAGGCAGTTGAAATGAGAGTAAGTATCAGAAATACAAGAAGAGTTTTAACTCTTTTTCTACTGATGTAATTCAAAGCCTGCTTGGCTATTTGCATAATTTTCTTCCCTTCTATATATTTTAAACTAAATCGGTACCGTGTTCTATGTTAAATCAGTTACCTTAAAATAGTTTTAAGGTTTAAGATAATTTTAAGTTTTTTAGCTCCTTTTTTTCTGTTTTTTGTGTAAATTTTCATAAAATAGTAGAAAAAGGTGGAAAGACAAGGTTGGTTTCGCTCTATAACTTTCTATAAAAAAAGTCTATAGGGCAAATGAATGAATTTCTGCTATAATAGTAATGAAGAAATTAGAAATGAGATGGATATGGCAAAGATAATCGACGGAAAAGCTTTGGCAGAAAAATTACAAGCACAACTAGCAGAGAAAGTTCGTAAACTAAAAGACCAAACAGGCTTAGTTCCTGGACTTGTAGTCATCTTGGTCGGCAATAACCCAGCTAGTCAAATCTATGTGAGAAATAAAGAACGGTCAGCTTTGGCTGCAGGACTTCGAAGCGAAGTGGTGCGTCTGCCAGAAACAACTAGTCAAGAAGAATTGCTTGCTTTGATAGACCAATACAATCAAGATTCAGCTTGGCACGGGATTTTAGTTCAGTTGCCACTGCCAAAGCATATTGAAGAAGAGGCAGTGTTGTTAGCAATTGACCCTGATAAAGATGTGGATGGCTTTCATCCAATGAATATGGGACGCCTTTGGAGTGGTCATCCTGTCATGATTCCCTCCACACCTGCTGGAATTATGGAAATGTTTCATGAGTACGGTGTAGAATTAGAAGGTAAACGCGCCGTTGTTATTGGACGAAGTAACATTGTCGGAAAGCCCATGGCACAGCTTCTTTTAGCTAAAAATGCTACAGTGACTCTGACACATTCACGGACACACCACTTGTCAGAAATTACAAAAAAAGCTGATATTTTAGTTGTAGCTATTGGTCGTGGACATTTTGTGACTAAAGATTTTGTCAAAGAAGGCGCAGTCGTGATTGATGTTGGTATGAATCGTGATAAAAATGGTAAATTGATTGGCGATGTGAAATTTGATGAAGTATCTGAAATCGCAAGTCTCATTACTCCTGTACCAAGAGGGGTTGGTCCGATGACCATTACCATGCTCATGGAGCAAACCTATCGAGCGTGTAAACGGAGTTTGAAAAAATAAGAATGTCACGGGAGTGGGACAGACAGCCATGATTACTACGAACTCCCCCACAGAAAGAGTGTAATCGTGAAAATTACGTATAAAAATGGTATTTCGTAAGAAATCAAATTTGTTACCCCACCCCTGCAAGGTTGAGTAGGTTTGTAAAAGCTGATAACATCAGCATAATAAGGGTCACTCAACTACTGCGTATTGAGTTTTATTCTAGAAAGTAAACGAGTCTGAGACAAAAATGTCCTAGACATGTCTTTTTACCTTTATATAGAATAGAGGTAGACAAAGAGAATCGCAGCATGCAAAAGGAGAAAATAATGGAAGTGGTCAATTGTACATTATTGGAAAAGGTCGTTCAGCCACGTGCACTCAATAGTCACAAGGGGGATTACGGTCGCTTGTTGTTAATTGGCGGGACATATCCTTTTGGTGGAGCGATTATCATGGCAGCCTTAGCTGCAGTTCATAGCGGAGCTGGTCTAGTGACGGTGGCGACGGATAGGGAAAATATCGCGGCTCTCCACGCTCATTTACCAGAAGCAATGGCTTTTGATGTACAAGATAAAAAGCTATTGACCGATCAAGTCCAAAAAGCAGATGTAGTATTGATTGGATCAGGTTTAGCGGAAAGTAAACTTGAAAAAGCCGTTTTGCAGCTGGTAGTGGAACTTGTCAGTGAACATCAAATCTTCATCATGGACGGTGGAGCTATTTCACTTTATAGCAAAGAAACTCTGCCATTTCCAAAAGCACAGACAATTTTTACCCCGCATCAAAAAGAATGGGAGCGGTTGAGCGGACTAAAGATAGCTGAGCAAACGGTTGAAAAAAGCCAAGAAGCTGTTAATTCCTTCTCTGTTGGAACTATCGTTGTTCAAAAGAAGCACGGAACGACTATTTTTCAAAGTGGAAATGGAAACCATTTTCAACTGACTATTGGTGGTCCTTATCAAGCAACGGGTGGCATGGGAGATACTCTGGCAGGCATGATTGCGGGTTTTGCAGGGCAGTTCAAGACTAGTTCTTTACTGGAACGTGTAGCAGCAGCAGTCTATCTGCATTCAGCCATTGCAGAGGAGTTAAGCAAGGAAAACTATGTAGTCTTGCCAACGGAAATCAGCAAAGAAATCCCTAAGTGGATGAAGAAGTTAACTAAAAATGAAAATATATTATAATGAAAAAGCCTGCAAAAATATTTAAAAACTTAGAAAGTTTAGATTTTCTTAGCTATTTATAAAAGTAATATTTAGCTCATGAGGCTTAGTACAAATTGAAAGGGAGAATAAACTTTTTCAATATCCACTATCTTATGAAAATTCATTGCATCTAATGAGGTTGAGATTTTTTATCTTGACCTTATTTTTTCTGTCTTACAAAATTATCACTTTTCTTTCTGAAAATGTAAGTTTATGTAATGGAAAAAATGGGAAATTTTCGATAAGATAATGCTTGTTGAAAAAAATGAAATGAAGAATTTATGATGTTACAATCTTTAAAGAAAGTATCAAATGCAACGAACTTGAAATTTTTAGCCATTTTACTTATGTTTTTAGATCATATCTACGAAATGTTTGGTGCTTTTGGCGCCCCGATGTGGCTAACAATGCTAGGACGCGTAGTTTTTCCTCTTTTTATGTTTCTGGCAGCTGATAGTTTTTATTATACGCATAATCGAAAAGTTTATTTGAAACGGTTGCTCTTTATGACATGGTTTATGATTATTGGAAACATGATTGTCAGTCAATTTTTCACTAATGGTCAAGTTGGGCTGGCGAATAATGCTTTTGGCGCCTTTTTCTTAGTGGGCATATCTATCTGTGCTTGGGATTTGATGGTTGAGGGTATGAAAGAAAAGAAACTTTATTCATTCTGGAAAGGATTGGGCCTTTTTCATTTACCGATTCTTCTGGCTCTGCCAGCTTTGTTTCTATCGGGTTATCTAGCCAGTGAAGATATATCACCTCTGATGGTTCAATTATTGCTTTTTTTATCATGGCTATTCCGAACATTCTCGTGGTTGAAGGAGGGGATGTCATGCTTTACCTTGGTCTTCTCTTTTATATTTTCCGCAGACACCGCATAGCACAAATGGTGATATTAGCGCTAGTCTCTTTATTTGTGTATCTGACAGATCCAACGTCTGTGCAATGGATGATGGTTTTTGCGGTTATTCCAATGTATTTTTATAATGATGAAAAGGGTCGTGGTATGAAGTTGTTTTTCTACATTTTCTATCCTGCACATATCTATTTTTTGTATATTTTAGCAAGTCTGTTGGGCTAGGTTCTACTTAAGATATGGGAAACTAGTCTTTCCTTTTTCGTTGAGGGCTGGAAATGATTTTTTATAGATTGTTTGGTATAATAAAAATTATGAATAAAGAAGCATTACAGGAAATGAAAGGAGAGGAATGACTGAGTATTTATCCGTGTCAATCTTGACCAAATACTTAAAATTAAAGTTTGATAAAGATCCTTATTTAGAACGAGTTTATCTGACGGGGCAAGTTTCTAATTTTCGTAGGCGGCCTAATCACCAATATTTCTCTCTCAAAGATGAAAAAGCAGTCATTCAGGCAACAATTTGGGGTGGTGTTTATAAGAAGTTGGGTTTTGACTTGGAAGAGGGCATGAAGATTAATGTCATCGGTCGTGTTCAACTCTATGAACCGAGTGGATCTTATTCCATTATCATTGAAAAAGCGGAGCCAGACGGTATCGGAGCTTTGGCGATTCAGTTTGAGCAGCTCAAGAAAAAGCTAGGCGAGGAAGGGCTTTTTGAGGAGCATTTTAAGCAAGCTTTACCGCAATTTCCAAAGAAAATTGGAGTAGTGACCAGTCCTAGTGGAGCAGTGATTCGCGATATTATCACAACTGTTAGTCGTCGTTTTCCGGGAGTTGAGATACTTCTTTATCCAACGAAGGTGCAAGGCGAAGGAGCGTCTGCTGAAGTAGCTGAAAATATTCGTCGTGCTAATGAGCGAAATGATTTAGATGTCCTTATTATCGGTCGAGGAGGTGGCTCAATTGAAGATCTCTGGGCGTTTAATGAGGAAGTGGTTGTTCGTGCAATTTTTGAATCGCACATTCCGATTATTTCGAGTGTAGGGCATGAAACGGATACGACCTTGGCAGATTTTGTTGCAGATAGACGCGCTGCAACGCCGACAGCGGCTGCTGAATTAGCAACACCTGTAACAAAGCTGGATCTCCTAGCACACTTGCAGCAGCAACAAAATCGGTTAGCAGCTGCCATGTCTAATCGTCTTACTTACAATCGTGAGCGATTAGCTAAGCTGAGTCAGTCTGTCATTTTTCGCCAACCAGAACGACTATATGATAGCTACCTGCAAAAATTAGATCAACTTAATTTACGGCTCAAGCAAAAAATTCGCGAATATTATAACGAGGAAGTGCAGCGAGCAAGGCTTTTACAACATCGTTTGGAGGCTCTGGCTCCCTTAAGGCAGGTTCAGATTTATCAAGAGCGTGTAGCTCAGTTGGAACGGCTTCTGCGTAGCAATATGGCAGTTGTTTATGACCATAAAGTGGCTGAAGTTAAGCGTCTGTCTGACGCTTTGCTCATGCTGGATACTAGCCGAATTGTGGCTCGGGGTTATGCTATTGTCAAAAAAGATGAACAGGTGTTAGAATCTATTGAGAAAGTCAATAAGAAAGATCAATTAACCATTTTGATGCGAGATGGTCAGATAGAAGTTGAGGTAAAAGATGTCGAAAGAAAAGAAATTTGAAGAAAATTTAGCAGACTTAGAAGTTATCGTACAGAAGTTAGAAAACGGGGATGTGGCTTTGGAAGAAGCGATTTCTGAGTTCCAAAAGGGTATGCAGCTTTCAAAAGAACTTCAAACAACCTTGGACAAAGCAGAAAAAACGCTGGTAAAGGTTATGCAGGCTGATGGCACAGAAACGGAAATGGAATGAAACAAGACGAAAAATTAGCTAGAATTGGACAGACTATCGAGGGGTTGTATGCTCAAAAAGTGGTGTCTGCTGATTTGATAGAAGCAATCCTCTATTCTGTTAATGCAGGCGGTAAGCGAATTCGTCCTCTTTTACTTTTAGAATTATTAGAAGGTCTAGGACTTGAACTGACAGAAGCACATTTCCAAGTGGCAGCAGCACTTGAAATGATTCATACAGGTAGCTTGATTCATGATGATTTGCCGGCTATGGACGATGATGATTATCGTCGTGGTCGCTTGCCCAGCCACAAGAAATTTGGCGAAGCAATGGCTATTTTAGCAGGAGATTCTCTCTTTTTGGATTCTTATGCCTTGATAGCAGAAGCGGCACTGCCTAGTCAAATCAAGGCAAACTTAATCGCAGAATTGTCGTTAGCGGCTGGAACTTTTGGTATGGTCGGAGGTCAAGTGCTTGATATGCAGGGCGAAGGAAAGGATATCAGTTTAGCAGAGCTGCAGACCATTCATGCCAATAAGACTGGCAAACTCCTGATCTATCCGTTTGTTGCAGCAGGATTGATTGCGGAAGTGGCACAGCCACAGCAGGAAAAATTGAAAGCAATAGGTCAGCTGCTGGGACTAGCCTTTCAGGTGCGAGATGATATTTTAGATATCACAGCGAACTTTGAAGAGTTGGGTAAGACACCGCAGAAAGATGTGGCAGCAGAGAAAGCCACCTATCCAGCTATTTTGGGCTTGAATGGAGCAAAGCGATTCTTTGAAGAACAGCTAGAGGAAACAGAGCATTTATTGGCAGAAGTAGAAACAGAGCTTGCTTTTTCAGGCGCGGCTATCAGAAAGATAATAGAAAGTTTAAAACTCAATGACGAAAGAAAGAGTAGATGTTCTAGCTTATAAGCAAGGGCTTTTTGAAACAAGAGAACAGGCCAAGCGCGGTGTGATGGCGGGTTTAGTCGTTGCTGTTGCGAATGGTGAGCGTTTCGATAAACCTGGCGAGAAAATTGATGAGACTACTGAGTTGAAGCTCAAAGGAGAAAAGCTCAAATATGTTAGCCGTGGTGGCTTAAAATTAGAAAAGGCTTTGCAGGTTTTTGAGATTTCAGTTGAAAATCAGGTCACGTTGGACATTGGGGCATCAACGGGTGGTTTTACGGATGTCATGCTGCAAAATGGTGCAAGGCAAGTCTACGCAGTAGATGTCGGTACCAATCAACTGGCTTGGAAATTGCGCCAAGACGAACGTGTTATCAGCATGGAGCAGTTTAATTTTCGTTATGCCAAAGTAGCTGATTTTGAGGAGACACCTCGCTTTGCCTCCATTGATGTCAGTTTTATCTCGCTTGGTCTCATTTTGCCAGCTCTGCATAAGATTTTGGCTGAAAATGGGAAAGTTGTGGCTCTCATCAAACCTCAGTTTGAAGCAGGAAGAGAGCAGATTGGCAAAAATGGGATTGTGAAGGATAAAAAAGTGCATCAAGCAGTTTTAGAAAAAGTAACGGACTTTATGGTTGAAGCCGGATTTTCTGTCCAAGGTCTGGATTTCTCCCCTATTCAAGGTGGGCATGGGAATGTGGAATTTTTAGCCTATTTAGAAAAAAGTTCTCACCCAGAAAACCTAGTAAAAGCAATGATTACAATGGTCGTAGAGACAGCACATAAGGAATTTAAAGATGAATAAAAAGGAAAGATTAGAAAAAATTAGACATTTTGTGTCGGACTATGAAGTTGGGACACAAGAAGCAATTGTAGAATATCTGAAGAAATCAGGAATTACAGCAACACAGGCAACTGTTTCGCGTGATATTAAAGAATTGGGCATTGTCAAAATTCCGCTGAAAAATAACACTTATATTTATGAACTACCGAAATCAGCTAGTACGAGTTTGAAGTTAGCAGACAATAATATCTTAAAGTTTGAGCTATTGGGAAATATGATCAATCTCAATCTTGTCCCTGGAAGCACAGCTTTTGTGAAGCGACAAATTGTAGAAGATTTTTCTAAGGACATTTTTAGTATTTTAGCCGATGATGACACGATTCTCCTTATTTTCCGTAGTGAAGAAATGGCTCATCAGGTATTGGAACAAATCAGAAATTGGTAGATAGCCTATGTTACTTGAAATTTCCATTAAAAATTTTGCAATTATTGAAGAGATTTCCCTCAATTTTGAGCAAGGCATGACCGTTTTGACGGGTGAAACAGGGGCTGGAAAGTCTATTATTATTGATGCTATGAACATGATGCTAGGAAGCCGTGCGACAACAGATGTGATTCGTCACGGTGCATCAAAAGCAGAGATTGAAGGACTTTTTGCAATTGAGCAGAGTAAGGCTTTGGTTGAAATTTTTGAGCAGCAAGGGCTTGATATGACAGAGGAGCTGATTATTCGGCGGGAAATTTTTCAAAATGGACGTAGTGTCAGTCGTATTAATGGTCAAATGGTTAATTTGTCTGTCTTGCGAGCTGTTGGACAGCATTTGGTGGATATTCACGGTCAACACGACCAAGAAGAACTCATGCGACCGCAGTTGCATATTGCCATGTTGGACGAGTTTGGAGCTGACGCATTTTTCAAGCTCAAAGCTGATTATCAACAAACCTTTGATCAGTATCGTCAGTTGCGCAAGCAGGTTTTGACGATTCAAAAGAATCAAGAAGAAAACAAAGCGCGGATTGACATGCTGGAATATCAAATTGCAGAGATTGAAGCAGCTAATTTAAAAGCAGGTGAAGATTTAGCTTTAAATCAAGAACGTGATAAGTTGCTCAATCATAAGCAGATTGCGGACACTTTGACCAATGCTTATGCCATGCTGGATGATGAAGAATTTTCTAGTTTAGCGAATGTTCGTTCTGCCATGAATGACATGGAAGCTATTGAAGACTATGACGCCACTTACAAAGAAATTGCGACCAACCTTTCTGAATCTTACTATGTGTTGGAAGATGTGACAAAGCGTTTGGAGGATATTCTAGAAGACTTGGATTTTGATGGTGGCCGTCTCTTAGAAGTAGAAAGTCGCCTAGATTTAATCTATAGTATTACTCGCAAATACGGCGGTCAAGTAGATGATGTCCTAGCTTATTTTGAGCAGATTTCTAAAGAATATGCTCTACTTACTGGGAAAAATCTTTCATCAGATGATTTGAACAAAGAGCTGAGAAAGCTAGAAAAAGACTTGGTTTCTCTAGCAAGCAGTCTTAGTCAGGCTCGGCACGAATTAGCCCAGCAGTTAGAAGCAGAGATTCAGCAAGAACTGCAAGACCTCTATATGGGAAAGGCGAATTTTCGAGTTCAATTTACCAAGGGAAAATTTAGCCGCGATGGGAATGAACACGTTGAATTTTATATTTCGACTAATCCCGGTGAAGATTTCAAGCCTCTCGTTAAGGTTGCTTCAGGTGGTGAATTGTCTCGTTTAATGTTGGCAATCAAGTCTGCTTTTTCTCGCAAGGAAGGCAAGACCAGCATTGTCTTTGATGAAGTAGATACAGGTGTATCGGGACGTGTTGCACAAGCTATTGCTCAAAAGATTCATAAAATTGGCTCCAATGGACAAGTTCTTGCCATCTCGCACCTACCACAAGTGATTGCCATTGCAGATTATCAATTTTTCATTGAGAAAATATCTGATGAACATTCGACCGTTTCAACTGTTCGCTTGTTATCAGATGAGGAGCGTGTCGAAGAAATTGCCAAAATGTTGGCGGGTGAAAATGTGACCCAAGCAGCCCTCACGCAGGCTAGAGAGCTCTTGAAAAAATGAAATACTCTTTGACTTGTGCTAAATGGGTTGTTATCAGGAGGTAATCATGACAAATTATTTTGTAATTGGTGACGTACATGGAAAAGCAAAAATGCTAAAAGAATTACTCAAAAAATGGGATGGAGAAAGTCAGCTCATCTTTTTGGGAGATTTGATTGACCGTGGCGAGGACAGCCGAGCGGTTTTAGAGTGTGTGAAAAGTCTTGTCGACAAGCAAGGAGCGATTTGTATTTCTGGGAATCACGAATACATGTTTTTAACTTGGCTGGACAATCCCAAGAGAGGCTATGATCACTATCATCGCAATGGCGGTGACACAACAATCAATTCCATTTTGGGGCGACCTTTAGATACTCCTGTTGATGGAGTTGAAGACGCGAAGCGCGTGTCGGAAGAGGCGCCAGACCTCGTGTCTTTTATTCGTCAGATGCCTTTCTTTGTTGAAACAGATAACTATATTTTTGTACACGCTGGAGTTGACTTAACTTTAAAAGATTGGCATGAAACAAGCGATTATCAAAAGGTTTGGATACGTGAGCCCTTTCATCAAGGTCTTAATCAAACAGGAAAGATAATTGTATTTGGGCATACTCCGACTTTTTATCTTTTTTCTGAGATGCCTGGGACAAGTCACCTTTGGCAAACGCAGGATCAAAAAATTGGCATGGATGGCGGTGCTGTCTATGGCGGTGTTCTCCACGGAGTTTTATTTGGAAATGAGGGAATTTTAGAACATCATTTCATCACAAATGATGGTTTCGCGGTAGAGAATAATTAGAAGTTGAGGATGATAAAAGAGCTGGAGAAAATGCATTTAAGGTTTTCTCCAGCTCTTTTATATTATTTCCCAGCTACATTTTTTACATCTTCAATCATCAATTTTGTTGATTCGAGTCCGCCTCCGCTGAGGTACCAGAGGTCAGATGTCAAGTTTACAATAGTTTTGTTTTTAGCAGCATTTGTTTCTTGGATCAGTGAGTTATTCAGTAAGTCTTTATTGGCCGAATTGTCCCCACCGATAGCAAGAGTGCGGTTCAGAACAAAGATAATGTCTGGATTGATTTGTTTGATGCTTTCAAAGCTGACTTCTTGTCCATGTCTTGATTCTTTGATTTTAGCATCTGTTGGTTTGAATTTCAAAGTACTGTAAAGGAAAGCAAAACGTGATTTAGCTCCGAAAGCAGATATTGCACCTTCATTTAACATCATCGCAAGAGCATTTTTATTTGATTTTTCATTGGCAGCAACAACGGTTTGAATTTCCTTGTCTAATGTAGCTAATTCACTTTTAGCTTTTTTGGTTCCGTCTTCTCCAAAGATACTTGCTAAAGAAAGGATGTTTTTCTTGGTAGAACCCCAGTAGTCTTTGTTGTCTGTTTGGAATAATACAGTAGGGGCAATTTCCTTGAGTTTCTTGACATATTGAGCTGTACGACCAGAAGCAATAATCAAGTCTGGTTTTAAAGCTGCGATAGCTTCCATATTCGGTTCTTTCATGCTACCTACATTTTTAATGCTACTTGGTAAATTTTTTAAGTAAGCAGGCAGAGTCTTCTTTGGCATACCGACAATGTTGCTTTCTTTGCCCAAAGCACGAATGGTATCGGCTGCACCTAAATCGAGTGTTACAATTTTTTTAGGGTTGGTTGGAACTTTAACTTCACCATTTGCTGTTTGAACAGTGACTTGGCTTGCAGCAGAAGAGGAAGTAGTTGTCTTTGAAGTTTGTTTATTGGCACCACAAGCTGCTAAAAGCACAACAGCAACTGCTGTGAAGAGAGATAGAAGTAGTGTTTTTGTATTCTGTTTCATTAGAAATCCTCCAATTTTAATATTATAAATAAACACAGATTTTCTTACCATTGATTTCCCCAAGGGTAATGTCCATTTCATACAATGGATCTAAAATTTCTTTTCTCATGACCTGATTGGTTGTACCTTGATAAAAGACTTTTCCGTCTTTAAAGGCGACAATTTCATCAACATACTGACTGGCAATATTGATGTCATGAATGACAATGATAATCGTTTTTCCTAAGTCATCAACGAGAGACCGCAAGATTTTCATCATAGAAATACTTTGCTTAATATCTAGATTGTTTAGTGGCTCGTCCAAAAGGATAAAATCAGTGTCTTGAGTGAGCACCATAGCGATAAAAACGCGCTGCAATTGACCTCCGGAGAGTGTATCAATAAAACGGTTTCTTAAATCAAGAATGTCCAGATATTCAAGTGCTTGCTCTACTTTTTTGAAATCTTCTTTTGTCAAACGATCCTGACTATAAGGAAAGCGACCGAAGGAAACCAATTCTTCAACCGTTAATTTAGATTGATAATTGATTTTCTGTTTTAAAATGGTTAATTCTTTGGCGAGCTCTTTTGAGTTCCAAGCTTCAATTTCTTTTCCCTTGATACTGAGAAAACCTTGATCTTTCTTGAGCAAACGGCTCATAATGGAAAGCAGCGTTGATTTTCCAGCACCATTTGGTCCAATAAAGGCGGTGAATTTGCTCGGTGAAATATTCAGTTGAATATCTTCTAAAATTGCTTGATTTCCAAATGATTTGCCAACGTTTTTTAATTGCATTCTAGCGTTTTGCCTCCTTAGCTAAAAGATAAAAGAAGAATAACCCTCCGACAAGCTCAATGACCATGCTGACATTGATTTGGAGCTGAAAGACGCGCTCTACCAGCATTTGCCCAGTAGTTAGAGAAAGAAAACCGAGTAAAATTGCTACTGAGAATAACCATTTGTGTTGGTATTCTTTGATTAACAGATAGGCTAAATTGGACATCATAAAGCCGAAGAACATCATAGGTCCAACGAGAGCAGTTGTCGTTGAAGTCAGCAAAACAATTGCCCATAGTATCTTTTTTTGCTCTTTTTCAACTTCTACACCTAAAATAGTAGCTGTCTTTTTATCCAAATGAAAGATATTCAAAATAGCGTTCTTCTTTAACAAATACAAACCTGCTAGTCCAATGATAATTGCAGCGACAGATAGAATATCCATATTCATTCGTTGAAAGGAAGGAAATAGTTTTGTCTGCAGTTTATCATATTCATTAGGATTCATTAGCACCTGCAAGAATGTACTGGCGCTTCTAAAGAGTGTCCCTAGTGCCATGCAAATCAATAAAATAAATACAAATCCTTGCTGAAGTAACTTTTTTAATGCAGGTTGCAGGCAGAAAAAGAAGCCACACTGTATGAGTAAGACTAAGATAAACTCAAGCAAAGGATGACCAGTATTGCCGATGAATTTGCTAGCAAAGAAAAGATAAATCGTCTGCATAAAGACATAGAGAGATTCCATTCCAAGAATGCTTGGTGTTAAAAAACGATTCTCTGTGATTGTTTGAAAGCTGATTGTAGCAAGACCTCCAGTTATGGCGACTAAGAGATAGGCTAGTAACTTTTGCGAGCGCAATTTCATAATAAAACCTGGTAAAGGATAGTCCATTGGCATGAGATATAACAAGCCACTCAAGCTAGCTACCAAAAGCAATAAAAGTAAGCGATTTCTTGTTTGACTCTTCATTTTATTCATGAGCAGCACCTCGCCATAAAAGATATACGAAAGCCAAACTACCTAAAATTCCTAAAATCAAGCTGACGGAAACTTCGTAAGGGCGAATGACTAGACGAGCTACAATATCACAGACCAAGATGAGACAGGCACCAGTTAATGCGGTCAGTCCCTTAATGCGCGTGATATGGTCACCATAAAATTTCCGAATGATGTTTGGAACAATGATTCCGATAAATGGAAGAGAGCCGACTGTAATCATCGTCACACTTGTCGTCAATGCAATGAGAAACAACGTCATTCCCTCCATTTGGTAAAAGGAAATGCCTAGATTATGACTGGCGTCTTCCCCTAGATTCATAATGGTAAACGTGGCTGATAGCTTCCATACTGCAATCAAGATAATCAAACTTAAAAATAACCATTCATATTGATGTTTCTGAATCATGGAAAAAGAGCCTTGTGTCCATGAAGTCATGCTTTGGACAAGATCAAAACGATAAGCAATGATTTCTCCGGCTGCACTAATTACCCCACTATAAATAATTCCGACAAGCGGTAACAACCATTTTTCTTTAAATGAGAATTTTCTGATAAATCTAATAAAAATAATCGTAAAAAAAATAGCAGATACAAAAGCAAATAGCATTTTTTGCGCTAATGTGGCTGACGGAAAGAAAAATAAACTAAGCAACATACCAAATTTCGCAGCCTCGACCGTTCCAACTGTACTAGGAGCAGCAAAATGATTTTGTGTAACAGTCTGCATAAGAAGCCCGGCAATGCTCATGCTAGAGCCTGCTAGGAGAATGCTGACTGTCCTTGGCAAGCGTGACTCCCAAAATAGTAGCCCGGTCTGCTTATCTCCATGTAGCAGCTGCCACCACGAAAAGTGACTAGAACCAACTGTAATTGAAATCATAACCAGAGCAAGACAAAGAATTCCTAAAAATTTTGTCTGTTTCATTTATCAACCCTTTCTTCAAAGCAACAGCTTCAATAAGATACATCACTAGGCTAACAAAAAAATAAAACAGTGTCAATTATTTTCTGAAAATTTAATAATTCTGTTTATTTAGAAAAATAGAAAGCTCTACACACCTTTTACACATTTTATCCAGAAAAATTATTCCACAAAAAGTTATTTTTTTGATATAATAAATTAAATAGATAAAATTTATAAAAGTAGGAAAACCATGACAAAAATCAAAATTGTAACGGATTCATCTATTACGATTGAACCGCAAGTTGTAGAGGATTTAGAGATTACAATCGTCCCTTTGTCTGTAATGGTAGACGGTGTTGTTTATTCAGACGCTGACTTAAAAGAAGGAGAGTTTCTTCGTTTGATGCAGTCAAGCAAAAATCTACCGAAAACCAGTCAACCACCAGTTGGTGTTTTTGCAGAAATCTTTGAAACACTCGGAGAAACTGCCGATAAAATCATTTCTATCCATATGTCGCATGCTTTGTCTGGAACGGTCGAAGCTGCACGACAAGGGGCAACCTTGGCAAATGTAGATGTAACAGTGATTGATAGCTCTTTTACGGATCAAGCTTTGAAGTTTCAAGTGGTTGAAGCTGCAAAACTAGCAAAAGAAGGTGCAGACTTTGATGCTATTTTAGCAAGAATCGAAGAAGTACGTGAAAAAACAGAATTGTATATCGGTGTGTCAACGCTTGAAAATCTTGTAAAAGGTGGTCGTATTGGTCGTGTGACTGGGCTTCTCAGTTCGTTGCTTAATATTCGAGTAGTTATGCAAATGAAAAACCATGAATTACAACCGATTGTTAAGGGGCGTGGTGTAAAAACCTTCAAAAAATGGGTTAATGATTTAGTTGAAAGCTTAAAAGATAAAAAAGTAGCAGAGATTGGAATTTCGTATGCAGGAACTGCCGAATTGGCGAACGAAATGAAACAGATTTTGCAACCGTGTGTGGAAAAAACGATTTCTGTTTTGGAGACTGGTTCTATTATTCAAACACATACAGGTGAAAATGCGTGGGCAATCCTCGTTCGCTATGAATAAGTTTGATATCTTTGGAAAAATTGAAAAAAGTTCGTTTTGTGCTTGACCTAATAACATTTTTTAGATATGATAATACTTGTTAGAGTTAGTGACTACTAATTCATAAAATATTTTGGAGGATTTGTTAAATGGCTAACAAACAAGATTTGATTGCAAAAGTAGCAGAAGCTACAGAATTGACTAAGAAAGATTCAGCAGCAGCAGTTGATGCGGTATTTGCAGCAGTAACTGAATACCTTGCAGCTGGTGAAAAAGTTCAATTGATTGGTTTTGGTAACTTTGAAGTTCGTGAACGTGCAGCTCGTAAAGGCCGCAACCCACAAACTGGTGCAGAAATCACAATTGCAGCTTCTAAAGTACCAGCATTTAAAGCAGGTAAAGCTCTTAAAGACGCTGTTAAATAATGCAATTTTAAAAAAACTATTGTTTCAACGTTTCGGCGTTGAGCAATAGTTTTTTTTCTTGTAAAAGGGCAGACAAGGAGACTAACTTTATCATTTGCGTTTATTTACAATCATTCTAAATATGCATTTTTCTATTTTCGTGATATAATAAAGGAAAAAATCATGAGCAGGTAGGAAATGAACTCACATCCTTATTTAGAAACCACAGTTCAAGGTGATTATGAAAACGTTATTCAACGATTGAAAACAAAGGGAGTGCGTATTACAGAGACTAGAAAGGCAATCATTGCCTATATGATTCGGACGCATGAACACCCAAGTGCGGAAGCAATTTATCATGATTTACTTCCAGACTTTCCTAATATGAGTTTGGCAACAGTTTATAACAATCTCAAAGTTTTGGTGGAAGAGGGCTTTGTAGAAGAAATTAAAATTAGCCATGATAAGACAACCTATTTTGATTTTATGGGGCATGAACATCTGAATGTTGTCTGTGAGAAATGTGGCCGAATTGCAGACTTTGAAGATGTGGATATTCCTGATTTGAAGCGCGAAGCTGAAGAACAAACAGGTTATAAAATTACAAAGACACAAGTTTTGATGTACGGAATTTGCCCTGAGTGCTCGAAAAATAGTTAAGGAATTGATGTACATTGCTTGAATAAAGTAAATTATCAAAAATCAAATATTCTCCCATTGATACTGGATTTTTTTGAAAAAATTTTGTAAAATATAGTAGTGACTGTGAGACAGTTTTCAAAAATCAAAGGAGAATTTCTAATGGTAAAATTAGTTTTTGCTCGCCACGGTGAGTCTGAATGGAACAAAGCAAACCTCTTTACGGGTTGGGCTGATGTTGATTTGTCTGAAAAAGGGACGCAACAAGCTATTGATGCTGGTAAATTGATTAAAGAAGCTGGTATTGAGTTTGACCAAGCTTACACATCTGTTTTGACACGCGCTATCAAAACAACAAATCTTGCCCTTGAAGCGGCAGGTCAACTTTGGGTGCCAGTTGAAAAGTCATGGCGTTTGAATGAACGTCACTATGGTGGTTTGACAGGTCAAAACAAAGCTGAAGCAGCTGAAAAATGGGGTGACGAACAAGTTCATATTTGGCGCCGTTCTTATGATGTATTGCCACCAGCTATGGCAAAAGATGATCAATATTCAGCACACACTGACCGTCGTTATGCAAACCTTGATGACTCTGTTATTCCAGATGCAGAAAACTTGAAAGTAACCTTGGAACGCGCTCTTCCATTCTGGGAAGATAAAATCGCTCCAGCTTTGAAAGACGGTAAAAATGTATTCGTAGGTGCACATGGTAATTCTATTCGTGCCCTTGTAAAACACATCAAAAAATTGTCAGATGACGAAATCATGAATGTGGAAATTCCTAACTTCCCACCACTTGTATTTGAATTTGATGAAAAATTGAATCTAGTGAAAGAATACTATCTTGGAAAATAAGTCCAATATAATATTAAGAGGCTCTGCGTAAGCAGGGCTTTTTAATATCATGCAAAGCTTTCATTTTTTAGCTGTGTTTTTTATCAATGTTTTCCATTTTCCACGACTTCATTTAGGTGGATTTATGGTACAATAAAAGATAGCATTTTGACTAGAATGAGAGATACCATGTCTAAGAAAAAAAGAACATTTAATAGCCATTCAATCCCACGACGCTTGAATTTATTATTTGGAATTGTGATTTTACTGTTTATGAGTTTGATTGTGCGTTTGGGCTATATGCAGGTTGTCCATAGGAATTTTTATACAAAAAAATTAGCGACAGCTAGTAAGACTAAAGTGACGACCAGTTCGGTTCGGGGTCAGATTTATGATGCGAGTGGGAAACCGTTGGTTGAGAATACAACCAAGCAAGTCGTTTCTTTCACACGTAGCAACAAAATGACGGCTGCAAAGATTAAAGAAATTGCTCAAAAATTGCTTCCATTGGTTTCTATTTCCAATGCAGATGTTACTGAGCGCCAACAAGTAGATTATTATTTGGCAGACAGCGAGGTTTATAAGAAGGTCGTTAATCAGCTGCCTAAAAATAAAAAATATAGTACAGATGGAAATCGTTTGGCAGAGTCTCAGATTTATAATAATGCCGTTAAGAATGTTGATGTAGCAAAGTTAAACTACTCAGATGAAGATAAAAAAGCTATTTATTTGTTTAGTCAGATGAATGCTATTTCTAATTTTGAAACGGGAAATATTCGTACGGATAATTTATCAGCTGATCAGATTGCAACAATCGCCTCTAGCTCGAAACAACTGTCTGGTATCAGTATTACCACCAGCTGGGACAGGAAAGTGTTGGATACTTCTTTGGCTTCTATCATCGGAAGTGTTTCAAGTGAAAAGGCAGGGCTACCCGCAGAAGAAGTGGATGCTTATTTGAAAAAAGGCTATTCTCTTAATGATCGTGTTGGGACGAGTTATTTGGAAAAACAATATGAGTCTACACTTCAAGGAAAACGCGCAGTCAAAGAAATCAATCTTGATAAAAATGGAAATATGGAAAGCGTGAAAAATATTTTCAATGGTAGTAAGGGAAATAATCTAAAATTAACAACAGATTTAGCTTTTCAGAACGGTGTAGAAGACATTTTGAGAAAGTATTTTAGTGCGGAATTAGCGAGCGGAAATGCGACATATTCTGAAGGGGTCTATGCTGTTGCGATGAATCCTAAAACGGGTGCTATTTTAGCCATGGCTGGTCTGAAGCACGATACCAATACAGGAGAACTAACAACAGACTCTCTTGGAACGATTATGAACAACTTTGTGCCGGGTTCTGTGGTGAAAGGAGCTACTTTAACAGCTGGCTGGGAATCTGGAGCCATCACAGGAAATCAAGTCATGACGGATCAACCAATTTCTTTTGGAGGCTCCTCTGCCATCACTTCTTGGTTCACACAATATGGGGCTCGCCAAATTACGGCTTTAGAGGCACTAGAATATTCATCCAATACTTATATGGTTCAGCTAGCTTTAAATATGATGGGAACGCCTTATACGCCCAATATGGCAATTGATTTAACGAATTTGGATTCTTCTATGGACAAATTGCGTAAAGCTTTTGCTCAATATGGCTTGGGAGCATCTACAGGAATTGATTTGCCAAGTGAATCAGAAGGCTACACACCTGAGAAATATACGTTTGCGAACTACTTAACCAATGCTTTTGGACAGTTTGATAACTATACTCCAATGCAGTTGGCGCAATATGCTGCAACGGTAGCTAATGGCGGTACTCGTATTGCACCACACTTAGTAGAAGGAATTTATGACAACAATGAGACGGGCGGGCTTGGAAAGCTGATTGAATCCAAGTCAACCAAAGAGCTGAATAAAGTTGATATTTCAAAAGAGAATATGGATTTGATTCGACAAGGTTTTTATCAGGTAGTTCATGGTACAAGCGGATTTACTACAGGGCGTACTTTGTCACAAGGTGAAGCAGTGCCGATTAGCGCCAAAACAGGGACGGCAGAAACCTTTGCAGGTGGAAAGGAAGCCATTAATACGAATGTAGTGGCTTATGCGCCAAGTAACAACCCGCAGATTGCAGTGGCAGTTGTGTTCCCGCACAATACAAACTTATCGTCAACCGTTAGCCATAGTATAACTCGTGATATTATTAACTTGTATCATCAACAGCATCCAATGAATTAGAAAGGATACTATGCTTTATCCAACACCAATTGCAAAATTGATTGATAGCTTTTCAAAATTACCAGGAATTGGCATAAAAACAGCAACGCGTTTGGCGTTTTATACCATTGGTATGAGTGATGATGATGTCAATGAATTTGCTAAAAATTTGCTTGCAGCAAAACGTGAGCTGACCTATTGTTCTATTTGTGGTAATCTAACGGATGATGATCCTTGTGCTATCTGCACCGATGAGACACGGGATCAATCTACTATTTTGGTTGTAGAAGATAGCCAAGATGTATCTGCTATGGAAAATATTCAAGAATACCATGGTTTGTACCATGTTTTGCAGGGATTGATTTCTCCTATGAATGGTATTGGACCAGACGACATCAATCTGAAAAGTCTCATTACACGGTTGATGGATAGTGAGGTAACAGAGGTAATTGTGGCAACCAATGCGACAGCAGATGGGGAAGCGACTTCCATGTATATCTCGAGGGTGTTAAAGCCAGCTGGTATCAAGGTAACGCGCCTGGCTCGTGGATTAGCAGTTGGTTCTGATATTGAATATGCAGACGAAGTGACGCTGCTTCGGGCTATTGAGAATCGCACGGAATTGTAAAAAAGAAAATAGGGCTCTCCTTTAAAAGAAAATGGAAGCTCTTTTTCTATTCAAAAACAATCTAAAATATGATATACTAAAAAGCGATTAAATTTGTAGATTTCTTTTAAGATAAGAAGGTTAGGTATAAAAATGGCAAAACAACAAATTATTCTCCTTTACGGTGGTCGCAGTGCCGAACGAAAGGTTTCTGTCTTATCAGCGGAGAGTGTCATGCGTGCGATTGACTATGATAAATTCTTTGTGAAGACTTATTTTATCACACAAGCGGGTGACTTTATCAAGACGCAAGAATTTTCACGCAAACCTGCTGATGATGAAAAATTGATGACAAATGATACCGTCATTGAGAGTCAAAAAATGAAGCCGAGTGATATTTACGAAGAAGGAGCTGTTGTGTTCCCCGTTCTTCATGGTCCAATGGGAGAGGACGGGTCTATCCAAGGATTTCTTGAAGTGTTGAAAATGCCTTATGTGGGTTGCAATATCCTTTCTTCTAGTGTGGTTATGGATAAAATCACGACTAAACGTGTATTAGCTTCTGCTGGCATTCCGCAAGTTCCCTATGTAGCAGTGATTGAAGGGGAAAATATAGACGAAAAGATTGCAGCAGTAGAAGCCAATCTAACTTATCCAGTTTTTACAAAACCGTCAAATATGGGCTCTAGTGTCGGCATTTCTAAGTCTGAAAATCAAGATGAATTGCGCTCTGCTCTTGAATTGGCTTTCAAATATGATAGCCGTGTCTTGATTGAGCAAGGTGTCAATGCGCGTGAAATTGAAGTTGGTTTACTTGGAAATGAAGGAGCCAAAAGCAGTTTGCCAGGTGAGGTAGTGAAAGATGTTGCTTTCTATGACTACGAAGCCAAGTACATTGACAACAAAATCACCATGGATATTCCTGCAAAACTCTCTGAAGATGTCATTGCCACTATGCGGCAATATGCTGAAAAAGCATTCCATGCTATTGGCGGTGTTGGTTTAGCTCGCTGCGATTTCTTTTATACTGATAAGGGCGAGATTTTCCTTAATGAGTTAAACACGATGCCAGGTTTCACTCAATGGTCGATGTATCCGTTGCTTTGGGAAAATATGGGCATTTCTTATACAGATTTGATTGAGAAATTAGTTCTCTTAGCGCAAGAAACATTTGCAAAACATGAAGAGCATTTGTTGTAAGACAAGATTGAAAGAGCCGAAAGGTTCTTTTTTCTATTGTTTTAGTATGTCTTTGGCGAGTGTGTGTAAAAGTAGGTTATTCTGTGGTATAATGAGAGAGTTAGAGAAATTTAAGACATATAGGTGAAAAAATGCAATTAACGTTCTATGAAGTAGCTTCTGTATTGAAAGCACAAAATGATGTTCATCAATTTCCAGATTGTACATTTGGAAAGGCAGAATTTGACAGTCGATTGATTGGAGAGGGAGACTTGTTTGTTCCTCTTAAAGGAGCACGTGACGGGCACGATTTTATTGTGACGGCATTTGAAAATGGTGCTGTGGCAACCTTGTCAGAAAAAGAATTGGACGACTATCCTTATATTTTAGTTGATAATGTGTTGGCAGCATTGCAGCGTTTGGCACAGTATTATCTGGAAAAAATGAAGGTAGATGTCTTTGCAGTTACGGGTTCTAACGGTAAGACGACGACCAAAGATATGCTGGCTCACCTCTTGTCAACAACTTACAAGACTTATAAAACGCAAGGAAACTACAATAATGAAATTGGTCTTCCTTATACGGTTTTACACATGCCAGATGACACCGAAAAATTGGTTTTGGAAATGGGGCAAGATCACATGGGAGATATTCATCTCCTATCCACAATTGCGCCGCCAAAAGTAGGTATTGTGACGCTGATTGGCGAAGCGCATTTAGAATTCTTTAAAAGTCGTCATGAAATTGCAAAAGGAAAAATGCAAATTGTCGACGGCATGAAAGACGGGGCTCTTTTGATTGTTCCAGCGGACAAGATTATTAATGATTTTCTACCGAGCCAGCTAAATGTAGTCCGTTTTGGTCCAGACGAAGATATTTTCCTAACGAAATTAGAAGAACGAAAAGATAGTTTGACTTTTGAAACCAATTTCTTAGATAACGCCATTGACCTTCCAGTAACTGGAAAATACAATGCAACAAATGCCATGATTGCAGCTTATGTGGCATTGAAAGAAGGAGTAACACAAGATAAGATCCAAAAAGCATTTGCCACGCTTGAATTAACACGAAATCGCACCGAGTGGAAGAAAGCTAAAAATGGTGCAGATATCCTTTCAGATGTTTACAATGCCAATCCAACCGCTATGCGATTGATTTTAGAGACATTTTCAACGATTCCGTTTAATGAAAAAGGTCGGAAACTGGCAGTTTTAGCTGATATGAAAGAATTGGGGGCTGATTCTAAACAAATGCACGGTGCCATGATAACCAGCCTAAATCCAGAAATTCTCTCAGAAATTTTCCTTTATGGAGAGGACATGGCTGCTCTATTTGCCTATGCTAAGGAAATTTTCCCGCCTGGAAAAGCCCATTATTTTGTAAAAAATGCTGAAAAAGATCAATTTTCTGACTTAGTCAAGGCTGTTAAAGAAGCACTCAAACCAATGGATCAATTACTAATAAAAGGAAGTAACTCTATGAACTTAGCTAGTTTAGTGGAGGAATTGGAGAATGAAGGGTAACAATAAAGTACAGTATCTTGCCCTCCTTCGTGGTGTGATGCCAACAGGACCAAATCGGATCCCTAAGATGAGTGATTTGGTTCAAATGTTGGAACAATCTGGTTTAGATAATGTTTCAAGTTATATTCAATCAGGCAATGTGATTTGCGAAACAAGCCTACCAGCTGAAGAATTAGCACAACACATGCATCAGGTGATATTGGAAAGCATTGGTGCAAATTTATCCATTATCGTAAAAGAAAAGTCCGATTTAGAAAGGGCTATTTTAGGAAATCCCTTTTCTGAGGAGTTGGATTCGTCACGGATTCATCTCGTTTTTACAAACAATCACATTTCAACGGAGCAATTGGCAGAACTGCAAGTAATAAACTTTATGGACGAAATATTTGCAGTTGGAACTGCTTGCCTTTATATGTATTTACCAAGAGATGCCAGAAAAAAGAAGTTAAATAATAATTTTCTTGAAAAGAAGTTAGGTATTGTCGCTACAACAAGAAAGCTAAGTGTTATCAAAGAATTAAGTAATAGGATGGATGAGTAGGAGATGAATCTACAAGAATTTTTTACAAGTCATAAAACGGAGGCCCCTCAATTAACTCCATTTTGGTATGGAATGATGTTTTTAGGAATCATTTATGTCATGTATAGTGCTGTAAAATATCATAAAAACAGGCGCTATCAGAACTTTTTGAAAGCTGTACAAGGTTTACAAATTTTAGTGCTTTATGGCTGGTATATTGTGACCTTGTCACCAATTTCTGAATCACTTCCTTTTTATCATTGCAGATTGGCGATGTTTGCTGTTTTGCTATTACCTGATTCTTCAACCTATAAACAGTATTTTGCTCTACTAGGAGTGTTTGGACCTATTTGTGCATTGGTCTATCCTTTATTTGACCCATTTGCTTTTCCTCACATCACTTTAGTCTCCTATTTGATTGGTCACTATGCTCTTTTGGGAAATTCTCTCACCTATTTGCTGAATCATTATGATAGCGAGTTATTGAGTTTACGGCGAATTGGAGAGATTAGCTTTAGTATGAATCTTTTATTACTATTTGTAAATCTGGTGAGTGGTGGAAATTATGGATTTTTGAAAGTACCACCTTTAGTTGGAAGTCATGGAATGATTGCTAACTATATTTTTGTTTCATTGACCTTGATTTTAGCAATTTTCGTGGTTTCTCTGATTTTTAAACAAATTAGACAAGAACAAGAAGAAGCAGTAAGACAGGAAAATTAAACTATGCTGAATGATTTTTTAACGACTCAAAAGACAGCACCACCTCCCATTTCTGCTATGGGCTATGTGACGATGATAGGAATTCTCTTGTTCCTCATTTATATTTCAGTTCGCTATGCGCAAACCCCACTGTATCAAAAAACTTTTAAATATTTACAAGCTTTTCAATTAGTTATACTTTATTCTTGGTATTTTGGTTTCCATATTTCATTTGCAAATAATCTGCCTTTTTATCATTGCCGCTTAGCCATGTTTGCCATGTTGCTGCTGCCAGATAAATGCCGAAGCAAACAGTATTTTGCTCTTTTAGGTGTCAGCGGGGCGATTTTTGCCATTGGTTATCCAGTTTTTGACCCCTATGATTTTCCGCATATCACTAGTTTTTCATTTCTTCTGGGGCATTACTGCCTCTTGATTAATTCGCTGGTTTATCTTATCAACCACTATGACCAGCAGCTTTTGAAGAAGTATGTGATTGTAGGCTACACTTTTGCCTTGGATTTGTTTTTAGTTGGTGTCAATGCCGTCACTGGTGGAAATTATGGATTGATGACTCATCCCCCGTTTATAAAGGGAGACCGAATCTGGGTGAACTACGTACTTGTCTCATTGGTTCTGGCCACCGCTTTGCTTCTTTTTGATGAATATTTTAAAAGGCGATGGAAGAGGCAATCAAAACCGGTTTAAAATCTCAACCATTATATCCTCTGTCAAATTTATTTGGCAGGATTTTCTATTGTTTTTTCTCAATGTAAAAAAATTTTGCTAGATTTTATAAACGAAAATAGTAAAATAAAAGTAGAAAGATAGGAGTGAGATAATGGAAATTGGAAGAAAGTTAAAAGAAGCACGTCAGATGAGGGGCTTGACACAAGAAAATGTCGCAGAAAAATTAAATGTATCTAGACAAACCATTTCAAATTGGGAAACAGAAAAATTTTATCCGGATATTTTATATGTTTTGCAGTTAAGTGATTTATACCAGGTTAGCTTGGATGAATTGCTGAAAGGAGATGAGCGCATGATTCAGCACTTAGAAGATTCGACAAATGTTGTAAAGAGCAACCAAAAGATTTTATTGGCCTTTATATGTAATATTTGTCTTTTGTTCCTTTTCTTTATTTTTGTCACTCCAATCTCTAAGAGTTATCTGCTGACCTTGTTGGCAGTGGCGCTGGTGGTTGGCACCACAGGTTATATCTTGGTGCAGATTATTCGTAAAATATAGGAGGTTCTATCATGACTTGGTATCTATTGACCTTGATTGGTTTACTCGTCGTAACAAATGGGCTGTTTGTGTATCAATTGTTTAAACTAGTTGAATTAGATGCTGCGGTTCGCGGGATGAAACATCCTAAGTTCTGGGGAGTTTTGGCAGCTGGCAGTCAACGGGGAGAAGGCTTGATTTTATACTTATTAAACCGAAACAAGGCTGTTTTTTCCATGACGGAAGAAGAAAAAGAAGAACTTCAAATGAGAAAACAACGGATTATTTATTTACTGGTTTTAATCATGATATTGGTAATTTTTCTCTTTGCTAGTGTGATTGTGAGATTCTAAAATGTAGTCTCTTGTATCAAGAAACAGAAAATCGCTCGAAAAGAGCGATTTTTATATGTTCTAAGCAATTGAAAAAATCCTTTGAATCCGCTATAATAGGTAGGTTGAAACAAGTTAGGAGCAGTCCAATGTAATAAGAGTTTTCACAGAAATCGAAAGAAAAAGTATAAAAAAGAAAAAGAGGATATAATGACGATTCAAGATGAAATAAAAAAACGCCGAACTTTTGCGATTATCTCTCACCCGGATGCAGGGAAGACCACGATTACAGAGCAGTTGCTCTACTTTGGAGGCGAGATTCGTGAAGCAGGTACGGTCAAAGGTAAGAAGACCGGAAACTTTGCCAAATCTGACTGGATGGATATTGAAAAACAGCGGGGGATTTCAGTGACCTCTTCTGTCATGCAGTTTGACTATGCTGGAAAACGGGTCAATATTCTTGATACACCAGGGCACGAAGATTTTTCAGAAGATACCTACCGTACCCTCATGGCTGTGGATGCAGCAGTCATGGTGGTGGACTCTGCAAAAGGGATTGAAGCCCAGACTAAAAAGCTCTTTGAGGTTGTCAAACACCGCAATATTCCAGTCTTTACGTTTATCAATAAACTGGACCGCGACGGACGTGAACCCCTTGATTTGCTGGAAGAACTAGAAGAAGTGCTTGGCATTGCCAGTTATCCGATGAATTGGCCAATTGGGATGGGGAAATCCTTTGAAGGTCTCTATGATTTGCACAATCAGCGACTGGAGCTCTGTAAAGGTGATGAGCGCTTTGCCAGCATCGAAGAAGGAGAAAAAATATTTGGCAACAATCCATTTTATGCTCAGGTTTTAGAGGATATTGAACTCCTACAGGAAGCGGGAAATGAATTTTCACAGGAAGCTATTTTTAATGGGGAATTAACCCCTGTCTTCTTTGGTTCAGCCCTAACTAACTTTGGAGTGCAGACTTTTCTTGACACTTTCTTGGAGTTTGCACCAGAGCCTCATGGACACAAAACCACAGATAATCAGGAAATCAGCCCGCTGGATAAGGATTTTTCAGGATTTGTCTTTAAAATCCAAGCCAATATGGATCCAAGACACCGTGATCGCATTGCTTTTGTCCGCATCGTATCGGGCGAATTTGAGCGCGGTATGAGTGTAAATCTGACCCGTATCAAAAAAGCTGTCAAACTCTCAAATGTCACCCAGTTTATGGCAGAATCACGTGAAAATGTAGAAAATGCAGTGGCCGGTGATATCATTGGGGTTTACGATACAGGGACTTATCAAGTTGGTGATACTTTGACAGTTGGTAAAAATAAGTTTGAGTTTGAACCCCTGCCAACCTTTACCCCAGAAATTTTCATGAAGGTTGCAGCTAAAAATGTCATGAAGCAAAAATCCTTCCACAAAGGAATTGAGCAGCTGGTCCAAGAAGGAGCTATCCAGCTCTACACCAACTACCAGACTGGTGAGTACATGTTGGGAGCTGTCGGTCAGCTTCAGTTTGAAGTCTTCAAGCACCGCATGGAAAATGAATACAATGCCGAAGTAGTCATGACACCCATGGGCAAAAAGACTGTCCGCTGGATTTCACCAGATGATCTGGACGAGCGTATGTCCTCCAGCCGCAATATTTTAGCCAAGGACCGCTTTGACCAGCCTGTCTTTCTCTTTGAAAATGACTTTGCCTTGCGCTGGTTTGCCGATAAATATCCAGATGTCAAGTTGGAAGAGAAGATGTGAGAGCGTTAAAAATCCGACAGGAAATTAGGAAATCTGACGAAGAAGCGATTGCTTCTAGGAGGATTTATCTATTTTCCGAGGATTTAGCTCGAAATCAGTTAGAGAAAATGTAAGACGTTGCCAATGACTAGTAACTGAAGTTACTTTCATTGGACGGCAGCCGCTATGTGCGGTCTGCCTAAACGGCTTACTAACTGTGTCGAATAAGTAAAATCGAATTGTTCGACTCCGTGTCGTAACGCTAGAAAAATAGGAAACTTTATCTATTTTCCGAGGATTTAGTTTGAACTCAGTTAAAGAAAATGTAAGACTTACCACTGCATATTAGCAGAGTAATTCATTTAAAAACTATGCTATTGTTGGAGTTTTATCGTAATGATTTTTGAAACAGAACTGGGTTAAGTGAGTTCGTTTGTTAGCATATCAAGCATTAAATAAAGAAGTGCAATAACGATTGATGAAGGATTGAGCGTTTTTCTCAATCCTTTAGATTATTTAAAGTCAAGAAAGGAGAAAAGGGTGTTTATTGAAAAAGAGTTGAAAAATGGAATGTCTTGGATAAACTTAGATGCAGATATTTTAAGTCAACATCCAGATTCTTATAAGGAATACAATATTGATGAAGAAACGATTGAGTACGCGTTAGATAAAAATGAACGAGCGCACATGGATTACAATCGTGAAACAGGAACAGTCGTTTTTATTTTCAACGTATTAAACTTAAAAAGGGATAAGGACTATTATGAAACTATTCCTATGACCTTTATTGTACAGAAAGATAAACTCTTAACAGTCAGCAATCGAGCAAATACTTATGTTGTAGATATGATGAAAAACTATATTGAACATCATGAACCTGTGACAGTGTACAAATTTCTATTTGCTAGTTTAGAATTAGTGTGCAATTCTTATTATCCTGTTATCGAAAAAATGGATGAGACAAAGGATCATATCAATCAGTTATTGCACAAAACGACCACTAAGAAAAATCTCTTTGCTTTAGCAGACTTAGAAACTTCCATAGTCTATTTGGTAGCAGCTGCAAAGCAAAATCGCATGTTATTGGAGCATATTAAAGGACATGCTGTTTATCGTCATTTGGATGAGATTGAAAAAGAGCAGTTTGACGATGTCATGATTGAAGCTCGTCAGTTAGTAGCAATGACAGACTTGATTTCTCAAGTTCTCAGTCAACTATCTGGTTCCTACAATAACATTTTGAACAATAATCTAAATGATAATTTAACCGTTTTAACAATCATTTCAGTCCTTTTAGCAGTCCTTGCAGTTATTACGGGATTCTTTGGCATGAATGTGCCACTTCCATTGTCTAATGATAAAAATGCTTGGATTTATATTGTTGTTATTAGTCTCGTTCTGTGGGTTGTATTGACCAAAGCTTTAAAATGGCTGGCCAATAAAAAGTAAAACACGCCAAGCGCATGAAGAAATTATCGTTTTCAATTAGCGTGTTTTCACGATAAATATCACTTTTTAAGTATAATTTATGCTATAATTCATTCAAAATGAATGTATTTAGTTTTAATTGGTAAATCTGTTTGAAAATTTTTTTGAAAAATGCATGTATTCCGGAAAAAAGGGTTACATGCATTTTCTTCATGCGTACAGCGTGGAAGTAAAAAATGAAACCTATCTTTTTATCATTCTTTGTGTTATACTAGATAGGTTGCAAATAACTATGTTTTATAAGGTAGCTTCGCACTGCCTTTTTAGAAAGAAGAAAAAATTGAAATTTAATGAATTACATTTATCTGCTGAATTGTTAGCAGAAATTGACAAAGCGGGCTTTGTGGAAGCCAGCCCAATCCAAGAACAAACAATCCCGCTTGCTATGGCAGGAAAAGATGTGATTGGACAAGCTCAGACTGGTACAGGAAAGACAGCCGCTTTTGGTTTTCCGACTCTTGAAAAAATTAACACAGAAAATCCTATTGTTCAGGCTTTAGTCATTGCACCAACTCGTGAATTGGCTGTTCAAAGTCAAGAGGAACTCTTCCGCTTTGGTCGAAGCAAAGGTGTGAAAGTCCGTTCTGTTTATGGCGGATCCAGCATTGAAAAGCAAATCAAGGCTCTCCGTTCAGGTGCGCACATTGTCGTTGGAACTCCAGGACGTTTATTAGACCTCATTAAGCGCAAAGCACTGAAACTCAATCATGTAGAAACGCTCATTTTAGATGAAGCGGATGAAATGCTCAATATGGGTTTCTTAGAAGACATTGAAGCAATCATCTCCCGCGTGCCAGAAGAGCGTCAGACCCTTCTCTTTTCAGCTACTATGCCAGATGCTATCAAGCAGATTGGCGTGAAGTTTATGAAAGAGCCAACACATGTCAAAATTGCAGCAAAAGAATTGACAACGGAGTTGGTGGATCAATATTATATCCGTGTAAAAGAAAATGAAAAATTTGATACCATGACACGTCTCATGGATGTGGGACAACCAGAACTTTCTATCGTTTTTGGGCGTACCAAACGCCGAGTTGATGAATTGACTCGTGGGCTTAAAATCCGTGGTTTCCGCGCAGAGGGGATTCATGGTGATTTAGACCAAGGAAAACGTCTCCGTGTTCTTCGCGACTTTAAAAACGGAAATTTAGATGTTCTTGTTGCGACAGACGTTGCTGCGCGTGGTTTGGATATTTCTGGTGTTACACATGTTTACAATTATGACATTCCACAAGACCCAGAAAGTTATGTACACCGTATTGGGCGGACAGGTCGTGCTGGAAAATCTGGTCAGTCCATTACATTTGTTGCACCAAATGAAATGGGTTATCTTCAAATCATTGAAAGTTTGACCAAAAAACGTATGAAAGGCATGAAACCAGCCACTGCAGAAGAAGCCTTTCAAGCTAAGAAAAAAGTTGCACTTAAAAAGATTGAGCGAGATTTTGCGGATGAAAACATTCGCAACCAATTTGAAAAGTTTGGCAAAGACGCTCGCAAGTTGGCAACTGAATTTACACCGGAAGAATTGGCTTTATATATATTGACCTTAACCGTACAAGATCCAGACACTCTACCAGAAGTAGAAATCGCGCGTGAAAAGCCATTACCATTTAAGTATGTTTCAGGAGCTAATAAAGGCAATCGTAACAGCAAAAATGGGCGTCGTAGTAATGATCGTCGTGACCGTACTAATGGGCGTGACAATTACAAAAAGAGTGGTCGTCACGATCGCTTTGACAAAGAAAAGCGTTACCGCAAAGATCACAAAAAACCTCGCAATACTTCAAGCGAGAAGAAAACAGGTTTTGTCATCCGTAATAAAGGTGATAAGTAATTATACAATAATAAAAAGGCGAATAGCAATTCGTCTTTTTATGTTTTTATAAGGAGATACAAAGTTATTTAAATACAATAGGCGTAGCAGTCTCTTGGAGAACTGCATCTAATTCAACAATATTTCGTTTACCTATTGTTTCAAGCCATTTAATTGTAGCAGCTTCGCCACCTTCTTGATAGGCTTTGGTAGCACCAGCCCAAGTTGCACGGCCACAAAGGACACCGTTGAAAGTTGAGCCGGATTCCTTAGCAAAGTGAAGTGTATCTTGAAACAGCTGTGCGGATACTCCAGCAGATAAGAAAATAAATGGAAGAGAAGTTGCATTACTTTGTTCTTTGTAGAAGGCAGCAGCTTCTTCTTTGGTGTAAAGAACTTCATTTTCTGCGAATCCTTCAACATATTTCATATTGACTGGAACTTCAACTTTGAGAACATCTACGCCAAATCGTTCTTGTGAGTAAAGCTTCATTGCTTCAATGACTTTGCGAGGTTTGAGTTTAGCATATTCTTTTTCATCTGTCACCTTGGCGTCATAAGAAACCAACTCAAGGAAAAATGGCATGTCTTCTGCTTTACATTCAGAAGCAATCCGTTCGATAAAGGCTTCTTTGACGTCATTGACTGTTCTATCTTCGTCAACATCTATATAGAGTAAGACTTTCACAGCATCAGCACCGTTTGCTTTGAGACGTTGGACGGAGATATTTTCAACGAGGTCAGGATAGCGACCGGGAACAGTTTTGTCATAACCTGTTTTTTCATAGGCAACTAATAATCCAGCGTTTTTATCACGAGCTTCCGCCGCTTTCCAACCTAACTCTGGATCAAGAAGGATAGAAGAAGCGTATTTTGTTAAGTATTTCGAAACTAGCACTTTAAAGGTTTCCAATTGCTCAACTGGAGTATTTTCACCAAGCATGCGACGCAAAGCTCCTCGTTGATCAATAGCTAAAGCGCCGATAATTCCGTTTTTATCACATAAACGTTTTAATTTTTCTTGTTTTGTTGTCATCTTTAGACTCCTTTTGTTTTGTATAGTTTAATTATAGAACACAAATAAAACAAAGTCAAACAATATTTTACAAAAATCAAAAAAATATTGTTTTTAATTTTTCAAAATGAATAAATTGTTGTATAATATATTTGAGGAATAAAATTATATAAAACTAGAAAGGAGATAAAATGAAAGAAGGACGGCATAGAGTGATTCTCCAAGAATTGGATCAGCAAGGAGTGGTTTCTGTCAAGAAATTAAAAGAGTTACTAGATGTAACAGATATGACGATACGTCGTGATTTGATTGATTTGGAAAAGCAAGGCTTGTTGACTCGTGTTCATGGAGGAGCTCACAAAAAAGTAAAAAATGGCTTGAATGAAGCCTCCCATACTGAAAAAACGATGTTAAATATTGAAGAAAAACGAATAATTGCTCAAAAATGTGCCAATTTGATTTTTTCTGGTGATACAGTTTTTATCGGTTCGGGAACAACGACGGATTTTATCGGAGATTATTTGGCTGATAAAAGTGTGAGTATTGTGACAAATTCGCTTCCTATTTTTGAAAAATTAAAAGATAATCCCAATTGTGATATTATCCTGATTGGCGGTCGTTATCGGGTGAAGACACAAACGTTTGTCGGACAATTTGCTAATAAATTATTGAAAGAAATCAAAGTTTCTAAAGCATTTATTGGTGTCAATGGAATTGACGGTCATAATGTCACAACTGCCAATGAAGAAGAAGGAAATGGCAATGCCATTATCTTGAACAATGCGATTGAAAAGTACATTGTGGCAGATAATAGCAAATTTGACAGCTATTCTTTCTATTGTTTCTATCAGTTGGATGATTTGGATGCAGTAATCACGGATGATCATATCTCACCAAAGGTCAAGGAAAAGTATAAATCATATACAAATGTTTTATAGTTAATATTTTTATCACCTGTTCATATAGGAGCAGGTGATTTTTGTTTTGTATCTTTCTTGCGGTATTGACACATCCTATTAAAAAACAGGCCTCGTCCATATTAGACTGAGCCTGATTTTCTGAGTATTGAGTTTTTAGTCGTGGTATTCACCGCGAGCCCATTTAGCATTTTCTTCATCGAAAATATGGTCATTTTTAGCGATTTCAGGGCTAACTTCAATGCTATTATCGATTTTTTTAATCAATTGTTTGTTGGCTTCTGTTGGTTCGTACTCTGTTTCAAGAAAGACATCAACGATATTATGAATAAGATTTTGACCAAGAATACGTCCACCAAAAGCGATGATATTTGCATTGAGTTCTTTCTTTGCATAGCGTGCGGTTAGAACGTCACCAACAAGAGCTACACGAGTACCGGGAACTTTGTCAGCAGAAGCAGAGATACCGACTCCTGTACCACAAAGGGCAATTCCAAGATCAGCTTTTCCTGAAACAACATTTTCTGCAATCAGACGACCAAAGATTGGGTAATGAGTCCGGTGAAAGTCATAGGTTCCGACATCAATGACTTCATGACCGAGGTCTTTTAAATGTTCAGAAATTTTCATTTTTGTATCTGTTACGATATGGTCACAGCCGAGAGCGATTTTCATAATTTTTCCTCCTACCCTTTAACATAATTTATTAAGCATGTCAATGCGAACTTGGTGACGCCCAGCATCATAGTCAGCTTTTAAATAAGCTTCTGCACAGGCATTTGCCAATTCTTCACCGAGAATAGCTGCACCGAGAGTGATAATGCGTGTAGAATTGTGGCGAATGGTCATCATGGCAGAATGCTCATCTGAAACAGCAGCACAAATGATGCCACGGTGTTTATTCGCAACCATATAAGAACCAACTGCAAAGCGATCAAACAAAATACCACGGGCAGTATCATCTTTTCGCAATTCTTCAATAAGAGCGTCTGCCGAGTCGACAAAATCAGCAGCACCTTCTTGTTCGTTGAGATCTTTAATGTCATAACCAAGTTGGAGTAAATGAGTTTTTACTTTATTTTTTAACTCAAAACCATCACGGTCTGCACCTAGTATAACTTTCATTGTTATACCTCCTTTTTTTATTTCACAACAACATCATAACATCTCATGCAAATATTGTCAAACAAAAAATAACATAAAAAAACAGAACAAACTATTGACACCGTTTACATATAATGATATACTTTGTTTATAAACAAAATAAAACAAAAAACAGAAGGAGGGCATGATGGAACTTTATCAGTTGTTCGATAAAGATTTAGTCTTTTGTCTGCATGCTGACAGTCAAGAAGAGCTTTTCAATCAAGTTGCGAATCTCCTTGAGGAGAGGCACATTGTAACGTCTTCTTATAAAGACGCCTTGATTGAGCGAGAGAAGTCCTTTCCTACGGGGCTGGACATGGAATTTTTAGGGAAAGATTTGCCGAATGTAGCAATTCCGCATACGGATATTGTCCATAATTTAGCAGAAAAGGTGGTTGTAGTCCGCTTAGATCAGCCGGTGACTTTTCATAATATGATTGTTCCGTCAAATGAAGTACAAGTATCGCTTTTGTTCTTCATTATCAATAATTCTAATGCCAGTCAAACGAATATCTTGGCTCAATTGATGGATTTCTTTACTGCTGACGGCAACCTAGAGTCCTTATCCGAGCTGGATGAGGCAGATAAACTATTTCAGTATATATCGGAAACAATAAATCATTAAAAATAAAAATGGAGGATGTTACAATGATTAAAATTTTAGCAGCTTGTGGAGCAGGAGTAAACTCAAGCCACCAAATCAAAAATGCTCTTGAAGAAGAACTTTCAAATCGCGGCTATGATGTCCAATGCGATGCGGTAATGGTCAAAGATGTGAATGAAGACTTGATAAAAGGTTATGATATTTTCACACCAATAGCAGCCACAGATTTGGGATTTGAACCGGGAATTCCTGTTATTGAAGCAGGACCAATTTTATTCCGTATTCCAGCCATGAGTGCACCAGTATATGATAATATTGAAGCAGCTATTAAGGAATATGGACTTAGTTAAAGTAATTCATTAGAAAAAAACAAGAAAATGAAAAATTGAAATGCTAGATAAAAACAATTTTTATCTACTGAAATAGTTATTTCACTTTTTGTTCACTATCATTCAAAAAATAAAATCGGGAGGATTTTTTATGAATGTCATTATTGACTTAGCGAATCGCTTCTTTAAACCCATTTTGGATATGGGTGCACCAATTATCATGTTGATAGTCTTGACGGTGCTTGCTTTATGCTTTGGAGTGAAGTTTTCCAAAGCCTTGGAAGGTGGTATTAAACTTGCCATAGCTCTTACGGGTATTGGTGCCATTATCGGTATGTTAAATGGTGCTTTCTCGGCTTCACTTGCGAAATTCGTTGAAAATACAGGAATTCAACTCAATATTACAGACGTTGGTTGGGCACCATTGGCGACTATTACATGGGGTTCTGCTTGGACGCTTTACTTCTTACTCATTATGCTCATCGTCAATGTTGTGATGTTAATTACGAAAAAAACGGATACCTTAGATGTTGATATTTTTGATATTTGGCATTTATCAATTACAGGTCTATTGATTAAATGGTATGCGGATAATAATGGTGTTAGCCAAGGAGTGTCGCTCTTTGTAGCAACGCTTGCAGTCGTACTTGTCGGAGTAATGAAAATTATTAACTCTGACTTAATGAAACCAACATTTGATGACTTGCTTAATGCGCCTAGCTCATCACCAATGACATCTACTCATATGAACTACATGATGAATCCAGTTATCATGGTTTTGGATAAGATTTTTGATAAATTCTTTCCTTGGTTGGATAAATATGACTTTGACGCTGCAAAATTGAATAAGAAAATTGGTTTCTGGGGCTCTAAATTCTTCATTGGATTTATCCTTGGGATTGTAATTGGGATTATGGGAACGCCGCATCCAGTATCTGGCGTTGCCGAAGCAGCAAAATGGTCACTTGTTATCAAAGGTTGGTTATCTCTTGGTTTGACAGCTGGTGTCTGCTTGGAATTGTTCTCACTTATTGGTTCTTGGTTCATCGCAGCAGTAGAACCTCTTTCACAAGGAATTACAAATGTTGCAACAAAACGTCTTCAAGGACGTAAATTTAATATTGGACTTGACTGGCCATTTATCGCAGGTCGTGCAGAAATCTGGGCATGTGCCAATGTTTTAGCACCAATTATGTTGGTAGAAGCAGTTCTTCTTTCTAAAGTCGGAAATGGTATTTTGCCACTTGCTGGTATTATTGCAATGGGGGTTACTCCAGCGCTTCTGGTTGTTACACGTGGTAAGCTTATCCGAATGATTGTGTTTGGAACTTTGTTGCTTCCGCTCTTCCTTCTTTCTGGAACCCTTATTGCTCCATTTGTTACGGACTTAGCGAAAGGCGTAGATGCATTTCCTAAAGGGGTAGCTAGCACACAATTGATTACCCACTCTACTCTTGAAGGCCCAATTGAAAAATTACTTGGTTGGACAATCGGAAATGCTACAACAGGCGATATCAAAGCTATCTTTGGTGTTATTGTCTTTCTAGTGTTCTATATTGGTATCTTTGCTTGGTATAGAAAACAAATGATTAAGCGAAATGAAGAATACGCTACAAATGCAAAATAGAATAATAAGATAACAATAAGCTGGACTATTCCTTTTGAAATAGTCTGGCTTTTGATTGAAAAAAAGAAAGGAAGAAACATGATTCATTTAGTTTGTCCAAATCCAGCTTTGGATCGGACAGTTTTACTTAGTCAGTTTAAAGAAGATGTGGTCAACCGATCAAGTCAAGTTCACGAGAATGCTGGTGGGAAAAGTTTTAATGTTGCTTATGTCCTGAATTGCGAGAAAGGCGAAGAGCAAGGAAATTTTTGCATTCATACAATGTTAGGTGGCAAAATGGGCGAATATATTCAACAATTAAATGAAGAAGACGGTATTCCGCTCGTTGTGACAGAAGTTGATAAAAATACGCGTACTTGTACAATTATGATTGATACAGAATTAGGAAAGACCTATCTTGTGTATGAAGCGGGATTTGAGCTGAATAAGGATTTATTAGAACAATTCACTGCAAATCTTATAAAGTGCATTCAATCTGGCGATAGCGTTGTGTTTTCTGGCTCTTTGATGAAAGGGATGCCAGATGATTATATTGCACAAATTGGTCGTCTTTTGCCAGAGGATGTGAATTTAGTAGTAGATACAAGTGGTGCCGCACTAAAAGCAGCTTTCACAGCACAGCCTGACATTGTAAAAATTAACGATGAAGAATTGGCAGAATTAACAGGATATCCAGTTGAAACTGCAGAAGAAGCAGCAAAACTTCTCAAAGAATATACTAAAATTCCCTATTTTATTGTGACAATGGGAGGAAAAGGAGTCGTAGCACGCCTGAAAGATGATGTTTTCCAACTGACGTTTCCAATAATTCATGTTAAAAATCCTATTGCGTCAGGCGACTTTTTCCTTGGAAGTCTTTGCCATGCTTTAGAAAGTAAGGGGAGAGTTGATAGAGAGGCTGTCATTCGTGCCTGTGCTTATGCAACAGCTAACTGCCTGCAATGGACTCCAAAAGTAGACCCAGCCGATGTAGAACGAATTGTAGACGAAATCGAACTAACAACTTTGTAAATTCTTTCTACAGTTTATATGATATTTTTTGAATGTATTGACTTAGGAAATCCCCTCTTTATATAATAAAATAGATTATTTTATTATAAGGAGGTCGTATGACTTTATCAGGACTTATTGTTTTAGCGGTATTTGTATTTCGGTTGGTATTTCTAAAAATATCGATGAAGAATGAGAAAGCGATATTGGCAAATGGTGGGCGCGAATATGGCGTGCAAAATACCAAGTATATCACTATTCTTCACATTTTATTTTACCTTTCTTGCTTTGCTGAAGCTACGATACGTCAGGTTCGGTTTGACGCGCTTAGTGCTATAGGATTTGGACTGTTGCTATTTTCAATGTTTATGCTCTCTGTTGTGACACAGCTCTTAGGTGAAATTTGGACTGTAAAATTGATGCTGGTTAAGAATCATAAATTTGTTGATCACTGGCTTTTCCGCTATGTGAAACATCCCAATTATTTCTTGAACATCGTTCCAGAGTTGATTGGTTTAGCATTACTTTGTCATGCACTAATTTCATTTTGTATTCTATTTCCTCTATATGCGGTAGTTTTGTATAATCGCATCAAGGAAGAAGAGAAATTACTCAAAGAAGTCATTATCCCAAATGGTATTGCACAGAAGTAAGCTATTTTTTAAAGTATAGAATGAAAGATTTTAAATTTACACAAATTATCCATTTTGTATAAATTTTTAAAAAATAAAGTAAGAAAGGGTTTACAAAAGTTTGGAAATGTGTTAAACTCTATTCATAAAGTTAAATAAAACATGGATTGTAACTAAGAAATTAGGCGAGACCATAAATGACCCAAGTAAAAAATCTTGGTTTGTTTATGGTTTTTTTATGTTTTACAAAAATATTGTTAGAAAGGAGGACACAAATGTTTCGAATTGTCCAGCCACTAAATAATAATGTTGCGGTGGTCAAAAATGAAAGTGGTGAACAGGCTGTTGTCATGGGGCTCGGTATCATTTTTAAAAAGAAAAAAGGGGATTTGCTGGCAGAAGAACGAGTAGAAAAAGTCTTTCAACTAAAAAGTGAAGAATCGCGCGAAAACTTTTCTGCTTTGTTAAAAGATGTTCCCTTGGACTTTATCACGACTAGTTATGAAATTATTGATTATGGTATTCAACAGTTCCAATTTCCAGTTCAAGAGTACATCTATGTAACTTTGACAGATCATATTTATTGTAGTTATCAAGCGCTGCAAAGAAATACTTATAAAAGCAACCACTTGCCGGATATGTCGGAGCAATATCCGACGGAGTACAAAATTGCTGAGCATGCTTTGGTGATTTTAAAAGAAAAATTGGATGTGGATTTTCCAAAAGATGAGATTGGGCGGTTGGCCTTACAGTTTATCAATGCGAAAGGCGAAGATGTCGTGATTAGTAAAGATGAACAAACACTGACCCGACAAATGATTGCTTTGGTGCAAGAGGAGCTCTTAAAACATGGTATTAAGCGGACGAAAAAGAATAGTAATTTTTATGATCGTTTAATGATTCATTTGACGTACTTTATTGAGCGTTTGGATCAAGATGACAGTGATTCAAAAGTTTCCATGAAGAATTTAGAAGAACATATCAAAAAGGATTATCCAGAAGCCTATCAAATTGGCGAAGATATTTATGAAGTCATTCGTCAGCATTTGGGTGGAGGGCTTCATCCAAATGAAAAGGTGTATTTGGTGATTCATATTCAAAGATTATTGTAAAGGAGAAGACATGTTTCAATTACCAGAAGATTTTATTTTTGGCGGTGCAACAGCTGCTTATCAAGTAGAAGGAGCTACAAAAGAAGGTGGAAAAGGTCCGGTCGCTTGGGATGAATTTTTAGAAAAACAAGGACGATTTTTAGCAGATCCGGCTAGTGATTTCTATCATCAATACCCAAAAGATATTGAGCTGTGTGAGAAGTTTGGTGTCAATGGTTTGCGCTTGTCTATTGCTTGGAGTCGGATTTTTCCGAATGGACGTGGTGAAGTGAACCAAGAAGGAGTAGATTTTTATCACCGTGTGTTTGCTGAATGTGCGAAACACCACGTCCTGCCATTTGTTACACTGCATCACTTTGATACTCCGAAAGTTTTGTTTGATCAAGGTGATTTTCTCAATCGTGATACGATTGAAGCGTTTGTGGAATATGCTGAATTTTGTTTTCAAGAATTTCCAGAGGTTCATCATTGGAGCACTTTTAACGAAATTTATCCTGTTGCGACCAATCAATACCTGCTCGGTGTCTTTCCTCCGGGGATTCAGTATGATTTGAGTAAGGTGATTCAATGCCTGCACAATATGATGTACGCGCATGCGCGTGTAGTAAATCTTTTCAAGGAGAAGGGTTACCTTGGTGAAATTGGAGTGGTGCATTCTTTGGAAACAAAATATCCAGCAACAGACAGCGAAGAAAATAAGCATGCAGCTTTTCTGGATGATGCGCTTTCTATTCGTTTCTTGCTAGACGCTACTTATCTAGGTTATTATTCAAACGAAACAATGGAAGCTCTTAATGAAATTTGCGCTGCTAACAATGCTAGTTATGAATTCCTTGAAAGTGACTTTGAAGAAATGAAAAAAGCTAGTCACCGAAATGATTATCTTGGAATCAACCATTATCAATGTCATTTTGTTAAGGCTTATCAGGGCGAATCAATTATTCATCATAATGGAACGGGTGATAAAGGCACTTCAGTTTATAAAGTGCAAGGCATTGGAGAACGGATTTACAAGGAAGGGATTGAACGAACAGACTGGGATTGGATTATTTACCCAGAAGGTTTGTATGACCTTTTATTGAGAATTAAGAAAGACTATCCACATTATCAAAAGATTTATATTACTGAAAATGGAATGGGCTATAAAGACGAGTTTGACAATGGTATCGTCATGGATAAGCCACGGATTGATTATTTGAAAGTGTATTTGCAATCTTTAAGCAAAGCTATTGATGCCGGTGTTGTGGTAAAAGGGTATTTCCTTTGGTCTTTAATGGATGTTTTCTCGTGGTCAAATGGCTACAATAAGCGCTATGGCTTGTTTTACGTTGATTTTGAAACTCAAAAGCGTTACCCTAAGGAGTCCGCTTATTGGTACAAGCATGTTAGCGAAACAAAAATTGTGATTTAAGGGGGAGATGAAATGAATAAAAACGAATTACAAATGTTGGGATTTGAAATCGTAGCTTATTCGGGGGATGCACGTAGTTGTTTACTGAATTTGCTGAAAGAGGTTCGTCAAGGTAATTTTACAAATGTAGATGCTGCTTTAAAAGAAGCAGATGAAAATTTAAATTTAGCCCACAACTCACAAACGCAGATTTTAGCACAAGAGGCAGCTGGGGAAGATTTAGATTTAGGATTTATCTTTATTCACGGTCAAGATCATTTGATGACGACATTATTGTTAAAAGAATTGATCGTAGATTTTATTGAATTATATAAAAATCAATACAAGGAGGACTAATTCCATGAACGGAATTATCAAACAAATTGAGAAAGGAAAACCTTTCTTTGAAAAAATATCACGCAATATTTATCTTGGCGCTATTCGTGACGGCTTTTTAGCCGCCATGCCTGCAATTTTATTTTCAAGTATTTTTATCTTGCTAGCAGCAATTCCAGAAATTTTTGGATTTAAGTTGCCAAATGACGTTTCCACCTGGCTTTGGAAAGTATATGGCTATTCTATGGGTGTAGTAGCTATTCTCGTGTCCGCTACGACTGCTCGTTGTCTATCAGAGTCAATGAACCGCAATATGCCGACCAACAAGACTATCAATTCGGTTTCTGTTATGTTGGCTTCCATTGTGAGCTTCCTCCTTTTAAGTGTGGATCAAATTGAAAACGGTTTAGCCAATGGCTACATGGGAACAAAAGGGATTTTAGCGGCTTTTGTAGCAGCTTTTATCACGGTAAATGTTTATAAATTCTGTGTATTGAAAGACATTACTATTAAGATGCCAAAAGAAGTTCCTGGAACAATTTCTCAAACTTTCCGTGACGTCTTTCCATTTTCATTTGCAGTATTTGCTGCTGTTCTGATTGATACAATCGTGCGTTATTTCTTTGGGCATTCGTTTGCAGAAGCTGTTATCACGCTTCTCCAACCTTTGTTTACCGCAGCTGATGGCTATTTAGGAATTTCAATTATTTGGGGAGCAATGGCGCTCTTCTGGTTTGTTGGTGTGCATGGTCCTTCAATTGTAGAACCAGCTATTGTCGCGATTATTTATGCAAATGTGGAAACAAATTTACAGTTGGTAAAAGCAGGTCATCATGCTTCAAACGTGTTGACAGTTGGGCTTGGAAACTTCGTTGGCACAATGGGTGGTACAGGTGCAACATTGGTTATTCCATTCCTCTTCATGCTCTTTGCAAAATCTAAGCAATTAAAAGCTGTCGGAAAAGCTTCCTTTGTTCCGGTTTGCTTTGCAGTCAATGAGCCATTGTTGTTTGCAACACCGATTATTTTAAATCCTTATTTCTTTATTCCATTTTTAATCACTCCAATGATCAATGTTTGTGCTTTCAAGTTCTTTGTTGATGTGTTAGGTATGAACAGTTTTATGTATGTCCTTCCTTGGGCAACACCAGCACCGATTGGCTTGATTTTAGGTACGGGTGCAGGAATCTTATCTATTGTGTTGATGCTGTTGTTGATTGTAGTTGATTCTCTCATCTACCTTCCATTTATCAAAGCGTACGATGATTCATTAGTAGAAGAAGAAGCGAAAAAGGCAGAAGTGATTGAGCTCGAAGAAGCAGCAGAAGCAGAAATAGACGATCAAATTCAAGCGGTTGCAGATGGAAAACATCATAATATTTTGGTTCTATGTGCCGGTGCAGGGACAAGCGCCATGCTAGCAAATGCACTAACAGAAGGTGCAGCAGAACTAGGCATAGACCTCAGTTCAACAGCTGGTGCTTATGGTTCGCACTACGATATTATGAAAGATTTTGACATGATTGTGCTAGCTCCACAAGTCAATTCTTACTATGAAGATATTAAGAAAGATACGGATAAATTGGGCATCAAACTTGTTGCGACAAAAGGTGCTGAATATATCAAATTGACGCGTGATCCTAAAGGTGCTGTGCAATTCGTTCTTTCGCATTTTGAATAACTAGCCTTCTTATAAAATGTTCGTTTAAAAACTGATAAAACCTATTTCTTGTTTTATCAGTTTTTTAAAACGAACACTAAAATATTAAACTAAATAGAAATAGGGAAACTGTATGAAAATAGGATTAAGATTGTCGCTTGTTTTTGCTGCTAGTCTTTGTTTGCTTGGAGGAGTCATTCCTATTAAAGCTAATGAAAATACTAAAATACGTGTTGATAAAGTAGAAAATTTATCATCTGATTTTATCATGGGGACGGATATTTCAACAGTAATTGCTCAAGAACAAAGTGGTGTAGAGTACAAAGATGAAAATGGGAATGTCAAAGATATCTTTGATATTTTGAAAGAAAATGGTGTGAATTACATTCGCGTTAGAGTATGGAATAATCCTTATGATCATAACGGACATGGTTATGGCGCTGGAAATAGCGATATAGAAAAGGCGATTGAGATTGGCAAACGAGCTACAGCACATGGTATGCGGCTACTAGTGGACTTTCATTATTCAGATTTTTGGGCTGATCCAGGACGTCAAGTTCCACCAAAAGATTGGACAAATATGAATGTGTCTGAAAAATCAGAGGCTTTATATCAATACACCAAAACGAGCCTTCAAAAAATAAAAGCAGCTGGTGTCGATATTGGAATGGTTCAAGTTGGTAATGAAACAACGAGTAGTGGGATAGCAGGTGAAGCAGGAGAGGAACGCTATCAGTTGTTTGCAGCAGGCGCCAAAGCAGTGCGAGAAGTGGATGCAACTATACTGATAGCTTTTCATTTTACCAACCCAGATAAAACGGAAACGATACTGAATTACGCAAAAGGTTTATCAGATCACCATATTGATTATGATGTATTTGCTACTAGTTATTATAGTTTTTGGCATGGTAATTTAGATAATTTGACTTCAGTTTTAAAGACAGTAACCGAAAAGTATAGGAAAAAGACACTTGTAGCAGAGACTTCTTATGCTTATACATTAGAAGATGGAGATGGTCAACAAAATGTTATCCGAACACAAAATCAAATGCTGGTAGGTGGCTATCCCGCATCTGTTCAGGGGCAATCGCATGCCTTACGAGATGTCATTGATGCAGCGAATAAAGCAAGTGCATTAGGCATCTTTTATTGGGAACCAGCTTGGACACCGGTTAGTTCCAAAGGAAAAGAAGTAAATACACCTATTTGGGAAAAATACGGTTCGGGCTGGGCTTCTAGTGCCGCCATTGGGTATGATCCAAATGTTAATCAGGAAAATTACGGTGGATCTGAATGGGATAATCAAGCATTGTTTGATTTTACAGGAAAAGCTTTGCCGTCACTTGCGACATTTAAATATGTTTATACTGGGTTGAATACAAATCTAGAATATGATAAGAATGAAGAAACAGAGCTGCAAGAGAGTTTGTTATCAAATTCTAGCTTTGAGGAAGAAGATCTTTCAGATTATACTTTTAACGATTTTATCAAGCGTAGACAAGACACGCCTAAAACAGGCAAGTATGCCATGAATTTCTACAATGGCGCAAACGATTACACAACTGGCATTGAAAGAAAGATAATACTTCCAGCAGGAACTTATCAATTTTCTGCTCAAATTCAAGGTGGTGATACGAATGGCTCTGAAGATATTTATGCTTTTGCTCGTGCTGAGGCAGTAAATGTTCAAAGTGAAAAAGTCAAACTAGCTGGTTGGTCAAATTGGCAGACAGCGAAATTGAACTTTACACTAACAAAAGAGACAGAGGTGACACTGGGAGTATTTGTGAAAGCAAATAAAGGTTCATGGGGAACAATTGACGATTTGCTTTTAACCAGAGAAGGAGTAGATAAGACAAAGTTGGGAACCGCTCTTTCTTCGGTAAAAGAAAAATTAGCGGAAACTATGCATTATACAAAGGATTCACTTGCGAACTTAAAAGAACAAGTAGAAGAGGCGCAAGCTATTTTACAAAAAGATGATGCGACACAAGCAGAGATTGATGCAGAATGTGAAGCATTGCAGACTGCCATTCAAGCCCTTGTACCACTAGAAAATCAATCTTCATCTAATGTTCAGCATGAAGATACCAAAAAAACAAAGGAAAATTCTAATAATAAAGACCAAAAAGGAGAAAACTCCCATGCAGGGTTAACAGATTCTGATTCGTCTAATAAAAATGGGAAGTCTTCTCAAACGAATAGGGATAAGGAAACTTTGCCTACTACAAGTGACAAAAAATTAGCTAAAACCAAAGAATTATTACCAAGTACAGGAACTAGCATGTCATATTTAGCTGGTATCGGTGTTGTTTTTCTGAGTGTATTTGTTGCTGTCATTTCTAAGAAAAATAACCAATAAATCATTGCAAAAAAGTAGAAAGACCTCCCGCTTTCTACTTTTTCTTATCTGCAATATATTCTAATTTTTGTTGTCGTGTTTTCCTTTTAAAGAGGGCTTCGGCTGACATGGCAGAAGGTTTGTCGGGAAATTCTTCTTGATACAAAAGAGTAACAGGTAATCGTGCACGAGTATATTTGGCGCCCTTTCCAGTATTATGTGTATGAAGTCGTTTTTTAACATCAGTCGTGTACCCTGTGTAGAGAGAGCCGTCGGCACATTCCAGAACATACATATAGGCTTTAGTTTCCATAGTAAATCTCATGAATTTCTGGAGTGTAGCTGCCATCTTCATTATGAATGAAAAGCGGTGGCAGGATTTTTAGCCCGTCACGGGAACCATCTTTGATAGCTTCAATGAGGAGCATATTGGCTTCGCGATTTGTCTTTGGGTAAACAAATTGAATGCGTTTTGGTGCTAAATTGTGAGCAGTCATAGTGTCAACAATATCAAGGAATCGTTCGGGACGATGAACTATTGCTAAGCGTCCGTTGGATTTCAAGACCCGTTGGGAAATTTGACAGATTTCTTCCAGATTGGTCGCAATTTCATGCCGTGCAAGTAGATAATGTCGGCTTGCATTGAGATTAGAATGTTCATCCACTTTAAAATAAGGCGGATTGCATAAAATCATGTCCACTTTACTACCGTCGATATAGTGGGTGAGATATTTCAAATCATCCTGAATGACCTGCATTTGGTGGGTTAAGCCATTTAGCTCAATAGAGCGCTCTGCCATATCTGCCAGTCTCTCTTGAATTTCAACTGCTATGATTTGAGCCTTGGTTCGGGTGCTTGCAAAAAGCCCAACGGCACCATTTCCAGCACAAAGATCCACGATAAGACCACGCTTAGGTAAATTTGGAAAGCGAGAGAGGAGCACGCTATCTACTGAGTAGCTAAAGACCTCTCGATTTTGAATAATTTTGACGTCAGTAGAAAAGAGCTGATTGATTCGCTCACCGTCTTTTAAAAGAATTTCTGCCATATACCCTTATTATATCATGATGTAGAGGAAAAGAAGCAATAAAAATAAGCAGTAAGACAAAAATGTACGGTTTTTCTTACTGCTTATAGGTATTATTCTTAAGATTTATAAACTTTGCTCCCGTTTGTTCTGTATGTGTGTCACGACAATAAAAGTAATTGTAAATAAAATCATCAAAATGATATAGATTGGGAAGCTATTGCTGGTTAGAGTAGCGATTTCGATGTACTTTTGCAGGAAAACGGCTGTTCCAAAGAAGCCAATGAGTGACCAGAGGATCAGCAGAATCCGCCAGAGATTGAGTGGCAGGCAGGCACGAACAACAGATAGAAAGCCGATAGAGCCTAATAAATAATAAAGTAGAGTTGAGATTTCCACCTGTGACCAGCCATGCAGCCCACCGAAAATATTGACAAATAAAACGCTAAAGACGACCATTAAACCGCTCGGTAGAGCCTTAAAAATAGCTTTTTTAAGAAAGTCGGGTTCGACTGGTTTGATATTGCGCTCAAAGGTGAGGACAAAAGGTGGTAAACCTTCAACAAATTGGTCAATTAAGGTGATTTGAATGGGGATAAATGGAAAGACCAAGAGCCATTCTGCTCGTCCCAGTAAGATACTAGAAATACAAATGATTGTCAAAATGAACGAATAGGTTGTTTTAATGAGGAAAATCGGTGCAATGCGGGCGATGTTATTAACAACACGGCGTCCTTCAAAGAGAATTTCAGGGACATCGTTAAAGTCAGAATTGAGCAAAACGAGATTGGCAACTTGTCGTGTTGCGGGATCTCCTTCAGCCATGGCAATGGAGCAGTCTGCTTCCCGTAATGCCAGAATATCATTGACTCCGTCACCAGTCATAGCTGTGGTGTGCCCTGCTTTTTTCAGGGTTTGAATGATAAGTTTCTTTTGATGAGGAGAAACACGACCAAAGATAGCAGTCGTTTCTGCCAGCTCAATCAACTCTTGATTCGTTACTTTTGAGCAATCAACATAACTTTGGTAGTTTGCAAATCCTGCCTTTGCAGCAATGTTTGATACAGTAATTGGATTGTCACCTGAGATGATTTTTAAGCCCACTTCTTGTGAGCGTAAGTATTCCAAAGTATCAGCTGCTCCGTCACGAATCGGATCTGTGATTTCTAAAATGGCAATGGGTTGAATGCTACTTGGTAAGTGAATGTGTTTATGGTCAATGCGTTCAGGACTAATAGCTAAAGCAAGCACACGCGAACCACGCTTTTGAGCGTCCTGTGCTAGCTCAATTTCTTCATGAAAGAGCATTTCAGGCGCACCGAGAAAGACAGTACCTAAGTCCGACATTTCCATAGCTCCCCATTTACGGTCACTCGAAAATGGAATCATATTACTTGTTTGATAGTCAGTCGGAGTAGTAAATTGCTTGCGAATGGCTTGGGCAGTTGGATTATTGTCATCGCTTGCAGTGATATAAGCACTAAGAATGTCAGAGATTGCTTGTTCTGAAAAATCTTCTGTGAGTGGGCTGAAGGTTTCAACGTGCATTTTCCCTTGGGTAATCGTACCTGTTTTATCAAGGCAGAGCATATCAACACGAGCTAGCGTTTCGACGGAGTACATTTCTTGTACGAGGACTTTTCGTAAGCCCAGCTTGATGACAGCTGTTAAAAGAGAAGTAATCGTTAAAAGAGCAATTCCTTTTGGCAACATTCCCAGAAGAGCCGTTGAGGTATTGACAACTGAGTCTTTGACAGGTAAATGTTTTACAAAGAGAGCTTCTAGAAAGAGCGCAATTCCGAAAGGGATAATGATTTTTCCTGTAAAACCTGCAATCCTGTCCATGGATTTCATGATACGAGAATTGATTGGTTTGACAGTCTTAGCCTCTAGCATCAGTTTAGAAGCATAATTATCAGAGCCTACATGAGTGATTTTAGCAATAACACGCCCGCTGGCAAGAAAACTTCCTGAGAGCAATTGCTCCCCAATCTCCTTTTGAACAAGGTCACTTTCACCTGTCAACATGGCTTCGTTCACTTCTGCAAAACCGTCTAAAACAGTTGCGTCACTTGGAATCTGATCCCCCGTAGCCAGTTGAATACAGTCATCCAAGACTAAGTCCTCTGGATTGATTTGACTAGATTTGCCATCGCGAATGACCGTTATCTTTTCTTTGTTTAAAAGATTCAGTTTGTCGACCATGTGTTTAGCTCGCAATTCTGTCACGATACCAGAGAGGGCATTGAAACAGATAACAGCAAAGAAAACCAAGTTGCTCCATGCTTGCACAGCAACAAGCGCCAGGGCAATTGCAAAATTTAGTGCATTAAATAGCGTAAAAACATTGCGCTTGATGATTTGCCAGGTGCTGGTACTTGTATTGGCTGTAAAATCATTGGTAAGTCCTTGAGCAATTTTTTCTTGGACTTGTTGGTGGGTTAATCCCGTAAATTCTTTCATGTTCATGAGGATAATCATACCATTTTTTTAATAAAATTTCTAATAGAATCCATTCAGCTGTAACAGTTTTAAAGCAAAAAAAGTTTGCGAGTGGGCATTGGATAAGGTATAATGAAAAGGATAAGAAGGGAGAGCCTATGTTTTATAGATATTTGAGAAGATTGGTGATGTTGATTTTATGGGCTTTAAATGGTAATGCTCACTACCACCATTTGGAGAACATTCCAGACCAAGAGGAAAATTATATTTTGGTAGCACCGCACCGTACCTGGTGGGATCCTGTTTATATGGCTTTCGCTACAAGACCCAAGCAATTTATTTTTATGGCAAAAAAAGAATTATTCACGAATCGCGTTTTTGGTTGGTGGATTCGCATGTGTGGTGCTTTTCCGATTGACCGTGAAAATCCTGGAGCATCCGCTATCAAATACCCTGTAAAAATGCTAAAATCAAGCAATCGTTCTTTGATTATGTTTCCAAGTGGCAGCCGTCATTCTAAGGATGTTAAAGGAGGAGTAGCTTTGATTGCCAAAATGGCAAAAGTGCGCATTCTTCCAGCCGTTTATGTCGGACCGATGAGCCTGAAAGGTTTAGCAAAAGGCGAACGTGTAGACATGGATTTTGGTCAACCGATTGATATTTCAGACATCAAAAAGATGAATGATGAAGGCCTGGAAGAAGTCGCCCGTCGTATTCAGATAGAATTTGATCGTTTAGATGCAGAAGTAGCAGCTCTTGGAGTGAAAAAAAGTCCGAATATATTATTGTTATTACCACGTTTGATTGCTTTGCTACTATCTCTTATTGTTGGCTTGCTGACATTTATTTTTAGTTTTATCGCAAGCTTTGTTTGGGATCCTGAAAAGCATAGAAAATAAAATCTCTTATGGAGGATGATAACTATACACCTATCTGGATAGTAGCAATCGTACAGAATGAAATGTAATTTGTATATCTGGCAAAGCAAGTGTAGCAAACATCTGATCTATGTTTCTAAAAGGAGCCTCTATGAAAATAGCAGTTTTACTGTATCCATCATGTTCATTGCAGGAAATCACAACTTTGACATCAATTCTTTGTCTTTCTTTTGGGCAGTCTTTGGACTATCTTGCTTCAGAAAAGAAAATTTATACAAGTGAAGAAGGATTGCAAGTTATTCCGGATTTTACTTTTAAAGAAGTTCAAGGTGTAGCGTATGATTGTATCATATTGCCAGGTACGCAGGAGCCTTTTGTTAGTCTTTATGATTCTAGACTCATCTCTTTTTTGAAAAATGTAGATATCAAGCGAACAATAGTAGCTGCCATTTCTTCGTCACCTATGTTTTTGGGAAAAGCTGGTTTATTGAGAAATCGATATTATACAGGTGGTTTATATATGGAGTTGGTAGACTATTTTTCTTTTTTGGAAAAAGAAAACATGCTCCATCAGCCTGTTGTAAAAGACAAGAATGTTATTACAGCCATTGGATTTGCTTATGTAGAATTTTCTCAGACCGTTTTGAATGCTTTAGGATTAGAAGTGCCGAGCGATTTCTTTTTGAGAAAGAATTCCTACACTCCAGAAGAGTTAACGTATCATTTAGAGACTGCTGATTATCAAGAAATACTGCAAGAAATTTTACGATATGAACAAAAATTCCAGGAATGATTTTCTGGTTTTTTACTATGAATTTTAAGATATAAGGAACCAAAACACACAAAACTTACATGAAAGCGCTTGCTAAAATAGATTTAAAATAGTATACTAAATTTAAGGTATACGGTTTTAAAAAGGTAATAAGAGTGATGCTCACTCTTAAAAGTTGATGTATTCAACATGCAATCATAAAAGGAGAAATATATGAAAAAATTGATTTTTCGATTAACAATTATGTTATCTGCTCTTATTCTCTTTCCTTTTCAAGCAGTTGAAGCCTGCACAGGTTTTATTGTTGGGAAGAACTTGACAGCAGACGGTTCGACTTTGTATGGTCGTACAGAGGATTTGGAGCCTAATCATAACAAAGTCTTTAAAGTTCATCCAGCCAAGGACAATCAAGCAGGAGAAAAGCTGATTGATGAAGCCAATGGCTTTGAATGGCAATTACCCGCACATAGCTATAAATATACTTCTGTTTCGGACGTTACACCCAAAGAAGGTATTTTTGATGAAGTAGGCTTCAATGAACATGGAGTTTCCATTTCTGCTACAGTATCAGCTAAGGCGAATAAAGCTATCCAGAAAGTTGATCCTTATGTGGAAAAAGGTTTAGCAGAATCCATTATGACAACGGTTGTTTTGCCGTATGTCAAAACGGCTCGTGAAGGTGTGGAGCTCATTGCAGAGATTGTCAAAAAACAAGGTGCTGCTGAAGGGAACATTGTGACAATTGCAGATAAGACAGGTGTCTGGTACATGGAAATCTTATCTGGTCATCAATATGTTGCCATTAAATATCCAGACGACAAATACAGTATTTTCCCTAACACATTCTTCTTAGGAAGTGTTGATTTTAATGACAAAGAAAATGTCATTGCTTCAGAAAATGTGGAAAAAGTAGCGCGTGATGCTAATTCTTATAAGGAAATCGATGGCAAATTCCATATTTCCCAATCTTACAATCCGCCAATGGCAGAAGCTGATCGTTCGCGTGCTTGGGCTGGTATTAAGGCTTTGAACCCAGACGCACCAGTCAATTATGATGATAAATATTTTGATTTGTTGCAATCTAGCAATAAAAAAATCAGCGTTGCAGATGTGATGCGGATGCAGCGGAACCGTTTTGAAGGAACGCAATTTAAACCCCTTGACCAAATGGAATTAGACGGTAAAGGCATTCCTCAACGTGGAAAAGTAGATCCAGTCTACAAATATCCTCTTGGCAATCCAAATGTAATGGAAGCCCATATTTTCCAATTGAAAGATAATATCCCTGCCAGCATGGGTGGTGGCACAATGTGGCTTTCTGTTGGTAGTCCTCGATTTGCACCATACTTGCCATACTATGGAAATATCAACAATACTTATGCTGCTTATCAAGTTGATACAACGAAATATGACAAAGATTCTTGGTACTGGGTTGCGTCACACATTTACGATATGGCTGCCAAGCATCAAAAATTATTTGGCAATAGCATTCAAGAAAAATGGAAAGCTTTGGAAGCACGATTGATTGAAGAACAAGCCAAATTAGATGAACAGTGCGCAGCTGCAGGTGGAGCTTCGTCAGAAGAAGTGACTGCGTCTAGTATGGCGCGTGCAGAGGAAGTCTTTAAAGAAATGAAAGCTCTAGAAGCTGAAATGGAAGAAAAGATTAAAAATGAGCAAACGCCACCAAGCTCTAGCTCAGAACCATCTTCAAGTACAAGCGAGTCATCTTCAACCACATCTTCCACTTCGTCTACATCTCAATCTCAATCTTCGTCAAGTACAAATGAAACGTCTACATCTAGTTCATCGGATACTGAAAAACCTAACCCAAGCGAAACTTCTGATACCTTAGTGGATACAGCCACGGGTGTTCGCTTGCAAAATGCAGATTTGGTGAAAGCTAATCTCAAATTAGCAGTTAAAAAGACGATTGAAGAAAATGCAGACAGCTATGACATTACCTTGACCAATCCAAAAGGCGAAACAGTGTCACAAGTCAGTTCAACAGTAGTGACAGTACCAGTGAAACAAGGTGCTACGGTGGATTCTGTTTATGCTATGAAAGACGGTAAGCAAGCGGAAAAATTTGATTTTGTTCTCAACGAAGACCAAACGATTAGCTTTAAAACAACACACTTCTCTACTTACAAAGTGAATTATAAAGTTGTTAAAGAAGCGCCAAAACAAAATAGACGTGGCTTCCTTCCGTCAACTGGTGAAAAAGTAACCTTCCTTGGTTTAGTAGGAATTGTCATTTTAGGAGTTGTCATCTTCATCTTAGCAAAACGTTCAAAAAAGAATAATGACTAGTTGAAGTAAGAAAATCAACATCATGTTGAAGGGATTCCCTCAAAGTTAGGTACAAACTAATTTTGGGGGATTTTTATATGAATTGGATAAATTTCTACATTGAATTGACAATGATAATGTTATTTTTGACAATAATAGTTGTCAAAATGACACGAATGAGTTATAATAGAGATGAAAGGAGAGGAGCATATGAAGCTGGAAAATCGATTAAAAGAACTTCGAGCGCGAGATAGGTTGAATCAAACAGAGTTGGCTAAAAAAGCAGGAGTTTCTCGACAAACCGTCAGTTTGATTGAGCGGGGAGAGTATGCTCCGTCTGTCATCATTGCCTTGAAGATTGCACATATTTTTGGAGAAAACGTAGAAAATGTATTTTATCTAAAGGAGAACAGCGATGAAAAAATGGATGAAAATTATCGTTTTACTAGTAGTGAGTGTTTTGCTAGGAATTTTTGTAGCAAATAGTTGGCTCGGAAATTTCCATTTTCTAACTTTTTTAAATAGTACACTTTTCGGGTGGATGATTCGTGTGCTTAATCTGATTTTATTCTGTATGACGATTTATTTACTATCTTCTGTCCGGAAAATTCAGAAGCAATCAGAATCAAGAAAAGAAAATGAATTAAATGCTTAGGTTTATCAGAAGATGTTCAAAAATTTGGAATATGGTACTATTTTATTAGACGTTGTGACAATCTTGACGATTTTTGATATACTAACATCATTTAATGTATTCATTACTAAAAATAGTGTTTTGATTACAGGCAGTTTATTTCCTTATGTAGCACTTGCTTTTATTCTATATGGACAAGATTGTCTCTAAAAGACAATTGAGCAGGTTTGGCATTTTAAATTGCCAATCGTTACATTTCCTGCTGAAGATATTTTAGCCTTGATGAAGACCTATGATGAAGCAGAAAGAGAAGCACATTATGAGCAGAGCTTTAAGATTCTTTTTCAGTTAAATCAGTTCATTTTGCCAGCGCTCTACATCCTCCCGTTTACTATTTCGCTTCTATTACGTGAAATTCAATACCTTCCTATTGCAATCGTGGTCTTTATCCACCTCTACATCAATGTAGCAAATATTTCTATGATAAAGAAATACTTTAAATAAGGCTGGTCAAAAAGTATCTCTGCCTCTATCTTATTTAGTGATAAGCGAACAGCGCAGTAGGTGATTGCTCAAAGCATTGCTTTGAGGTAGCGGATAGGGCTTGTGAAGCAAGTCTCAAACCTGTTCGCTTTTCAAGCTAGAAAGAACACTTTTGACGAAAATTCTGTTTTTTTTTATCCACTGCCTCAACAGTCAGGGAGACTGTTGAGCAGTCTTGCAGGGAGGGAACTACGAACTTAAATTTTTCAAGATAAGTTCTGTCCCAATCTCATGAAACATAACTAGTTATACAAGGAGAATCCTTAATGAAAAAAATAGCCCATATTGGACTTGGCATTTTAAAATTATTGGGACTGATTGTTTTAGTCATGGTCATCAATGGCATTCCTATGTTGTTTCTAGCTAGAGGGCAAGATTTGCCCGTGTATATAGAAATTTTACTGGTGTTAGCCTACCTTGTGCTCATGTTTTTTGCTATCCGCACTTTATGGAGGAGATACCAGACATATGTCTCAGAGGATATCAAAGTCCTGTCATTTTCTTGGGGAGATTTTGGGAAAGCATTGTTGTTCTTTTTAGCGGCAAGAGTAGTAGCGGTTTTAGGAACTTATCTAAATATCCTTTTAACAGGGCAAAGTACGACCAGTAACGATAGTGCTTTACAAAGCCTAGGAAAAATTATGTCTGTTAATCATATCTTTTTTGCTTTGTTATATGTAGTAACTGCTGCAATAATAGCTCCGGTGATTGAAGAATTAGTATTCCGTGGTTTTGCGACAATCTTTTTCTTTGAGAAAGATCAAAAAATATCAGCAGCCATCATAACATCTATCATTTTTGCACTTCCTCATATTTCAAAATGGACAGAGTTTCCACTTTATTTTGCCATGGGATTAGTGCTTTATGCTGCCTTTGCACGTCGAGGAAATCTGAAAGATTCAATAGCTGTGCATATTTTAAACAACACACCAGCAGCTCTCGTTATGCTGTTTGCGATGTTTCGATAGCGATGTAAAAATAGTACAATCATTTACAATAATATAATAAAAACACGAACGATTTTAGTTTCAGCTACTTGCTGGTCTTGCTTCATTCGTGTTTTTGTGTTATTAGATGTTATTTTTGTTAATTGATATTTTATAACCCGTAATTGTAATCATCATCTTGCATGGCTTCAACTTCACCAAGAAGATAACCGTTCCCGACTTGAGAAAAGAAGTCGTGGTTAGAAGTTCCGGTTGAAATACCATTCATGACAATCGGATTGACGTCATCAGCCGTGTCAGGGAAAAGTGGGTCTTGACCAAGATTCATGAGAGCTTTATTAGCATTATAACGAAGGAAAGTTTTGACTTCTTCTGTCCAGCCGACACCGTCATATAAGGTTTCTGTGTAGCCTTCCTCATTTTCATAGAGGGTGTAGAGCAGGTCGTACATCCACTCTCGGAATGTTTCTTGCTCTTCTTCTGGTAATTCGTTAAAGCCTAATTGGAATTTATAGCCAATATACGTTCCGTGGACAGATTCATCGCGGATAATCAATTTGATGATTTCAGCTACATTGGCTAATTTGTTATTTCCAAGATAGTAGAGCGGAGTAAAGAAACCAGAGTAGAAGAGGAATGTTTCTAAAAAGACACTGGCAACCTTCTTTTCAAGAGCATTTCCATTGAGGTAAATCTCGTTGATAATTTCTGCTTTCTTTTGCAAATAAGGGTTTGTATTCGTCCATTCAAAAATTTCGTCAATTTCTGATTTCGTGTTAAGGGTTGAGAAAATAGATGAATACGACTTAGCGTGAACAGACTCCATGAATTGGATGTTATTCAACACAGCCTCTTCATGAGGTGTGCGAATATCTCCTCGGATAGCTTCGACACCTGATTGGGATTGCATCGTATCCAATAATGTTAATCCGCCGAAGACCTTACCAACAAGGTCTTTTTCTTCAAGTGATAATTTTCTCCAGTCGTCCAAATCGTTGGAGAGGGGGATTCGTGTATCGAGCCAGAACTGCTCGGTCAGTTTTTCCCAAGTAGATTTGTCAATGACATCTTCAATGGCATTCCAGTTTATGGCTTTATAATAGGTTTTCATGTTGATTACTTTCTTTTATTCCAGTTGATTCTTATTGTTTACAGATAGTTTAAATTTGTTCTGAAAGGCTTTTAGAAATTTTAATTCTCGTTAAATCACGCAGCTCTCACACTGGTTGGCTCCAACTTCGTCGCCGTCATCTGTAAAGGTACGGACATAATAGATTGATTTGATGCCCTTGTTAAAGGCATAGTTGCGCAGGATAGACAGGTCGCGTGTCGTTTGTTTGCATTCGGTTTTCCATTCGTAGAGTCCTTGTGGAATGTCGCTGCGCATAAAGAGGGTCAGAGATAACCCTTGATCTACGTGCTCAGTAGCTGCTGCATAAACGTCAATGACTTTACGCATATCCATGTCGTAAGCGCTAGTATAGTAAGGAATAGTCTCAGTTGACAGTCCTGCTGCTGGGTAGTAGATTTTTCCGATTTTCTTTTCTTGGCGTTCTTCAATGCGTTGTGTAATTGGGTGGATAGAAGCAGAGACATCATTGATATAGCTGATAGAACCATTCGGCGCAACAGCTAAGCGATTTTGGTGATAAAGACCGTCTGTCATGACTTTCTCGCGTAGCTCAGTCCAATCTTTTGCAGAAGGAATAAAGATATTTTCAAAGAGTTTTTTCACTCGGTCAGATTTTGGTACAAATTCACCAGTCACATATTTGTCAAAGTATGAACCATTTGCATAATCAGACTTTTCAAAGTTATGGAAAACCACCCCGCGCTCGCGGGCAATATTATTGGACTCAACAAGTGTCCAATAATTCATGAGCATAAAGTAAATGCTGGTAAACTCAACAGATTCAGCTGATCCGTATTCAATCAATTGCTGAGCCAGATAACTGTGCAAGCCCATAGCACCTAGCCCAAAAGTGTGAGCTAAGCTGTTGCCGTGGTCAATAGTCGGAACAGCTTTGATGTGAGAACTGTCTGTAACAAATGTCAGCGCACGCGTCATGGTACGGATAGACTTACCGAAATCTGGTGAAGTCATCATATTGACCACATTGGTAGAGCCGAGATTGCAAGAAACGTCCGTTCCCAAGTGCAGAAATTCTTGTGCATCATTCAGAAGACTGGGTTCTTGGACTTGCAGGATTTCGGAGCAGAGATTGCTCATGATAATCTTGCCGTCTACTGGATTCGCACGATTAGCAGTGTCAATATTAACTACATAAGGATAGCCAGATTCCTGCTGCAACTTGGAAATCTCAGTTTCTAAATCACGAGCTTTAATCTTTGTTTTGTTAATCTTAGGATTGGCAACCAATTCGTCATATTTTTCGGTAATGTCAATGTAGGCAAATGGAACACCATACTCCCGTTCGATAGAATACGGACTGAAAAGGTACATTTCTTCATTCTTGCGAGCCAATTCATAAAATTTATCTGGAATGACAACGCCCAAAGAAAGGGTTTTTACCCGTACTTTTTCATCAGCATTCTCTTTCTTAGTTGAAAGAAAAGCGATAATATCTGGGTGAAAAACGTTGAGATAAACAACACCGGCTCCCTGACGTTGACCTAATTGATTAGAGTACGAAAAACTGTCTTCGAAGAGCTTCATAACTGGTACCACACCAGAAGCAGCTCCTTCATAACTCTTGATAGGAGCGCCAGCTTCTCGAAGATTGCTGAGGGAAATCCCAACACCACCACCAATCCGAGACAGCTGCAGAGCTGAATTAATGGAGCGGCCGATAGAATTCATATCATCAGTGACTTGAATCAAGAAACAAGAAACTAATTCACCACGCCTAGCACGTCCGGCATTCAAGAAGCTTGGAGTTGCAGGTTGATAACGTTGGTGAATGATTTCATTGGCAATATCTTTGGCAATTGCTTCATCGCCGTTGGCAAAATAGAGCGCGTTAAATAGAACACGATCTTCCATGCTTTCTAGATAATATTCACCGTCATTTGTTTTAAGAGCATATTGATTGTAGAATTTATAAGCTGCCATAAAAGATTTAAAATGGAAATCTTGTGCATGAATGAAAGCAGCTAATTCTTCAATATATTCAGACGAATAAAGCTGGATGAATTCTTTTTCTAAATAGTTTTCTTGAATTAAATAGTGAATTTTTTCAGTAATAGAAGAGAATTTTTTTGTATTTGGTTCAACATTTTCTTTAAAGAATGCTTCCAAGGCTTCCTTATCTTTGTGAAGCATAATCTGTCCGTTGATTGGACGGTTGATTTCATTATTGAGACGGAAATACGTCACATCTTCTAATTGTTTGAGTCCCATAGTATTCCTTTTCTAAATGTTAGGTTTGGTGTTTGGCAAAAGAAAGAGGGGTGGGCAAGAACTAAAAATTGAAAATTTTAGTTCGTGGTCTCACCCCACAAAATTACTCAACAGTTTTGAAAGTTGTTGAGGTGGTGAACGAAGAAAACAAAGTTTTCATCAAAGGTACTCTTCCGAGTATAAAAAGTGAACAGAGAAGGTCTTGTCTAGTTATCGCAGTTTTAACCATTTCTCCCATTAGGTACATATCATAAATTATGATAATTTTTTCAATTTACCTGGTTGAAAACCGGAAAATGCTTCCGTTGGAGTTTGAACGACTGGAGCAGCATTAAATCCTAAGCTTTTCACATGATCGATGTATTCAGGCTGTTCGTCCAAATTGATTTCACGATATTCTACATGGTTAGTGTCTAAGAAGCGTTTTGTCATTTTGCATTGAACGCAATTATTTTTTGAATAAATAGTTACCATAATGAACTCCTAATTTCTTTAAATTCAGTATGGAATTAGTATATCCAAAGCAGGGAATTTTGTCAACTATTATGTTCTAAATATTGTGTTTTGTTTTGGGGTTTTAAATACCATGATACTAGATATAGTGTTTTCTTGGAAAAAGAAAAAGATAGAATGAACTCCTGTTTTGGGCTTCGTTAGACTAAGCTTTCCTTAGGGAACAATGGATTAAAAATGTGTCAATCAATTGGACAGTGAAAATCTCGTTTTAATGAAATTTCAGTAATTCTCATAAAAAAGACTTGCTGAATACACATAAAATTCTTGAAAAAATTTTACAAAGATGTTATAATCTAGAATTGTAAGGGTTATCACATGAGACCCCAAAAAGATTACATTAAAGGAGAGTCAAACTATGGCTTCTAAAGATTTCCACATTGTGGCAGAAACAGGTATTCACGCACGTCCAGCAACTTTGTTAGTTCAAACTGCTAGCAAATTTGCTTCAGATATTACTCTTGAATACAAAGGTAAATCAGTAAACCTCAAATCAATCATGGGTGTTATGAGCCTTGGTGTTGGTCAAGGGGCTGATGTAACAATTACTGCAGAAGGTGCAGACGCTGATGATGCAATTGTAGCAATCGCAGAAACAATGACAAAAGAAGGATTGGCTTAACATGACAGAAATGCTAAAAGGAATTGCAGCATCTGATGGTGTTGCTGTTGCTAAGGCATATCTACTTGTTCAACCGGATTTATCATTTGAGACTGCTTCAGTCGAAGATACAAATGCAGAAGAGGCTCGTTTGGATGTAGCTCTTGAAGCTTCACAGAACGAGCTTTCTGTTATCCGTGAGAAAGCAGTAGAAAGCCTTGGAGAAGAAGCAGCTCAAGTATTTGATGCTCACTTAATGGTACTTTCTGACCCAGAAATGATTGGTCAGATTAAAGAAACAATTCGTGCAAAAAAAGTGAATGCTGAAGCAGGTCTGAAAGAAGTAACAGACATGTTCATCACTCTCTTTGAAAATATGGAAGATAACCCATACATGCAAGAACGTGCGGCAGATATTCGCGACGTGACCAAACGTGTGTTGGCTCACTTGCTTGGTGTACGCTTGCCAAACCCTGCTATGATCAATGAAGAAGTGGTTGTGATTGCTCACGACTTGACTCCTTCTGATACCGCTCAATTAGATAAAAACTTTGTTAAAGCTTTTGTAACCAACATTGGTGGACGTACAAGTCACTCAGCTATTATGGCTCGTACTCTTGAAATTGCTGCGGTTCTTGGAACAAATAACATTACCGAATTAGTAAAAGACGGTGATACAGTTGCCGTGAATGGGATTACTGGTGAAGTAATTATCAATCCAACCGAAGAACAAGTTGCAACCTTTAAAGCAGCGGGTGAAGCCTATGCAAAACAAAAAGCTGAATGGGATTTACTGAAAGATGCTGAAACAGTAACAGCTGACGGAAAACATTTTGAACTGGCTGCAAACATCGGTACACCTAAAGATGTCGAAGGTGTGAATGCAAATGGCGCAGAAGCTGTCGGGCTTTACCGTACTGAGTTTCTTTATATGGATTCGCAAGATTTCCCAACAGAAGATGAGCAGTATGAAGCTTATAAAGCTGTACTTGAAGGGATGAATGGCAAACCAGTTGTTGTCCGTACAATGGACATCGGTGGAGACAAAGAACTTCCTTACTTTGATTTGCCAAAAGAAATGAATCCGTTTCTTGGATTCCGTGCTCTTCGTATTTCTATTTCTGAAACAGGAAATGCAATGTTCCGCACACAATTACGTGCACTTTTGCGTGCATCTGTGCATGGACAATTGCGTATCATGTTCCCAATGGTTGCTTTGTTGACTGAATTCCGTGCTGCAAAAGGCATTTTGGAAGAAGAAAAATCTAAATTGCTTGCAGAGGGTGTGGCAGTTGCGGACAATATTCAAGTTGGTATCATGATTGAAATTCCAGCGGCAGCAATGCTTGCTGACCAATTTGCAAAAGAAGTTGACTTCTTCTCAATTGGTACCAATGACTTGATTCAATACACAATGGCTGCTGACCGTATGAATGAACAAGTTTCTTACCTTTATCAACCATACAACCCATCTATCTTACGTTTAGTGGATCGAGTGGTCAAAGCTGCTCATGCTGAAGGCAAGTGGGCTGGTATGTGTGGTGAAATGGCGGGTGATCAAACTGCTGTTCCACTTCTAGTTGGTATTGGTCTGGATGAGTTTTCAATGAGTGCTACATCTGTTCTTCGTACACGTAGCTTGATGAAGAAATTGGATACGAAGAAGATGCAAGAACTTGCTCAACGTGCTCTTACAGAATGTGCAACGATGGAAGAAGTTCTTGAACTTGAAAAAGAATATCTTGATTTTGAATAATATCGAAACGGAGACCATGGTCAATTAAGACAATTGGAATCTCAATTATTGAAAGAGGGCGTTGTTGTCCTCTTTTTTATATTGCAGATAATTTAGGTTTTCCATGCTCCTTTTCACTTCCTTTTGGTCATTTCTGCTATAATGTTAATTATGAATAACTTGATTCAATCAAAATTAGAATTGCTGCCGACTAGTCCCGGTTGCTATATTCATAAAGATAAAAATGGTACCATTATTTACGTAGGTAAGGCTAAGAATTTGCGCAATCGGGTGCGCTCTTATTTTCGTGGGAGCCATGATACTAAAACGGAAGCACTGGTGTCTGAGATTGAGGATTTTGAGTTTATTGTCACGGAGTCTAATATTGAAGCCTTGCTGCTTGAAATCAATCTAATCAAGGAAAATCGGCCTAAATATAACATCATGCTTAAGGACGATAAGTCCTACCCTTTTATCAAAATCACCAATGAGATATATCCGCGACTTATTATTACACGTCAGGTTAAAAAAGATGGTGGTTTATATTTTGGTCCGTATCCTGATGTAGGTGCTGCGAATGAAATTAAGCGCCTGCTGGATCGCATTTTTCCTTTCCGCAAGTGTACCAATCCACCTGAGAAAGTTTGCTTCTACTATCATATCGGACAGTGTCGAGCTCATACTGTCTGCCATAATGATCCACATTTCTTTCAAGAGATGGCTCAAGAAGTAGCAGATTTCCTCAAAGGTCATGATAATAAGATTATTGATGAATTGAAAGGAAAAATGACTAGTGCTGCTGAAAAGATGGAATTTGAAAAAGCGGCTGAATACCGAAATTTGCTTCAAAGTATTGCGACGCTTCGCACCAAGCAACGAGTGATGGCGAAGGATTTGCAAAATCGGGATGTCTTCGGCTATTATGTGGACAAAGGATGGATGTGTGTGCAGGTTTTCTTTGTCCGTCAAGGAAAACTCATTGAGCGAGACGTGAATATGTTTCCTTATTACAATGATCCCGATGAGGATTTTCTGACCTATATTGGTCAATTTTATCAGGAAAAATCTCATCTGATTCCCAATGAAATTTTGATTCCATCTGATATTGATGAAATAGCTGTTCAGGCTGTGGTAGATACGAAGATTCTCAAACCTCAGCGAGGAGAGAAGAAACAGCTGGTTAATTTGGCTATTAAAAATGCGCAAGTTAGTTTGCAGCAGAAGTTTGATTTGTTGGAGAAATCTGTTGAAAAAACACAGGGAGCTATTGAAAATCTAGGTCAGTTGCTCAATATTCCCACTCCAGTTCGGATTGAATCGTTTGATAATTCCAATATTATGGGAACTAGTCCTGTTTCAGCTATGGTGGTCTTTGTCAATGGGAAACCCAGCAAAAAAGATTATCGCAAGTATAAAATTAAGACAGTTGTCGGTCCTGATGACTATGCTAGTATGCGAGAAGTGATTAAGCGCCGTTACAGTCGGGTTATGCGAGATGGTTTAATACCGCCTGATCTTATTATCATTGATGGTGGTCAGGGGCAAGTCAATATTGCTAAAGACGTCATTCAAAATCAATTAGGGTTAGATATTCCTATCGCTGGTTTGCAAAAGAACGACAAGCACCAGACGCATGAATTACTCTTTGGCGATCCTTTGAAAGTGGTTGAGTTATCTCGCAATTCGCAGGAATTTTTCCTCCTCCAACGTATTCAGGATGAAGTTCACCGCTTTGCCATTACCTTCCACCGCCAGCTTCGCTCAAAAAATTCCTTTTCATCGCAATTGGATGGTATTGAGGGTCTAGGACTCAAGCGCAAGCAAAATCTGATGCGACACTTTAAATCCTTGACCAACATCAAAAAAGCCAGCGTGGATGAAATTGTCGAAGTGGGTGTACCGCGAAAAGTAGCGGAGGCTGTGCAGGAGAAATTGAGCAAATCTACAGATAAAAAGATAACCAACTCCTAGATTTTAGGGAAGCAACTTCATCAGACTATTTCTCGTGAAAAACCTCTGCAAGCTCTTCCAATTTATGGTAAAATGAAATTAGTATAATAAGAAAAGGAAAGTCCTTATGAAATTTCTTGAATTAAATAAAAAGCGTCATGCAACGAAGCATTTCAATGATAAAGCAGTTGATCCGAAAGATGTGCGGACGGCGATTGAAATTGCAACTTTAGCGCCAAGTGCTCACAATAGCCAGCCTTGGAAATTTGTAGTTGTGCGTGAGAAAAATGCAGAGTTGGCTGAGATTGCTTTTGGTGCAAACAAAGACCAAATCACAGAAGCACCTGTGACGATTGCTCTTTTTACAGATACAGACTTAGTTAAACGCGCTCGGAAAATTGCTCGTGTGGCTGGGGTCAATAATATGTCCGACGAATTGTTACAATATTATATGCAAAATTTACCGGTTGAATATGGGCATTATTCTGAGCAGCAAAAAAGCGATTATTTGGCTTTAAATGCTGGTTTGGTGGCAATGAATCTTGTTTTGGCTTTGACTGACCAAGGAATTGGTTCCAACGTTATCCTTGGATTTGATAAGTCGAAAGTCAATCAAGTGCTAGATATTGATGAACGCTTCCGTCCAGAACTTTTAATTACCGTTGGTTACACAGACGACAAACTGGAGCCAAGTTATCGTTTGCCAGTGGATGAGATTATTGAAAAACGTTGATAGAAAGGAATCTGATTTTATGACGATTGATTTTAAAGCAGAAGTTGAAAAACGTCGCGATGCTCTGTTGAATGACTTGTTTAGCCTTTTGGAAATTAACTCTGAGCGAGATGACACGAAAGCAGATAAAGAACATCCTTTCGGACCTGGACCTGTTAAGGCTTTGGAAAAATTCTTAGAATTAGCTGCGCGTGATGGTTATTCAACGAAGAATGTGGACAATTATGCAGGGCATTTTGAATATGGCGAAGGAGCTGAAGTTCTTGGAATTTTTGCGCATATGGATGTTGTGCCGGCTGGAAGTGGCTGGGATACAGATCCTTATACGCCAACTATCAAGGAAGGTAAATTATTTGCGCGTGGTGCGAGTGATGATAAAGGGCCGACGATGGCTTGCTATTATGGACTGAAAATTATCAAAGAATTAGGCTTGCCGACATCTAAGAAGGTTCGTTTTGTAGTTGGTACAGATGAAGAATCTGGCTGGGCTGATATGGACTATTATTTCAAACACGTTGGTTTGCTAGAGCCAGATTTTGGTTTTTCACCAGATGCAGAATTTCCGATTATCAATGGCGAAAAAGGGAATATCACCGAATATATTCATTTTGCAGGGGAAAATGGCGGAGCTGCGCGCTTGCATAGCTTTACTGGCGGACTTCGTGAAAATATGGTTCCTGAATCTGCAACAGCAGTAGTATCAGGAAATGTGCCAAATCTTGTAGATAAATTGGACGAATTTGCAAAGGAACACGAACTTCGATTTGAATACCAAGAATTACCGAATGGTCAAATAACAGTTACAATTGTTGGTAAATCTGCTCATGGCGCTTCACCGCAATCTGGTGTTAATGGTGCGACTTATTTGGCGAAATTCCTGACTCAGTTTGATTTTGCAGATTCTGCTAAAGACTATCTTGAAGTGGCAGGAAACATTCTTTTAGAAGACCACGAAGGAAAAGCGCTGAAAGTGGATTATATAGATGAAAAAATGGGCGCTCTTTCTATGAATGCAGGGGTCTTCCGCTTTGATGAAGCAAGTAATGACAACACCATTGCCCTTAATTTCCGCTATCCACAAGGAACCAATCCAGAAGTGATCAAATCTAAATTGGAAAACTTGCCTGTGGAGAAAGTGACATTGTCAGAGCACGAGCATGTTCCTCATTATGTTCCAATGGAAGATCCACTTGTGACAACGCTTTTGGACGTGTATGAAAAGCAAACGGGGCTGAAAGGTCATGAACAAATCATTGGTGGAGGAACCTTTGGTCGTCTCTTAAAACGCGGTGTTGCTTATGGCGCTATGTTCCCAGGCTATACAGATACCATGCACCAAGCAAATGAATTTATAGATGTAGAAGATCTTTTCCGTGCAGCAGCTATTTATGCTGAAGCAATTTATGAACTGATTAAATAAAACAGGTAAACTCAGCTAGAAATAGTTGAGTTTCTTTCAAAGAAAGAGAACAATTATGATTTACACAATTACGAGTGCGACAGGTCAATTGGGGCAAAAGGTTGTTGCTGAAGCACGAAAACATTTAAATTCTAATGAAATTCGGCTATCTGTTCGAAGTCCCAAAAAAGCAAGTCAATATGTAACAGCAGGGATTGATGTTAGAGCAGCTGATTATTTAGATGTGGATTCTATGGTCGAGGCTTGGCGTGGAACGGATGTTTTGATTTACATTCCAAGTATTTCCCATCCAAGCATTGTGCGTGTGCCAGAATTTGAAAATTCAGTCGTTGCAGCAGAAAGAGCTGGAGTTAAGCACTTTATCTTTGTTGGATTTTTCGCCGATCAAGTCAATAGTCCATTTCACATGGCAGCTTTCTTTGCATATGCCAATACTCGTCTAGCATCGGCTGGATTTTCTTACAGCATTATCAAAAATGCTATGTATGCTGATCCATTGGTGCCTTATTTACCTGAGTTAATAGAGCGCAAGGCTGTTATTTATCCAATGGGAAATGCCAAAATGAGCTTTGTTTCGCGGGAAGATAGTGCAGAAGCTATTGTCAAACTGGCTATGTTACCTGCCTTACAGGGAAAGACGTATGTTTTGACTCAAGAACGCAATTACACAATGTTGGAGCTGGCTAATCTTTTGTCCGAGGTTTCTGGTCACGAGATTGGCTACCAACCAGTGACGGTTGAGGAATTTGCTGTCCTTTATGACCAACCAAAAGGTTTCGGTGTTGTGCTAGCTTCTCTTTACCAAGCTGGAAGTCAAGGCTGTTTAGACATTGTGACAGATGATTTTCGGACTATCACGGGACGGCAGGCAACTGATTTGAAAAGCTACATGAAGAAGAATTATCAAAAATAGAGGCAAGAAATGGAAACGCTAGAAGACATTAAGAAAGCTATTATGGCTGATTCACAAAATCAAGCATATACAAAGCGAGGAATTGAGCCACTTTTTGCAGCGCCTAAAACGGCACGTATCAATATTGTCGGTCAAGCACCGGGCATCAGAGCGCAGGAAACGCGCTTGTACTGGAATGATAAGAGTGGTGATCGCTTGCGTGAATGGATGGGTGTCGATTATGATACTTTTTATCATTCAGGCTATTTTGCCGCGATTCCAATGGACTTTTATTTCCCAGGCCATGGAAAGTCAGGAGATTTGCCACCTCGCAAGGGCTTTGCTGAAAAATGGCATCAGCCGATTTTAGACTTGCTACCAGATCTTGAATTGACCATTCTAATTGGTCAGTATGCTCAAAAATACTACCTTCATCAAAAAGGAACTGTAAAACTAACTGATACGGTAAAACATTATCAAGACTACTTGCCAAAATTTTTCCCTCTTGTCCACCCCTCACCACGAAATCAAATTTGGATGGCTAAGAATCCTTGGTTTGCAGAAACCGTAATCCCTGATTTAAGAGAACGGGTACAAAAGATTATTTCATAGAGTGGAACAAAAGTTAATCATTTAAAAGTTTTTGATTTTGTTGCTCCACAGTGGTTCATTAGTACGGAAGCGCCTAATGAATTTCTCCAAACCGCTGCGCTTTGCAAGCATAACGCATAAATAATAGAAGCTAGGCACTTTTGCCCCAGCTTCTTTTTTTAAACAAAATATTTGACAAAAAATGTTCTATATAATAGAATAACCACAAACTTCTATATCGTATATTTTAGAAAGAAGAAAAATGAGTAAAAAAGTAATCAATGGTGGGTTTTACATCGGGAAAATTCATCGTTTGTCCAATCGACTGATGAATCACATTTTGTTAGAACGAGGAATTCAAGCCTTTAATGGAGAGCAAGGACGCATTTTACATGCGCTTTGGCAAAAAGATTATCAGACTCAAACCGAATTATCGGAGCAGACTGGCTTGACGTTGAATACTCTTACGAAAATGATTGACCGAATGATTAGCATGAACCTTGTGGAGCGGTGCTATCATGAAAAAGATAAGCGAAAAAAGATGATTTGTTTGACGGGCTATGCCAAAGGTTTGCAAGATGAGTATAATGCGATTTCTAAGGAAATAATTGAAATCTTTTACAGCGGATTTTCTGACCTAGAAATTGATGAATTTGAGACTTATTTGGAGCGTATAGTGGCAAATTTAACCAAGCCAAGAAAGGATGAAGCATGAACGAGTTAATCAAATTAGTGACCAATCAATGGCAGTTTCTATTTAGTCTGGTGCGGGATCATATCTGGATATCGGGGTTGTCTATCTTGCTTGCTTTAATTTTGGGAGTTGGGCTTGGAATTTTCATCAGTTTCAAAAAAAGCTGGGCTGGTGTCGTTATCGGAATAGTGAATATTCTTTATACAATTCCCTCTATTGCCCTTTTAGGGATTTTGATTTCAATTACAGGAATTGGTAACAAGACAGCAATTGTAGCTCTAACCTTGTATGCACTTTTACCTATGGTACGGAGCACTTATACAGGGATTACAGGTGTTGATCCGCTTCTCGTTGAAGCAGCAGAAGGAATGGGTTCTACACGCAAGCAGATTTTAACCAAGGTGCAACTGCCCCTTGCCTTTCCGATTATGATGGCAGGTTTCCGTAATATGGTTACAATGACCATAGCTCTTGCGGGGATCGCTTCTTTCGTTGGTGCTGGCGGTCTTGGTGTAGCAATTTACCGTGGGATTACGACTAATAACCAAACCCTAACTTTGGTCGGAAGTGTTTTAGTCGCCCTGTTGGCATTGGTCTTTGATTTTCTTCTTTCTTTGGTTGAAAAATCAATCCTACGTCATAAAAAAGTATCTAAAAAATGGTTAGCTGTTTTCAGTTCTATAGTTCTTTTGATGGCAGGAACCATCGCATTTTTCCAAATGAATCCAATGGGCGGAACCGTGAAAATTGCGACCAAACCACAGACAGAAAACTATATCTTAGGTGAAATGCAAAAGCAAGTTATTGAAGAAGACACCAATCTGAAGGTCAAAATGACCAAAGGTGTTGGTGGTGGTACCTCAAATATTCATCCAGCAATGGTTAAAGGTGAATTTGATATTTATGCTGAATACACCGGTACAATCTGGGAAGTTATTCTCAAAAAATCAGGCTCGTATGATGAAAGTCAGTTTAAGACGCTTGAAAGCCAATACCGCAAAAAATATCAACTTGCATGGGTAAACACATTTGGCTTTAATAATACATATGGCTTAGCCGTTCGCAAGGATGTAGCAGAAAAATACAATATTAAAACCTTTAGTGATTTAGCCAAAGCTAGTCCTAATTTAACTTTTGGTGCAGAGTATGACTTCTTTGGTCGTGAAGACGGTTTTGCACGTTTGCAATCTACCTATGGTATGAAGTTCAAATCTCAAGTGGATATGGATAGCGGATTGAAATATCAGGCTATTAAATCCGGAAAAGTTGATGCGATTGATATTTTTACTACAGATGGACAGCTTTATGGTGCCAATCTAGTGGTTTTGAAAGATGATAGAAAAATCTATCCTTCTTATCAGGCAGGAACAGTTGTTCGAGAAGCCACTCTAAAAAAATACCCACAATTGAAAAAAGCATTGGCAAAATTAGACGGTATTTTAACAGATAGTAAAATGGCAGAATTGAACCACAAAGTAGAAAACGACAAAGAAGAGCCGGCTAAAGTTGCTCATGACTATATTGTAGAGAAAGGAATTTTGAAAAAATGATTGAATACAAAGAAATTAGCAAATCTTATGGAAAACAAGACATTATCAAAAATCTAAATCTAAAGATTGAAGACGGCACTTTTCTGACAGTTGTGGGGACTTCTGGCTCAGGCAAAACGACATTGTTAAAGATGATAAATGGTTTGGTCAAGCCGAATCAAGGGCAAATCCTTATCAATGGTCAAGATGTGCAGGACACGGATTTGATTGAATTGCGGCGAAACATCGGTTATTCTATTCAAGGAAATGGGCTTTTTTCACATTTGACAGTTGCTGAAAATATTGCTTTTGTTTTGAATTTACAAAAGAAAAATCAAGTGGAAATAGAGAGAGTTGTAGATGAAAAGTTAGCCATGCTTGGTTTGGATCCCCAGCTAAAAAATCGCTATCCAGCAGCTTTGTCTGGTGGGCAGGCGCAACGAGTGGGGATTGCCCGTGCACTAGCTGCAACGCCTAATATTTTGCTAATGGATGAGCCGTTTGGAGCAGTGGATGCTATTACGCGCTATCAGTTACAGCGTGAATTAAAGTTACTGCATGAAGAAACCGGAATTACAGTTGTGTTTATCACACACGATATAGCAGAAGCTTTGAAACTAGGTACGAAAATCCTCGTTTTAGATAAGGGAGAAATCCAGCAATATGGCACGCCGCAGGAAATAAAAATGCAGCCTGCAAATGATTTTGTCAAAAAATTACTAGAATTAGCAAGCTAAAGAGAAGTTCTATGAATCAAAAAATGAAAGCCATGGTGATTTATGAGCCTGGTGGTCCAGAAAAATTTGTTCTAGAAGAACGAGAAATCCTGAATGTAAAAGAAGGCTAGACTCTAGTCAAGATTAAAGGTTTTGGGATCAATCATTCAGAAATTTTCACTCGGAAAGGTCTATCTCCAACTATTCAATTCCCACGCATTTTGGGGATTGAGTGTGTAGGACAAGTGGTTGAAACGACAAGGAGAGATTTGCAAGAAGGACAAAAAATAGTCTCTATCATGGGGGAAATGGGACGTGCTTTTGACGGTTCTTATGCTGAATATGCTCTACTTCCAAATGAGCAGATTTATCCCGTAGATAGCCAATTACCTTGGTCTGAGTTAGCAGCAGTACCAGAGACCTATTATACCGCTTTTGGCTCTTTCAAAAATCTGCAGATAAAAGAAGGAGATTCAATCTTAGTCCGAGCTGCGACAAGTGGTGTTGGATTAGCTTTCTTAAAATTGGTAAAGGCGCAATTCCCACAGAATCGTGTAGTTGGCGTAGTTCGTTCTCTTGCTAAAAAAGATTTGCTTCAACATCAAGGTTTTGATGAAATTATTTTAAATGAAAGAGGAGTTTTGCAAACTGAGGAAAAGTTTGATAAAATCCTTGAATTAGTTGGTCCGGCTACTTTAAAAAATTCATTTGACCATATTCAAAGTGCAGGAATTATCTGTAATACTGGTCAATTAGGTGGCAAATGGTATGTAGAGGAGTTTGACCCAATCGTAGAAATAAAAAATAATAGTTTTTTGACGAGTTTTTATTCAGGCAATGTGAGCCAGCAGCTTTTTGATGAACTTTTTAGCTATATTGATGTTTACCAGATAAATGTATCTCCTCAACGAATCTTTTCGTTAGAGCAAATCCTAGCAGCCCATTCTTATATCGAAAGTCAAGTGGGATTTGGTAAAATGGTCGTCTTAAATGATTAACTAGAAAAATTAAAAGTGTGCAAATTGCATGCTTTTTTGAATTGACATACAGTATATCTATGCTTATAATGAAAATTAGAAAATTCTATAAATGAGGCGATACAGATGAAAAAAAGAATTGGGATTTTATTAGTAGCGAGTTTGCTTCTTTTGACAGCTTGTGGGGAAAAGAAAACGAATGTGGAAACGAAACAAGAAGGAAAAGCAGCATCTGCAAAAGTTGCGTCCTCTGAGCAAGCAAAGAAAAAAGCAAAAGTTCATTATAATGATTCTTACTATAGTGTAAAAGGAAAATACGATGAAATTGTCATCGCAAATAAACATTATCCATTATCTTCAGATTACAATCCTGGTGAAAATCCTACTGCTAAAGCAAAATTGCTGGAGTTGATTGCTGCTATGCAGCGCGAAGGCTATCCTATCAGTCATCAATATAGCGGTTTCCGTAGTTATCAAACGCAGGTTACTCTTTATCAAAATTATGTCAATCAAGACGGGAAAGAAGCAGCAGATCGTTATTCTGCCCGACCTGGCTATAGTGAACACCAAACAGGCTTGGCATTTGACTTGATTGGCACAGACGGAAATCTAGTAACAGAAGAAAAGGCAAGTCGATGGCTTTTGAAACATGCAGCTGAATATGGATTTGTCGTGCGCTATCTAAATGGGAAAGAAGACAAAACTGGATATATGCCAGAGCAATGGCATCTGCGTTATGTTGGGAAAGAAGCAAAAGCGATTGCAGATTCAGGACTATCTTTAGAAGAATATTACGGTTTTGCTGGGGGAGATTATAAGGATTAAAGTTGAACACAAGGAGACAATACACATGAAAATTTACACAATGAATCCTACTATTGATGTCGTGGAAACACCTGTTGAAGAAACTAGTCGTATCATCCGTCACCTTCACTTAGGAGAAGGAAAAATGATTCCTGAACACAAAGCTGATGCTTTGGTGACTGTTGTTTGTCTAGAGGGAAAGGTTGATTTTACAGCATCTGGTCAAACAGTCCAACTCGTTCCCGAAAGTTTTTTAACCATGGAACCCAATGAGCCTCATAGTTTATATGGTGTGAAAGATAGCCATGTATTGGTTATTCAACAATTAAAATACTGAATGCAAAAAAAAGAGTAAAAACTTGGAAGTCATAATGTTGTAGATTCCAAGTTTTTTTGATTATACTAAAAAACCTTTCCCAAAATTGGAAAAGGCTTATTATCAACATTCTTTGTAATGTAAATACGATTTTTATTTGAGACCGTATTTTACAAAGATATACTCTATAGTGTTTAAATCCTTATTAAATCAACGTTTCTAAAGGGGATATAGCTGTAAAATATTATATATATACCGTATTGTTAAACCAAGACGGTACCAAAAAGGTACCAAAAATTAAGGTTTCGGAGCTTATAAAATTAAGAAAGTTGTCTCAAGTATTTGGGCTTTTTTTATTGTCTTTTTGTAACAAAGTGACATAGTCACTTTTAGTGTGGAATAGGTGAGATAAAAAAACAGTGTTTCGTTTTTGGTCGATGAAGTAAAGCAAAACATATTGGTCTATAATTTTTCCTCGTGTGAGATACTTGCTGTTAATCTTTACTCCGATTTTCTCATCAGCGTCAAAACCTGCTTCAGGAAAGATCTCTAAACTTTTTAAGCTGTCTAAAATTTTAGCCACAGTATTTTTGGCGGATTGAGGGGATAGAAGTACCGTAGCTATATAGTCGTGTATATTGTCTATAGCTTCCTCGACCTCTTTTGAAGCAATCACTTTATAAGCCATAGCGTAACCTCATATCGTCTAGGGAAGTTCCTTTGCCTGCCTCGTATTCTCTCAAGGCACGTTCAGATTGGGCTTGTAATTCTTCAATCAACTGTTCTCTATGTAGATCTTCGGCCGTCTTAATAGGCAAATCTTGCTCCAGGACTATTTGCTCAACAAATAAAGAAATAGCATCTGTCATTGTCATTCCCTTTTCCTTGATAATATTTCGAGCTTGTTCCATAGTGGCTTCATTCAGTTTAAAATTGTATTGTTTCGATAAAGTTATAGCCATGATATATCTCCAATCTATACGTTATAGATTGATTATATACTAGATATAGATTTTAATCAAGAAAAAAAGCTCTGTTTGATAACAGAACTAAGTTATTTCAATAGACGTCGTAGTGCTTTAGTTGACTGACGTACTGAGCGGTCAAGAAAGCGTAATGCAGAAAATGAAAGCATCCAACCAAAAAGTGTTTTTCTCATAGCGTTACCTCCTCACTAAATAGTATACCACAGCTTATTTTTTAGCTGCGATTTCCTCGACGGTCTTCTTTTTGAAAAATTCGATTTTTTCAATCGAAGTCATATTGCGATATGTTTTTGATAAAATCACGATAAATCAGATACTTTTTATCAGGATCAAGTAAGTCATTAAAGAGGTTAATAACTCCAGTTTTAAAGGTATCAATATCCTCAATAACAAGAAGAATATAAGGTGATTTTTGTATTAGATGGATGTTATAGTTATCCTTGAGACGAATTTCTAAAACATTGATAGCCAGGGCATTTAACCAAAACGATTCTCCCTGTTCATCTGAATTAAAATAAGGCTCAATAATGCTGAGTGGATGGGCTGATGTTAGATAGTTACCAGTGATTTCTTTAAAAACTGACTGTAGGAAGGCCAGTAATGTTTTTCCGGAAAATGTATCGGGATGTTTAATTTTGTGTACTAAAGGTTTGTTAATATTGTTCATCTTTTTCTCCTTGTTCATTTATTCCATGGTTCTCTTGACAACAAGTAACCTAGTCTTTTTTATCCTTTGGCAATCGGTCGTCAGCTTTTCAGCCTGACGACTCGACTGTCTTTAGTCTAAATTCGACTAGCTTGTTATCAAGAGACTTTCACGGCATAAAGTGCTTAAAATATATTTTTTTCAATCATATTTTTAAGACTTCGAGCGACTGACATGATGGTTATTCTTGGTGGACGTATTTGATTTATGACATGTAACATTTTGCTAAATTCTTTAGGGTGCATGTAATTTCTTGCTGTTTTTCGCCAAAGCGCAAGTTTTTTATTTACGGCATTTAATTGCTCACCCAATCGTTTTACACTTTCATTGAGTTTTTTATTTGCGTGTTCTAGTTTATCGACTTCTGATTTTAGCGTACGATTTTCAGACAATATGTGATCACTCTTCATCAGTTCTTTAGCTAAGTTATTCTGCTTAGAAAGTGATTGCTGTAATTGCTGTTCAAGGCTGCTGTTTTCATGCCTTAGCCTATTATTATCCAGGGCATTTTGGGAGGCTGTATGAAAGAGTCTGTCATAGGTTGCTTTATCCATTTTTAGCTTACCGTCAAATGTACGTCTAACTAATTTGTCCTTCTTCATTTCCTCAATCTGTAGAGGTTGAATAGACTCCAAAACAGCTATATCATCTAGTAAAGCATCTTTCTCTTTTTCGTGTTGCTTGATTTTTTCAGTAGCTTGCTTTTCCTGTTTTTCTAGTTGCTTTAGTTTTTGGGTTTTATCAACTATCTTTTTATCAGTATCATTTAGTAAGCGTTGCTTTTCTTTAAATTCTGCTGTTTCGAGATGTTTCTTCTTGATATCAGACTCCCCACGTTGCAAATTATATCCGTGTTCGTTCAGGTATTTAGGAAATGCCTCCTGGATCTCTTTCAGTTGGTCACGACTGCCAAATAATGACTTAGAGCTTAACTTGCCATTTTGCATAGGTACAAGTCCTAAGTGCATATGTGGCGTACTCTCGTCAAGATGTACCATAGCATAAGCGATATTACTATTACCGTATCTTTCAGCAAAGAAATTTTTTGCTGTTTCAAAAAAGTCCTTAATCTGATCCGAACTCATATTTTCAAAAAATGCCTTATCTGATGTAATAATCCATTCATTACACAAAACGGCATCTTTACGTAGAGCACGTTTGGAAATTTTATTATCGTTGATGTATTGTTTAATCTGCCTATCGTATGGGATAGAGCGGTCACGGGCGGTTAATTCATAATTTAGGTGAGTCTTTTCTGGGTCAATATCTTTGTTCGAGTGATTTTCAAAAATTCGTTCATTGTGACGATAGGCACCACCAAGATTTCCAGATTTCATTTTTTGCATCCTAGCTACTGCATAACTCATAGTTTGTTCTCCTTTCTCGGCTCAAAGGGTCGCCGAGCTGGTGGCGGAAGATTGCCACCAGGACTAAGTAACCCATAGGGTAGATTTTTTCCTGAAGGATCGGCACGACTTCCATGTAAAGTGTAACGCACTACACTTTACTCCGTAAATGTGCGTTCTCCGAAGGGTCTTGCAGACGGCACATCGCTCCGAATACAGGAGCGACATCGAATCACCTCTCGAGCCACAAGAGGAGTTTCGACTATACTCGCCGAAGCGAGTAGGGCACTCTGTCGGTGCCCCAGGGTCGGACGCTTCGCATTGTCCGACAAATGCCGTCAGAAGACGGCAAAGGCTAAGGCTACAAGGAAAGCTATAGATACAGTAGTGAGTGCAAGCATTAAGTAAACTCTATGTTGTTCCAATCGTTCAGCATAATCTGCCCAAGCTTTTAAGTTTTGTTGCTCACTCTTCCGATGGCCTCTCAAAAGTTGCAAATCTTGTTCTAGTTGTTTACCTTGTTCTTTAGCCTCCTCTAATTCTTTCTCAAGTTTAATCACATCATTTTCAAAATGATAATCTTCAAGTATTTTAATGCCTATTAAATCAAGGTTTTCAACCTTTTGGTTGTCTAGGTATAAATGACCTTTCAACCTCTCTTTATATTTTGGAGATCGTATCCGTTTATAGATGGATTGACTACTAACTCCCAGGCTATCAGCGTAGTCTTTTATTCTCATTTTAGGCCTCATAACTCCTTGTTAATACTGGATTTTCAACCAAATGGTTGAAAGCTATTTTTTGTTTCTCTTCCCCCATAATAGGCAAGCTGTTTTTCTAATATTGGTCGTTCATGTTTTAATAAATCTTTCATCAATTTCAGATAGTCAATATCAGATGTTTTATAGGTTTCTAAAATCTTTTTATATTTAGTTCTTGTATTTCTATGTAATTTTTGCCAAACATTTTTATTGCGTGTATATGCGACTAGATATATCTGAGTTTCAACTGGTAAATCATCAAACACAAAAGGTTTAAAGATAATAGAGTCAATGACCTCGAATATTTCTTCAACCGAGCGACTCCGAAGCTGAAATTCTAAGCGCCACCAATGTTGGAACTGCTGGGCAAATTTCTTGTCTTCCTCAGAGCCGTTTTCTAATTGTTCAACTTTTTTGTTATAGAGTCTGATTTGCTTTTCTGACCTGGAGGCGCCTAGATATTTAGTTTCTAGTTTTCCATTCTGGTCTCTCCATTCTTTGGTAGCAGTAGGGCGACCTTTCTTTTCAAGAATAAACTCACTACAATCAACGTCAAATATATCAAAAGCTAAATCGACTCGAGAGATTGCAATATCTTCAAGATATGGTATAATTGTATCTAAGATATTTATATCAATCTGTCGGAGTTTATTGGGGTTAAACTCTATCCTGAAAGGGCGAGCATTAAAGGCTTGTCCTTTTAATTTGTCGTAGTCTAGGAGGAGTCTAACGTGACTTCCGTCCCGAGTGATTGCTCTAAACATATCAGTCATAGCAGTCTGGACGATAATGGCTATATGACTTTCTATCAAAATTTTGAGATCAAGGAGTTTGATAGGTTTGATATAAGATGTAATAGTGATGTTGTCTAAGCTAACTTTTAATTCCAAATCAACCTCCTTTCTTGTAGAGGTCGCCTATCGGCGCCTCTTTTTTGTCTGCGCAAAGACCTCCGTAAAATGACATTCTTGGGGGAGCAACCCCAAGCCGACTTCGTCGGACCATTTTCATTTTGCTACGGTCAAACTTGCCAAAAAATGGGTGTAGTAAATGCACATCAGATGTGCACATAGCGGGCTGTTAGAGGAGCCCGCGTTATAAATTTTGAGAAAGCTCAAAAATTTAGTCTCAAAATATTTTCATAGTTGTTTTCACTATTATTTTTTAGTAAGTTGCTTGTAAATCCGAAATAGATTTTTTGAAAAAATCTTCTCGGTCAACCAAAAATATCTTTTGGATTTTTTCGATGATGTCATCAGGTGGTACTTGTTTGTTTTTCTTGTAGCTAAAGAAGCGGTCTTTAGCTTTTTTGATTTCTCCTAAATCATCTGACTCGTCAGCAAACAACAACTCATTCAATTCAAACCAACGTAGTTCAGATTGTTTGCGGAGTATTTCAAAATTTCTCCAGAATGTCCGACCTTCATCTAACTGATCCATCTTTCTCATCAGTTGAATTCTTTCGATTTTTCGATATTCTTTCGGCAAAAGTACCGTCACATACTCAGGAGACATGTTTGAATAGATAACCTCTTCTGTTACAACAATGGGAAGCTTTAGGGAACTATCAACATCTTTCAAAATCTTTCGAACAAATTGACTAAGGGTAATTTGTGTATTCAACTTATACTTCAACATCTTAGTGCTTAGTAGTTCAAAGATATCAGTTGACCTAAAAAGCCATTCCATCAGTGTTTTAGTATCTATATCTTTGCTTGAAAATGCTTGATAATCAAGATGATAGCTGTCCAATCGTGATTGGATGGCTTGATTAAGTGCATTATCTTTCCCAAAATAAATCTTTATCATTTTTCATACCTCGTTGATATACATTTTATAGGGCAAACTGTGACCATAATAAATATCTACTCTTTCACGTTCAATCAGATTGACTTCTTCCAATCGTCGCATAATAGTTATCATTGTAGTTCTACTACAAGAAAACATCTTGGCTAACTCGTTTAATTTAAAATTTAGATAGACACTCCCATCAACATCTATCCATCCTTTTTCAGGAGCTTCTATCTGTCTATCTTTCAAGACAGAATAAACTAAAATATCTTTAACAGATAGACTACTGTAGAAATCATCTTGCAATAAGACTTTAGGTATTAAGTAATAATCATTTTCATAATCAATCATATTTCTCACCTTTCATATTGTTGTAGCCATTGTGCTACCTTGTGTTTATCGTACAAGGTCACTCCGTCAATGACCATGTGGGGCATGCCTTCACGTTGCCATTTGACAATGGTAGTAGTGGATACATCAAGCCAACGGCACAAGCCTGCCATACGAACCATAGGTTTATAGAGTTCCTGGTCCTCAAGGGCTTTTTCGATAGCTTTCTGAAGCATGTTATCGTAGCGAGCAAGCAACTTCTTTTCGGCTGCTTTTGGGGAGGTGAATAGTAAAATTTTCTGTCATATTCTGACCCCTTTCTTAATTTTATAAACCCCGAAAGTTATTTTGTAACTATTATTTTAAGTTAAAAAATAACTTATGTCAAGAAAAAAGTTATTTTTTAATTATTTGTGTTATAATTTTAAATATAAAATGTAAGAAAGGTATAAAATGAGCAATAGGCTAAAAGTTTTAAGAAAAGAAAAAGGATTGACTCAAGCTGACTTAGCAAAAGTTTTGAATACGAACCAGTCTCAATACGGAAAATACGAAAATGGAAAAACAAATCTTAGTATAGAAAATGCAAAAATTCTTGCAGAATACTTCGGAGTGTCTATTCCTTACTTGCTAGGGCTTGATGATAATCCTGTATTGAAAGATCCAGGAGCACCTAAAGAAATAATCAAAGATTTCTATAAAGTTTTGACAAAAGGTACAAGTATAGAAAATAAAATCACTAAATGGACTCCATTTGGAGAAGATCTTGCTATTTTACTTGCAGAGCTCAATCAGTCAGAGGCACTATCCGACTACATTGATTTTCTAGCAAGTAAAAAAGACTTCAACCCTATTTTGGTTAAAGCTATCAAGCAATTTATAGCAGACGAAAATCAGGGTCTCATTCCTTTCCTGATTAACAAATCAAGTGCAGAAGACTCTCCTTATCATTATGTCTGGGAGGCATGGGTAGAGAGTCCTGAATACAAGAGACGGCAAGAAAAGAAGAAGAGTAAGAAATAACTGACAATCATGATTTCTTTATTTTGTAAGCTCCGAAACCTTAAAAAATAAAGGAGAAATTAGAATGTCTATTATTAAATATAAGGCTAAAAAGTCTAAATCAGGGTATCTTTATAAGGTCAGAATCTACAGGGTGATTGATGGCAAACGTCAGGACTTCTTTAAAAGCGGTTTTAAGAGCCTTAGAGAGGCTAGACAGTATGAAGCTATGATTTACCACAAAAAAGCGTCAGGAGACCTCTCAGGACTTCTGAGAGCCTCTGAGAGACGTTTTGATGAAGTTTTTGAGGAATGGTTCAAAACTTATCAAAATACAGTAGAGAGGACGACAAGCGTCCGTACAGATGACTTGTTTAGAATTCATATCTTGCCAGTTCTTGGAAAGATGAAAATTTCCAAAATTACTCCTTGGCAATGCCAGAACTTTATTACCGAAAAAGGTCAGACTTTTAGAAATATCAAACAGGTCAAATCTTACACTAGTCAAGTGTTTGATTTTGCTTTGAAAATGAAATTGATTACAGACAACCCAATGAAGCAAACGATACTCCCAAAAAGAGAGCGGAAGAAGTCAGATAACTTCTTTAGCGTTGAGGAGTTGCATGAGTTTTTAGCTATTATTAAGGCAGAAGAGCCTTATAAAAACTATGCCTTATTTCGTTTGTTGGCCTATAGTGGCTTAAGGAAAGGGGAGCTGTATTCTTTGAGGTGGTCTGATATTGATTTTGATAATCAATTACTTTCTATCAGCAAAAATCTAGGTAGAATCAAGGGGAAAGCAGTTGAGAAAAGCACCAAAAACAGGTTTTCAATATGACAAATCCCTTTAGATACTGAGACAGTCTCGATTTTGCAAGAGTGGAAACAAAAGAGCAGAAGAGAAAAGGGGCAACTGTCAGTTACCCCATTGATTGATAGCGATTATATGTTTACGTTTGTTGACCGAGAGGGAAAGATAGAACCTTTATATCAGGACTATATCAATAGTGTTCTAAAGCGCATCATCAGGAAACATGGCTTGAAGAAGATAACTCCTCATGGCTTCAGACATACTCATGCTACCTTGATGATTGAAGTAGGGGTTGATCCTGTCAATGCAGCCAAAAGGTTAGGTCATGCAAGTAGTCAGATGACCCTGGATACTTATAGCCATTCTACAGTAGCAGGAGAGAAGAAAGCTATCACAAAATTTGTAGATTATCTGGATAGTGCAAAAGGTTAGTTTTCCAAGACGGTACCAAAAACGGTACTAAAAACGAAAAAAGCCAATTCCAATGTCTTGGAAAAGGCTTTGTATCAACGTTTTTAAGCAATAAATGCGGTTGATTATTTGAGACCGTATTTTTTGTTGAAACGATCCACACGTCCATCTGCTTGAGT
>OGGI01000090.1_pt1 | contig 97263 bp, 101 predicted proteins | sample 1571051 | NCBI WGS metagenome assembly OGGI01 (sample SAMEA2582075, study PRJEB24529) | metagenome | biome: Human gut stool | place: China | collected 2011 | reverse complement strand
AATAAATGTTGAAATCGGCACCCATTCGGTGCTGACCCCAACATTTATTATAGAACCTTTATTCATACAGTTGTCGTATTTACAGTTATGACTTACTCGGCTTTTGAAAATACGGAAAATACTTCTCTGTTTGCATGATGACTGTCTTCAAAATACAGGGAACGGTTCAGCTCTTTTTCCAAAGCCTCTTTTCGTTTCTTATCCTTAAACAGGGCCAAAACATCGGCATGAGCACTGATCAAAATATCACCCTTAATAGGATGTACTTTCATCATATGCCGCAATTGACGAACGATTTGGATATACACCGATTCGGGAGAGGCTAAAACACCTGTACCGCCACAAACGGTACAAGGAGAAAATTGCGATAAATGGATACTTTGCCGTGATTTTTTCCGCGTAATTTCCACGAGATTCAGAGCCGTCATGCCGAATACATGGACTCTCGCCCTGTCGGCCGCCGTTTCACGCTGCAAAATACGCAAAAGTTCGTCTCTCCTGTCGGACCGGGGCATATCGATAAAGTCCACTAAAATGATGCCCCCTATATCGCGCAATCGCAACTGTCTTGCAATTTCTACCGCCGCTTCGCGATTTACATGAAAGAGCGTTTCCTCAAGGGTGCTGTTACCTACATATTTACCGCTATTGACATCGATGACCGTCAAAGCCTCAGTATGATCGAAAATAAGAGTCCCGCCTGAAGGCAACATAACTTGCCTGGACATAACATTCTGTAACTCATCTTCAATGTGATAATAGTCGAATACAGGATCCTCTCCTTCATATAAAATCAGGCGCTCTCTATCTATTTCTTCTTCCGAAAAAAAAGAGCTCAAACGTTCATAAGCGTCTTTATTATCTACAATGACGGTGTTTACATCATCCGTACAGTAATCCCTGATCATACGCATTAAAAGATCCGCTTCGCGATATAAAAGCTTGGGCTTTCTCGTAGTTTTATAGCGTGCCCTTATACTCTCCCATGTGCGCAATAAGTAGTGTAAATCTGCCGATAACTCTTCTTCCGATACATCTTTGGCGACAGTCCTCACAATCATACCGATACCTTCGGGCTTGACGGCACTGACAATGGTCCTCAGGCGGTTTCTTTCCTCTTCGTCCTGAATTTTTTTGGATACGCCTATGTAGTCTACCGTAGGCATTAAGACGGCGTAACGACCGGCAATACTGACATTGGCCGTCACCTTGGCTCCCTTCATGGGTTGTTCGTCTTTAACTACTTGTACAAGTACGCTTTGCCCTACGGAAATATGGGTCTGTTGGATTTCTTCTTTTGTCGCCGCACGGGGAAATAAATCCCCTAAATATAAAAAGGCGTTCTTTTTACGACCTATATCGACAAAAGCAGCCTGCATGGCAGGCAGGATATTCTGTATGACACCCTTGTAGATATGATTAACAATATGTGCTTCGTCATTTCGTTCCACTGCATAGTCCGTCAATTTTCCGTTTTCTATGACGGCCATTCGCGTTTCTTCCGGAATAACATCGGCAACCAATAATTTCATAGCACATCGCCAACTTTCGTATTACGGCATTTCGAACAAAGTTCGATTCTCTCCCTTTTGTCGCGACCATAGACCCGTTCTTTCGGCAAGCATCAGGGTCGGGTCAACGGGAATATCGAATTGCCGGGCTAATAATTCCCACACTTGAGAGGGCTTTACGGCACCCGACTCGTTTTGATAAATGCGTACACGCAAGTATATGTCCGATCCGTCTATATGTGCCGTAATCGGTTCCAATACATGGTCTTTTACATTAATATATCTTGTTTTGCGTGTTTTCGGTGAATATTTTTCATACACCGCTTCTTCAGCCTTGTTAAACACATCAAGACGACGATTGATTACGTCTTCTTCTATAGATTCCGTTAAAGGCCCGGACAAAAGATACTCGGCATAATTGGCTATGGCCATGAGCTTCGGTGCCTTATCGGATACATACCGCCCCTCAAGAACGGCAAACCCTTCGGGAGCCTTTTCATTCATACGCCGCTTTACATCTTCCACATCTACTGTTTCAGCCAATTCTATATCCATGTATTCTTCTGCCGCCGCCACACCTACCCCCAAAGCGGAAGCAAAGGCTATTTTCATATGAGGATTGAAGCCCTCCGAGTATTGTACGGGTAAATCGGCTCGAATTACGACATAACGAACGGCTCGGGCAAAATCGAGATGCGACAAAAAGCGCAAGGCCTTGTCCTTCTTAATAGCTAAACGTAGTCTTGCCATTGCCGTCACCTGCTTTCAAATCTATAATATGAACGCCTAAATTGGGACAGACACCGCAACCCGTACATCGTTTACGGCGACAATCATCTGTCAGCTCTTCGTCATGGGCTTTCTTCCACTCATTGAGTAAATATGCCTTGGCTACACCGGCACTCATGTGATCCCACGGGAAGGGTTCTTGCTCTCCTCGTTGCCTGGATGCGAAGTAATCTACCTCAAGACCGGCGTCTGCAAAAGACTCATTCCATTTATCGTAATCGAACATCTCAGTCCAACCGTCGAACTTACAACCCTTTTTCCACGCATAATACAGAACCTTACCCAATCGTCTGTCGCCTCTGGCAAAGGCTGCCTCCATGCGCCCCGTACGAGCATCGTGATAATGATAAGAAATGTGTTTATCACGAATAAGGCCCTTAATATACTGCTGCTTTCGTTCTATTTCTTCAATGGAGCATTGAGGTGCCCATTGAAAGGCCGAATGAGCCTTAGGTACGAAACTGGATACGGAGACCGTAACCTTTCCGTTATTCTTTCCCGTCACCTTGCGATACAAATTCAAAACCTTATAAGCCAAGTCGGCAATTCCTGCCAAATCTTCATCCGTTTCCGTCGGCAAGCCCATCATGAAATAGAGTTTGACTGTCGACCAACCGTTTTGGAAGGCATTTTCGCAAGCATCCAGTAAGTCTTTCTCCGTAACACCCTTATTAATTACATCACGCAGGCGTTGAGTTCCCGCTTCGGGTGCAAAGGTCAGGCCGCTTTTACGAACCTGCTGAACTTTTTTGGCAATATCGACGGAAAAGCTGTCGACTCGTAATGACGGCAGACTGACGCTGACTTTCTTTCCCTTAAAGCGTTCCAACAGTAAGTCGACCAATTCGGGAAGTTGCGAATAGTCAGCAGAACTCAGACTCATGAGAGAAATTTCATCATATCCGGAATTTTTAACTATTTGTTCAGCTAAATCCGCCAAATGCTCCGGTGTTTTTTCCCTTACGGGACGATACAAAACTCCTGCCTGACAAAAACGACACCCGCGACTGCAACCGCGAAAGAGTTCAACAACAGCCCGATTATGAACGATATCAATATTCGGTACAATCGGCTCCGTCGGATAAAAAACCGTTTCTTCATCGGCAACAACGCATTTTTCAATGCGTGTCTTAGCTTCTTTTTCCGTAGGGACTAAGTCAAGAAAATTCCCTTCCGAATCATAGTGAGGCTCGTAAAAAGCGGGTACGTAATTTCCCTTTTGTGTGGCCAATGTTTTCAATAGACCCTTTTTCCCGCCAGGCTTACCGTCTTTTTTCCAAGCAATTATCGTATCAGCCAATAATTGGACCGATTCTTCCGATTCGCCGAGACAAAAGAGATCGAAATAGTCGGCCAAAGGCTCCGGATTGTACGTACAAGGTCCCCCGGCAACAATAAGAGGAGTTTCTTCCCCTCGTTCCGCTGCAAGCAGGGGAATCCCCGCCAAATCCAGCATATTCAAAATATTGGTAAAACTCATTTCATATTGAAGCGTAAATCCGACCATATCAAAGTCGCGAACAGCTGTCTTCGTTTCCAGTGAATAAAGGGGATATCCCTTTTTACGCATTAATTCTTCCATATCCGGCCACGGGGCGTAAACCCGTTCCGCTGCCGTATCACCGCGTTTATTCAAGAGGGCATACAAAATTCTGAGTCCCAAATGACTCATAGCCACTTCATAAACGTCCGGGAAACAATAAGCAACCGTAAAATCCACATCATTGTGATTTTTTACTACACTGTTCCATTCTCCACCCACATATCGGGCCGGCTTTTGTACCTTACTTAATAGTATGGGATCTATCTGTATTTGCACGTTATTCTCCGTCTATAAAAAAATTGCCGATTGTTGTCGCATATGGACACTCAATACTACCGCCAGGGCCATCATATTCGTAGTCAAAGCACTGACACCGTAACTCATAAAGGGTAAAGGAATACCCGTAACAGGCATAATACCGCAAGTCATACCGACATTGACGAGTATTTCAAAAGTCCACATGGCTACGATACCCGTAACCAATAGCATTCCGAAAGGTTCCTTGCATTCCTTGGCCGTAAGCAAAGCCCTGTAAATGAGTACAAAATATAAAAAAAGTAAAAAGAGGCAACCTAAAAAGCCCAATTCTTCACCGATAACGGAAAAAATAAAATCCGTATGATTTTCAGGCAAAAAATTCAACTGACTCTGAGTCCCTTTGAAAAGTCCCTTGCCGAAAAGCATTCCCGAACCGATAGCTATTTTTGACTGAATGATATGATAGCCGGCTCCGAAGGGATCTGCATTAGGGTCTAAAAAAACCATAATACGCGACTTCTGATAGTCCTTCATAAAGTACCATCCGAAAGGTGCGAGGCACAGTGCGGCAATAAAAATATTACGCAGAAGTTTCAACCTTATGCGACTGACAAAAAGCATAGCTACGGCAATTGCCAAGAATACAAGACTGGTTCCCAAGTCAGGTTGTTTTAATACCAGAAGAAACGGAATGCCCACACATAACCCGAAGGGAATAATCTCTCTCCACGTATTGAGCTTTCCGATACGATCGGCCAGCAAGGCAGCCATACACACAATCATAATAAGCTTGGAAAACTCGGACGGCTGTAATGTAAGCGGCCCGATTTGAATCCATCGCTGGGCCCCAAGAGCGGATCTTCCTAAAAACATAACAGCCACCAACATGAGCAGATTGATGACATACAAGGGTTTGGCAATACGCCGCAACTTCGTATAGTCATAATTACAAATAAAGAGAACCAGCAATAAGTTGACAATAAAAGCCCCGCCCTGTTTAGCTACAAAATCGTAGTTAATGGCACCCTTATTAATATGTGTGGCACTGCCGATAATACAGATACTGATGGCTACAATAAGTACAGCTGCCGCCACCAATACCTTATCTATATGTTTCCACTGTCTTTTAAATAACACCGTTATTCTCCCTTAGCGACGCCGTATACGCCATTGACGTGATTCTCCGGCTCGTTTGCGAACCGTTAAAGTACGTTGCAAACGTCCTTTTTCGAGCATCTTTTCCACAACTGAAGCCGCCTCATCCGCTACAGCATTAACGGCTGCCGAAATATGACGGCGTTCTTCCATTTTTTCCTCTTCTACCGCTCCAGGCAATTCTTTTTCTTCAGAATCGGAAACAAAAGCCGTCTTTGCGTCTTCATCTAAAAAAGCCGCCGCCTTAGACAATTCGTGAGTTACGAAGGAAGGGACCGGTCTTTGCATCGACGATACAGCTGCTTCTTCATCCGTAAAAATGCAGTCCAGGACGTCGCCGTGAGGTAAATACGGATTCCAATCGGCACCTGCCGGCTCATCACCCGTCTCCAGCCACCGAACAGTGGCCGACAAAGCACAAAAGAAAGGATTTCCTTCACCTATATCGGCCAAGGTCCCTTCCTGTGCGGCAGCATGAATAAATTCGTCATGCGGCAATACACCGACTACCGACTGAGGCAATAAAACGGCCGCCATAGTTTCTACATTTAAATACCCCGGTCTATTCCGATAGAAATTATTGAACAGCACGTGATTTGAAGTATGTTTTTTCTTATGACAATACTGCATGACCCGTGCAGCATCTCGTAAAGAGGTCCATGACGGCTCAACGACAAAAAGTATCTTTTCAGCTACAGCCGTGGCACTCTTAAAAGCACCGTCTCGTCCGGGCGGGCAATCGATAAGTACATAATCATAGTTTTCGCTTAAGCGTGAAATGACGCGGACAAAATCTTTCGGGTCTGCCTTTTCCCACGTTTTTTTCTGACTGGCTGCTAAAAAATCACCGGCCGGACCTACGGGAACAAGAGCATCTGCCGCCTTACAACGTTTTTTCATAACATCGTAAACATCAAAAAACACTTCATCCTGTACGCCCAGAAGAAGATCCAGGTTGCGCATTCCCATATCGGCATCGACAGCCAATACAGTGTATCCGCGACGACGCAAAGCAATGGCCAGCGAAGCGGTTATCAAAGTCTTTCCGACTCCGCCTTTACCGGAAGCGACGGCTATGACATGAGACATGAATACTTCCTCCTTTTTATTGCGTACGGCCAGAAGCTTGTGTCGGCTCTGCCGTATCTTTATTTTGACTATCTGCCGTACCGATATGGAAGAACTCTTCCAACATGGCACGAACAATAGGTCCTGACGATGAGGCACCGAAGCCGCCCTGTTCCGTCAAAACGGCAATGACAATACGCGGATGGTCATAGGGTGCAAACGCAACAAACCAACCGTGATCACGACCGCTGAAGTTTTCGGCCGTACCGGTCTTGCCGGCTACCTGCACAGGAAACCCGGCAAATAAAGAACCGGCTGTACCGGACTCTTCCGCCACGTTCCTCATACCTTCTCGAATCAAATCCAGTGTAGACTTGGAGACTTCCAAGGTACCCGTTTGCTCAGGTGCAAAAATCTTGTAAGGCGTACCGTCAAGATTATCAATGCGGCTGACAATGAACGGCTTGTATTGAATGCCGCCGTTAGCAACTTCACTGACAATCATAGCCGCCTGCAAGGGCGTAACCAACTGGAACCCCTGGCCGATAGCGGAATTGAAAGTATCCCCCAAGTACCAATCCTGGTGGTAATTTTTTTCTTTATATTCTTCACTGGCAACGAGGCCCGCCGCTTCACCGCGCATGGCGATTCCCGTCTTTTGACCCATGCCGAACATTTTAGCGTATTCGGCAAGCTTATCGATGCCTACTCGACGTCCCAATTCGTAGAAATAGACATTATCCGACTTTGCTAAAGCCTCGGTGAAATTAATCCAACCCAAAGCTTCACCGCCGGCATTTCTCATGTCGACAAGCCAATGTCTACCGGAGTCGAAAATCATCTCATCCGGTGTGATTTTTTTCAGCTCCAAGGCAGCAGCCCCGGTAATCAACTTAAAAGTCGATCCGGGCGGATATTCACCGGCAATAACACGATTTTCCATCGGATGGTTGGGATTTCCGTTTATTTGCTTCCATTCCGACTCCGTAATTCCGCGTGTAAACCAGTTGGGGTTGTATGCCGGCCGGCTGGCCATGGCCAAAACGGCCCCCGTATTGGGATCGACGGCCACAGCGGCAATACCGCTGACACCGATTCCCTGAGCGATTTGAGCATCCATAGCCTTTTCCAAAGCCGTCTGTAAGTTTAAATCCAAGGTCAAATGAATATTATGCCCTTGAACGGGGTTCTTCCTTTCCACTTCCATTACAGGACTGCCCGATGCATCGACTTCTACTTGGCGACTTCCGTCTTTACCGCGCAAAACGTCGTCATAGTATGATTCTAATCCGGCCCGACCGATTTGCGTCACATTGGACACCCCGTCTTCACCTTTCAGTCTCTCCATATCGTCTTCATCAATTTGTCCGACGTAGCCGAAAATCTGAGCCGCCATCATATCATACGGATAGTAGCGAATGGGCTGAACGTCTACGGAAATACCGGGCAATTCGTTACGCCGTTCTTCTACCTTCGTAACTACGTCCGGTGTCAAGTCCTGAGCCAAGACGGTAGGCACGTATGAGTTCTTGACCTTACCGGCCTTTTCCAAAATTTTATCTGCAGGCATGTTCAACAAACGGGACAGTTTATCTGCTTCTTCGTCAGTCATCTTGCCTTGAGTCGGTACATAGGTAACCATAAAACTCGGCCGCGATCCGACGAGAATTTGCCCGTTCCGATCATACATGACACCGCGCATAGCCGCTAAAGGAATAGCCCTCAAACGATTCCCTTCAGCCAATGAGTTATAGTAATCGCCCTGAAAAAGTTGCAACCATACAAGACGGGCTATTAAAACGAGAAAAACAATGACAACCGCACCGTATACATAGCGAAAAGGCCCGTCATTATTCTTTTTTTTAAGAAGTGCTTCCAGCATGAATACGGGTCCCCTTCTATCTGTTAAAACTCATAAATCCGAAAAATGCGTCTTCCCTATACATTTTTCGCACAATCCGATCCGCAAAACGGGCTAAAATCCCGTGCGATACAAGCAAAGGAACACTATATTGTGCCAAGTAGGGAATGAAAGAAACGAATTGTCCCGACAGGGACAAAACGAGGTACGTAAACACCAGGTAGGCTTCCGTAATAAACAGTACCAACAGTATAAGTAAAATATACTGATCTTTCTCCAAGGACCGCCCCAAGTAACTGCTAAGTGCGGCAACCAATAAATACGGTAAAATATGGATACCGAAAAAGTTACCGATAACAACATCTTGTAAAAAGCCGCCCAAAAGAGCCACCCCCGTTCCCTTTCTCTGCCCGAAACGCAGGGAAACGATGATCACAAAGAGCAAAATCAGATTGGGCTGTACTATACCGTTAAAAACTCTTGGCAAAACAACGCTTTGCAAAATAAAGACGACAAGAGCCGTAATAATACAATATGTCTTTCTCATAGCGCCGCCGCTCCCTTGACCCCTTCCACCTTGTCACGCTGCGTTTGAGGGACAAGTTTAGGGGCTACACCCGGTTTATCGTAACCGCCGTTACCGGTCGTACCGGTAATGACAAAGACTTCTTCCAGTTTAGAAAAATCGACGCCCGGCTGAATAACCGCATATTTTACAAAATCCGAATCATCGGAATGAACAGATACGATTTTACCTACGTACAACCCTTTAGGATAAATGGTACCGAAACCTGACGTGACGAGGTTATCTCCTTCCAGAATGTCCGCATCTTTGGCAATATTGACAAATTGGGGCTCTGTAGGCATATTTCCGTTACCTCGGACTACAGACGCAACTCGCGATTCGGCTCTTTGCACAATAGCACCTATACTCGTTCTCGGATCCGTTAAAAGCTGGACTCTTGCCGATGAGGGAAAAACATCGCTGATAAAACCTACAACGCCATCAGGCGTGATAACAGCCATATTTTCTTTAATACCTTCGTTTTCACCGACACCGATAATCATCGTATTAGTCCAAGTACCGTAATCGCGAGAAATAACGGGGCCTGCTACGAGCTGCAAATTTTTATGAGCTTCACGGAAACCGAGAAGTTTACGTAATCTCGTATTTTCCGCCGTAATTTCATCATAATCCACCGTTTTTTCACGCAGGCCGGCATTTTCCTTTTCCAATTGTTCCCATTCAATACGATTTTTCATACTAATATCAATAATGCGGCTGATTGAAGAAATCCGATCGGCAATCCACGACACCCCTTCTTCCAAAGGGGTGACCACAGTCTGCAACGGTGACGTTACATAGGGAATGGAATTATGGCTGCGCCAAGCCCAACCGACAACCCCAATTATTAAAAATAAGGCGAAAGCGGCAATAACGCTTCTCTTACCGAAGGAAAACAATGTCAAAATCTCCTTTTATAAATGGTCTGAACACCTTGAATTAACGAATCAAATTTCTGCCTGTTTTTCAATGCCGTGTAAGCACCCTTAGCTACTGCCGTTTCCGGTTCAGCTGCCACCATGACGGGAACGCCTGTTTCCTGTGCAACCAACTGGTCAAGTCCCTTTAGCAAAGATCCGCCGCCGGTGAGGACAATACCCTGCTCCATAATATCGGCTGCCAACTCGGGCGGCGTTTCTTTTAACGTACGACGAATCAATTCGATAATCTTAAGCAAAGGTCGCCCCATGACTTCATAAATCTCACTGGATTTTAAAGACACTTCCCGTTCCAACCCGTCATCCAAACCGCGGCCTGTAAAGTAAAAATGTCTGTCTTCTATGGGTAAAATAGCAGAACCGTTATAAATCTTCATTTCTTCTACCGTTGCATCGTCCGTCACGACAGCGTATTTCATTCGTAAATAATCACGCAATGTCTCATCCAGTTCGATACTGCCCGTATGAATCGCTTCGGATACGACAATACCGCCCAAAGAAAGGACCGCTACGTTTGTCGTACCGCCGCCAATATCAACGACCATACTGCCTGTCGGCTCCAAGACGGGAAGCCCGGCACCGATAGCGGCAGCCGCTCCCGTTTCAATCAAACTCGTTTCCTTGGCCCCCGCTCTGTACAAAGCTTCCAGTACGGCTCTTTTTTCTACATCCGAAGCAATGGCTGGAACCCCGAGATTCACCCGTACACGCTGTACCGTGCGTACAGCTCGACTCAGGATGTAATTTAAAAGCGTACTGGTTACCGAATAGTCGGCAATAACTCCGTTTACGAGAGGTCTGTGAATCTTCACAACTTCCGGAGACTGAATCAGTAAGTTTTCCGCATTACGTCCGACAGCCACTACCTTCTGGTTCCGCTCGTCCGTCGCAATAACGGACGGTTCGGAAAGAACAATGCCGCGACCTTCCACGTATACTTGTGTCGTACAAGTACCCAAATCTATGCCTATATTTTTAGTTAAGGGCGAAAAAATAGACGCCATAATCGATTCCTTCCTACAATAATTACAGTCGTTATTTATTTTACCACAAAGAGGGCTGACCGTGAATACATTCAGCCGTTACAAGCGGCGATTTTCGGCGAAAAATGCGGTATCCCTCCCATAAGGCGATACCGCATTTTCACTTACCTTATTCCCTTTTCGAGTCCTTGTTTATCTTGTAAACAGAGGCATACATGACAGGCAGTACCAAAAGAGTCAGAATGGTAGCCACTAAAAGGCCGGATGCAATGGCCGTAGCCATAGGGCCCCAAAAAGCGCTCCTCATTAAAGGCACCATACCCAAGATGGCAGCTGCCGCCGTCAACATAATCGGCCGAAAACGCATAATCGCCGAATCTACGATAGCATCCCACGGTGACTCTCCGGCTGCCTCGTGTTTTTGAATCTGATCGATCAGAATGACCGAATTGCGGATAATCATACCGCCTAAGGCTAAAATCCCCAAATAAGCTACGAAACCCAGAGATTCATTAAATAAAAGCATCCCTATAGAAACGCCGATAATTCCCAGCGGAGCCGTTATCAATGTAAGAGCTGTTTTCTTAACATTGCGAAGCTGGAACATGAGAAGCGTCATAATGATAAAAATCATGACCGGTACGGGGGCCAATAAATATTTTAATGATTTTTCACTATTTTCCAAGGATCCGTCTTTTTCCAACTTATACCCGAAAGGCAACGACTCTCTAACCGCCGACGCTTCGTCATATGCCTGTTTTGTCGCATTATTAGCCGTTCCTGAAAGGGTATCGGCCTCAATGAGAATGGTCGGTTTCAAATTACGACGCCAAATGGTTCCGTCTTCGGCACTGTACGAAAGCTTACCTATCTGTTCCAACGGTACATATCCGTTAGGTGTAGGAATAACCACATCTTTTACTTTTGCTAAGTCACTGCGGCTATTCGGATCGAGACGCAGCTGGATGCCGATTGTCTTATCGCCTGCATAGTATTCGGCAATAGTCGCCCCGCTCAACTCCGTATAAAGCGTTTTCGATACATCGGCACCGGAAATGCCCAAATAACGTAGTTTATTCTGATCCAAGTCGACTTTCACGATTTTACTCTTTTGTTCCCAATCAAGATGAACATCCGTTAAATTCGAATCTTGGCGTAATATATCGGCAACTTTTTGCGCATAAGTCTTGACCTTATCTATATTCTGCCCCGATAAGCGTAGCATAACGGGATAGTCCGACGGCGGTCCCGTTTGAATATACTTGATATTACTGCGCACATTCGGTTCATGATCGGCCAGTTCCTTTTTTACTCGCCCTGCCAACTCTTTCCGACTCTCAGTATCAGCGGCAACGACAACAAACTGTGCATAGTTGCTTGCAGGCAACACAGGCTCTGTCGTTAAAACAAAACGTGGAGCTCCTTCCCCTACATAGAAGGAATAGTCTTTTATCAGGCCGTCTTGCTTATCTAAAAAAGCGGCAAACTTCTTAGCTTCTTTCTCCGTCGCCGCTATAGACGATCCTTCGGGCAAGGTCATTTCGACTATAATTTCAGGACGCAATGACGGCGGAAAAAACTCTTGCGGTACTAAGGTCAGCAAACCGCATGACAGGAGAAATACGGAAACTGTCCCCAAAAGAACCGTTTTTCTATGAGTAAGAAAGATTTGCAAAACATGTCTAAATGTACGGTAGAAGCGATTATCATACATGGAAGGCTTATCCGCTTCGCCCGCCTTATCCTTAACTTTAATCAAATAATACCCGAACAAAGGTGCCACCATGACGGATACAATCCACGAGATAACAAGAGACGCCGTAATCACCGGAAAGAGGGCCTTACAAAATTCCGCAGCCGCACCTTCGGAAAAGGCTACGGGAATAAATCCGGCACAAGTGACGAGAGTTCCCGTCAACATAGGCTTAGCTGTCTCTCTAAAAGCGGCACACGCCGCTTCCGTACGGGACTTACCCGCCTCCAGTTGGACACTCATCATTTCCACGGCAATGATCGCATCATCAACCAATAAGCCGAGAGCGATGATCAAAGCTCCTAATGAAACTTTGTGTAAATCAATGCCGGCAATCTCCATGATGCAAAATACACCGGTAAGCACCAAGGGAATACAAAAGGCGACGACCATACCCGTACGCAAGCCCAAACTGAGGAAGCTGACAATAAGGACAATAATAATCGCCTCTCTCAAAGTGCCGACAAAATCACTGATAGAGTCTTTAACTACAGCCGGCTGATCCGATACTTGCTTTATTTCCAGACCTACCGGTAAGTCTTCGCCCACGGATTTTACAACCTTACTCAGATTTTCACCCAAGGTAAGAATATTGCCGCCGTCCTTCATGGAAACAGCCACACCTATAGCAGGCTTTCCGTCAAAGAACATTTTCGGGTCTGCCGGCTCCGTATACTTTCGCTCCACCTTGGCAATATCGCCGAGACGAAAAATCGCATTTCCACCCTTAACAGGCAGGTTTCGAACGGCATCTATGTCGTCAAAGGTTCCTGTAAGGCGCAAATACACGTTATCCGTTTTTGTATCAATCATACCTGTCGGCGTCACCGCATTTTGCCCTTTAACCGCCTCGGCTATAGCCGTAGGAGAAATACCTAAGGATGCCAGTTTTGCATTTTCTATTTCTATGTAAACCTTTTCCGACTGTTCCCCGACAATTTCGGCCTTCCCCACATCGGGAACATTAAGCATTTCTCGGCGAAGCATTTCGGCTTTTTGTCGCAATTCTTCGTATGAATACCCGTCTCCCGTTACAGCATATACGGAACCGTATACATCGTCGAAATGGTCGTTATAATACGGTCCGTATACGCCTTCAGGTAAGGTACGTTTCGTATCGTCAGCCAAGTTACGTACTTCCTGCCAAACAGACCGGACCTGAGCCGAATCTATTTTATCGTCCAAATTAACGAATATAACGGCACGCCCCGGTTTAGAATAGCTTCGAATATAGTCAAGATGCGGAGTGTCTTGAAGCTTTTTCTCCAATTTATCTGTAACCTGTTCTTCCATTTGTTGAGCTGTCGCTCCCGGCCAGGCAACGGTTACAACCATCTTTCGCACCGTATAAGTCGGATCTTCCATACGCCCCAACTTCATGTATGAAAAAATACCTGCCAACGCGATAACGACAATAAAGTACCAAACCAATGTCTTATTTTTCAGAGACAGTTCCGTCAGGTTACGCATTATTCGTCACCTTCCGTTCGCACAATCTGGCCGTTCGACAAAAGCTGAACACCGGCCGTAACAACCGTATCTCCGTTTTTAAGACCCTTAACCGCCACGCGGTTATCATCAAAGGTTTCAATACTTACGTTTTGCAGAGAAACAGTATGGTCCTTACCGACAACCCACACTTGAGGCGTATTTCCGGTCTGATAGATAGCCGATAGCGGTAAGATACAATCCGTACCGCTACCGACGGATTTACTGTCCGTAACGGTGGCGGTCATCCCCAACTGTACCCCCGGCACGTCTGACGGCAAGGTTACTGTAACCTTATACGTACGCGTAGTCGGATCGGCTACAGCAGCTACTTCCCTTACGGCGGCCGTAACGTTCATCTTACCGAGGGCCCAGAAAGATACACTGACGTTCTTACCTACGGAAAAATCTTTAATTCTGTTTTCCGGTACATTAAAGGAAACCTCCATATCGCCGCCTTTTACCAAGGTCAGAACAGTCTGTCCGGCAGCTACAACCTGCCCCGGTTCGGCCGATACGGCAGCAATAACTCCATCCGCGTCAGCCGTAAGGCTCGTATAAGAAAGGCTGTTTTCCGATGTAGCTGCAGCCGCTGCCGCCTGATTGTACTGAGCCGCCGCCTGATCATAGGCGTTACGATACTGGTCAAGTGTAGCCGCACTGACCGCATCCTGCGCGTATAAAGATTCATATCGTTCCAAATTGACCCGTGCCAAATCCAATTGTGATTGTGCAGCACTCAATGCTGCTTGAGAACGGTTTACTCCTTGCTGTGCATCTTGAGGATTGACTGTCATCAATACGTCTCCCGCATGGACGACAGAACCTAACTGAACATTTTTAGTCGTTATGCGTCCACCTATTTGAAAGGCCATATGACTCTCATAGCGCCCCTTGACCGTCCCCGTATATTGAGCCCCGTCTTGTGCCTGCCCTTCTCCTACAACTACGGTTTTCACCAATCGAGGCTTTTGCGCCTCTTCCTTATGCCCGCAACCTGAAGCAAAAGTTACTGCTAAAATGACTGATACTAACAGAACATAATATTTTCCCCTGCGTTTCATATATACCTCCGCCATACGTTTTCGCCACAGTTCGCTTACAACTTCAATCCGTACGTCCGCACAGCATTATTATAGAACACATCGTCCCAAGCACTTCTGGGAATGATGACTTTAACGAAATTAACATAGTCCAGTAAATTGGCTAAAGGCCAATCGGTACCGAACATAAATCGTTCATAACAACCGATGTAAGAAAAAATATCATAAAGACGACGTATATACCCGTATTTTTCGTATAAGAACCTATCAAAGTCAGGTATTCTGCCTTCCAATAAACCTGATAAATCGGCTGAGACATTCGGATTTTTTTCCATTACGGCAATGGCATCGGCAAGAAACGGATTGCCGATATGACACATGACAAATCGAACCTTATTATACTTAACGGCCGCTTCGTCAAGGGTGAACGGATGGCTGTATTTCAAGAGTCCCCGTTCCGTCGCCGTCAGACCCGTATGAATAGCCACCGGTTTATCATATTTTACAGCCAAGTCGTAAAAGGGCCGAAGTCGATCTTCATAAACATAAAAATGATTATATCCGGGATATAATTTAATACCCACACATTCGGGACGTTTTAAATTTTCTTCTACTAAAGCGGCTTGCTCTTCTATGGATCGGTTATCCGTATCAAATCGATCCAGACCGATGCAATAACTCATAAATTGGGGATAGTGGTGATCTTTCGGGTCAAGAGACACGTTTGACATAACAATGCCGTGTACAATTCCCGTATTTGCATAAGATTTGCGCAAATTGTCCGCCGTATTTTCATGGCCTGCCGCGACAGCCAGTTCGTCAAACCCCTGAAACGAGGCGAAGTGAAAATGTGCGTCAATGATTTTCATAAAACTTAACCTTCTCTCTGCCGTTTTTACAGCATTTATGCGAATACTGAAGATAGTTTTCGAGTATCGCTATTGTACCGTACTTTTAAAGCCCGGAATGTACGTATCCATTCTCCGCTCTGCCTATTTTTTCATATACTGTGCCAAGACAGTTCCTTCGAGTGTCTTTAACGTGAATTCGACTTCATTCCAAAGTATATAAGATCGCTCGCTGCCTCCCTTGGGAATGGATACGGACCCGGGATTCATATATATAAGACCGCCATGTCGTTCGCACCGAGGGATATGTGTATGCCCATGCAAAAAAATAAAATCTTCAGTCAATGGCGGTATATGATTTTCATTATACAGATGCCCGTGAGTCGCAAAAACTTTAACAGTTCCTTCAACAAAAACGGCATAGTCCGCCATGACGGGAAATTCCAAAACCTGCTGATCCACCTCGGCCTCACAGTTGCCGCGAACGGCAAAAATCATATTCTTCTTTTTATTCAATAAGGTGGCCGTTTCCTTCGGATCATAACCTGTCGGTAAGTCATTACGCGGTCCGTGATAAAGTAAATCTCCCAAAAGTAACAACCGGTCAGCCTCTTCTCTTTCTACAGACTCCAAGAGTCTTTTGGTATATAAAGCGGATCCGTGAAGATCCGAAGCGATTACGTATTTCATGCCTTACACCTTCTTATTTCTCAGCAAACAGCCGTCTACTGAAATAGAAATAACATCCTGTCGTAAACAGGCAAGCCGCCACCCAGCAAACAGGGCTGGCAGCACACAAGCCGGGATAGCCCCATTTATCCGCCAAAAGCAAAGCGGAACCGCTACGAATGACGAGTTCTAAAATACTGCTCAATAAGGGAACAATAGCAATTCCCATTCCTTGCAGTGCATTACGATACACAAAAAGCTGTCCCAGGAAAAAGTAAAACGGTACGGTAAACAACAAATACAAGGCCGCTTGATCGAGAAGGAACTGATCCGGATCGGTCGTAAACCCGGAAATAATTTCAATGCCGAAAAAGTACATTAAAGCAACGGCGCACACACACAGCCCGAATGACAGCAGCGAACATTGCCGCACGCCCTTACGAATACGGTCGAACTTGCGAGCACCGTAATTCTGAGCCGTATAAACGGCCATGGCTATACCGAAAGATATCATAGGTTGCATAGCCACTTGTTCAATACGCGTAGCCGAAATAAAAGCGGCTATCGTTTCAGCTTCAAAAGTATTGCATACGGCCTGAACGACAATAATCCCCAACGTAATAATAGAGAATTGTAGTGCCATGGGCATACCCACCTTTAAGTGTTCTTTGGCAAAGGCCGAATCAAAGCGCCAGTCTTCTCGTGAAAGTCGTAAAAAGGGGAACTTAATGCGCATGTAAAAGAGACATAAAAAAGCGGCAATTCCCTGCGACACGACAAGAGCTATCGCCGAACCCGGAACCCCCCAATCAAAGGCAACGATGAATAAAATAGCCAAGCCTACATTTAACAAGGTCGATAAAATAAGAAAGTACAAAGGCGTACGGCTGTCACCCAAGGCCCGACAAATACAAGACAAAAGATTATACATCATCGTGGCTGCCAGACCGTAGGAAACGATAATGACATAATGATAGGCGTCATCATACAGTTCGGCGGAAATATTCATGAGCTGTAGAATTTTCGGCATGAGAAGCCCCGAAGCAATCATGAGAATAAGCGTAATAACAGCCGACAGCATGGCCGCCGTCGCCGCTGAATGGCGCACGCCCGCTTCATCACCTGCACCGAATCGTTGGGCCGTAATAACCGTAAATCCCGATGCCAACCCTATTGTCAAGGCTAACAGTCCCATAAACAACGGTGCCGTCGCCCCCACGGCGGCTAAGGCATGTACGCCTATAAATCGGCCGACAATGATAATATCGGCGATATTATAAAACTGTTGAAACAAGTTACCTATGAGTAAGGGTATCGTAAAGGCTACGATAAGCTTCATAGGACTGCCTTCCGTCATATTACGAACCATAGCTCCTCCTGTCAAAATCTTTTAATCTCACTTTAACGAAATTTTAAATAAAATCCAATCATTGTATTACATCATAAAAAAGGGTGATTCATATGACAACTTACAGAACACAAGAAAGGGTTATGCACAATGAAAAAATGTATTTTTTTACTTTCTGTATTTCTCACAGACAGCCTTTATTCGGAAAAGTTGTCACCGGCCTGGGCGGCCCTTATTGGCAACCGACCCGTCTCGGCGAAAAAGCGGCGGCACTCATGGAAGAAATTAAAGAAAAGCATGCGGACATAAACCTGGCAGAGTATGTTATTATGCCCAATCATATACACTTGGTCATCACTCTTAAAGGCGGCAAAAAAGCGGATATTACCCGGTTCATAACCTATTGCCGAAGCCTTCTGGAACGCCGTTTATCTACCGGTTTGACTATTTCGGCTCACGACTCTTTAGTCGAAGAATTACGTACAGACTTGGCCTTTCGTACAGCCTGTTTAAACTTAAAGGTTCATTACGCCTACTGGCCTTATGACCGCCTGTACGTAGCCGAATCGTCTGCACCTTACAGTCACAATCAGGAAAAAGTTAAAGCTGACAAGGACTTCAATTCCCGCTCGGAACATTGGACAGTATAAGAATATAAAAATTCTTCCAAATACTGCAAAGCTCCGGCCGTTAAACGCAAGGGCTCATCTCGCCATGTATAAGTACATACGGACTTCCATTGGTTGAGCAAAGACGGACTCAATCGTTCCGGCAACAAGCCGTCTTCCTTTTTATCGGATAGAAAAAACCGATGTAGTCCGTTAGCAAGTCTTCCCTTCCTATATACGAAAAGCCGGTCGATATCGGGAAAGAATCCGGCAGAGGCAATTAACTGCCAACCGGCAATAATAGTCGCCGTTCGTACGTCTTTATAATCGATGGTCTCTGCATACGCTTTCAGCAACTGATATACCTCTTCATCCCGCTCCCCCTCCGGAAATAGGGAGGTAACGATTTCCGCCAAAATTTGTGTATATGCATAGGTGTTCCAATCCAGGTTCATCAATGCTTTCGCATTACGACATTCATATTCTCCCATGGTATACGTATTATCTTTACGGCGCGCTTCAAATGCAATCCGCGCAAATTGAAAAAAAGGATTGCCGTTTTTTCTTTTTCGGCCTCCGCCACTTGCAAATACACGTACCCGACCGGTCTGTAGCGTAAATACGGTAATCAATCTCGTTCCTGACGGATGTTTCTGCACATTGAGAATAATACCGTCAAAGGATTCGGCGATCCCGTACTCAGTCGGATTCATGTTCATTCTCCGTTTCTTCCGTCGACGCTTCTTGAGGGATCGGTACAGCTCGGAGTCGAACAATTCTGAAGCCTTGTACCTCTAAAACAGTGAAGGCATAATTACCTATGGTTACCTCATCCTTAACCTCCGGCGTATGACCCAATAAGTCAAATACATACCCGCCTATTGTATCTACATCCCGATCTTCTTCAACGGGAATATGAAGTAATTCTTCCACATTGTCAAGGAGGACCGTTCCCGCAAATTCATAGGCTCCGTCAGCTAAGGGCTGAATTTCTTCTTTCTCTGCCGTATGTTCATTACGAATCGTACCGACCAGCTCTTCCATAATATCTTCCAAGCTAACCAAACCGACCGTACTGCCGTACTCGTCGACAACAATAGCCAAATACGTACGTCGTGCCCTCATGAGTTGCAGTAACTTACTTACAGGCATGATTTCAGGAATCTTCAAAATAGGCCGATTGATGAGCCTCAAGTTGTTGCGACGATTAATACGCAAATCCAAGACATCCTTAATATGAACCAAGCCCAGAACATGGTCTTTGTCTTCTTCACATAAAGGATACCGCGTATGTCGCGAATGATTGATAGTCGTCAGATTCTCCGTCATACTTTCTTCGGCATACAGACAAATAATATCCTGACGGGGAATCATAATTTCTTTGGCCAATAAATCGGAGAAATCGAAAACATTGTCAATTAACTCGCTTTCAAGCTTATCAATTTTTCCTTCCTTATGACTGGCCGTAATAAGCATGCGAATTTCATCTTCCGTATGAGCCATATCTATTTCATTGGTCACGTCAAGAGAGCGACCGCTCAAAACCCGCTGTCCCAGTTTCATGCCTATAGTCAGAAACGGATAGAAAATCCGGCTCAGTCCGTAAATGATCGGCCCTGCAAAAAGGAGAGACTTCTCAGGAACCTGCATTCCGATGGATTTCGGTACCAGCTCACCTAAAACCCAAAAAAGAACGGTATACACAAGGGCGATAAATAGGCAAATAACATAAGCTCCGGGAAAGGGAACGATAACTTCCGCACTCATATACGTCCACGTAAGGAAATACAATAGAACAATTCCTGCCGTAAAAGCCGAAAGCGATACGCCCACCTGAGCCATACTGAGAAAAATACCCGTATTATCATAACAGGGCAAGACTTTTTTCAGTTGTTCTTCACCGTCACGTACCACTTCTTCAAGGGTTTCCTTGCGCAGTTGCACGAAAGCAAATTTACCGACTACAAAAAAAGCATGTACGGCCAAGGCGAGTAAAAAAATTATACAACAAGTTGCCAAGACACCGATTTGGTCTTCCGTCATCATTCTTCTCCTTATTCGTCCTTATATCCGAATTCATTCAAAGCCGCTGCCTTATTACGCCAGTCGGGCTTTACTTTTACCCATATATCTAAGAAAACATTCGAACCCAAAAGCTGTTCTATTTCCGTCCGTGCATAGCGGCCGATTTCTTTCAGTACGGCACCGTTTTTGCCGATAACAATTCGCTTCTGAGATTCCCTTTCTACATAAACGGTAACGCGTATATACACTTTATCGTTGTCCCGTTTAGTCATTTCTTCCGTAAAGACGGCGACAGCATGAGGAACTTCTTCACGGGTAGCACGCAAAAGTTTTTCCCGAACAATTTCAGAAACTAATAGCCGTTCGGGCTGGTCGGTAATCATATCATCGGGAAAATATTTGGGGCCCGGCTGCAAGATCTTCTTTAACTCGTCCGTTACTATATCCACATTATCACCGTTTAAGGCCGATACGGGAATGATACCTGCAAAATCATAGAGTTGCGAATAATCCGCAATAACTGCCGGAATTTTTTTCTTATCCACCTTATCCGTTTTATTAATAACTAAAAAGACGGGTACCCCTGCGTCTTTAACCTTATTTAGGACAAACATATCCCCGGGGCCGCGTTTTTCATCGGCGGCTACAAGAAATACGGCCGCATCAATATCGTGCAAGGCACTGAAAGCCGCATCATCCATAAAGCGTCCCAACTTGTGCTTCGGCTTATGAATCCCCGGCGTATCGAGGAAAATGATTTGGCATTCATCATCCGTATGAATGCAAAGAATTTTATTGCGTGTCGTCTGAGCCTTATCGGATACGATAGTTACCTTTTGTCGAATAATACGGTTAATCAACGTCGATTTACCCACATTCGGACGGCCTACAACGGCAACGAAGCCCGATTTAAATTGGTCTTTCATCTTCATCCTCCTATAGTGAAAAAGGCTGAGGAAACAACTCCGTTGCCTTCACAACTCTGTATCGTCCGTCTTTGGCCGTTAAAATAATACGTTCCGCTGAAAACTCTGCCAAGACCTGACGGCAAGCACCGCAAGGCAACGTATAGTCCTCATCGGCTACAACGGCTACACTGTAAATCTTGCGGCAACCTGCCGCGACGGCAGCAAAAACGGCATTTCGTTCAGCGCAGGATGTCAGCCCGTATGAGCCGTTTTCCACATTACATCCCGTATATATCTTTCCGTCATCGCCATCTACAGCCGCACCTACGGAAAAATGCGAGTACGGAGCATAGGCCTTTTCTTTTGCCTGCCGCGCCGCACTAACAAGGGCTTCATCTGTAGGCCTCATTACAATTCTTCTCCTTCTCTGACAAAGCCGAGGCGATGTAATACGAATTCTTCCTCTTTTCTCATTTCCGCCTTATCTTCGTCCGTCATATGATCATATCCCAAGATATGCAACATACCGTGAACAGTAAGATAGGCCAGTTCCCTTTCAAATGAATGTCCGTATTCTTCCGCCTGTTCCCGCGTCTTATCGAGAGAAATAACAATATCGCCGAGAAGCTTAGTGTCCGGTCCGTCGTAGCCTTCTTCTTCACCTTCATTTAAAGCAAAAGACAAAACATCGGTAGGACGATCTATGTTTCTGTAGGTCTTATTGAGCTCATGAATATATGCATTATCACAAAGTACGACACTTAGCTCCGCGTCTTCATCCAACCCGTAAATATATGCGCCTTCTTGACAAACCGACTCGATAATATTTTCATATTCTTTTTTTTCCGTCGCCTTGTTTTCATAAGTAATGCGAACCTTCATGCATTATGCCTCCTGTCCTTTATAATACGCTTCATAAGCCCTGATAATACGTCCTACCATATCATGACGCACTACATCAATATCAGAAAAACGCATCACCCCTACCCCGGGTACGGCTTCCAAAATACGTACGGCTTCAATCAATCCGGACGGAACGCTCCCGGGCAAGTCTATTTGACTTGTATCACCGTTAATAACCATACGCGAATGATTCCCCATACGCGTTAAGAACATTTTCATCTGCTCTCTCGTCGTGTTTTGAGCTTCATCTAAAATAACAAACGATTCTTCCAGAGTCCGGCCGCGCATGTACGCTAAAGGGGCTACTTCTATAATATTTCGAGCCAGCATTTTCTGCACCGTATCAAGACCGAACATGTCGGACAAAGCGTCGTACAGAGGTCGTAAATACGGGTCGACTTTTTCTTGCAAATCGCCGGGTAAGAACCCTAGTTTTTCACCTGCTTCTACGGCAGGTCGAGTCAATATAATACGTTCCACTTCACGATTTTTCAAGTAATATGACGCCAAGGCAACAGCTAAATAGGTTTTTCCCGTGCCGGCCGGCCCGATACCGAAGGTAACGGCATGCCTACGAATCATATCAACATATGCCTTTTGTCCCAACGTCTTCGGTTTGACGGGACGCCCCTTATCGGAAAGTGCAATCGTATCCTCGTGCATCATTTCTACAAGATCGCTTTTTCCGTCGCGCACCAGCTTCGTAATATAGCGCACCTGTTGTGTCGTCGCATACACCTTGTCCCTATCGAGAGCGCGTAAGTGCAAGAGCATGCTTTCCAAGATGTTTACCTCTTCTTCAGGTCCCTTTATAAATAAGTCCTGACCCCGCGACGATAAAGCCAAGGCCGGAAACTCTTGACGCATAGTTTGCAACAATTCGTCATGCATCCCGATCAAATGTCTGGCTTCGGAAGGGTCGGAAAAATTAAATATTTTTTCTGCCAACATAATCTCCTTATTTACCGAAATGGCGGACTGCTTTACCGCCCAAATAATCACATTTACGACCTTGGAAGGTCTGTCTTGTCGCCATTTCCGATTCAATCATATCGCGAATTCGCCACCACCCCATGCTCCAGTTCGAAAAGTCGGTCGCTTCTTCGGGAGCTCTGCCGATGAGGCGTTGAAATACTAAATCACTGCGCGAGTACTCCAGAAACGAAATAACTCTGTTTACATACTCTTCTACTGTAATCAAACTGATTTCGCCATTCTTGTACCACTGTGCCATACGCGTATTTTTAATGATATACAGAGCATGCAGCTTTACTTCATGAGTCGGCAAAGCTGAAATAATCTTTGCCGTTTCAATAGTATCGACCTCGTCGTCACCGGGAAGACCGATAATAACATGAGTACAATTGCGAAAATCATAGTCTTTCAGCATCATGAGGGCATCGATATATTCGGCTACGCCGTGTCCCCTGTTAATCTGTTTCAACGTTTTATAATTGACGGTCTGAAGTCCCAATTCCACGGTAATATCGACACCGTACCTTTGCCGAACGTCATCCATAATGTTCAGGTACGTCCGGTTCAGACAATCCGGTCTGGTCGCTACGGCAAGGCCCACAACATCGGGTAAGCAGGCCGCTTCCAAATACTCACGGAACAAATCGACCGGCACATACGTATTGGTGAAATTCTGAAAATAAGCGATAAACTTTTCGGCTTTATACTTAGGGCCTATGTGTTCCTTATTAGCCTTCAGTTGCTCCTCGATGGTGACGGAAGCAGGCAGGTTTTCATATCCCGCCCCTATGGCTCCGCAGAAAGCGCATCCGCCCGTACCTAACCGTCCGTCCCGATTGGGACAGGTATCGGGAATGCTGACCGGCAATTTATATACTTTCTCGCCGTACCGTTCCTTTAAATACGACGAATACATTCTGTAAGGTGTTTCCATAATTCTCCTCTAAGGCTTATTTATAATATGCCTTGAAACTCCTTTTTTCTCTTGTCTGGCAATAACCCGTACAGCTCCGTCAAAGGGCTTTCCCGTTATCACTTGTGCTGCTTCGGGTGACAAGGGCCATAGCTGATATCTTCGCTTTATGTCACGCATGTTCGTAAATCTATAATCATCGTAATAGGTCTTCATCAAAAGCTCGTTCCTAAACACCCCATCCCATTCGTTGCGATGACAGGCTTTTTGGAAAAATCCCGGTTGCAGACGAAAGGCAAAGGAAATTCTCACATTGAAATCGAGCAGTTCAACAGCCGTTTCCTTACCTCTATCCCCTATTTTTTTCGAATCACGAACAAATTTATACAACAAGTCAATGAGCGCACGATCCGACAATAAGCCTTCATCACCGTGAACCTTGTCAATAAAGAGCGTCACCTCATCGTAAAAAACAAAGGGGCTCTCGTAAAACGGCACGACATAATTGAGAAAATCCGTAAATTTATTACTGTTATAAACGCGTTCGAATACATCCTCAAAGCGTTTCATTCGTCGCACTTGACCAAAAGACAACCAAGCGGTTTCTAATATCTCATACGGACCATCCGGGTCAAATCGGTAATCTTCTGCAAAGCGATTCCGTATACCCGACCCCTTAAGAAGCTTCAAAAAGCCTATTTGCAGCACATGCGGTTTCAGAGCATAAATTTCATTGAAAGACTGCTGCAAATGCTCCATCGTTTCATAAGGCAACCCGACAATCAGATCTAAATGAAGATGCACCGATTGATAATCACGCAAGGTTTTCATAACTTTCTCAATACGAGGCCAATCGTTGATCCGACGCACGGCATCCAGGGTTCGCTCATAAGTGGACTGAATTCCCATCTCCATTTGTATGCGCCCCGGTGGGGCCGCTTTTAAAATTTCCAAATCCTCATCGGTCAACAATCCCGGTTCGATTTCCAGGTGAAAGTTAATATCTTCCGGTACGGATACAAAAAAGCGCAACAATGTCCGATAGTGCTCGGGATTACAGTTAAAGGTCCGATCCACAAACTTTACTTGCTTAACTCCGGCAGCAATAAAGCGCTTTAACTCACTTATGACGGTACGGGTATTGCGAAATCGCACACTTTGACTCATACCTGATAAGCAATACTGACATTGAAAGGGACATCCTCTGGAGCTTTCGTAATAAATTATTTTATGCGAAAGTTTCGAAAAGTCTTCTCCTTCGTAAGGAAAAGGTAAGGTATTTAAATCGGCTACCTCGCAAAGTTGTTTTGACCCTTCAAGTGTATTCCCGTTCCTAAAAAGAACCCCTGTCAGTTCGGGTCTTTCAATTCCTTCTTCCCACGACTGAATTAACTGAGGTAAAACTTCTTCACCTTCACCTTGCACTATACAGTCAATATAATCGTGTTCCTTCAATACCGCCTCGGCTGTATACGACACTTCCGGGCCGCCGAGAAAAATTTTGCAAGACGGAAGGACCTCATGTATGAGTCGAGCCGTTTTTAAGGTCATTTCAATATTCCAAACATAACAAGAAAGCCCTACCGCATCGGCACGGTGAGCATAAATGCGTCCTACAATATCATATAAATTGTGATTTATGGTATATTCCGCCGTTTCCGTATTCGTCAGTCCCCGTTCTTTACAGGCCAGTTGCAAATATCGCAAGGCCAATGACGATTGCACGAATTTTGCATTTAAGGCGGCTAATAACACTTTCATGTAACAGGTAATCCTCCCGTCGCTACTGAAAACGTGAGCACTTATCTTTATTATTATACTGCAAATCATACCTTTACGGAATGAAAAAGAGGCAGAATTTCCGCCTCTTTAATGCCAAAGTTATTTGTTTTTACGCCGATATATGACGACACCTGCAAGGCAAATAAGAACGACCACAGCTAATCGCCCCGGATGTTCGGTAATATAAACCAAATCATGCCCCAGCCAAACCTCAACAGCTACAGCCGGAAGTTTTCCCAGGAAAGTGGCTCCCAAATGATCCGAAAAAGAAATGCGCCCTGAGGCGATAAGTGCCGTTAACAATACATTGGGTGTATACGGCAAAGCTCTGGCAATAAAAACATTGCGAAATGTACTGTACCCGTCAATACGACTCAGTTTATCGCTCTTGGCAATAATACGCTCAGCCGTACTGCGAAAGACGGTACGCATGACAATAAAGCCTGCCGTACAGCCGAGAAATTCGCCAATCCACGAGACGATAATACCCGGAATAAGACCGAAAACAAGACCATTGACAATGAGAAGCGGCAACGACGGAAGCCCCGTCATATTCGTCAACAAAATCATGAGTATACTGATGGCCATGGAAAGGTATCCGTACGAAAGGATATATGCCTGCAACCCCGGCACATTCCCGTCCATAGCCAAGGTAATCAAGGTACTGTAAAAGCCGGGCAAGGCCAAGTGTATACTGCCGAGGATTAGGGCTATAATCAGACAGGCACCGATTTGCATCTGCCGTTCCGTTATGCCGTTATATTGCTTCATACTTACTCCTTAAATACTTATAGTAATATCGTCTATTATACTTCCCCTCTCATTTCTTGTCGATACACAGAAAGACCCGCATCTTATCGATGCGGGTCTTATAAAGTTTATTAAATCTTTCCTACTAAATCGAATCCCGGTTTTAAGGTCTTGCTGCCCGGTTTCCATTTTGCCGGGCACACTTCGTCACCGTGAAGGTGAACAAACTGTGCAGCCTGTACTTTACGCAACAATTCATCTGCATTTCTGCCGATATTGCCGGCACTTACTTCATATAAAACGACCTTGCCTTCCGGATTAATGACGAAGGTTCCCCGTTCTGCAAGTCCCGCATCTTCGATATATACGTCCAGATCTTTGGCCAAAATACCCGTCGGGTCACCGATCATGGGAAATTCCACCTTACCGACCGTAGCCGACGACTCATGCCATGCTTTATGGACAAAGTGTGTATCGCAGGAAACGGAGTAAATTTCACAATTTATCTTGCAAAAATCTTCATACTTATCTTGTAAGTCACCCAATTCCGTAGGGCACACAAATGTAAAATCAGCAGGATAGAAGAAGAATACACTCCACTTCCCTTCCAAAGCATGAGAAGTAATTTCTTTAAAAGCGCCCTTTTGATAGGCCTGTAATGAAAAATCGGTTACTTTCTTTCCGTTAAGAGACATAGTCTTTACCTCCTTTAACTGATAATAATTATCATATGGTTAGTATAAGGGATGTATTTGACAATGTCAATAATCATTCTTATTTAGCAAGACTTGTTAAAATTTGCAACTCCGTAAGGCTATCTGCCTTGTCCTTAATACGTCCGCCTTTATCAATAATGATCCATACCGGCGGTGATTTAATAATAAGCTCCCGCCATGAACGTATATCTGTATGATATGACAGGAAATCATACTTCTTAAAGTCTATGTATGCATAACCGTCATCCGCTGTCCCGTCTGTCATAACAGCGCAAGTATAAACAGAATCACCGGTCTTTTTTTTCACAGCTTCTAAGGTATTCAAGCCTTCTTTTGAATACTCCGTCCACGGATGCCAAAAATACAGGCACACAGGCTTTTCATTATACAAGGTACGCAGTCTGACAATCTCTCCGCTTCGGGTCTTCAACAAAATATCGGGAGCCAACACTTCAGTTTCTGACCGAATCAGATCGGCCGTATCCTTGCGTCCTTCCATATCTATCCGTGCAGGATCCTTCCCCGGCCACCAAGCGAACAACAGAACCAGGCATATGAAAGCCAACCCGAAAAATATGATATTTTTACGTTTTTCGCTTCTCATGGCCGTTCCTCTCTTAAAATATACAAACGCCCCGTAAGGGGCGTCCGGAATTAATGTATCAATTCATACCAGCTGTCGGCAATATTCGCAAATTCCTGTAAGGTTAACGTTTCGCCGCGGCGACTCCCGTCTATACCGGATGCTTCCAGCATGCGAGAAGCCTCTTCTGCCGGAATTCCGCCGCCTTTTAAAGCGTTTAATAAGGTCTTACGCCGTTGGGCGAAAGCAAACTTCACAACTCTAAAGAACAACTTTTCATCCTTCACTACTACGGCGGGCTCATTCCGTACTTCCATACTTACCACTGTCGACGTTACGGCCGGCGGAGGCAAGAAAGACTGCGGTGAAATATCGAATTCACAGCGCGGCTTCGTATAGTACTGGACGGCCACGGACAAAGCTCCGTAAATACGACTTCCCGGCTTAGCCGTCATCCGTTCGGCAACTTCCTTTTGCACCATAACTACCATCTTACGGATAGGTAACTGCTCTTCCAAAAGTCGCATAATAATGGGTGTCGTAATATAATACGGCAGATTGGCACAAACCGTAAAAGAACGCTCATTCATTTCCTTATTTATATCTATTTTCAAAATATCGCCGTGAATAATCCGAACATTCTCGTAATCTTCCAGTGTTTTGTCCAGAATAGGCAAAAGGCGATCATCAATTTCTACCGCCGTTACAGCCGCCTTCGTTTCCGCCAAAGCCTGTGTCAGCGTACCTATACCGGGTCCTATTTCAAGGACTTCATCACCTTCACCTATATCTGCGGCTATAGCTATATTCTTGACCACGTCGGGACGAATCAGGAAATTCTGACCCCACTTTTTACTCATTCGTAAATTAAAGCGTTTTACAATGTAGCGAACCACGTCGGGATTCGCAATGACTGTCCCTTTCATCATTACCCCTCATTCAAGGCCGCCAAGGCGGCATTCCATTCATCTCTTGTCACGCCGTAGCCGTTAAGGCGGCGCAAAAACTGTTTAGCATTACCGTAGCCGATTCCCAATTTGGCTCCCACAAATGACCGTCGTTCGGAAGCGTCTGTCGTCCCGTTTAAGCCGTTTTCCGATAAATCGGCAAGAGTAAACTCATGTTGCGGTTCGAACTGAAGGCATCGTGCCTGTTCCAGAGCCCGTAAAATAGAGTCTCTATTCGCCTGCTCAATGCCCAAGTCATCATTGGCAATGGCCTCTTTTCGCGGCACAAAGGCATGCTTAGCCAGAGGAAATTTGTCTGTCAAGTACTTACGAATGCGTTCACCCGCCCCGTCGGGATCTGTTAAAATAATGATTCCCCGTCTTTCATAAGCCGCCCGGATTGCTTCCAACGTATGAGGAAGCAGATTAAAGCCGTCCGTACGAATAGTATCAGCCTCAATCCGGCAGGCCCGAATGCGCGCTTCATCGGCTCGACCTTCTACGACGATTACTTCCTTAATCATAATGTAATGCCGTCCCCTTCTTCAACAATAAAGCGAGCCGCTGCCAATACGGCGAGAATATTATGTTCCAAAACGATACCGCCTTGCAAGTAAATCATATAAGGGTCACGAATCGGTCCGTCTGCCGACAGTTCGATAGACGATCCTTGAACAAAATCACCGGCAGCCATAATGATTTTATCAGCATATCCCGGCATATCGTCGGCAATAGGTGTAACATGGGCATCGACAGGCGAAAAACTCTGAATGCCCCGGCAGAAGAGCTCCATATTGCGTTGATTTCTAAGCGAGACCGTTTGAATTAAATCGCACCGCAATTCGGATGCTTTAGGCGCTACGTCAAAACCCAGTCGGGCAAATACGGCGGCGGCAAAAACGGCACCCTTAATAGCCTGCGCCGTCACATGAGGTGCCATAAAAAGGCCTTGAAAAAAAAGTCTGTATCCCGGCGTATAAGACCCCAATTCATCGCCTAATCCGGGTGCTGTCAAGTAATCGGCGGCCTTTTCCACCAAATCGGCACGACCGGCGATATATCCGCCTGTCGGAGCCAAACCGCCACCGGGATTCTTAATGAGCGAGCCGGCAATAATGTGTGCTCCCGCCTCAAGCGGTTCTTCTTCTGCCGCAAATTCACCGTAACAATTGTCGACAAAGCAAATAGTCTGAGGACTTGCTTCGCGCACAATCTCTAAAATCTTGCGAATATCTTCTATGCGTAAAGACGGCCGAGAGCTGTAACCTCGCGAACGTTGTAAAAGCACCATTGTGGGCTTACGTTCGGACACGACTCGACGAATCCCTTCTAAATCATAGGTATTATCCTTCAAGGGTACCTCTTCATACTGTACGCCTTTGGTTTTTAAAGAATTGCGACTGTCTCTGGCATAGCCGATGACTCCCTGCATCGTATCGTAAGGAGCCCCGATTAAAGAAACAAGCAGGTCTCCTTTTTCCAAGAGAGCGCATAACACCGTAGCCAAGGCATGAGTTCCCGATACAAAATGAGGCCTGACAATAGCCTTTTCGGCCTTAAATACTCCGGCATACACTTCGTCAAGCTTTTCCCGACCTATGTCACTGTATCCGTAACCACTGGATCCGGCAAAATGATAAGCCGAAAGACGAGCCTCTTTAAAAGCTTCCAAGACCTTTTGCGTATTCTTCAGCGCCGTATGGTCGATTCGTTCAAATTGTTCGGCACATTCTTTTAATGCTTCCCGTCTGATTTGTTCAATATCCACGTTATTTCACCCTTTGCTCGACTTTCGAGCCCCATTCATTTTCTATATCTTGAATAACGGCAGAGGCCAATTCAACTTCCGTTACAAAATCATCCTTTTCATACCATCGAATATACGGCATGCGCTTAAACCACGTCATTTGCCGCTTCGCAAAATGACGAGTTCTCTTCTTAATAAGCTCACTCGCCGCCTCTAGCGATAACTGACCGTCCAGATACAGGACCAGTTCCTTATACCCAATGGCCTTCATGGCCTGAGCTTCAGGCAACACGCCGTCTTGCAACAACTGCTGTACCTCGTCGATCCAACCGGATTCAATCATGGCATCTATCCGCTTTTCGATACGCTCATACAAGACCTGTCGCGGTAAGGATAAGCCAATGACGAAGGCATGATAAAGCGGACCGCCCGCCTTTTGCGGCATAACCGCCGCCGCACCTTCTCCCTTTTCAATTGCACCTACCAAGCGGACAAGCCGATGAGAATTGGACAATAACTCGTGCCAATCCGGAGGTTCGTATCCCGTTTTTTCTGTAATGTACGCTTTCAACTCTTCTTCCGACAAAGCGGCAATACGGCTCGAAGCGGCCTGCCGTTCTTCCTTGGAATGACGCTTCGCCTTAAACTCGTATCCTTCCAAAAGAGACTGTACGTACAGTCCCGTACCGCCGACGAGGATGGGAATCTTACCTCTTTCATGCAAGTCTTCAATCGTAGTACGTGCCGCCTCTTGAAAGGCTGCAGCAGAAAAGTCTTCATTCGGTTCGATAATATCTATAAGATGGTGGCGATAGGTCGCCAGCTCATCCTTGGTCGCCTTAGCCGTACCGATGTCCATGCCCTTATATACTTGATACGCATCGGCCGATACTAATTCCGTTTGAAACCGTTCGGCCAGTTTAAAACTGAGCGCCGTCTTACCCACAGCCGTAGGGCCGATGATGGCGATTATTTCATTCATTTACGACTACACTCCAATACGGCATAAGAAATACGACTGTATCTTCCGCCGCCGACTTTTAAATTATCATATTTTCCGGATAATTCCGAAAAATCACGTCCTTTAATGACCACTCGTTTTCTGGCCTTACAAAGAGCCAAATCTATCATATCCGTCGTCAAAGGGCCATGACAAACAACATCACGTAAAGGCGTAAAATTACTGCTTTCTTGAACGGGCCGGGTAAACATGGGATCAAAATAAATAATATCGTACGACTTATCCTCAATCGAAGTAAGAACGGACTCGTAAGTATTGTACGTCAAATGTATATGTCGTAAAGCCTCCGTTACAGCCCGGCGTTCATGTACATATCTGGAAAATCCCCAAGCCGTTACTCTTGCGAGTAAAGGAGACGCCTCTACGGCATAGACGCGAGACCCCCGAGGCAATCCGTAAGAGGCGACGAGGGCATCCGAGCCGAGACCGCAGGTACAGTCCAGAAACTCAACAGGTCTCGTAGCGGCAACGGCATCAAGAAAGCGATCGCCCTTCCCCGAATCGATTTGACGGATACGCAACTCCGCCATACTGGGATGAAAGCGATGCCTGCCGCCTTCAGTCCGTATTTCAGGCCCCATGTTCGTATATATAATCAGGTCTTCATACAGATTGTGAAGTTCTTCTTCCCTTCGTCCTTGGCGAGGTACAAAATGGGCGCCGACCTCATCGGCCCAAGCTTTCGCTTCGTCTTTTAACGATACTTCACCTTTTAAAGACGTAGTCACATAAACAGGTACTCTTTCCATCTTAAGTCCGTTTAAATAACTTTGCCAATTCGCCGGGCGTAAAGCGAACGATAATAGGGCGTCCGTGCGGGCATACATAAGGAGTTTCCGTATGGAAGAGGGCTTCCAACAATTCCTTCATTTCTCGAACATTCAAGGTATCTCCGGCCTTTACCGCTCCGTGGCACGACAAATATGCCAAGGCCGAATGGCGTAGCGTCGCCTTATCCGTCTGCGGACTTTCATGCAAAATATGACAAATTTCCTGCAACGAATCGGCAATATGTGACGTAGGTAAATCAGCGGGAATTGCTTCCATCCGCAAGGTCGTCGGGCCTGCCTCCGTATAAATATAGCCTAAATCTCGAAAAACCTCTTCTTTTTCCGAAAACAGTTGCATGTCACTACTGTCGGCTTCGACAAACTCGGCGGTCAACAACTGTTGACTGGGCATACTTTCCGTACGTTTACAGAATTTATCATACCGAACCCGTTCATGGGCTGCATGTTGATCGATAATATATAAATCTTCACCCTTCTTCGCCACAATATAGCAATCCGCTACGGCCCCCAAGGGAATGAAGACGTCTTCATCACCGTCAAAATGAATAACGGAATGTTCCTTCACCGACTCCGATAACTCTTCCCGAACTGCCGAGAACGGATTTTCTTCTCCCGCCGCATACGCTTTTACATGAGGTTCCGGCGTATAAGGCTTATCTTGCCGTTGTACAGGCACATAACCGTGTTCCAACGAGCCGCCATTATTTTTTCGCACCTCAGTCGAAAATCCACCGTCTCGAGGTGTAGAGAAGGTAAAGCTTCCCTGTCTGTTCTCAACTTCTTTCGCAGGCACAGCCTTTTCAATTTGGCGCGTTGACAAATTAACGGGTGTCGCAATTTGTTCGGGCTTTTCCCGACTCATTAAGGCCGTAATAATACAATGATATACGGCTCGATACATCTGCTGTTCATCGGCAAACTTGATTTCCGTCTTAGCCGGATGAACGTTTACATCAATAGTTGCCGGATCCGTTTCGACATACAAGAGGGCAAAAGGATATCCCGACTTGGGTAACATGGCATGGTAGGCGTTTTCAATAGCCTTAAAGACGACAGCATTGTGAATGACCCGTCTATTGACTATACATGTCTGCCAGGCACGCGTACTCTTTAATAAGGACGGCTTACCGACAAAGCCGTGTATTGTAAAATTTTCATTTTCATAAGTTACGGGAAATACTTCCTTGGCTACAGCCGCGCCGTAAATGGCGGCAATCGTTTCCAAATCATCCCCCGTTCCGCCTGTCTGTAAGACCGTGCGGCCGTTGTTAATAAACGTAAAGGCCACGTCCGGACGAGTTAGGGCCAGCTTCGTAATAATATCGGAAATCTTCGAACTTTCCGTCCGTTCACTTTTCATAAACTTTTTTCGAGCCGGCGTATTGAAGAACAAGTTGCGCACTTCCATGGTCGTACCGACGGAAGCACCCGTGTGTTCTTCTTCTTTAACGGAACCGCCCGACAGTACCATACGAAAAGCCAGGTCCGTATCATTCATGCGCGTCGTCATGACCAGTTCGGAAACGGCGGCTATACTCGGCACGGCTTCACCGCGAAATCCTAAGGAGGTAATGGAAAAAATATCTTCAATAGAACTTATCTTACTCGTTCCGTGACGAATAATACTCTTTTTCGCATCTTCTTCACTCATGCCGCTGCCGTTATCGCTGACACGCATATATGAACTGCCTCCGTCGGCAATTTCTATTTCTACCGTTGTAGCTCCTGCATCCAGGGCATTTTCCGTCAACTCCTTAATAACCGAAGAGGGACGTTCAACTACTTCACCGGCTGCAATTTTATTGGCCGTTTTTTCATCAAGTACATGTATAATGGAGCTCACGAAATACCGCTTCCTTTCTTGGCTTCACGTTGCAAATCATGCAAAAACGAAATGGCTTCGATAGGGGTCATACTCATAACATCCACATGGAGCAACTTGTCCGTTACGGCATCTGTAAACAGTCCCGGTACCGCATAAGTCGCTTCCTCATCGGGGGTCTGCCGCGAAGGCACTGCCGCAGCCCCGCCTTCCAATTCTTCCAAAATAACTTCGGCACGCTTCAAAAGACCTTCGGGAAGACCCGCCAAACGAGCTACATGCAAGCCGTAACTGCGATCGGCTCCGCCCGGTATAATACGCCGCAAGAACTTGATGGACTTGCCCCGTTCTCGAACGGCGACAGTATAGTTCTTCAAAAGACTCGATTCGTCCGCCATGGAAACCAATTCATGATAGTGCGTGGCAAAGAGAGTAAATGCGTGAACGTGTTTTAAACAATACTCAATAACCGCCTTGGCAATGGACATTCCGTCGAAGGTACTCGTGCCTCGGCCGATTTCGTCCAAAATCAACAAACTGCAACACGTAGCGTGTTTTAAAATATAGGATACTTCCTTCATTTCCGTCATAAACGTACTTTGACCCGTTAAAATATCGTCACTGGCGCCGATACGCGTAAAAATCCTGTCAACAGGGCAAATATCGGCACTCTCGGCAGGGATAAAAGATCCCGTCTGTGCCATTAATATCAAGACTGCCGTCTGACGCATATACGTCGATTTACCGGCCATATTGGGTCCCGTTATAACAAGAACTTCGTGATCCGTATGGTTAAGCGTAACATCATTAGGCACAAAGAGTTCGTTTTTATTATATTGCTCAATAATGGGATGACGACCTTCTTCGATGCGAATGACTTCACGACTGTTTAATGCAGGCCGTACGTAGCGATTCTCCTTGGCACATACGGCCAGGCTGTACAAGCTGTCCGCTACGGCTACGGCACGAGCCGTTTCCTGCATGGCCGCAATATGACCGCGAACTTCTTCGCGCAACTGTGTAAACAGTTTATACTCCAAAGCGGTCAATCGTTCCTGAGAAGTCAATACCTTTACTTCAAAATCTTTCAGTTCCGGAGTAATATACCGTTCCGCGTTGACCAAGGTCTGTTTACGTACATAATAAGGCGGAATCGGTTTTGTATTGGCGTGGGAGATTTCAAAATAATAGCCGAATACCTTCGTATAGCCGATTTTCAGCTTAATTCCAGTACTTTCTTTCTCCCGTTCTTCCAAGTCACGTAAAAAGGCATGACTGTTTTCGGATATGCTGCGAATTTCATCCAATTCTTCATTATATCCGTCACGAATGACACCGCCGTTACGAATAACCGCAGCCGGTTCTTCCTTAACGGCACGACAAAGCAAATCGTACACGTAAGAATGAACATCCATGCATTCATTCAGTCTTTGTAAAATAGGTGCTCCCGCTTGTGATAAGATATGCTTTACGTCCGGCAGAATACGTAACGATTCACGCAAAGCCGTCATATCCTTAGGCCCGGCCGTACCCGTGCCGATACGTGTCAAAATACGTTCGAAGTCATAAATCTTATCCAACGTATCGCCCAAGTCCTGACGCATAATTTCATGGCGTACCAAATCCTCTACGCCGTCTTGCCGTTCCGTTATATCGTGAAGATTCAACAAAGGGGCTTCCAACCACTTACGCAATAAACGTCCGCCCATAGCCGTCTTCGTCCGGTCCAGTACGTCGAGAAGAGTTCCCTTGCGGCGACCGTCACGTACGTTCTGAGTAATTTCCAAATGGCGTAGACTCGATGCATCAATAAGCATATTGCGTTCTGTCGTCAAAGGCCTCAACGAAGCGATATGAAAGACGTCTGCCTTCACCGTCTCTTTTACATAGGACAACAAGATACCGATAGTGTAGGCCGCTTCCCTTGCCGCCTGAAAAGCGTCTTCATCAAAATAATCGACACCTGTACGTGAATAGTCTATATCCCCTTGCACCTCGTAGAGCGTAAAAGCACAATGATTCAGCCGTTCCGTAACGAAACGGCGTAAAGAGGTAATAATTGCCGACTCCTTCGTATATACCACTTCCGCCGGTTCATACAAGGCAAAGACATCAAAAAGTCGATCTTGGGTTTCGTCGTCTCCGCAGGCCATCCACAGAGCTTCTCCTGTCGTCACATCCGTCAGTACAAGCTGAATACCGCTGTCTTCTTCCCCTACAGCGGCAATATAGTTATTCTTCTTCGACGCCACGGCATGCTCCATCGTCACTGTACCGGGCGTAATGACACGAATGATTTCTCGCTTCACAAGACCTTTTACAGACTTCGGATCTTCCATTTGCTCGCAAATGGCGACTTTATAACCCTTATGAACAAGGCGTTCAATATATGTATCGGCAGAATGAAAGGGAACGCCGCACATGGGTACGCGTTCCTTATTGCCGCCGGCACGGCCGGTCAAGGTTAAATCCAATTCACGCGACGCCGTCAAGGCATCTTCAAAAAATAATTCATAAAAATCGCCTAAGCGAAAAAACAGCAGTTTATCGGCACACGTCTCCTTGACTTCCAGATACTGCTTCATCATGGGCGTTAACTTCATTTCTTCGGCCACAATCTTCCTCCCGTTTCAGGACATGACCTTTAAGGACCCAAGTCTGTCCCTTATCCACATGCACTCGTATAGTATCACCGACGACGCTCGTCCCGTCGTTTTCCCAAATGATCATCTTATTGCCTCGCGTCCTGCCGAACCAATGATTTTCATCATTTTTCGTAGGTCCTTCGACAATGACTTCATAGTCCTTGCCTTCCATCTCTACGTTATAAGCCAGGCTGATTTCATTCTGCACATCAGCCAATCGCTTCAAACGTCGGCTCTTTTCATCTTGAGAAATCTGATTATCCATCGTCGCTGCCGGCGTTCCCGTACGGGGCGAATAAATAAAGGTATAGGCCATGTCGTAGCGTACGCGCCTCAATAAATCCAGAGTTTCTTGAAACATGGCTTCCGTTTCACCGGGAAAACCGACAATAATATCGGTCGTCAAGACGGCTTGAGGCATCTTTTCGCGAATGTACGAAACCAGTTCTTCATAGTGTTCCGTCGTATAACCGCGATTCATGCGTTTTAAAAGTTCCGTAGACCCGCTCTGCACAGGCAAATGAATATGGGATACTACCTTCTTGCACTGAGCGATGGCGTCTATCATGGTAAAAGTCATATCCTTCGGATGGCTGGTCATATAACGAACCCGTTCAATGCCGTCAATGTCTTCTATAGCATATAAAAGAGCTGAAAAATCCGTACCGTCCTTAAAATCTAGCCCATATGAATTGACGTTTTGACCCAGTAGTGTAATTTCCTTATAGCCTTCTTTTGCTAAATTGTGAATTTCTTCTACAATTTCTTCAAGGGGGCGGCTCACTTCGCGACCGCGCACATACGGAACAATACAATACGTACAAAACTTATTGCACCCGTTCATAATGGGAACCCAGGCGAAGAACTTCTGGAATCGCTTCGTCGGTACGGCGTGGAATACATTGTCTTCCATTTCCGTAGCCAACATGTGGCTTTCCTTCTGTCCCTCTTTTTCCTTGATTAAATCAATGAGCTTATGTATATTATGTGTGCCGATGACCAGGTCCAAATGAGGGGCCCGTTTAAAGAGACGGTCCTGCCATTCCTGAGCCATGCACCCCGTTACGGCTAAAATCAAATCCTTGTTCCGCGCCTTCAAATGCTTAAACTCGCCGATTTTTCCCAGTACCTTGTCTTCCGCCGTCTCACGTACACAACACGTATTCATAAGAATGACATCAGCCAACTCCGGATCTTCCGTCGGCGTGTATCCCAGCTCTTCCAACTGCCCTGCATACCGTTCCGAATCGGACTCGTTCATCTGACAACCGTAGGTCATTAAACAATAGTGCTTACTTGCCAATAAATCCATGTATAGTCTCCGTTACCTTCTTTTTATAATACTTTTGAAATTCGTTTTTACATTTAATGATACCATATTACGGAAGACTGCAACAGTACGAAAAGAAGGATACTCCACACTTATGTTACCTTCCACAAATCAAAATAGCCGGGTATACTGCCTTAAATGAAGCGTATATTCTTATACGACTCTGAAATCATTACCTGATGCCGTTTAACAATTGTTTTTGCACTATTTATTTCTTTGAACCCTTCCTTTTGTTTTGCATAAGACCTTTTCATCTGCTATACTGTAATCGAAATAATCATCGATCTGATACGTTTTCTAGCCGAGGAGAATCGGACTCCATGGGCTGCGTACCACTCGGTGATTTTTTATTTGCATGCGGCTTTATTTTCTTGCTATATTCATAATAGTGGAATGGTTGTTACCCGGAATGATGCGTAAGGCTACGGGCGAATATGCCTGCTATTTTTATGTGTGTTGATTTGACGTAATTTACAAGAAACTTTGCCTATCCTTCTATCACTGACGGGGTTGCTTCTCATATCTATCCTGATAAACATCCTCTCAAATACTTTCTTGTAAAATAAATACGATTTAAAAATATTTATCATATCTTTTGCATACAAAAACCGCCTGTCTTTCGAAAAACAGGCGGTTTACTCTGCTTTATGTTCTTTCTTTAATAGCCTTTACAATCCGTTTCAGCCCTTCTTCTACAAGGGACCGGGGCATAGCCAGGTTGAGTCGTACATAGCCCTGTGCATTGTCTACGAAGAGAGCATCCCCTCCTTCGAGAAGAACACCGGCTTTGTTGGCGAAGAAATCGGGAATATCTTCTACGTCAGCCAGATAAGCACTTAAATCCACCCATGCCAGATAGGTAGCATCGGGAATGACAAAATGTGTTTCCGGCAGTTCCCTGTCGAGTGTCTCCTTAACAAAGGCGAAGTTTCCGTCCAAGTACGTCTTCATTTGATCAAGCCATTCCCCGCCTTTTTCATAGGCTGCCTGATGAGCCGCAATGGCTAAGGGATTAACGTTCATAGCGTACGAATTGGTATAGGCAATATACCATTCTTTCAACGTTTCATCTCGAATCAGGATTTCCGCAAACATAAGTCCCGCCATATTAAAGCATTTAGAAGCAGAGGTGCAAACAATAAGTTTGTCATAATCGGGCATAATTTTAGCCATAGGAATGTGCCGCTTCCCTTGGCGCAGAAGGTCACAATGAATTTCATCGCTAATAATCCAAAGGTTATGTTTTTCCACAATAGCCGCAACCTTCTTCAATTCCTCTTCCGTCCATACACGTCCGGTCGGATTTTGAGGGTTACACCAAATCAAAAGCTTCGCCATAGGATGTGCGGCCGCCCTTTCCAAAGCGTCAAAGTCGATTTGCCAAACGCCCTTTTGATCTTTAACCAGACGATTGAAAACGGCCTGTTTTCCGTTGTACGTTAAAGGATGCTTAAAGTATCCGTAAGCCGGAGTATTGACAATGGCGTATTCGTGGTCCGTCAAAATAAATTCCGTCAACTTATAAAGAGCGGGAATGATGCCGAGAGAAAAGCAGAAATCCTTTCGTTCATAAGTCCAGTCGTACATTTTTTTACTCCACTTGTTATAAGCGTCGTAAAATTCCTGTTCAAAAACCTGACTATAGCCGAGAATTCGCTTATCCAAGCGTTCTTTTATAGCATCAATAATATGGGGGCACATGGCAAATTCCATATCGGCTACCCACATGCGAATAAATTCTTCGTCCTTAAAAGGGAACTTCTTTTTTCCTTCAAAATCATGAAAAATATAACCGCGGAATCCGTCCGTATTCATGGCATTTGTATGCCGACGATCGACAATCTCATCAAAATTATACTTCATTTTAATCCCCCTAAATCAGTATAGTTTAAAACTTAAAGTCATCATATCACACTGATTTTTGCTATGTCAAAGTAAAATGCCGATATACAAAAAACCGTGAAAAACCGCTACTTTACACCCAAATAGACTTATATACATCGCACGGCTACGATGTATCGGCAAGCCTTCACAGTATACAAAACGCCGGACAGACTATGTACTTTCACATTGCCTGTCCGGCATTTTGAGCCTATCAACTTATTCAGTTATCTGCAACTACCGGCCTGAAAAGGTCTTTACTACATCCAGACGCTGAATGGCCCGTTTCAATGCCAATTCGGCACGAACGTGGTCGATTTTTTCATTCTTGCTTGCTAAGCGGTCTTCCGCTCTATGTTTAGCGGCTTCCGCTCTCTTTACGTCAATGTCTTCAGGAAGTTCGGCCGCCGGCGTTACGATGGTGACCTTATTATCATTGACTTCCATGAAACCTTTGGCAACGGCGATCTTCTTTTCCGCTCCCTCTTTGGTAACCGTAAGGGGCCAAATGTCAAGAGATGCGATTAAGGGTGCATGACCGTGCATGACACCCAAATCACCGTCTAAAGCGCGCACAAGAACAAACTCTACATCATCGCAATATACGGAAGCATCAGGTGTAATGACCTCCAGACGGAGCGTTCTAGCGGTTTCTTCCATAGACTATTCTCCCTTCAGAGTCTTAGCCTTTTCGTACGCTTCCTCAATATTGCCGACCAGATAGAAAGCTTGTTCCGGCATGTCATCGCACTTACCGGAAAGAATTTCTTTAAAGCCCGCAATAGTTTCTTTCAACGGAACATAGCGACCGGGTTGACCCGTAAACTGTTCCGCAACGGCGAAAGGCTGACTGAGGAAACGCTGTACCTTACGAGCACGTGCAACCGTAAGCTTATCATCTTCCGACAATTCATCAATACCCAAGATGGCGATAATATCCTGCAAATCCTTGTACTTTTGAAGGATTGCCTGTACTTCGCGAGCCGTTTCGTAATGTTCTTCCCCGATAATATGGGGATCCAAAATACGCGATGTCGAGTCAAGGGGATCGACGGCCGGGTAAATACCCAATTCGGCGATTTGACGAGACAATACGGTCGTTGCATCCAAATGGGCGAACGTAGCGGCCGGAGCCGGGTCAGTCAAGTCATCGGCAGGGACGTAAACGGCCTGTACCGATGTAATCGAACCTTCCTTCGTCGACGTAATACGTTCCTGCAAGGCGCCGACGTCCGTGCCGAGCGTAGGCTGATAACCTACGGCTGACGGAATACGACCGAGCAATGCCGATACTTCCGAACCGGCCTGAATGAAACGGAAAATGTTGTCAACGAACAAAAGCACGTCCTGATGTTCTTTATCGCGGAAGTATTCCGCCATTGTAAGACCCGTAAGGCCTACGCGCATACGAGCTCCGGGAGGTTCGTTCATCTGACCGTATACCAAAGCGGTCTTACTGATAACGCCCGATTCCTTCATTTCGTTCCACAAGTCGTTACCTTCACGTGTACGTTCACCTACGCCCGTAAATACGGAGTAGCCGCCGTGTTCCGTTGCGACGTTATGAATCAATTCCATAATAAGGACCGTCTTACCTACACCGGCACCGCCGAACAGGCCGATCTTACCGCCCTTGGCATAAGGAGCGATAAGGTCAACGACCTTAATCCCTGTTTCCAGGATTTCCATCGTCGGCGACAAGTCGTCAAATTTAGGTGCCGGCCGGTGAATCGGCCAATAATCTTCAGCCTTTACCGGTTCGTCTACCTTATCAACCGCTTCGCCGAGGACGTTGAAAATACGTCCCAACACGCCCTGACCAACAGGAACGCGAATAGGAGCACCCGTATTTTCAGCGGCCATACCGCGCACCAAGCCGTCCGTAGAGCTCATGGCAACGCAACGGACAACATCGTCGCCCAAATGCTGCATGACTTCGGCTACGAGATTTACGGTCTGGTCACCTTCGCCGCCTGTAATGCGGATAGCCGTGTAAATAGGCGGTAAGTCTTTTTCCACAGAAAATCGCACGTCAATTACCGGGCCGATGACCTGGATGACTTTACCAAAATTATCACTCATGAAGAGGTTCTCCTCTCTACTTTAATACTTGTATCTTACTGCAACGCATTCGCACCGCTGACGATTTCCGTCAATTCGTTCGTAATGCCTGCCTGACGTACCTTGTTATAATGAACCGTCAGGCGGTCGATCAGTTCGCCTGCATTATCCGTTGCCGATGTCATGGCCGTCATGCGGGCTCCGAGTTCACTCGCCGCCGACTGAAGCAGACTGTTATAGACAAAGGCTTCCAAATACGTAGGCACCAAGGATGTGAGAACTTGGTTACTGTCGGGAGCAAAAAGATATTCTTCCTTCACTCCTTCTTCTTCGTTCAAATCCGCATCAATAGGAAGCAGCTTGGATACGGTTACGTCCTGAACCAGGGCCGAACGGAATTTCGTATATAAAACACAGACTTCATCCACTTCACCGTCCATAAAGCGTTTCACCGCTTCATGCATAACGGTTTGAGCGTGATGATACTGCGGCTTATCCGAAAACCCGCTCCACTTGCCGGCAGGTGTAATACGAAGGCGTTTCAAATACTCAACGGGCTTACGACCGGTCACGAGAAAGGTTACCGCATCTCTGCCCTTTTCGGCAACGATAGCGGCCATGGCTTTATTGATATTCGAGCTGAAAGCTCCGGCCAAGCCTTTATCGGCACCGACAACAATATAGCAAGTACGTTTTACTTCCCGTTGTTCAAACAGGGGACCGGCTTCACCGCTTGCGGCAGCTGCCAATCGACGCAACATGGCTTCGATTTTATCGGTAAAAGGAGCCGTTGCCAAAGCGCGATCCTGTGCACGACGCAGACGTACGGAAGATACCATCTTCATGGCCTTCGTAATCTGTTGAGTATTCGTTACGGACTTAATCCGTCTGTTTATCTCGCGTGCACTCGGCATAGACTATTCCTCCTCTTTAACGAGTTCATGGTCGGCGCCGAACAATTTAATAAATTCTTCAACCGCCTTCTTGAGGATAGCTTCATCTTCTTCACCGAGTTGCTTCGTGTCTTTAATGTGGCTGCCCACATCGGGATACTGAGCATGCATGAACTTGATGAATTTTTCTTCAAATTCCGCAACGTCTTCAACCTTAATCGGCATGAGATAGCCTTTTACGGCTAAGTAAATCTGCATAACCTGGTCTTCAACAGCCATCGGCTGGTACTGAGGTTGTACGAGCATCTGCATCGTCCGTTCGCCTCTGTCGATTTGAGCCTTCGTACTCTTATCGAGGTCGGATCCGAACTGTGCGAAAGCCGCCAATTCACGATACTGTGCCAAGTCCAAACGCAAGGTGCCGGCAATTTTCTTCATGGCTTTAATCTGAGCCGAACCGCCTACACGAGATACGGACAGACCGACGTTAATAGCCGGACGCACACCGGAGTTAAATAATTCCGTTTCCAAGAAAATCTGTCCATCCGTAATAGAAATAACGTTTGTCGGAATATAAGCCGAAACGTCGCCTGCCAATGTTTCGATAATAGGCAAAGCCGTAATAGAACCGCCACCCAATTCATCGGACAGCTTGGCAGCACGTTCCAAAAGACGCGAATGTAAATAAAATACGTCGCCGGGGTATGCTTCACGTCCGGGCGGACGACGTAATAACAACGACATGGCACGGTATGCCTGAGCATGTTTGGACAAATCGTCATATACGCACAGTACATCTTTGCCCTGGGCCATGAAGTATTCACCCATGGATACGCCGGCATAAGGAGCCAAGTATTGAAGCGGTGCCCCGTCGGAAGCCGTTGCGGCAACGACAATGGTATACGCCATAGCGCCGTGTTCTTCGAGAGTGCGAACTACACGAGCTACCGTAGATGCCTTCTGACCGATGGCAACATAGATACAAATAACGCCGCTATCCTTCTGATTGATAATCGTATCGATGGCAATAGCCGTTTTGCCGGTGCCGCGGTCACCGATAATCAATTCACGTTGGCCTCGACCGATAGGAACCATCGAGTCGATAGCTTTAATCCCTGTCTGCAAAGGTACCTTTACAGGTTGGCGGTCGGCAATACCCGACGCCTGGACTTCAATACGACGCGTTTCTTTCGTCTGAATGTCGCCTTTGCCGTCAATAGGAGCCCCCAGGGGATTTACGACACGGCCGATCATACCGTCACCTACAGGAACGCTCATAACGCGACCTGTACGACGAACCGTATCGCCTTCTTTAATCAAGTCGTCTTCACCGAGCAATACGGCGCCGACATTATCTTCTTCCAAGTTTAAGGCTAAGCCATATACATTGTGAGGTAATTCCAATAATTCCCCGGACATGGCCTTATCCAAACCGTAAATGTGAGCGATGCCGTCACCGACTTCAAGGACCGTACCGACGTCGTCCACATTCGTTTCGACATTATAGTCTTCGATTTGTTTTCTGATTATAGCCGTAATTTCTTCAGGCTTCATGTTCATTTCTAGTCCGTCACCTCGTTTGCTACACTGCCTTGCAATAAGGCGTGTTCCATATTCCGGATTTGTCGTTTCAAGCTGCCGTCAATAACCTGATCGCCGATTTGTATAACGACGCCGCCCAAGATAGACGGGTCCGTATAGTACATCGGTTCGATTTTCTTTCCGGTCATAGTTTCCAGCTTCTTCACGAGTGCCGTTTCTTCTTCCGCTGTTAGCGGCTTAATGACACGTATTTTGGCCACTTCAATATTCTGTGCGGCCCGAGCCAAATCGATAAAGTTTTCCACAGCTTCCGTAATTGCCGCTTCCCGACGACGGTCTACCATAACGTAGAGAAATTGGCAAACAATGGATGAAACGGAAGAAGCAAAAATCTTTTCAAGCGTTTCTTTTTTGGCTTTCGCCGTAACCAGAGGATTGCCCAAAAACTTTCTGAGATTTTCGTTTTCACGCATTACCGTGCGGACCGTTTTCATATCCGCCAGTACGGTATCAAGCGAATTATCCGATTGAGCAATATCAAACATGGCCTGGCTGTATTTTGAGTATACGGATTCAGGTATCATAAGTGCCTACCTTGCGATCCGTTTCGCATCCATACGATCCATGCACTCTTTAATCAATTTGGAGTTCATGTCCGTATCCATATTTTTTTCCAGTAATTTTTCTGCCACAGCCATAGACAGGGAAACTACTTCTTGCCTCATTTCGCGAAGAGCGGCTTCACGTTCACTGACGATTTCGGCGTGTGCCAATTCCTTTTCGCGGGCAATTTGCGTACGGATGGCATCGAGTTGCGCCTGTCCTTCCGCTTCCGCCTGCTTAACGGCCTTATCGATAATCGCCTGCGCTTTTTCCTGAGCCGTTTGCAACTGTTGTTCGTAATCGGCTTTCAGTTTTTCTGCAGCCAAACGCGACTGTTCCGCATCGTTCAAGTCGGACGAAATCTTGTTTCTCCGTTCCTCCAGAACCTTCAACATCGGTTTATAAGCAAACTTGGCCAAAATAGCGACCAGAACAAAGAAGTTGAGGAATTGGAAAAGCAAAGTACCGTTTATACTGATCAATGGTATTCCCTCCCCGTTTCGGTAAGTAACACTTCTTTATTCAAATTAGAGTAAACTTACAAACGGATTGGCGAATACCAATACAATGGCGATAACGGCAGCGATAATAGGAATAGATTCAATCAAGCCGATAGAGATAAGCATGTTCGTAAGGAGCTTGCCGCCCATTTCAGGCTGACGTGCCGTACCTTCCAACATTTTCGAAGCCGCATTGCCGTCGGCAAGAGCCGCGCCCAAAGCTGCCAAACCAATACCCAAGCAAGCACCGAATGCCGAGAATGCCAAAACAATTGCCTTTTCCATAAGTTATAACCCTCCCAGATATGTAAAAATTTAATGTGATCCGTGGAACGACGGAGCTAAATAAGATGTTGTCAAAATAGTAAAGATAAATGCCTGGATTAAACCGATAACCAAGCTGAACACGAGCCAAATGAGCGGCACGCCTACAGGTACCAGTTCATACAGCACTTCCATCAAAATTTCACCGGCCAAAATATTACCGAAAAGACGGAATGACAATGTCAACGGTTTTGTAAATTCTTCCATTAAGTTGATGGGGAAGAACAATACAAAAGGCTGGAAGAAATGTTTGAAATACTTTCCGGCACCCTGATTGCGAATATACAACGCATGTGTCAAAAACGATGCGACCAAAGCCAATGCTACGGTCGTGTTCAAATCATTTGTAGGTGATGATAATACACCCGGATTCGGTAACAGACCGAATTCATTAGCAAAGAAAATGAACAAAAACATGGTTAAGAGAACAGATGTAACCTGACCGTATTTAGGTCCCAGGTTTTCTTTAAACTGTTCAAGTAAGGCTTCAACAATCATTTCCATGCCGTTTTGCATACCGCTCGGTACCAAGGCACGTCCCCGCGTCGCCAACAGTGTAACCACAATAACGATGGCGGCAACAATCCATGTCATCATCAAGGTGTCAATATTGACATTTAACCCTAACAACTGAACAACCGTATGATGCCCCGCGTGTAATTCCATAAGCTGCACCTCCCTTCCTACAAAATGCGCTGTAACGCCTTGACAAAAAGTTCACCGAAAATCAGTACTCTGTACATCATGACACCTGCCACAAAGGAGGAAATCCTGATTTGAGGAAATTGCAGTACAACGATAAGCACAAGCATAATCAACAACAGCCTCACTACTACGCCGCCGCGGATAAAGACCAAGGCTTGTTCGGCCGGCATACGTGCGGATTTCGCTAACCGACTGCTGAGCATTACGAAGTACAACAGATTGACCAGGCTACCGATGATCCATCCGGAAATATACTCGCCCGCTCCGACCGCCCAAGCGGCAATAGCCCCCAGTACGGTGCCTACAGCAAGACGAATTACCGTTTTTTTAACATATAAAGTAAATACGTCCACCGGTCGTCCTTTCATTTCCCCTGTTACTTGCCACGTTCATTCAAAGTCCCCGCTTTTTTATACAAAGTCCAAAACCCGGTAACGGAACCTAAGAGTGCAAATGCCATGAGCCCGAACGGACTTGTATTAAAATACGAATCCACAAAGCGTCCAATGAAAATACCGACAATAATGTTCACAAATAAAGTAAGGCCCAATGAACCGGCTACGGCTACGAGCTGTAATGTCGACATGCCGTCGCTTCTTTTTTGTGATTTTTTGCGGTCTTCCGTTGCTTGGCCCACGAATATTTACCCCTCACGGCAACTACAGTGAATACGGTAAAAATCAATGATTATATCCGCATCGATTGACCCCGTACCTGATGTATATTTTACTCTTCCATTTGATAAAATGCAACAAAACCGAATGGGCTTAGCCCTTTTTTTCTTAAGGTTTAAAAGTGTAAAGAGTACTAAAAAAGGCGACATTTTGTCGCCTTTTAATCATACTATTTGTTTTGAATATTTATTCATTTTATTTAAATTCTTCAGGCCGTTCGGAGCATTCATTGTATACATAACGCACAGCTTGAACAATCCGTTCCGAAGCCCTTCCGTCACCATAGGGGTTTACGGCATTGCTCATGGCTTCATAAGCTTTTTTATCAGTCAATAGGCGTCTCGTCGTTTCATAAACGACATCCACATTGGTACCGATAAGAGATACAGTTCCCGCTTTTACCGCTTCCGGTCGTTCCGTCGTATTTCTCAAAACGAGAACCGGTTTTCCCAAAGACGGAGCTTCTTCCTGAATACCGCCCGAATCGGTCAGCACCAGATAGCTGCGACTCATAAGGTTGGCAAAGGGTTCATAATCAAGCGGTTCAATGAGGTGGATTCTGTCTACCCCCGCCAGTTCTTCGTTAACGACCTGTCGAACAAGCGGGTTGCGATGTACGGGAAAAACGATTTCCGCATCGGGCGTTTCTTGTACGACCGAACGTAAAGCTTTATAAATATGTCGCATCGGCTCCCCTAGATTTTCTCGACGATGGGTGGTTAATAAGATAACTCGATGCTGTTCAAAGTCGATTTGGCGCAATTTCTCGTCATCAAACTCGTAGTCGGGACGAACAGTCTTCATTAAGGCGTCAATAACCGTATTTCCTGTTACATATATTTTTTCCGGGTTCACACCTTCACGTAAAAGATTGGCTTTAGCCGTTTCCGTCGGTGCAAAATGAAAAGATGCAATAGCTCCTGTGAGCTTACGATTCATTTCTTCGGGAAAAGGCGAATATATATCCCCCGTTCTCAATCCCGCTTCTACATGACCGACTGCAGTCTGACTGTAGTAAGAAGCCAAAGCACCGGCAAAGGTCGTCGTCGTATCGCCGTGAACGAGAACCAGATCGGGCTTTTCTTTTTCCAAAACCTCTTTTAATCCGTTCATCGCCCGCGAGGTTATATCGTATAGAGTCTGCCCCTGCGACATAATATCCAAATCGTAATCGGGTTTGATTTTAAACAAATGCAGCACTTGATCAAGCATTTGCCGATGTTGAGCCGTTACGGCCACGACCGTCTCGATTTCGTCCTGATGTTTTTTCAGTTCCAATACGACAGGAGCCATTTTTATGGCTTCCGGTCGAGTGCCGAATACGGTCATTACTTTAATCATGAAAGCGCCTCCTTAGACGTATACCCTTCTATTTTTTCATGCCGTTTGTGTTGTCGGAGCGCCGTAACACACCGATTCGACGGGCCGAATAAATAATAATAGCCAAGACGGCGATAACCGTAACAATACCGGTCTTATAGCTTACATTGGCAACGAAAATCGCAACAAATCCCAAAACCGCACTGACCATATACATGCTGAGAACAGCTTGTTTCTGAGTCATCCCCAAAGCCAGTAAACGGTGATGCAAATGTCCTTTATCGGGCTGAAATATCGGAACGCCGCTCATTTTGCGACGCACAATAGCAAACAAAGTATCCAAAATAGGTACCCCTAAGGCGATGATAGGTACAATAAGAGCCACCGTTGCCGCCGTCTTGACAAGCCCCAGAACAGCCACAACCGCCATAGTATACCCCAGAAGCATGCTGCCCGTATCGCCCATAAAGATTTTAGCGGGATTAAAGTTATATTGCAAAAATCCCAAGGCAGCTCCCGACATAGCCACTAAAATCATAGCCGGCAAATATTGATTCATACTGACAGCCATGAAAAACATGGAAATGGAAGCGATTACCGATACCCCTGCCGCCAAGCCGTCTAACCCGTCAATAAGATTTACCGTATTGGTAAATCCGACAATCCAAAAAATCGTAACCGGTACGGCCAACCATTCGGGAATGATTAAAATGGTTCCGAACGGATTGGTTACCCATTCGATCTGTACGCCGAAGGCCACGGGAATAGCTGCGGCAATAATCTGCCCGGTCAGCTTTACCTTAGCCGGTATATTCTTGATGTCGTCCCAAATCCCCAAGCACACAATAGCCGTAGCTCCTAATAAAAAGCCTAAAAATTCTTTATATACGGGCATGGAAAAGAGGACGGCCGCCATAAATCCGATAAATATGGCCAATCCGCCCAGACGGGGAATAATATGAGTATGCACCTTACGTGCTTCGGGCCGATCTACGGCACCGACACGAACGGCAAGCTTTTTCACGGCCGGAGTCAACGCGTATGAAACAATCAGACCGATAAAAAAAGGTACGAAATATGCCAGCACCGAACACGCCTACTTTCTTTTTATAATTGAAATGCCGTGCTTTCAGCAACGAACATTCAAAGAATACACTTCTGTCCACGGTCATTATAGCACAAGTGTTTATTAAAATACCATAAGGCCGCCGCTTTTTTATTTCTTGTCACGCAAAGCTTCGTAAATAAGTACCTTACCTTCTTGCAAAAGACTCTCCGCCACTTCATCGGATCGGTAACTTTCACTGTATAGCTTGTATAAATCTTCCGTTCCCGAAGGCCGTGCGGCGATCCAACCGTCAGCCGTACTGATTTTAATACCGCCTATAGAAAGATTTTCGTAAGCAGATCGGGTCTCAATGTCCGTAATAGTTGCGTTTCCCAACTTGACAACCCCGATATCGGACTTGTCCAAAGCGGCAATACGTATTTTTTCTTCTTTCGATACGGCCGTATCGCACCGTTTCGTATAAGTAGATCGACCCAATCGTTTACAAACTTTTTCATAATAAGAAAGAGGAGACAAGCCCGTAACAGCCTTTATTTCCGCTGCCAAGAGACACATAATGATACCGTCTTTATCCGTCGTCCATACACTGCCGTCACGCTTTACAAACGAAGCGCCGGCACTCTCCTCTCCGGCAAAAAAGACCTTCTCTTCATACAAGAGATCTGCAAAGTATTTAAACCCTACGGGGACTTCATATACATTGGCACGGAGTCCTTCGGCAACAATTTTCAGTAACTCTGTGGTTACGATGGTTTTACCGATACCCGTTTTGGCAAAGTCACGATGTGTTCCCAAATAATGAGCGCAAGCCGTCAAAAAGGCATTGGCTCCGATCATTCCTTCCGGCCCGCAGACGACACCGAATCGATCATAATCGGGATCATTAGCCAACACCAGGTCGTATGAACGACCGTCTTTGATGACGCCGGCCATGACATAAGGTGATGAACAATCCATACGCACCTTACCGTCCGCATCATAGGTCATAAAGGTGAACCGCGGGTCATAACTGTCATTAATAAAGTCGGCCTTAATATGATACTTTTCGCATACGGCATGCCAATAATTCATACCCGAGCCGCCGAGAGCATTGACCAGAATATGCAGATCCGCCCGGGCTATGGATTCCATATCGATAACCTGAGACAGTTCCTCTACATACAGCCCTTTATAGTCATAAGGAATGCAACTTCCCCCCCGGCGTTTTTCCGCTTCCGGCAAAGTATACCCGGTTTCCAGCAAGCGGTTTGCTTCTTTTTCTACGGCCTTTGTAATCGTACTGTTTGCCGGCCCGCCGCTTACGGGATTGTACTTAATACCGCCACAGTCCGGCGGATTATGAGACGGCGTTATGATAATACCGTCACCCCGCTTTTCCGAACGCTTTTCATTATAACGAAGAACGGCACGCGATACGGACGGTGTCGGTACAAAATCGCCTTCGCAATCCGTGCAGGCCGCAATCTTATTGTAAGCCAAGACATTCAAGGTCGTTTGATAAGCCAGTTGGGACAAATAGTGCGTATCCGCCCCTACAAATACGGGACCGGAAGCTCCGAAGCTTTGACGCAAATTGCAGATAGCCTGAACAACCGAGCCTACGTGTAAAGCCGTAAAGCTTCCGTCCGTAGCTTTACCGCGATGTCCCGATGTGCCGAAGGAAACCCGTTGAGCCGGTTCATCCATGCAGGGAATAGTTTTGTTATAAGCTTCTTTTATTTCTTCTAAATCGGGATAATCACAGGCTCTCACCCGTTGTCCCGCCAAAGGATGTACAGACACGCTTTCCACAATCCTTTCATCTCGTTTCGACACGGTTATATAAGCCGTTTAAAGCTTACTATTCACCACATCTTATGGTAATATAAATATACTTGGTATTATATCAAATCACACCGTTCTGTAAAAGAAAGGACTGTACTATGAAATTTATCTCCTGGAATGTCAACGGGCTGCGTGCCGTTATGAAAAAGGGATTTCCCGAAATATTTAAAGAACTGGATGCGGATATTTTCTGTCTACAGGAAACGAAGCTACAAGCCGGTCAAATAGAAATGGACCTGCCAGGCTATGAACAATACTGGAATTATGCCGATAAAAAAGGCTATAGCGGCACGGCAATTTTTACGCGTATAAAACCGCTTTCCGTCTCTTACGGTATGAATATTGATGAACATGACCATGAAGGACGCCTTATTACCTTAGAGTTTGAAGACTTCTATTTTATTACCTGTTACACCCCCAACAGCCAAAGTGAATTAGCTCGCCTGGATTATCGGATGCGTTGGGAAGATGACTTTCGCAACTATGTGACCGAATTGAATCGAACCAAACCTGTCATTTTCTGTGGCGATTTAAATGTGGCTCACGAAGAAATAGATTTGAAAAATCCGAAGACAAATCGCAAAAATGCAGGCTTCTCCGATGAAGAACGAGCTAAAATGACCGAACTTCTCGCTGCCGGATTTACGGATACGTGGCGCTACTTCTATCCCGACAAAGAAGGCGTCTACTCCTGGTGGTCTTATCGTTTTAAGGCCAGACAGAACAACTCCGGTTGGCGTATCGATTACTTCATTACTTCATCCGCTTTAGACAGTCGCTTAAAAGAAGCCCTTATTTATACGAATATTGAAGGCAGTGACCACTGCCCTGTAGGTCTGGTCATCGAATAGTATAGTTTGACTCCGTGAAAACAGCCGTGTTACAATAAAATTCGGCATGCGAGTGTGGCGGAACGGCAGACGCACCGGACTTAGGATCCGGCGTCTTACGACGTGAGGGTTCAAATCCCTCCACTCGCACCAAAAAAGCTGTGCCCTATAAGGCACAGCTTTTTCATTTCATCAAGTTTGTTAACTTACGAATCTATAAACCGACATCGACGACACCATGATCATAATCTTCCAGGACGATATCATGGACGACCAGATCGCTACGATGTACTTTATCAAGCATCTTGGAGCGAGCCGTTGTTATAACATTGTCACTATGTTTTCCGCCGAACCAGGCAAACTTGGATGCACCGATGGTATAGGTTAAGGTCGCATAAGGTCCGTTCAAATGGAGTGAATTCGTCTGATACCCTGCATTCAGAGTGAGATGCGGGGTAATATGTAATTCCGCACCGAACTTCATCCCCCTGACAGCCTCCCTGCGATCCAATTTCCCATAGCCTACCCGTACGGCAGAGCGGCCGCGCCAGTTATAATAGTCCGCATAAACACGAGCCCATCGAGCATTTTTAAAGGTCCGTGCATAGCCGATATCAAAACCGCTTGCAGCAACATTTTCTACCAGCTTCCAATGATTTTCATAATCAACTATAGCATAATCATAAAGACTGGTATCGGAATCCCTGCCATAGGGATATAATCCTGTCGGATCACCTAAAATAATGCTTCGACCGTATAACCCTATATATTTTCTGTTATGAGTCCCTAAGTTACGGTATATATTGGCATACACTTCATTATATCCCGCAACATATTCTATGCCGCCGCTAATACGCTTGTAGCCATTCTTGAACGCGTGGTCATAAAAAGCATTCACCCCCACGTAAGAATGTTCATGTTTGCTGAGACGGCGATACCCGATACCGACATTCGCCGTGACGCCTAGGGATTCTATTTTGTTTTTTTGGCGTTCATGTATCGTAAAAGTCCCTGCCGGTCTGGCCGGCGGCATGGCCGGAATCCAATAGTTATTTAATTTATTAGAAGATATTTTCTCACCGCTACGACCGATACGGCCCTGCACAAAGACAACGCTCTTGGAATTTTCATCATAATGAGTGATCGGTTGTAAGGTCTCAATATAGAATTTATTTAACTCAGTGGATTTAGATTTATCCGAAGTGACGGTAGACGGGCGATCATAAGTAAAATTATGCCACCTGTGACCGGCAGTTTCTTCAGTAGATTTCGGTCCGATACCTATAACTACATCAGTGCGATCCATCCACGTCGAATGAACGGCCTCCCGTTTTGCTTCATCTACTGCCGTCCGGCCAACTCCTGGCTCATTCGTGTCTTGAATGTTCGCCGCTATTCCGGGGCCACTGAATGAACAACAGGCTATAGTCCCCAAGACGGCTGCCTTCATGATTAAAGTTTTTTTCACTGTATATCTTCTCCCGATTATATTAACAATAAAACCTCTACTTTATTCTTATTGTATATACAAATTCAATCACAGTCAACACTATTATGCATAATAAAGCTATACAGTTATGATAATTTTCACATAAAATAAACGGCTCTTTTGCAAATGTCGGTAGCTAACTAACCAACGACTTTTTCTCGGCGACGAACGCCGGCGTGTTCATCGCTGTTTTCTTTGCTCAACAATAAGATACGAGCTTGGAAGCGACCATCAGTCTTACGGTAGAAACGGGCAATAAATGCCCCTTTAATATGTCAGCACCTGTTCGATGCTGATCCCAATATTTATTATAGAACTGTTTTATTTATATATGCTTTTTAGTTGACTATTGTATTCTTATTTAATATGATAGATGTGTAATTAATTGGTATAATATCTCATCTTTTGTTATAGACTTAATCGCTACGTATCCCCACGGTTTTATGGCTTTTGCCTAAAAATATATTCAAGGAGTGATTCCCATGAACAAGAAAAAAATCAGTGCTCTCGTCATGGCCGGCCTTTTGGCTTGCACCTTTATGGCAGGCTGCGGCAACTCAAACGGTGACAAGAGCGGCGACAATGCAAAGCAGGAACAAAAGAGCCCGGAAATGCAGGCATACGAAAAATTCCTGGCCATCCCTATGGGTGCTTCGTATGACGACGTAAAAAAAGCACTCGGAAGCGAAGGTACCTTGTCTACGGAAAATGAAGTAGCCGGCATTAAAACACAGGCCTATGACTGGAAAGAAGGCACTACGGGTGTGACGGCTCTCTTCCAAAACGGAGCCCTAGTCACCAAGGCCATGGTCAGCCCGAGCTTTTTCAAAGCTAACGGGGAAACGATTAAACTCGACCAGTTTAACAAGGTACAACCCGGCATGACTTACGACCAAGTAAAAGAAACCCTGAATAATCGCGAAGGTTATTTGTTAAGCGATGCCGAAATAATGGGTACGAATGCAAAGGTTTATATTTGGATGAACGACGACCAGTCAAGCGTACAGCTCACCTTTACAAATAATACGGTAAGTGCCAAAGCACAATCCAATTTAAAATAGGAAAAGAAACACAAAACGGTTCGGTCTGTTGACCGAACCGTTTTACTTTTATCTATGATTTATACTTGGCAAATTCTTTTTCCAAAGCAGGTATAGCTTCAAACAAGTCACCGACAATGCCGTAATGAGCGAATTCGAAAATAGGTGCATCCGGATCCTTATTGACGGCAATAATCATAGGCGCTTCAGCTAAGCCCAACTTATGCTGAATAGCACCGGATATCCCTAAGGCAATATAAATCTTAGGAGCAATCTTCTTCCCTGTAATACCGATTTGCTGGTCATGAGTTGCCCACCCGTTATCTACAAGGGGTTTCGACACACCCAAGGCTGCACCGATGGATGCTGCAAATTCCTTTACCTTTTCAAAGCCTTCTTCATCACCTACACCGCGGCCGGTACCGACGACAATATCCGCCGTCTCAACAGTAAGTTCCTGTTCTTCTACCGGTAAGGGTTCAAAAGAGACAACTTCCTGCAAAGCCTTCTGCCCCTGTAAGTCCACCTTTTCATGAAGAACTTCGCCGCTACGAGACAAGTCAAGTTTATTACCACGGAATATTTTAGCACTTACAGTCGCCAACTGAGGCCGTGTCGTCGTCAAAATCTTCACATACAGCTTGCCCGTAAAGGCCGGTCGAATCCATGTAATGTCATCTCCGTCACCTTCATAGCGGCAATCGATGCAATCGGCTACAAGTCCCAAGTCGGCAGCGGCCGATAAGCGACCTCCCAAATCTCTGCCGTTATAGGATGCCCCGATTAAAAGAACGTTCGGTTCATACTTTTCGATTAATTCCCGGACCGCCGTCGTATATAAGGACGAATCATAAGACTTCAGTTCTTCATTATCCACAACTAAAGCGCAGTCGGCACCGTAACCGATAGCTTCTTTTGCTGCCGCTTCTTCTCCCGATAAGACGAGAGCTACCAGCTTTTTCCCCTTGGCATCCGCCAGTTCGCGGCCCTTACCCAAAAGTTCCTGACTGATTTGTGCGACCTTACCGTCTTCCGTTTCAATATATACCCAAACACTTTGTTTGATATCCATTTACGATTCCCTCCTTATACGATATGGTCGGCGGCCAATTTTTTGAATAATTCGGCTATAGCCGCCTTTTCATCGGCACCTTCAATCATAATACCTACTGTATGTTTTTCCGGTGCAAAAACACCCGCAACAGCAGTAGCCGATCCGGCCTTCCCCGCTTCTTCGGGAGCTAACCCCAAATCTTCTAACCGCCAAGTATCAAAAACGGCTTTCTTCGCATTCATTTTACCTCTGATATTAGCGGATCTCGGAGTATTTGCCGTTTCGGATACGGAGCATACCAGCGGCAGAGGGGCTTTTACCTTTTCCGTGCCGCCGCGATTTTTACGCATAATAATCAAACCGTCAGCCGTAGCTTCCACTTCTTCGGCATAGGTTAAAAGAGACATGCCCAAACGCTGTGCCACTGCCGGAGGAATCTGTCCCGTATCTCCGTCCGTAGACTGACGTCCTGTAAAGACAAGATCGACGGAACCGATTTTTTCAATAGCCTTGGCCAATATTTTTCCTGTAGCCAACGTATCGGAACCGGCCATCCTTTCATCCGATACGAGGACACCCTTATCGGCACCCATGGCAATTCCGTCGCGCATCGCATCAGCTGCGGTAGCCATCCCCATGGAAATCAGGGTGACTGTCCCTCCCACGCTGTCTTTAACAGCTAAAGCCGCTTCAATAGCATGTAAGTCGACAGGATTCAACATAGACGGTGCTCCGATACGCACGAGATTATTGGTTTTCGGATCAAGCTCAATATCGGAAACGGACGGAACCTGTTTAACTAATACTGCAATATTCATTTTCATTCCTCCCTGCTAACTAATAATTATATTCATATTATAGGTCATCTCAACTTTTCTATCAACTAATAATAGTTATTTTTTACTTAAATATACCTAATAGGTATATTTAAGGTCGAGTTATGAAAAAAAGACATTTACCCATAAAAAAGACGAGCCAATGCTCGTCTTTTTATTTTAAAGAATTTTGGATAAGAACTCTCTGGTACGTTCTTCTTTGGCATTGGTAAAAATGTCTTCAGGCGTGCCTTCTTCCAATACAATACCGCCGTCAATAAAAAGAACCCTATCCGCCACTTCACGGGCAAAACCCATTTCATGAGTAACTATAGCCATGGCCATGCCTTCTTTGGCCAAATCTTTAATAACGTCGAGAACTTCGCGGACCATTTCCGGATCAAGGGCCGAGGTGGGTTCATCAAAGAGCATGAATTTAGGTTTCATGGCCAAGGCTCTGGCAATAGCCACGCGCTGCTGTTGACCGCCCGACAAAGTACCGGGATAAGCATCTTTTTTATCGCTTAAGCCGACTTTCTCCAGCAAAGCTATAGCTACATTCGTAGCTTCTTCTTTTGTCATACGCTTTGTTTTAACCGGTGCCAAAATTATATTTTCCAAAACGGTCATGTGCGGAAAAAGATTGAATCGCTGAAAAACCATTCCCACTTCCATGCGAACTTCATTTACTTTCTTTGTCGAATCAAGAGTCAATCCGTCGACAATGATTTCCCCCGACGTAGGTTCTTCCAAGTAATTAATACACCGTAAAATCGTGCTTTTCCCCGATCCCGAAGGCCCGATAATTACGACAACTTCTTTATCTTGAATGGTGAGGTTAATACCTTTTAAAATCTCATGCTTGCCGAAGGATTTTTTTAAATTTTTAATTTCTATCATCCGTTGCGAACCTCCGTTCCAAATAGCTGACCAGTTGAGCGATACCGAGGGTCATAATCAGGTAAAGTACGGCAACAGCCAACCAAATTTCCAAGGCCCCGTAAGTTTTGGAAATAATCAACTGACCGCGACGTGTCAATTCTTCAAAGCCGATGACGGAAACCTGAGCCGTTTCCTTCGTCATAGAGATAAACTCATTGCCTAAAGGAGGAATGACATGTTTAAAGGCTTGCGGCAAAATAATATAAAACATAGTTTGCATCCACGAAAGCCCCAAAGACCGGCCCGCTTCCATTTGTCCTTTATCTACTGACTGAATTCCGGCACGGAAAATTTCGGATACATAAGCACCGCTATTGATAGAGCAAGCCAAGACGGCTGCCAGAAAGGGATCGATACGAGTCCCGAGCACTTGCGGCAGAGCAAAATAAATCAAAAAGATCTGAACCAGCATAGGCGTTCCGCGAATGACGTTCACGTAGCATACGCTTACAGCTTTTAATAACTTGATTCCCGATAATCGGCAAACGCTGATAATAAGACCCAATAAAAAGCCGATACCTACGGAAATAGCTGTAATTTTGATTGTCATAGCCGCACCCAATAATAGTAACGGCAGGGAATTCCATATTAAATCGAAATTCATAGCACCTTCACTCCTTAAATTTATCTACCCAACTGATGCACCAGATTATACAGGCCTTCATCAAATACAAATCTAATCTTATCCGCTTCCTCATACGGTGTGGCGACGACTTGCCTGCCGACGGAGCCGACAACGCAGTTATACTTACCTTCCAACAGCACATCAACCGCCTTCTGTGCAAAACGTCCGGCCATAATCGAATCATAAGCTGACGGTGAACCGCCGCGTTGCACATAGCCCAGAACAGTCAAGTTAGCCTGTAGGTACGTGTGTTCCTTTATATAATCAACCACTTCCGTACCTGTAGCGGCTCCTTCGGCAACAACGATAATACTGCTCATCTTATTCATGCCGTGTGATTCCAAAAGATGGCTACAAACGGCCTGAAGATCAACCGGATGTTCGGGTGTCAAAACAATTTCCGCTCCCGAGGCCATCCCTGAATAGAGAGCGATAAACCCGGCATGACGACCCATGACTTCAATAACGGCTACACGGTCATGAGAATAAGCCGTATCACGAATCTTATTCACCGAGTCAAGCACCGTATTCACAGCCGTGTCAAAGCCGACCGTATATTCCGTCCCGACCATATCCCCGTCAATAGTACCGGGAATAACGACGGTAGGAATCCCCAAGCGGCTAAGTGCTTCAGCCCCTTTCATGGAACCGTCCCCACCGATAACAACCAAGGCGTCAATTTGGCGGGAACGTAGAAATTCAGCGGCTTTTTTCTGTACTTCCGGTTCTATGAATTCAAGACAACGGGCTGTACGTAAAAAAGTTCCGCCTCGTTGAATAATTTCTCCTACAGAACGCCGATCAAGAGGCTTTATATCTTCATCCAACAAACCGCCATAACCGCGAACAATGCCTTCTACGCTCAGTCCCTTATAAATGGCATATCTGGTAACGCCGCGAATAGCGGCATTCATACCCGGTGCATCTCCGCCACTCGTTAAAACGGCGATTTTATTAATGTTCATGCGTCTTTCCTCCCCGATCTCGCTTGGCAAACTGTATTTTTTCCTTATGAATTGCTTCAACAATCGTATCGACAATATAAGAGGCACCGCCGCGAGTTGTGTCAATCGTAAAATCACAATAGGGGTATACATCTTCCCACTGCTTCATCATCGTTCGTACGAAGTTGTGCAAATCATCGTAATCTACAGTCGGCCTCTTGCCGATATGTCTGCCGACCCTCTCCTCCACTCGATACGGTTCGGATGACAAGGCCACAATAACTCCGTTCCGATGAAGAATACGATATGTATCAACATTCATGGGAAAATTGCCGCCGAAAGAAATAACCGCTTCATGATAACGACTTACTTGATGAAGAATATTGATTTCCCTTTCCCGAAAAATCGTTTCCCCCGCCTCATTATAAAATTCGGCAATAGTCATGCCTACAGCCCGTTCCAGTCGTCGATCCGTATCGACGAACTGCCATTTCAGGCGTTGTGCCAGCTTGCGGCCGATATGGCTTTTTCCGCTGCCCATCATGCCTACAAGTACAATGTTACGTTTCATCATCTGTCCCCCCTGCGCAGACTCTGAAAAACTATACGTATGAATTGTCTACTATTATAGCAAAAAATAAGGAAAGATAACACTGTAAATAGAAAAAAGCAGTACTTTTTATGCATACTTTAGTGATTAATATGCATTCACTACTGCTTTTTACTCATTATTACTTTTATTTTCCCTTTTTACCTTACAGGAATGAATATCAATGCTCATTATTCCTGCCGCCCTATTTTCGTCTCGTCCCGACTCCAAATGTGTAATTTCCACGAACACGGGCGGCATCAGACAATCCATATCGTTGAGAAAGCATATAAAATCAGCATAGCTCCCGCAAGCCGTCACTTTGTAGACCTCATCTTTGCCGCTCGAAAGACTGTGTAAGTCCGTAATGTTAACGGAATTTTTATGTGCCAATTCTTCCGCCATAACGGGAATATCCGTATTATCACCTAATACAAAGGGGATAAACGCCGGCTCTTCACTGTTCTTAAGTTGTTGTGACATAAGTCGGTTTTTCCCTAAGTGTACGCAGGCTTCGTACAAAGCTATGTCACGCATAATTGCAAAAACACATAGAATCAGGGTTATTAAAAATAAACCAATTATATACGCATCCAACGACTTTTCTTTGTATACTGAAAAATTATTCTTTAACCAATTCGAAATGAGTCACTCCTTCCCGTTCTTCAGTTTTTCCGACACGCCATACGGAATTTTCCGTCTTAGCCTTTAACGCATTTTGCCAACGTGAAATCTCTTCTTTCTTTTTCGTTTCTCCCGTAATAACCAAAGTATTACCTCGCTTTTCGCATTTAAGGAAGGTAATATTTTCAGGCTTTGTTTCTCCTATATGTACTAAGAAAGCGGCCGAGTCCGTCTTTTCTTCCAACCGTTCCTTCAGTTCTTTCGCTGCTCGCCTGCAATTTTCGGCAGATTTTTTATGAATTTCCGACTGTCGTATAGCTTCTCCCGACGTTTCGGACCGTATCTTTCTGCCGACATTTTCTAAACCGCAGCCGTACAAGAGAGCTATACTGAGAATGAATGAAACCGCTACTTGAGCAACTATAAACAGATTACGGAAAGTCTTTTCGTGTCCCTTCGCTTCTCTAAAAGAAAGGCTTAAATCAAACTCCATGACTATAACCCCATTAATAAAGGCATGGCTTCAAACTCTACCTGCCATTTTTTCCTTAAGGTCTCTGCTTGAACATTTCTCTCAGGAGGAACCACGGTATGATCTACTCCCGGGTCGTCTTCACAAGTATATGCGCAAACATTTTTTTTATTAAGGACTGTAATGTGCCTTTTACCGTCATCCGTAATGGACACGCTTCCCTCATATGAGGGATACAATTTCCCAATAAGAGCCGGTAATATATCAATTCTATCTAACAAACATCCCTTTTCTCTGCAACAACGAATGACGGATTCCACTGTATTCGCCGGATAAGCGGCAGCCAACCAGGTATATTCTCCCTGTAGCTTTTCTTCTCCCGTCCTGACGGCATCATAAACATATTCTTCGGTGCTATCTAATATCATGCCGCTCCAAGCTACGGACTGACCGGCTTCTTTGCGTGATGCCGTGGGTAAAGACAATGAACGGACAATTAAGTCTCCGTCACCCAATACAACGGTCAACAAATATCCTTTCAGGGCATACTGATCGATGACGTGTTCTACCATAAGCGATGTATTACCGCCTTTTCGCTTTCCCGGAGCATCTGTAACCGATGCCTGAAGTGCTACAACTTGTCGCCATGCGTTTTTTTCGCAACGGACAACGCGGCACTGCGTTTCTTCAGGCCAGATAATAGCTCGTCGCCTGGCACTGTAACGCCTGAAAACAGCATGGTTTAATAGTGTATCCACTGTATCCTTCCCTTCCCGTCCTGCATCATAAATTTCAAAGAACAAGTTTTTATACAACCGTCAACCTTACGACGAGCACAGCTTTCCAATATATAATCGCCCTTCGTCGTTTCCCTTATTTTGACACGGGTCTTAACTTTTTCATCTTCTTCCGTAAATGGTGAAAAATGCCCCTTACAATACATATCATAAGCTTTAAAAAGAGCTTCCTCGGCCCTGTATTCCGTTTCCGCTCCCCTCATGTATTCGGCTTGGCAACCCAGCTCCGCCGAGGCGGATCGGGAAAAGGCCACAGTCATACTTAGAGCCGCCAATGAAAGTCCTAAAATAACAAAGGTCATAAAACCGTTTCTACGAGTTCTTACCATATTCATCCTTCCATGCAGTGGCTAAGGGTACGACATACACACAACATTCCTGTTCTTCTTCAGTAACTCTGTCTTTCAACATAAAATGCATGACAATCGCCTCTTCATCTTTTTGAAAAAACGCTTCTCCCCCATACGGTTCTACAAAAACGGCCGTATGTTGTTCCGCCCCGTCATCATCTCCCGTCAGTGGCTGAACCGTCCCGTTATTCAATTTTTTATACAGTCCGAACTTATGCACCGTAAAACCGGCATTTTTTCCGTTTTCATCCGTATAGGTGACCGTTTTGCCGCTGACTCGTACATTTTCCGCATAACGCAGTTCGTGTCGAACCGTTTCTTCACATATGACAGCCTGTCGCAACAGACACTCTCTGCTATAAGCTTCTTTATACCTTTTTACACTGTTCGTAAACAAAGTTGAAAAAATAAGGGTTGTCGCACAGGCGATACAAGCATATAGGATGATTTCAACTGAAAAGAAGCCCTTACCGCTCTGCCCTCTTGTGTGTAGTAAGAACATATTTTTCACCATCCCGCGTTGTCATAACCACCTTATAAAGCGTAGATGAATTCGTATCTTCTACTAATGCTTCTACACGTATGCCGTATTTTTCGGCCAAGTCTTTTGTATATTTACATCTTTTACCTATGCATAACGCTTCCATCTCGCATCTGCCTACGGTAGCTACCGCTCGCATTTGACAAGCTCTATGCAATAAAATCAAAGCACGATTCTGGCAAACACTTACGGCCGTAAAAATGAGAAATCCCGCACTTAAGGCTATCAATGCATCGGCAAAAATAAAGCCGTTCTTACTCCGTTCGAATGCGCCCCGTCTGGGCCGCAATGATAATATGTCTTTTATACCGCTCATCATCCGTCTCAACAACAAGATGCATCGTCTTTCCTTCCGGACGTCCGTCTCCGTCAAAAGATACAATACCCGTTCCCTTAACCGAAACTCCTTTCGGAAATGCCTGCTCCTTACGAACTGTAAGGGGATCCGTTGTAAGTACATATTCTTTCGGGCGTACATATAATTTCCCTGCTCCGTATTGACCTCGATTTCCTATTGACCGGGTACGCAGACACCGCATTTCCGTCACTAATTCACTGACAGTCGTATCAACGGCATATTGATTCCGTCGCCTATGCACGGCTACAGGGGCGGCCATTGTCGAAACAATAGCCGCCAATGCCAGAACTACTATCAACTCTGTCAGCAAGTACCCGTTTTTCTTCATAAAAGAATATCCTCCAAGAAAGCTCCCCATTGTCCGACAACCCACCACCCTCCTAAAATAAAGGGAGCAAAGGGAACGAGTGTATTCTTTTTGATAAATCTTACCGGCAAGGCCGCACAAGCACCTGTCACAAAGGCCGCCACCAACATAAGATAGGCTCCGATCCCGTCGCAAGTCGGAGCTAACAGGGCAAACAACTTAACATCTCCCGAACCCGTTTGCTGCGGTGCCACGGCATGTAAAGCAATCATAAAGATCACACTTCCCGCCATAACGGCAAGGTTCGGTTGTACTGTATGAACCGACAGGTACAGTCCCTGAATACCTGCAAGAATTAACAAAAGTAGGTCGGGAATCCAATACCATTTCATATCACATACGATAAAAATCACGGACAAAATCATCATAGCTGCAACATAGAGATTCTCATAGTTATTAAGTATCCAAGTCGCCACGAAATTTTTTAGCCTCCGTTTTTAATATCTTCCATTTGTGACGTATAAGTCTTTCCGTCAAAAGTTCCCGACACGACGCCGTCTGTGCCTATGCTGTATGCAGTTCCGTCAGGTTACTTATTTTACTGCAAATAAAAATAGACCACTCGTTATGAGTGGTCTTGTTTAAATCACCGGTGTATCTTATTAACAATGTCGATTTGGTCTGCGTTTACTCCGGCATAATATTTCAGTGTAATCTGGTATGTACTATGCCCGAGTAGCGCAGATACGGTCTTTACATCCGCACCTGATTGCAGTAGTAACGTTCCGAACGTCTTCCGCAGTTCGTGGAATGTACGCCTCGGCAGACCTAAGCTTTCCGCAAATTCGGGAAACCATAACGACAGCCTTCCGGGCGAAACGGGGACAACTACATCCGAGTCACTGTACTTCTTCGCTTCTAAAAGTGCTCCGTATAGTAAGTCATTAATCGGCACGGTTCTTTGCTTACCTGATTTCGGCAGCTTCATGTAATTCTTACCTAGAATTCGATTCATCGAGTGCCTTATGTGAAGCACTCTGTTTCTCATATCTATGTCATCCCACCGAAGCGCGACGATCTCGCCGCGGCGTAATCCCGCACACAAGCCCAACATTACGGCAAGCCTATAGCCCCAGGCAGGATATTCTGCATTCATCAGCGTCCGAGCTTGGGCTATATTATAGTATTGGACTTCGCTGTCCGATAATTTAACGCTGAGTCCGTTAAACGGGTTCTTTTTAATTATTTCATTTTTTATGGCGTAGTTAAACACGGCTTTTGTGTTCTTGAGTGCGGTTTTTACCGACGCTTCACTAAGCGGTGCTCCGTTTTTAACGCTCTTCACATTACGTAAAAACCGTATATACTCTTCCGCATCCTTCCTTGATACTCTTCTAATAGACTTACCGTTGAAGAATGGTCGCATATATCGATTAATGGCGCTAAGTAGATGATATCTTGCAATATCGCCGTGCGCCGCACTGACTCGCCATTCTTCGGCTATCTCTATAACCGACGGCCCGAAGACTAATCGCTTAATATTCATGAGTTAACACCTCGGATATATAATTGTGAAGGCCTGATATTATGTATCAGGCCTTCATCCATAGCAACGATTAGAACTTGCGGTACTTGTTGATATCGGCAGCCTTAGCCGTGTCGGTGAACGTTACCGCTACAACTCGGTCGGAGATACAACTTTCCCGTCGAGCGGCATACAGATACCAATTGCCTGCGTGCATCTGTATATAATAGTAAGTACTTGCAGGCGATCCTTTTCTGAGATAAGCGTTCGGGAAGTCTTCAGGGCTAGAATTAATGCAGAACTGGCACCCTTCGAGTTCTCTTTTACTTATGCTAAACTGCTTCATGATAAGCTGAACTGCATCCATCAGGTCCTCATAATAGCCGAGTCTGACTTTTGCACGGCCGTTTGCTTTTTCGATTGCTTCTTCAAGTTTAACTTTTTTATCTTCAGTAATTTTAATTCCGTATCTCATGTTATTATCTCCCATCTTTAAAACGAGTTATTCCGAATCCGATAACGGCACCTGTTATAAGTGCCTGAAGCGTCGATACCGTCCACGGCAACGCTGTGATTGATACCGCGGCACCCAGTGCGAACATAAATCCGAGCTTCTTCATTTCTATCCTCCTTCCGATATGTTATAATGGGAGAAGGTCGGGGGCTTTCGCCCCCTTCCCCCGCCTCGTTATCTCCGGTTATGCTTGCTAGGCTTTCGGCGATTTCGGGGCTTTTTTCGGTCTTGCCACACGGCTAACAGAATCATAACCAGTGTGCTAATCAACCACTCCCAATCTGATTTATCTATTTCCCTCACCCCCTTTCCTTGATTATAGTATACCACTCAATGAGTGAGTTGTCAAGCAAAAAAAATTGGATTTTTATATTAAAGAGCCTATTTTTTTAGGCTCTTTAATTTTTCAATGATGAGTGCCTCCGCCCACTTAGCCGGGGTGCGTTGACCCCCTTCCCAGTTTTCGATGGTGCGTTTAGGGATATGGAGTAGGTCGGCCATCTCTTGCTGAGTAAGCCCCGCTTCAAGTCGAGCGGATTTAATTGTATCGGACATTCCTATCACCTCTTTTATAAAGTATATCACCCAATGACGGAAAATGCAAGTATAAAAATAAGGCCCCCGATTATTCGGAGGCCTTTTTGCTACCATTCTTTAATTGTGTACAGTACAGTGCCGCCACGAACTCCCGTTCCGTCGGTGTGTACAATTCCTTCCACACGTCCCGCCTGATAACCAACAGAACCGTACATTTTACCGTCTATGTACGTTACTCCGCTTTTAATCTTATGGTTATTCCTCAAGTTAATTTTATAGACGTCTACCTTTTGCTTGTCCGTATTTTCGACGATAACAGTACGGTCAGACTTAGCCGTTACGGCAGACGGCAAAGAAGAGTCATTACGGGCAATCTGCTGACGTGTTACTTCTGCCGCCGCCTGAACGGTTTTAGACGGCACATAATAAGTCGTGATAGGCGTTGCCCGTTCGACTTCTCGTATAATCGTTGCTCCGTCTTTCGGCGTAACGTTAATCGCTTTAGATAATTGTAACGGGTCTTTTGCCTGTTCTATCGGGATTACTTTCGGTGCTTTATCGTCCTTGCGTGAATGATGAACGATAACGCCCACTGCAACAACAAGCAACAAGCATACAACAATAATGATAGGTGTGTACCGCCTTATATATTCCATTATTCGCATGTAGCCATCTCCTTAATCAACGTCAAAGTTGAGTACTACATCGCCGTCAAATTCGTTGCCCTCGATGTTCTCACTAAACGTATATTGCCACAGGTTCGCATTGGAATAACCACAAGAAGGGTTAAGATGTGCTACCCACAAGGCACAGCCGCCCAACTGTTCGGGGTATAAGCGGTTTTCTAACCAGTCAATATTTGCGTATAATCCCGTCTTTGCATACCCCGCATTCCACAACTTATTAATGAAGATACTACAGAAATTCGTTAACTCTTGGTTACTGGGCATACCTCTATTAGCTTTGTAATCGTCTGCATCTTCCATGTCATACCATACACCCAAAGGCAACTTATCGGGCGTGAGTCCTGAATTTTGTAGCGTGTTTAATACAAGGTCTGCCTCATCATTCGCGGCGTTCTCATCCAGTGCATAGGAATAATGGTATACGCCTATCTTGAGTCCAGCATTAATCGCTCCGTTTACGTTGTCATAAAAGCAACTATCAAGCGTATTTCGGCCGTAACCCAGTCGAATAATTGCGAACTGATAGCCGTTTGCCGCTACCGTACCCCAATCTACAATTCCGTTGTTTTCGCTTACATCAATACCTCTCATATAATCTCCTCTCTAAAACTTCACTTTATTTTCAATCTTCGTCCTGACTAAGTCTAAAAACTTGCCTAAAGTTGCATTGCCGCCGTCACGTAAATTTTCAAGGATAGAAAGAAATTCACTTGAGCCTAGGTACAGCCACACCAAAGAAACGGCGAATTTACGTTGCCCACTCATCTCATCAAGTAGCACGGCGGCAAAGGTCGCCAACACATAAGTTAACACCTTCTGTACAAAGCCCTTTCTCATGTACTTACTTGAAATGAGATGTTTTTCAAACGCAAGCGGGATGGCTCTATACTTTTCCCATACCGCTATCTCGTTCGGGTCGTATTGATATTCGCCAATCAACATTTGATAGGCTATCGCTGTCCACTTCGTGAGTAAATCAACGAATACAAGGATAATGAAAACGCCTAGTATCTGCACATGGCGTAACCCGATAAGCCACAAGGCTATGCCGCTCGTTGCACTTAACATAGCTTTTAAGATGAAATTAGTCGTGAGCGATTCCCATGCGTGAGAAAGCGTATCAAAAATAAAATTCATTGGTTCTCTCCTTTACAGTCTGTCCTGCTTAACATAGCTGACCCCTACGCCGTTGTCCCATGTCGAGCCGTCGCAGTCGATATTCGCCCAGCTAAACACGTCATCGGCGTACCCTTCGTCTCGGCCTTTTCGCCTGAATTCGAGGTTAAGCCGCTCGGACTGACTAGGCAGCATAACGTGTCTAGGCATTTCCTTATCTCTCGGGAAATACGCTTTACTCGTCAGCTTCGCAAGCAGCATCATGCCTGTGATTGTAATGTCATCGCCGCTCGAAAGTTCGTTAAGCTCGAGGCTATTGAAGTGAAGCGAGTCAAGATTCGGATTATTATATATCGGGTCAAGCATAGCGTACACCGGGAAGTCAAGTACTGCTTGCCCGTCGGAACGTCGATAAATCTTCACGCCGTTCTCATTGAACAGCTCTTCTTCGCTTCCCCCTGTCGATACTGCCGGGATTGTAAGCGAGGCGGCTGTGCCTTCGTTACTGTTCGGATACTCCATGGTGAGAATCTTTTCGTTGCCGTCGAACGGAGAAGATAATGCAAAGTCGAGTCGTCCGTTATCGGGTATCATCTGACGATTGCCGTTCGTGTCTACCACGTAAAAACCGGGCTGACCTTCTACATGTACGACCGTATCGCCGACAGCTACCGACGTACCGTCAACAAGCTTGAATTCTGCAAGGTACGACGAATATCGACCGTCGGGAATGACTTCCCGTAACAACGCTTTGAGAAGGTCCTCAAGGCTGTCGCTGTCGACCTTCATCGCTCTGTTCTTCATCATCTGATACACAGTCGGGAAGTTCATGCTGACCGGCTCGGAGCTGCTGCCGTTCTGTCCGTGAAGGCTTTCGAGCCACTCATCGACCGTGCCGACAAAGCCCTGTTCGACCGCAACCTCGTAAGCACTCTTACCGTCTTTGCCCGGTAAGCCCGGCACCTGCACGGCAATATTAAGCGGATTCGGTAACGTCAATTCTACTTTTTGTTTTTCTTCCATTTTTTTCGTTCCCCCTCTTTAATGCATTGATTCATCTTGAATAATTCGCATATCGCCCATGACGAGCTTATAGCTGTATTCACCATTCTTCGTTACGAACACGTCGTACTTCGCCATTCGGTACCGTCTCGGTATCTCTCGACTACGTTCGCCAGGTATCTTCACCGTGACAGAGTCTCCGCCGATGACACATTCGGCGGCCACAAGCTCGATGTCGTTCTCCGTGCGGACCTTCATCACTGCCGTCGCTCCCGTGAAGTCATGGCCGTCGGCAACGTATCGCCGAATGAAGTCAGATCCGCAGTGCAGTTCATCGTTGAATACTTTCAATTTCATCGCCCCCTTCTACGAAAATTCATCAACGGTATTCGGCTGCACCCCGTCGATGTTCACAACAAGATAGTCGAGAGACGGAGAGCCGTTGAACACAATCGGATAATTCGCTACCGTCGGCAGCCGCTCATCTGCTTCGACCGTACCGACGGCGTTCTCAGATGTGAACGTGAGCCCCTGTCGAACAGAGTATTGTACAAGCCCCGTGTGTGCGACTTCCTTCGACATGGCAGTCCCTTCAATTACAGAGCTTACGATGACACCAATCTTCGAGGGATACGCTACTGAGTCGACGTGTGAGCGGCGTATATCTCCTTCAAGGTAACCTCCGTCCGTTGAATATTTGAGGTGTTCTTGCACTTGGCCGAGGACCACAAGCCAAGGTAGTCGCGAATCATAGAGAATGTCTGCGGAGTATCGCTCAAGCTTTCCTTTCTTCTTCTTAATCTCCGCATTTCTCTTATCGGCCTTCGGCGAATGGAATCGCTCGTTCCAGAAGCGGTGGTAACCGTAGACCTGCACGCCGCATTTGCACTTATCGATATCAGGGTAATCTTTCAGTGCGGTCAGATTCGGCCGAGGCTTACGGAGTGCCTGCCAGTCAAGCTCTACATGATTATTCAGGTCTCCTCGGTACATCCCTTCGTTCACGAATACTTTATACCAGAGCTTCCAGGCTCCGTCGTGAACGCCCATAACCCCCTCCTGGGTTCTTCCGTATCCGCTCTTCTGGCCTTGAGGTGTTAAAAAATCATAGACATATAAATCGACCTTATTCCATATCTCGTCGACGGTGATATTCTTGTCGTCGTTCCGACGGACCTGAACATAATGAACGAATCTTATGATCCCGTTATCATTCTGTGTTCGCCAATAAGCCGTGAAGTTATAGTCTTTCGGGGCGGTCACGGCTATAAGCGGCGGCGTCGGAAAGACATCAGGACTAAGCACTGTCGTCATGAGTGCGACTTTTTTGTCATCAGGCCACAAGGTAGTGCTCATATAGCCGACCTGCCCCGAACCGTCAGGACCGAAGGCGGGCATCGACTCAATCGATACGTTCTTCAGTCGCTTAATCTGAACGGCCTTTCTTGACTTACACACGAAATTCTCATAAGTGCCGTTAATGACCGTTTTCTTCTTCTTATTCTGTACTCGTATCAGCTCCATTACATCGCTCCTATAATAAGATATCCCCAATACGGATTCTTGATATACTGCTTTAGCCGCTCGGGCGTATCTCCTTCGTATGCAGTGTCATACCGCTTCCCCGTTGCCCCCGGAACCTCGAACCAGATGTTTATGACCGAATTATCCTTGTACTGCTTGAAGCCGCCTTCAAGCAGCTGCAGCGTGTCGCTGACAGCGGCTCGCAGTCCGTGTCCGACGGTTGCTACATACAACCTCTCATTATCATCGATATGATTATGAAGTACGAGCTGGCCTCGTCGGTTCTGATTCCACGCGACCGTTCTCATCGAGAACGACTCCTTCATCAGCTCTCGCACCTGCCACCGCTCTGAAACGGGTAGTTTATCGTAGTCAGCTTCTGTATATCCGGTCTTATGATACTTAGCGATGTACTCCTTCATCGCCGTTCGTTTCGCATTATCAAGTGCCGCATTATCATCTAGATAATTCTCGAACGCATAGTTGTTATTCAGACATATCGGCTGCTGACCGAATACGATGAACACCTTATCGATGATGCGGCATATCGTGCTGTCAGGCGACAGGAATGTCGTACCCGACGGGTTAATAACTTCTATTCCAGTATTTAACTCCATATACCGATCCTCACTCTCAGCTCATTATCGTCGTCATATACTTCAATAAGATTGTCTTTAATCTCTGTTCGAGCCCCGGACGTTGACGTACGGAGCGTCCCGATTCGAGCACTCACTGTGTCGAGTGACTCTACTTGCATCTTATCAGCCGACACCGAACCCGCTCTAAGCATCTTATTCGTAATGATGTCATTATCGAACAGGGCCTGACCCGTCACGTGTAAGAGCTTACCGTCGATTCGGACTCCTGAAGTCGATAAATTGATGCGGGATATGAGTCCGTCTCCGTCGAGCCCTTGAATAGCATTGTTGACGCGAAGGTCGATGCTGTTGCTGAACTGCGACAGCTGTGTCTGAATATTCGAATTCAGGTCAGTCACAGACTGTTGTAGGCCTGCCGCCGTCTGCGTCAGCTTTGACTGTAGGCCGTTTACGTCGGACTTCACTGTTCCGACCTCGGCTTCAATCTTAGCGATATTCTTATCAATCTCGTCAAGGCCCAGGGCCTCACGATTAAGCGTCGAAAGGTCAATGGTCGCCGTTACCGTAACGGTCGTAATCCCTGACTCAGCACCCGGACCGAATACGTCGATGAAGCTGATACTGACGTCGTATATATCGCTTTCACACGCATACGAGACCACGCTCGACGTTGTGTCGAAGGTCGTCGAGTGCTGTTGCCCGACGATCCGCACATGCATCTTCGATACGCCGACAGGAAACGACTGAGCCGTAACGGTAAGCGTTCCGATACCTGTCTTTACGTTCGGCGCTTTCGGAGCCTTCGGAGCGTCCTTTTTGTAAGCGAGCTGTGCCGCCGCACTGTACGCCCCCTGAGTATTCCGTGCAAGCACGAATATCGTTCCCTGTCGTTCCGTAAGCGGTAGTACCGCCTGAAGGTCCGTAGTCTGAACGAGTAGCCCTGCGGCTTCTCCCGGTGCGTTATTGGTCCGCACTTCGTAGTAGGCGATTGTCGTATTGGTAACGGCGTTCCACCGTGCCGTCACTCGGTCGGTGAAGTCTATGGTGAGGTTCTCAGGTGCGAGCGGATTAGTGGTCTGTTCGGCGACGATGACGTCTAGATACGCTACCGCATCAGGTACCGTATACTCTCCAAGCTCGTTCGCTGTCGTGACAGCAACTCGGATCGTCTCTCCCGGTAGTAACTGCGGAATGACTATCTGCCCGACTCCTTCCCCCGCAAAGACCCAGGCACCCCACGGCGTCTGCGTCGTACCGATGACGTTCTCTGCTGAAGCGTACGAAGTCTTATAGTAGACACGACCCGTAAGCGAGGACGGCAGCCAGTTCACTATGACGTCATATATCGCTTGGCCACCTAGCTGACGGTACCGCGTGTATGCCGTTACGCCTGTAGCCGGTGTAGCGGGTAGAATATTACCCGATACGCCGATATGAGCCGAAGCATAGCCCGATTCGAATCCATCTAAGATAGCTCGAACTCTCACATAATAGGTGTGGTCAGGCTCCATGTTCTCGAGGTCCAGTGACAGGGCTCTCGTCGTCGGAGCGTCTGTCCAGTTGTAATTATCGGTAGAATACGATACTCGGAACGTATCGAATCGAGCATTCTCAGGCATCTGCCACGTACAGTGGATAATACTGTTACGGCCGCTTCCCTGGACCCTCAGATTCTCTTCCGACAGTTTAAGGTTAATCGGTGCTTTGAGGAGGGCCGACTTCTGCTTACTGTAGTCAATAATCGGATACCGAGTATAGTCAGGCTCGTATATCTTCTCGTCGTACTCTGTAGCCGTAAGGGTCATCTTAAGATCCTTATCTTGCTCAAGCTTTACGACCCGAAACGGCTTTACAACCTTATCTTTAACGCCGATAGCATAGCAATCATATGGAGCGACTTCTTCGCCTTCTCCAAAAGATTGCGATACGGTGACCGTATCGGTGACGGTATCCGTCGTAACCGGCAGTATATCGCGAGTAACCAAGACATCGTCTTTAGAGCGCTGCACGATGATACTATGCACATCCGAGGCCGTAAGGGTCACTTTTTTATCAAGGGTTACCTTGTTACCGTCGATGAATACTATGCGACCACTTTCAAGTCCCAGTCTCGGCACCGTATGAGCGACGCCGACGATATCGCCGTACTCACACACTAAGGCATTCACATCGGCCGACAGCTGAATGGTCTGCAACTGTCGTTCGTTCGTGGCTAAGTAGTATAGGGCTTCACGGTGAGCCTGAGACCTTCTCGACACACCGAAGAGCGTTACGTTCGCCGTGTTGTCCTGAAGGTTCTTATTCTCGGCGTATCGAGCGGATCGAACGAAGAAATCCGTGTTTTTAAAATCCCGTTGTTCGTCGTTATATGTAATCTGTACACTACGGGCCCGTTCGTCACGAGACGAGAAGCTACCGCTTACCGATGAAGCAGTCGTGCGGCCTTCACCGAATATCTGCTTCATCGTACCGGGCATATCGACAACAATACCGAGATTCACGCCGTGGCGGACAATAGTCGCATGTCCGACCTGAGCAGCTTTGTTCGCCGCTTCGTACCGTTTTTGCTTCGTGTCGAAGAAAGCGTCGAGCTGGAAGCGTCGTTCGGTGCTGCCGTTACCGTCGTCGACCATTTCATCGGCGTAATCAGCAGCTCGCTGCCATTCGACGAAGTACTTACTGAAGCGGTCGGCAGGGCACCCGTCGACTACATATTCGAATTGACCCGTCGTAATGTTCTTGAGCTTACGGCAGTGGTGAAGGATATCATATGCCGCCCATATCGGGTTCTGTGCGGACTTTTCTTCATACTGACGAGTACGAGGATTAAAGACTAAGACATGCATACGCTTCTGTCGCCAGTTAAGGTTCGGAATGCCGCCGTTCAACTGGTTCGTCGCCTTAATCCGAAGCCCGATAAGGACCTTATTCGGCCGTATGAATTGACCTGAGTTGATATACGTCGATAAGGTCGACCATCGCATCATCGCATTCTGTCGACTGGTCATCGGCATAGTTGTCGGCAGCACTCGTACGTCGTACCGTGCCGCTTCAAGGCCTTCGAATTTAAAGCTCCGACGGACGGTCTGATTCGTTCCCGCCGTTACGGCACACACTTGCTCAAGCCAGGCATCGCGACTGCCCGTTTTGCGAATGCCGATAGTGAAGCGAGCCGTGAGGTTCGTGAAGTTCCCTTTATCGTTCATCGAGTATATCCCGCCGGGCCAAGTGAACGTAAGCTCGATGGCGTTGCACTGGTCAGAGTCGGTGCTTCTAATGACTGACGCCCCTTCTTTACAGTCGAGGTCAATCGACTGGTCAGCGACCGTGTTCGGGAAGAAGGATATCGGCTCTTGGTCATTCGTACCCAGTCTCTTTTCAATTTGTACGGACTCAAAGTTATCTATCGGAGTGTACCCGATGCGGATATCCTCGATAGAGTCAACAGGACCGTAACCGCCGCTGAATAGCACGTTGAGGTACTGCACGTCTTTTTCGCCACTGTACTTATGTGTATTCGTAAGAGCTCCGTCAGTGAGCTTGTAGGTCTCTGACTCCGTCTCAACGTGGTACATAAGTAACTGACCCGCAGGCATCGTAACGCCGAACGTCTCGCCAATAAGACCGCCCTCATGCGTCTGTATCTGCGGCAGGTCCCACCCGTACGTCGGAGACGAGGACTGCTCCTGAGCGTGTGCCTGGTTGACGTGGCATAGGCTGTTTATGATTTTCCCGCCGAGTATCATGAACGCACCTGCGGCTAATGCCTGACCGAACTTTGCCGTGATGCCGAGCCAACCGCCTACATACGGAGCGGCGACCATAAGCCCGATTTGCAAAATCCAACCTAGCGCGCCCTTCATGCCGCCTTCAAGCTCAGCAGTCAGGACGACCTGGTCGCCGTCTTGAGGGATGTAACCGTAGGGAATCTCGACAAGCGATCCGTTGACGAACACCAGTAGACCCTTAATATCGACAATATCGATGAGCCGCTTGCCCTCATACGTGTATCGCTGTCGCTCTTGCTCTCCTGTTAATATATTTTTTACTGATATAATCTCAAACATTCGGATATGCTCCTTCTTTGGGCTTATAGAATCCGACAATACGAGGCCCCCACCGTGACAGCCTGTCGACCTGTACAGCGGGTGCGATTGAGTGAATGAACTCGCCGTAACCGAGGTACACGCCACAGTGACTCGGAAGCGGATTACCGATAAGCCGCATCAGTATGACGCAGCCTATCTCAGGTTCGCTTAACTCTTGCCACCGAGCCCTCGTAACGTCGACAGTACGCATGACGGTATCGGTGTTCTCGGCGTCGATGAGAATCTCCGGAAGGTCTACTCCTTCTCTTCTGTAGTACTCACGAGCTAGCCCCCAACAATCGAGCCCTTCGTCTACGCTTCGCCCCCCGTTTATATACGGAACGCCGATAAGGTCGCTAATATTAGCCATAGTTGCCCGTCATCCCCTGCTCGCCACCGAAGCGTTCCTTAATACGGCACTCCTTAATCGTGTTATTACACGGCTTATCAGTACCGGTGTATCCGCACCGAATAGACTTGAACACGAACGGGCAAAAGTCGAGCATGTACGTATCGAGAGGGAATTTATTGTATAACTCAGGGCTACTGCCAAGCGTAAAGGTGACCCATGCTTCATCATATGAAGTCGACAAACACGTGAAATCAAGTTGGTCAAGCGGTTCGTCGCTACTCAAGAGATTCGTATGAACGATATAAAGCGTGACCTCAGCGTCGGTCATGCCGCCGTACTGCTGTAGATACGACTGGATGATACCGCCGCAGTTCGACACCGTGAGCTTGACAGACGGCAGTGTCGTACCGTCCGTCGTAACAGGCGTCACGCTGAACGGGAACCGAGTCCACGTTCGGCCTGACCACGTAACGTCTTCAGTATTTCTAGCCAGATAGATGTCTTCAGGAAGGTCCGCATGATGAAGCTTCAATAATAATAAGAACGGCGCATCGGACGAGAGCTTGTTCTTCTCTAAGATGGCCGCTGTTTCCCACACCTTCATCTGCCTACACCTCCTCAAACGTGAGCGACACAAAATACCCTTCAGGGTGCGCGTAGTGAGACTCCCAATCGCTCGTAAAGCGTACTGTGCACGTATCACCTGAGTCGTAATCCTTGAATACGAACATGTCGGACTTACGGACTGCCTTCCAGAAGTCTCTCAGCGTGTTCTTCTGAGTCTCCGTAAGACACGTCCAGGCATACTGGAAGGACCTCGGCGTTCGTGTGTTCCGAGGTCGTGTGATGCGGTAGCCCGCATCGGTCTTTGATTCGACTGTATTATCAGTCATCTTCTCAACGTACGTATCGCCCGCATTCGTTGCGAGCGACACTACAGGATGCGGAATTTGGTCCGCGGGAAATGTTCTCATATCAGTTATCCCTTCGATATACTGCGAATTGTTCTAGCCATGCCGCCCTCGTCTGTCTCAGCGGCGTCGACAACTACGTTAATGATGTATTTTTTCATCTGATTATCATAGCTACTTGACTGCACCTTCACGTTCGACTGGCTGTTATTAATAATATTGATGACCGGTGCGGCCGCACCGCTTCCGTTCTGACCTTGGTTTTGACTGATGCCTTTGGCCATACGAGAGTAGACCTCATCAGTCAGCGGGAAGACCGCTTCATCATTGCCCGCTTCGCCGATAAGCCCCATAGTCGGAGCTGTTACCATACCACCAGAGGCAAAGGCGGGCATCGATACACCGAGAGACGGCTTATAAGACCTGAATGACGCCCCATCCAAGAGGTTGCCATTAAAACTAAACCCCGAGGCCCCCTTACCACCGCCACCGAGAAGCCCGCCGAACAGCATATTTGCAATCTTGGAAGCGGCTACCTGAGCGACCATCTGAGTAATCGTGTTACGAAACACCTTACCGAGGCTTCTCAACGAGTCCTTTGCACTCGTCGTACCATCGGCCATGGCCGAGAACACTCCCTGAATGCCTGAGGCTATCTGAGTGCTGCCCGTGGCCACCATTTCGGCCGTGGACATATGCGCCTTTTGCCACAGGTCATAATAGGCCTGAGCCGACTTGGCACGGTCGTTCCAGGCTTGCGTATCCTTAGCCGCCTGAGACTGTAATAGGCCTGTAAGGCTACCCATATCGCCGCGCTTAATCGCTCTCTGTACGGACTTCTCATAAGCGTCCCGTTCAGCGTCTTCACGCTTCTGGACGGCTTCGAGATATGCCGCCGTGTACCAGTCATTAGCTTCTTTCAGGGCTTCGTAGTCAGCCTTTGTCGCCTGTATCTCTTTGAGCTTCGCTTCTCGTTGCTTATCGAGGCTCTGCACCGTCTCTTCGAATTCGGCCTGAGCTACCGATGCATAATCGCCTTTGAGCTCGGCGTTTAATTTGGCCATTTCAGTGTTGAACTTGAGCCGCCTTTGTGTCAGGGCTTCCATGGCCTTGGCGGCCTCTTCAATCTTCCACTGCTTCAACAGGTCTTCAGCATGACTCGTATCAATATCTTTCGACGTGTTCTTTATCTTACGGATCTGGTCTTGCCACTTCTGAGCCTTAGTGTTCATGTCCGAGATAGACTTTTCGAACTCCGTACCGGTGTCACTTATAATCGCTTTGTCGAGGTCCTTCTCAAGACCCTTCAGGTCCTTACGAGCATTGGCGATGTCCTTCGCCCGTTGCTCGGCCTGCTTACGAACGTCCGATACAGATAGGGCCTTACCTGTCTCCGTTGTTCCCGCGAACTCTGTAAGCGAGATGACTCCGACGATATTGCCGCCGAATGCTTCCCGATAGTCTTGGTCGTAATGCTGAGATACGCGGTCACTACCTGCGGCTGCGTAATACCCTGAAGCATTGGCATCAAGCATGATGACATGGTCGCCGTTGTTGGTGATGACGGCATCCCCGGCGTGAGCTTCATAGCCATTGCCGTAAGCGTCTGTCGGATGAAAGGCACTGCCCGCGTTTGACGCCCAATCGGGTGCCATCGGCCCAAGGTTCCAAGCCCCCGACACCCCCGCATCAGACCAGACGTTCTCAACGTATGTCGTGCATACAACTTCGTTCTCACCCGTGCCGTAGCCGAGCCCGCTCCATCGTCCTGCGTTATATATCGCACCGGCTCGAACGTCATAGGCCTGTTCGTTCTCAACGTGTGTACCGCCGCCACTGACCCCGGCACCGCTTACACCCGTATCAGGTGAGAAGTCATATGACGGAATCTGTGTATTATTAACAGCGGCTTCTGCGGCTTGCCGTTGAGCTTCCGCATCAGCGAAGTCCTTGCCGCCACCCGCGTTATACCAATTCGAGTACTCGGCTGCGTAAGTAGCCGTTCCTTCTTCGACTCTCTCTTCGGTTACCCCGCCGTTAGCTCGTGAACCCTGACCGGTCGGATCGGCGGCTACGTCAGCGTTACCGCCTTCGCCGTCCTTCTGTCTCCATATACTGCCGTCATGAGCCGTATAAGTGTAACCGTCGTCGCCTGTCCAGGTGTTCTTCTGTGCTGCTTCATATTTAGCATTGAAATATTTATACGCACAATAAGCCGCATATAGAGCGGCTGCTGCGACGCCCATCCAACCGCCCGCTAGACTGAACAGGGCACTGGTGACTCGTCCGATCGCCCCGGGTAGTCGTGCAAGGCCAGCAGCACTTCTCTGCGATGCCAGGACACCTGCAACCCCCGCTTTTTCGTGCGCCCCTGCAAGGGCTATCGTCGCTTCGGTCGTGGTCACCGTAGCCGCTGTCGCTACTTCACTCGCTCTTGCCGAGGCTGCTCCTGCCGCCGTAGCCGATTCAGCGACTTCTGCGTTACTCACTATAAGTCGTTCGTTTGCCGTCACTTCTGTGGCCGTAGCGGCTTCTTTAATGGCTGCTGCCTCACGGGCCGCCGCACCGACGGCTACTTCGGACTCAGCTACTTCAGCGTTACTTGTAATGACGGCGGTATTCGCTTCGATTTTAGCGGCTGCCGCCGCATCAGCGGTATACGTCGAGGCCTTCGCGGACTCCGATATAACGGCAGCACTCTTTTCGGCTTCTACATTGACCGCCGCAAAGGCTCTTGTCATCTCTACTCGGATCCGTTCGGCCGCCTGTGCCGACTCAAGGCCAATCTGTGTAAACTTCTCAGCCATGAACTGTTGTGTCTCTTCGGCCGAAAGGTTCTGCTGATTAGCTGTCTTTACCGCTTCTCGCCGCATTTGTGCGTACATGCGGTCACTGTCAGCGATAGCCTTGTTGATTCTTCGTTCTTGAGCCTTAGTGAGGGCTTGCTGTTGAGCGTCCGCCGTTCGGTCGGCTACGGTATCTCGTACCGAATTCACAACGCCGCCGATGACGCTTGCTCCCTTCTTAGCAAGCTTTAGGGCCTCATAAGCGGCCACAAGCTTCGTAATGGTGACGATGACGGTACTGATTTCATCCTTGTTCTGACGAATGAAATTCGCCGTATGCGACAAGCCGTCCATGACCTGAGGAAGAATTTCCATGACAAGCGGAGCGAGGGATCCCCCTGCTACCGTGCCGAGCTTGCTAAACTGCATATTAACTTCCTGAATCTGCATGTAGGCTTCATGCATTTGCTTAGGGTCAAGCCCGGTGCCTTTAATCTTCGAGACACGCTGTGCCGCTTCCTCATAATTAAGCAGCGTCTTCGTCAGGGCGAGTCCTCTCGTACCGAGAGTAGCCATGAGAAATTCCTGACCCTGTCCTGCTTCGTTAGCCGCTTTATAGCCCTTGGCCAAGACAGCCAGTTGCTCGTTCATCGGCTTCATCTTGCCCGTAGAGTCCGTGAGTGACAGCCCCATCTGCGATAAGACAGCGGCCGCCTTCTGTCCTTCAGCTGTATTGTTGGCAAGGTTCTTGTCGAGTCTCATAATCGACTTAGCGGCCGTCTCTACGTCGCCACCTGTCATCTTGAGTACGCCTGAGAGTTTAGCCGCCTCAGCCGTCGTAAGGTTGAATCGCTGTTGTACCTGGTATAGCGACTCGCCCGCATTGACGGCGCTTTCTACGATAGCGTTCAGACCGAAACCCGCCGCGGCAATGCCCGCAAACTTCGTAAGACTTCCGAGCATGGAGTTGACTTTGCCCGTCGCTGTATCGACGCTTCCCGAGAATTCGTTTATCGGACTGGCCGAGAAGGTCTTTTGTATTTCTTGTTTAGTTTTGTTTAATTCTGAGGACAGCCCGCTGCCGTCCGCGCCAATCTTAATAAGTAAATCTGCAACAGTTGCCAATGGCTATCCCCCTTTACATGCCGAAGGCTTTCATGAGTTCTTCTTTGTCTTCTTTTGGGTCGGGCTTAGCGTCCGGGTAAAGCGGCGCCAGTATATCAGCCGGTGTAAGCGAAGAGTTCTCTCCAAGATGAGGCTTCAGTTGCCAAAATGTGAAGTAGGCGTTCATCTCATCTCGTTCTCTCTTACGCCTGAGGTGACCTTGCACCATCGCATTGAATTCTCGTATCTGCATATCTTCGAATTCATACGGTTTGAGGTTTAGCATGCCGTATGCCACGGGCTCAGCCGCCTCGACCCATTCTTCCATCGAGCCGACGACTACCGTCCCTGCTTCTTCGGTGTCGTCGGTTCGGCGTTTTTTGCTTTACCGGTGTCGGGCTTAAATTTGATTTTGTTATACAGTCCTGTATCGAATATCAGCTGTATGACAAGGCCTCCGAGATAGTCCATAGTCTGGCCTTCGACCGCACAGTATTCGTCGATAAGGTCATATAGCTCATCATCGGTCCGTTTGCCGTGTCGCTTATCGTGCAAACCGTACCGCAGTGTGGCCATAACAAGGTCAATGTCGATGTTCGCTGTCATTCGAGACACAACGGCGATCGAGCCGGCGTCAAAAATCGATAAGAGGGACTGGCTGATTTCTCGTTCTATCATTCGCATATCCTTAATCGTAAGATACGCTTCATATCGTTTATCACCGACAACAAGCGTCCGTGTTGTTTTCATATTCATATCTCCTTTACGGATAATAATAAAAAAGAGCGGCCTTTCGACCGCCCTTCTTCTTCACTTCTATTAAGCCGTGACTTTGAGCTTATACGTAAGCTTAACATCGGCCGTAATCGTAATCGTAATGAGGTTGTCGCCGACTACGATGTGGTCCTTAAGTGCTCCCGTCTTCAAGAGCTTCAAGGCGCCCTGACTGTAAGTGTAGTCAGTTTCCTGATAAAGCTTCGTGCCGTCGGCCATGATTACAGAACGTACATTGGCTTCAGCCGGCGTAATCGCAATCGAGATATCGTTGAGGGCTGCCTTCGATACTGTGCTTGTAGACGCACCGAGGTTCGGTACGGCAGACAACTTCTGGATATCGGAGATAGCGCCTTTGCCTTCGAACGTCACTTTCAAGGTAGACACGCCGCTGTAGCTGTGGTCTTCATCAAGCGTTGTAACGGACGCCCACCCCGTACGATACGAACCGTCCGGATATTCCTGACGAATGAATACAGGCTTACGGTTGTTGAAGCGGTTCTCTAAGATTTCGACCGCTTCGTCGTTCATAACGTACAGCCCTTCATAAGACATAGTCCAGTTGAGCATACCGGGGAGCTTATCGCCGTAGTTACCGCTATCCTTCGACGTAGCATCGATAGAATCAGCTTTACGGGATAACGGGTTGTTCCGCTGACCGCCTAAGAGCAGCCACGTCGGAGCGTTATCCAGGGCGATATAGACCAGGGTATCCTTACCCGCTACGGCCGTTGTGTTGTCTTCCATGACAGGAAGGTTCTTGATTTTATCTTCTGTTAATGCCATTTATTGTCCTCCTTAATTTAATTCCTGCTGAAGTACCCACTCAACAGACAGGACTCCGTGATAAGCACTCGTCTTATCTGCATAGAGCTCCTGATACGCCTGATACTGCGATATGGTCGCTGTACCGATTTGCGTATATCCGCTGAGATTTAAATCGTACTTCGTAAGTAAATGAACGACATCATCAAGAATGTCGTTTACTTCTTTCTTTCCCTTACCTTTCGTCCATACGTGTATCTGTTGAGATACCGTATGATACACCGTCGTTTTGTTCTCGTTCACGGGTGAGCCGTGAAACTCTCCGAGAACAATATACGGCATGTGTTCAGGTCCTGTCGGGACACTGTCATACGTCGGTATCGTCTGCCCTGTCGAGAGCAGTTGATAGACGTTTTGTTGTACCGCATTGAACGGGATTCTACTTATCACGGATAATAGCCTCCTTAATTGCCGACTCAATGGACGGTCGTACGAAGTCAATAGCAGGCTTCATGAACGGATGAGCCGCACGAGCCGGTATGACGGCCTTCGCCATGAACCAACCCGTCGCTCCGGGGGCAAGGGCTTTCTTCTTCTTCGGCACAATGACCGCACCGCCCGTCCCGTATTCGATGAAGTGTGCTATCTTGTTCTTCGTATAGACCTTAGCGGCTGTCGACTTCTCAGAGTTCACGAACTCTAAGTGAATCTGACTGGCGAGCTTTCCCGTGTCCTTCGGCACAAGCTCAATCGCTTTAGCCTGGACTTCAGCGGCCTTCTGTCGTACGACGTCACGGATCCGTTCTTTCGTCAGGTCATTGAACTTCGACAGGTCAGCTGTCGCTTTAAAGGTCACGTCATCGAGATTCGTCTTAATATACATGGGCTTCTCCTATCCGTGGTGTTCGACGGCCGTACACGTCAGAGTCATCATATCTCGGTGTTCTCCGTACTCGATATGAATGATGCGGTACCGTACGTTCTTGTAGTCGACTTGCCAGTCGTACCCGACGTCCTCACGATATCGAATCGTAATGCCCTGGGTAATACCCGCTACAGGACCGCCGCCCGCTTCGCCGTCCCAGAACCTCGGCTTCAGGACCTGTGCCCATACGGTGTTCACAAAGTCCATGCGTTCGTCATACCCGCCCTGACCGTCAGACTCGACAGCCGGTCTATAGAGCTCGACCCGTGACCTGAGGTCGGATACGGTTGTCATTATTTCTTGCCTTTCTTAGCTTCTTCTTCAGCCGGTTCTTCAGCGGGCTGTTCTTCTACGACTTCATCTTCAACTACGGGGGCTTCTTCAGTCGGAACTGCATATCCGAAGTGGACATGTTGTTCGATTTCTTCTTCTGTTCCCGTAATAATATCGTCGACTTCGTAGAATTCGTTCTTATATACGCACGGCTCAATGACTTTAGCGTATTGAATTACGTCACTCACTTTATTCGCTCCTTTCGGCTTCAATCTGAAGTAGCTGCGCGGTCACGGTGAACGGAAGCTCCGTCGTATTCCCAACGAGCCCCCGATTATCGTACCAATGGGCTACTATCATCTTCAGTGTTAACAGATGACGGGCGTTCGTCTCATCGAACGTAACGCCCGTACCTGTCTGAATATACTGCTTGGCTGCGTCTATCATGCCCTGAATGACCTCATCTTCCGTATAGTCATCGACTCGCAGATAGAGCTTTACGTCATTCAGTAACATAATTTTCAGCTCCTTAAATGGTCAATTCGCCGAATACAACGGCTTTGTCGTCGAACTTCTGAACGTCGATACGCGTTACGGCTTTTACGTCATAGCTATCGCGCTTCCATGCGTCGCCACCTACGGACGTACCCGTGAGCGTCGTAGCCTGACGGTCGAAGAGAACGACTGCGTCCGTGAAGCTACCGATGATAACCGGTGCTTTCTTCGTGCTTGCCACAGACGTATCCGCCGGCAGCACCTTATTCGAGACAACCGTTACAGGCTTACCGAACAAGAGCTTCTGAGTCGAGTCCAAAGGATTGGGCTGTAAGAGGTAGCGACCGTCCGTGTCCTTTTGCTTATCGAGGAAGTTGAAGCCGTCCTGGTTGGTTAATACGGAAGACATCAGAGATATCGTCGGGTCGAGTGTGACGTTCAAGATTTCTTTGATACCGTCCAAGTTCGTCAAGGGATCCTTCGTAAGCGTCTTGAGAACGGCTAAAATCTGAGCATTTTCCGTCGCTACAGACTTCTTTGCAAGCCATCCGTTCACATACGCTAAGAGGTTCTGGTCAGAATCTGCCAAGAGTTCTTCGGAGATAGGTAAGATGCCTGCGAACTTCTTAATAGCGTACTTAACCTGGGTAAACTTCGGCCCGTCGATTTCGCCAATAGCGGCAAGCTCTGCCACAGACGCGAACGGCGTCATATCGGACGCTTTTTCGAGAACTCTTGTGCCGCTCATCGTGTTTACGTTTTCGACACGAACTAATGCGGATAACGGATTCAAGGCGCGCTTTAACTCGTTAATCTTCGTCTGTTCGTCCGTCGGAACGATGAAGCCGCCCGCTTCTCCCGCACCTTCGTTCATGTTCGCCGCATTACGTACGGCCATGGATTTAGCGAAAGATAATTCCGTATCGCTGAGAGAGTCGTGGCGATTACGTAAGAGTTGTGCGAACACGTGCGTCGTGTCAACGTCCTTCGCTTCTTCTCTCGGTTGTGTACCGCCGAACGGAGCGGCCGCGGGGACGACGTCGTTCATCGTCTGCACGATATCGAACTCACGACGGATCGCTTTGAGCTCTTCGGTAGCAGATTCTGCATCATCGATGCGGTTATCCGCTAAAAGGTTTTGAATGTGTGTCTGTTTTTCGGCCATTAACTGGCGTAATTCTCTTTCTTTTTCAGTCAAGGTTTTGTCCTCCTTATTTAAGCAATTCTAATTCAACTTGAAGCCGACGAATACGTTCATCTGTATTGTCGGGCTTTTCTTCTTCTGTGGCGGCCTTAGCCGCCTTCACAGCTTCAGGCATAGCCTTAAAGCCAAGGCCCTTACTGCACGCTACGAGCTGAACGGCGGCGTCTTCAACAGTGATATCGAACACCTCAGCCGCTTCAGCTGCCGTGTACCATGTCTCCGCTTCTACGGCATCATGAATCATCTCATCCGTCGTGCCGTCTTTCGCCTTGTTACGATAGACCTGTTCAATGCCGTCCTGGACCGTGTCGAGCATAGTCGCTACTCTTAGCATGTCGTCGGCATCGCCACAGCAGGCAGCACTCGGCTTATGAATCATCAGGAAGGTATTATTCGGCATTCTGATTTCATCGCATGCGAATAAAATGACACTCGCAATGCTTGCCGCCCACCCGTCCACAACACCGACGGTGTGCCCGTCGTGCCTTCGTATCATATTCGCAATGGCCATACCCGCGGGTACGCTACCGCCGTCGCTGTTGACGTAGATTGTAAGGTCTTTACCCTTAAGCGCTTCGAGGCTATCTCGTACATCAACAGGCAGCACATACCCCGCGAACGTATTCCCGTCGTAGTCCGACAGCCACGCCTTAGCGTCATCATCAATGACGTCGCCGTGAATGTAGACGTCTGCGGACCGGTCCGTCTCATTACGAATATTAAAACAACTTAATCGCTTCATTCCCCCTCACCTCCTTTCGGCGGTGTATCAATCGGCTTGCCGAGGTTCTCGAGAGTCGTATAGTTCAGCGACACGAAGTGTTTATCGCCGTCAGCGCCGATGCCGTCCATTTCTTCCATCTCACGGATTTCGTTGATGGTGTAGATGCCGTTATTTAGCATGTCTCGGTAGTATCCGGCACGGGCGGTGCTGTCTCCACGGAGCTCGGCGGCCGCATTGAATTTTACATAAAAAGAAGCCCTTTCCTTATCGGTAAAGAGCTTGTAGTTTATTTCTTGTTCCCACTGTGTAAATATCGGCAGCAGTGTGGTTTTAATATAATCGAGCCCCATGGCTTCGGCGTTAGCGTATGTAGCTCTATCAAGTTGTGCCAGTTTATGTGGCGGCACTCGGTAGACTTTAGCCACTTCAGTAATGCCGAACTTCTGTGTGTCTAGGAACTGAGCCTGGTCAAGTTGCATTCCAAGCTGTTGGAAGTCTAACCCGACGTCAAGAACAGCTACGTGCCCGGCATTATTCGTGCCGGAGTTTAACTTTTCCCATTCTTCTCGGATCTTCTGCTTGGCTTCGGCGTTTAATTTTGTCGCCGTCTTAAGGACCCCGCTCGAGAGCGTACCGTTACGGTAGAAGTCACTGATGAAGGACTTTATCGCATTCTGACTGTCGAGCTCATCGACCAGTGTCTTCCACGGCGGTATGCCTACGATGCCGTCCTTCGTGAAGGCTTTAAAGTGGAGAACGTCTTCAGGCTGAAGGTCGAACATTTCGCCTCGTGCGTTCTGCGTTCGGTACTGAAGCTTTCCTGTCGACACGTCAAGAGCGACGGAGGTTCGCACCGGATCGAGCGGCCACAACGCCGCGGGGTATCCGTCCTTTCCCCATTCTATATAAGCTATCCCGTTGCCATATATACCTACGTGCCCTTGGATCGTCTGTTTGAAGACGAAGGCCGACATGAACGGGTTCGGACGTTCATATAGCAGCTTAGCAACGGGATGCGCCATACCGAGGTCTTTCTTTTGCTTATTAAACGTGTGAATCGGCAGCTTACCGACATCATCGGCAAGTATCGACACACACGCCGAGACGTTCGAGTTCTTCGCCGCCTTCTCGGGCGTCACCGTCGAGCCGCCGCCTATGGCATCGATGAGCCACTGTGCAGGATTCGACAAAGTACCGCTGTCGCCACCCGTGAAGAGTTGACCCGACGCTCCTCGATTCTGTATCCAGTTACGAACGAACATCGTCATCTACTCCTTTACTTCGGCCGTACGTATAGCTTATAAGATACGCACCGGATAAGCACTCAACGGCCGCCGTATATAAGGCGACCACGGGGCTTACGTATGCACCGGCTATCACCAACAAGATGAAGCCTGTTATAAGCAGTAGGTCATCAATATATTTTCGGATTATTTTCATGGGTTTCTCCTTATAGACTAAAGTCGTCGGACAGTACATAGTCACTCATATCTTCTTCAGCCGTAACTCGTGCACGGCTGAAAGCGTTAATGACTGCCGCTATCGGGTCGATACGGTTCGTCGACTTTTCTTTATCGAGAATAATGTTCTCGTTATGATCGCGCTTCGTTACGGCGTTGCTGATCGCCCAGTCAAGAAGCGGATTCGGTTCATGAAGAATGTTCCCCCGGTAAGCCTCTTCTCGGAACGCTTTCGTCGGTTCTGATAAGGTCCGCATCCCTTGTCTGACCTCTACGGCCGTAATGCCCTGGGCGTCGAAATCTTGTGCGAAGTGTGTCGCATTGTAAGGGTCATAGCATAGCTCCTTTACATTCACGCCAAGGTCGTCAGTCGTTTCATGTATCCATGATTCGATAAATCGGTAGTCGACGACATCGCCTGGCGTAATCGTAAGGTACCCCGCCTTCGCCCAGGTACGATACGGGACTTTATCGGTCTTCTCATGAACAGCGACGGTATCTTCAGGAATGAAGCCGTGAGCTCGGGTTACATACTTGACCGTACCGTCAACGTCAATCGGTATTATGATACCCGCCGCCGTAAGGTCGATACGCTTCGACAAGTCAATGCCGACATATGCGGGTCTGCCGTACGTGTCGACGGGTATCTCCGTAATCGCGCCCCGTTCCTTCCATTTCGCCATGTCCATATACGATATAGCGGATTGGTTGACCCACAGGTTCATGTTCTTAGTGAGGAACGACTCCATCTTCTCAGGGCTCTCTAGGGCCGAGGCTAACTTACTGCGAATATTCGCCAGGCCTTCGGGATAAGTCGCCGCTATCGGATTCGCTTTTACCCAACACTCTTCATCTTTGACGTCATCAATGAGGTTGCCTTCCTGGTCTCGGTCAAGCTCATTGACCATGCAAAAGTAATCGGCAACATCGAAGTCGAGCGACGGGTCGAGTATCTTCTCGACAAGCGGATACTCCACTCGGTAACAGGGACCTCCGAAGTTCGTACCCGCCGTCGTGATAATAAAAAGAAGCGGCTGCCGCCTGGCAACCATACCGGTGTTGATAACTTCAAGAATCTCGTCGGTCGGATGAGCGTGATACTCATCGATGAGCCCACACTGAGGGTTAAGGCCGTCGCCCGTCTTGCCGTCGTCTTTCGACAGGGCCCGAAGTATTGAGTCGCTCTTCGGATGACGAATGACTCCGTATGACTCATGCCATTTACCTTTAAGAAGCGAGCACCGCTTCAACATGGCCACAACTTCGTTATATATAATCTTGGCCTGCATCGACTTCGTCGCACCGATATAGACTTCACTCATCGGTTCGCCAAGAGCCATCAGCTCATAATCGCCGACGATTGCCAGTGATTGCGACTTGGCGTTCTTCCTGGCAACCTGCCAGTAGGCCTTGCGGAACCGCCTGAGTCCTGTATCTTGGTGTACCCATCCGTACACGTTACCGAAGATGAACCGCTGTATCGGAGTGAACCCGATGGGTTCTCCCGCGAGAACGCCTTTCGTGTGTTTGTGAAGTGCGGCCCACTCGAAGAACCGCAGGGCTTTCTCTTCGGCGAAGATGTACGGGAATTCTTTCGTTCCAGACTTCTTTAGGTCTTTGAGGAACCGTTCGCACGCCCATCGGTGCTTCTGGCAGACATGCCGAGTGTCGGCTATGCAGTCCTTGCTGTATTGAATGAGTTCATCGGTAAGCGTCATACATTACCGAACCCCTTTCCCGCCAACGGGTCTTCTTCCTTTACTTCCTTCTTCGGAATGTTCCGGACCTTGGCCAGAGGGTTGAGGAACAGTCGGTCTTCCATCTGAACGAGTGCCGACATCTTGGCGTTCAGCGCCTTGTCGACGGCAATCACTCCCGATACCGAGAATACGTACTCAATCTTCTCGAACATGGTGAGTGCTCTCTTTGCGGGATATCTAGCCGAAAGAAGCTCGAGCATATCTTCATCCTCGCCGTTGTCTGTGTCGACTCGGATTGTCGCACAGACCTTTCGGTGTTCGGTGAGATTGATATATTCGGAGAACGCCATGCAGTATCGAGCCATCAGCCCGACGTCCGCTGAGCTTACGAAGTCTATGTCTTTGTAGAGCTTGACGATTTCTTTCCATTTCTTATACGCATTCTTATCCTGGCGAACATAACTCGGGCAAACCAGTTTGTGTTCACCGAGCTTCACTTCGGACTTTTTCCGCTGTTCAATTTCAGCCTTCGTCAAGTGTCGTTTGTTTCCGTTGAGCAGATGAAGCTCAATCGGTTTAGCCGGTCGTCCTGCCATAGCGCCATCCTCCTTTCTCAGATTCCCTATCATTTCACGAAATTTTTACAAAGAAGAGACCGCCACGGTCTGGGCTTCGCGCCTCAAAACTTTTTTCACCGGGGGGCCTCTTCTCATTCTCAATTAAAATTATATTTTCTCAATTACGAGAACGGTTGCCAAAGCCGCCGTCCTCTCTCGCTGTCTTACGGTTGTGGCAAACATGATTCATAGCTTGCCAGTTCTTCGTATCCCAGAACAGCTTCTGATTACCTCGGTGCGGAATGATGTGGTCCACCACGTCCGCGGGTAACGGCTGTCCTGATGCCTTACACCGCTCACACTCACATGTCGGGTGTTCAGCTAGAAAGGCAAGCCGGGCTTTCGCCCATTTTGTCCCGTAGCCTCGCTTGGCCGCGCTTTCTCTTCGGTCGTCGTATGAAGTCTTGCGGTGCTTCTCACAATATCGTTCTCTCGTAAGCTCCTGGCAACCGGGATAGAAGCATACATGCATACTCTTACGGGGCATCGGATCACCTCCGTGAGCCATAACGAGATGTGTTCATGACGTCTTTGGCTGCCACATAACACTTGCATCTACCTGTCCCACCGATTCGGATTGCGTTAGCAGAGCATGTACCTTTGTTGTTATTGAGGCAGGACTTACAGCAGCAGTGTACTTGTGTCTTGTGTTCGGTCATGGATAACCTCGTCATGGCTCAAATAAAAATGGTGGCATCTTGGAGGTAGATGCCACCGGCCTGTAAAATAAAACTACATTAGAATAATAGTAGTGCTTTACGCACTTTTCACGTATAAAGTATACCATGTCAAGTATTGGACATTTAATCAACCCCCTAGAAAATTTTTTGGAAACTTTTCAGGGCTCGATAATACAATTTCCACACGCTTTGCCATGTGACATTCATCTTCACAGCGATGACTTCCCACTTCTCGTTGTATATGAATCGTCTCGTCAGGACCTCCTGCTGCTTAATGCTCTCGAGTTTACGAATGCGGGCATTCGCTCTTTCTCGCTCGGCGATAAGCTCATCCCATTCGTCATTCGCTGCTCTGATAAGCTCATCGAGCCTTGCGATCTTATCAGAGATATCGACAGGACTGCCGCCGCTGATGCGGTCTTTCGTGTAGTCCAGGGACTGTATACAACATATGTCGGCTCGAAGCCGCGATATCTGTAACTCCTTCATCCGTAGCCTGATGTCAAGACTGCGTATGTATTCAAGATACTCCTTCGCATTCATGCTGTACCTCCCTAAAAGCCGCCGACAAACAACCACAACAGCCATCCTGCGATCGCCAGCATAAATCCAACAAATATCATAAACATCTCTATCGGCAAAGTCGCATAAAACAATACCCCTGCTGCGGTTGTCGCCACTGCAGCCCCACACAAGACCGCGCCTATTGCAAGTTTACTCAACATTTTATTCACTCCTTCAGTGCAATCAGCATATCAATGTACTGCTTCGCCTTCCTTAGGTCCTTAAGCGGTGTACCCTTCTTTGGGTATCGGTAGAGATACTTCACGACTGCGCCAAGGTAGTACGCTTCTTTACCCTCTGCACCTTGAGTAATCTCACCTATAATCTCTTCGCACTCACGACCTCGCCAGGTGTAATGGTTCGGGCTCTTAATATCGTCCGCTTCAATCTGCCCGTTTATAGGGTTTCTCGTTATGTTCGCCATTATTTATCCCCCAAATTACGGTATATGGTGAAGCCCATCACCGGCAGCTCTTCGCCTTCTACATATACTCGAATTAGGATGCCCCTATATAGGTCCAGATGATCCACCGAAGGCGGTGCGAAGGCAAACAGGGATTTACCCACGAAGACCGACTTACCGTCTGTACCGCAGGCGATTTTCTTCGCGACCAAGTTCCGGCCAAAGGTACTCATATCTCCGGTATCGAAGGCTGTTACGGAGTCCTTACCGGTCAAGTAGCCCTTTATAACATCTGCTATCCGGGCTTCTTCTTTGTCCGCCCTAAACGGATGCGGGCAATCCTTCGGCAGCCGTATGAGGACGTGAGATGATACGACCACAAGTCCTACGTCAGGAATATCCTGAACGCGGAACTGTTCGCCGTCTTTCTGGGCCGCTTCCCACAACTTATATATACTGCTCACCAATTTCTTTTGTACTTTATCCATGTTATTGTTCTCCCTTCACCTTATCAATTCTTGCTTTTAAGCTCTGTAATACATACTCCTGTGCGTCGGCCTTTCGATTTAATGCTTCCATCATGTCCTCATCTCTCGTTCCGATGCTGATGAGATGATGAATGATAACCTTTTCTTTTTGTCCTTGACGGTGTAGCCGCTTATTGGCCTGCTGATATAGCTCCAAGCTCCAGTTCAGCCCGAACCATATAACGTGGCTACCCCCGTCTTGTAAGTTCAACCCGTAAGCAGTTGACGCGGGATGTGCTAGTAGAATATCAATCTTCCCTTCGTTCCACTCTCGCTCTTCCGTCGCCCCTTTAAGCTCCTTTACGATTAATTTCGACTTGTCCAGTGCCGCTTTTAACCGCTCAAGGTCATGCTTAAAGTTGTAGAAGACCAGTGCCGGCTTGCCAGATAGCTGTTCAATCAGTTCCTTGAATGCTTCAATCTTACAATCGTGTATCTCATGTACGTTGCGAAGCTCATCATATACCGCACCGTTTGCCAACTGTTGTAATTTCGTGGATAGCGCTGCCGCCGATACGGCCGTAATTTCTTCGCCGCTTTCGACAAGCTCCAGTACCATCCGTGTTTCCATCTCTTCATAATCTCGTTGCGCCTTCGGCGATAGTTGCACCGGTACGATATCTTCAATAACAGGCGGTAGCGTCAGGTAGTCTTCTGACTTCATAGACACACACAGATGAGATATGGCTCTAAGCACGTCGCCCTCTGCCGTATCTTTAGGCTTATAGCTGTAAATTACCGTTTGTGACCGCTGATCGGGTATAAAGTAATGCTCCCTAAAGCTCGTATATGTTCGGCCAAGAGACTGCCCCTGGTCCAACAGATAGATTTGCGCCCACAGGTCAATCAACCCTTTCGGTGTAGGAGTGCCTGTAAGAAGTATCATCCGTTTGATGTGATTATACATATGGGCTAACGACTTGAATCGTTTTGCCGCATGGTTTTTGAAGCTGCTGGACTCATCGGCCACTACCATATCAAACGGCCAATCATTCTTGTAGTAGTCGACCAGCCAGGTCACGTTGTCTCGATTGATGATGTAAATATCAGCCGGAGTGTTTAAGGCCTTTACTCTCTTACTAAGGCTCCCCAGGACCGTTGAAATTCGAAGGATTCCAACTCCGTCCCACTTCTGTGCTTCCCGTTGCCATGTTGCTTCGGCTACCTTCTTCGGGGCTATGATTAAAACCTTCTGCACGGCGAAGCGGTTATACTTTAGTTCGTATATTGCCTGTAAGGTAATGATGGTTTTCCCAAGGCCTTTCAACCCATGTCCAAAAACAACCCTATCTTGTTCTGTTTAACGACTCGGTCAATGCAGTACGCTTGATACGGATGCGGTTTGAACATCATATGGCATCACCTCGCTTTTTCTGTACTTGAAGATACGCATTCACGGCGTCCATGCCGTACAGAATATGCACGTCGCACTCCATCGCTTGCAGTCGGGCAATCTGTGTGGCCTGTGTTTTCGACAGCCGCCCTTTTGCTGTTTTAAGCTCGATGAATTCGATACTGCCGTCAGGCCATATGACAATTCGGTCAGGCACTCCGATGTTTCCCGGCGATACAAATTTATAGGCCCGACCGCCTAACTTTTTCACACCTGCCACTAATTTTTTCTCGATGTCTCTTTCCAGCATTTTCCTCTTGACACCCCTTTCCGTTTGTTGTATAATCGCGCGCATATTTTGCGCACACGCGCGCCCGTACACTTGCCCGTATTTAAGGGCGTAAAGGACGATATATATCCTTTAATTACTTACTTTTTATACCTTTTAAAATAAATGTTACATTGTTTACAAGTACCACAATCCTATATATTTACTAGGTTTATGCTGTAACATCAGCGTGTAACATTCTAAAAAATGTTACATTTTGTGGTGTAACATTCTTTCGAGAATGTTAACAAAAACGGGTAGAATGTTACGCCTGTTACATTAGAATGTTACACTTCATTTTTTATATTGAACCCTCTTTGTACTCCATATTCCCCGAATCTCATCAACTTGGCTTTTCCTTCCGTATACGGCGAGTCCATCAGAATTTGATTTATCTCCCGGGTATCGCCTTTCTTCATTCGACTCGGGTCGATTCCGAAGCACTCATACCACACCTCGGCGGCGCATATACGATCACGATATTCGAGGTCTTCGTCGGGCGTGTGACTGCCCATCGTTAAGAAGGTACGACGTGCCGTGCGGCTCATGGTGTTCCAGTTTTTCGGTACTTTTTGTAATAAGAACTCATTGATAATGCCGGTCTTTGAATTTGACTCCATATGCGTTTCTCTCGCCGTTTCCGCCAATCTCAACACGTCTTCATTATCTTCGATAATAAGGGACTCACCACCCCGGTACCTCACGACCGCCTCGGCCCAAATCTGGTCCACTTCCCCGGGAAGATTGTTATGTACGGACTTCGTAGGTTTCTGTGACTCAAGGTCAATCGGCCAGAAGCGTCGGTTCCCCGTGATATCCTTCAAGAATTCATACTGATTCGTACTGCCGAAGAACACACACCGTCTCGGATACTCTTGAGTCCGTCTACCGTACGCCTGCCGGAACACGTCTACTTGTCGTGAAAGAAACTGCTTCGACGCATTCTCTTCAGCCTTGGTGTATCCCGCCATTTCACCGGCTTCTATGATCCATTTCCCTTGGATATTTTCGGCGGCCTCTTTCCCTTCAAAAGTTGATAAGCCGTCGGCGTACCACTTCTTACCCATGGTACGAATTAGGGTGCTTTTCCCAGTGCCTTGTCGACCGATAAGTATCGGCATGGTGTCATACTTGCACCCGGGCTCAAACGCCCGCGCTACAGCTGCTGTGAAGGACTTCCGAGCGACAGCACGGATGTAGATGTTATCCTCTGCCCCGAGATAGTCGATGAAGAGCGTATCGAGCCGAGCGACCCCGTCCCATGTAAGGCCATTCAGATAATCCAGAACTTCATTGAAGCCGTTCTGTTCAGCACACATGATCATGGCATCCTGTACTTTGTCTCTACCGGTCACGTCGTACTTGTTCTCAAGGTACCACCGAAGGCCCGCGTCATCGGCGTCCGTCCAAAGCCTCGTACCCGGCTGCATGTTCCACGGTAGCGCCCCTTTGGTCACGTACCTTGACGCGAAACGGTCGAAAGCGATTCGCCCCGAAAGCGCCTGATCGTGCACGAGAATCTTGAGCATGTTATCAAGCGTACTCTTTACTCGTCCGTTGTCATCGTACCGTAACGTTGATGTCTTCATCCATTCGACATCAGTCAGTGCGTTCGGGTTGAGGTCCGTAAGCTCTTGCTTACCCTTTTCTTCTTGGTTAATAAGGTCAGCGAAGACGTTCTGTGCGGACTCCTGGGCTCTGGCGGCGTTTAATTCAGCTACAACGGCCGTATCCTTCATCGCAAGCTTGGTCATGGCCGTATATGACGGTAGCTTATGAACAGGCGTGCCGTCCTTGGCCGCTTCGTCCAGGTCGTGAAACTTGTGAAGTCGTACCAAGTCGAAGGCGTTCACGAGCTGACCGCAGCACGGGTCGGTGTTGTGGTGGCTGTATAAGAACTGGTCATCGTCGTATATGACCGCCCCGGCTACGGTAGAGCCTGTCGCAAAGGTCAGTCGGTCCGATGAGCCCTCTACTTCTACATAGGCGTGCGGTAGATACTCATCGAGGGCCTCACGGATACCGTAGACCCGGCAGAATGCTCCGACGATACCGTGCTTCGTCTTAGGGTCCCCCTGCTTAGCTAAGAGCTGCCGTTCACGCTGTGACGCCTCGTGTCCCGGCACTTGCGGCCATGACCGTACATCGTGCCAATCTTCGTACTCAGCGAGCACCGCATCTACAGAGATAAGCGGGCCGACGCCCGCCCGAAAGACGTACGGTGCGTCCTTCGGACAACTCGGCCAGTACATGAGCCGTGAGGCTTCGAACGTCGTGCCGTCGCACATGTCGATACCGATATGTGAGGCTACCTTACGAGCGACAGGCTCATATTCTTCCGGTGTCATCGTCCGATCCGTCGGCATGACAATCCGAAGTCTCGGACGGTGCTGCGTATGAGAGCGTGTCGAGTAAACGGCGTATGTCATGCCGAGTAGCCCTAAGACTCGAAGTACGTCATCCGTGCCCCCGGGAGGTATCGTATCAAGGTCAAGCGTAATGAGGTCACGACCCGTGACGTTAATAGCCTTGCGCTGAAGGCCGCTAAGCGTACCGCCGACGAAGCCGCCGATGTCCTTAAGCTTGCCCTGGTCGGCCTTCTTCATCTTGTGATACTCTTCGACCGTCTCCTCGGTTCGTACGGGGGACTTGAGGCGGTCGCACAGTTCGGACCAGAGCATCGTTGTCTGCGTCCACTGCTTAGACCACCGGCTCGCGCCTATGCTGATTGATATTTTTTTGTCGATATTCATATCTATCAGTCCTTCATGTAGTAATCATTGGTGAATCCTGCGGCCGTAAGCGCTAGTCCTTCAGCCCACGGGATAGGAAGCGCAAACGTCTTCTCGACGATATCCAGATACTCGTCTGCCTCGTCCTTCGGCACCTCGATGACCGCTTCGTCGTGAATGTGCATAATAGCCGGCAGACCGTTGCCTGATAACCGCGTCAGTGTAAGAGCTAAGCAGTCACGAGCGACGGCCTGTGTGATGTTTTCGACGAGCTTACCGCCGTAAGTTGACTCTGTTACCCATGCGTTATTGAGCTGCGTCTTGAAGTGTACCGCTTCTTTGTCGAAGTTGTTCAGCTTGATATGCGGATCAGGATAGAAGAGCTTACGCCCCGACGGCAGTTCAATCGTCATATACCGATAGCCGTAGAACGGGTCGACTTCTAGGCGAAACGTAATGCCGTGGTCAAGAGTCATCGGATTGCCCGTTGTGACCGTGTACACGGCAGCCTTTTCAACCGTGTACCAGAGTTCTTTAATCTTCGGAGACGCTTGTCGCCAGAGCTCTACGATATTCGGCAGCTCTTCTTCGGTGAGCCCCATGTCCAGAGCCCCCATGGCCTTAAGTGCATTCACGCCGCCTTGATAGCCCAGGGCGAGTTCTGCAACCTTGCCCTTCTGCCGCAGGTGCCCGTTTACGCCGTGCTTCACGACGGGCACGCCGAACATGGAAGAAGCGGACGCACAATAGATATCGCCGCCTTCAGCGAAAACTTTTTGCCGCCAGGTCTCGCCCGACAGCCAAGCGATAACACGGGCCTCAATCGCTGAGAAGTCAGCTACACATAACGTATAGCCTTCCTTAGCGATAATGGCCGTTCTGATGAGCTGTGAAAGCGTATCAGATACATCTCCGAATAAGAGCCCTAGGCCTACTCGATTAGACGCTCTGACGAGGTCACGAGCGATATCGAGGTTCACTATATAATTACGGGGAAGGTTCTGCACTTGTAAGAGCCGACCCGCCCATCGTCCGGTTCGGTTCGCCCCGTAGAACTGTAGCGTGCCTCGCAGACGGCCGTCATTACCCGTAGCGCTTGCCATCATCTCATACTTCGACACGGACGACTTGGCAAGCTTCTTACGAATAGTAAGTACCTTCTTCGCTAGGTCGTCGGCGTCTGTCATAGCTGCGGCCACCGAGTCCTTCGTAAGCTTCTCGAGCTCAAGGTTCGTATTAGAGTTGAGCCAGTCGAGCAGTTGGTTACGGCTGTTCGGGTTACTGAGCCCCGTCAGCTCGTAGGCCTCTTCCAGAAGCGCCTTCTTGTTCTCTTCGTCGATTGTAAGGGCCCCTTCTACCAGTTCACGGTCAATGCCAACGCCCGTAGCATTCATACGAACATCAATTTGCCACTGCTTCTCAACGTCCTCAGGAACGGGAAACGCTGATAATCTTCTGTAGCACTCCATCTCGGTGACGACGTCCTGCAAATTGTACATGCCGTAGGCGAACCATTTGTCAGGATCGTGCTTAGGCAGGTTACGAGTGCGGCCGCC
>OGGI01000049.1_pt1 | contig 127428 bp, 142 predicted proteins | sample 1571051 | NCBI WGS metagenome assembly OGGI01 (sample SAMEA2582075, study PRJEB24529) | metagenome | biome: Human gut stool | place: China | collected 2011 | reverse complement strand
TCTCCATTTCTCCGTTTGGAGAAACTCCGATGCACTCAACAGGCTAAAGCCCATAAAAACAAAACCTCCCGAGAAATTCCCGGGAGGTCTCAAGTTAAAATAAAGGACCGCCGCTTCCGTGCATAACAATCACTCCTTTCTTCACGTCTATACAAGACTGAAATTTTCTCTATCTTTCAGCAGTCTTTCACGCAGATCAGCAAGCGTATAGATCTTATTTTCGTTCAAAAAAGCATAACCGTACCGATGTCCATACATAATAACTTCGATAACGGGACAAGAATCAAGCGCAATTCCTTCCTGCGTACCCATGAACTGAAGAAAACAACCAATGTTCGCAAAAGGTCTTTCTCCTCCAATTTCACTGAGCTGAATGCGAATTTTTTCAACTTCTTTGATATAATTTTCAATCTCGTAGTCATCAATTATCTCGCCCTGCCATAAACCGAGTTCGTGCATTATATCCTTTGTTGTCTCGGACAGAGAATAAGTAAAATCACCGTCTACGATATAATTTATCTTCTTTTCCAGGTCCAGTTTAGACCATAATTCGCGGTAGTCTAGAAACGAAGATCTACCAATCAGTTCCTTCATTTTTTCGTTAATTTTATTTGTCATGAATTTTTACCTCCGATTTTCTTTGATGATATTAATATGAAAGAAAAAGAGTTGGAAAAACCGATTTTGATTTTCTTGTATTAATCAAATTCCCTTATTTTATTTGTTTTACGACAATAACATGAAAAATATTCGACAAATTATACTTTTCATTTTTGCTAAATATTGATATGATGGAAATGCATCAAAGAAAAAGAGGGATAATATGGAAAAGAAAAATGAACCGAAATTATATCATATCGAAGAAATGGAAGAATATCTCAATTCAATATTACCGGATTCTTCGAACTCTTTTAAATACCTTTATCTTAAAAAGCAGATTATGGCACATTTTTCTTTAGCAAGAAATGGCTATACTAATCGCATTTCCTCTTATACTGAAGCCAAAAGAGAAGCTTTAGATAAGCTTTGTTGTAAAATAGCTGAAGAATATGGAACAACTGAAAAAACATGGGCTCAACTGGCGAAGGAAAATGACATTAATATCTCGACAGTTCAACATTATATTAAAAAATACGACCAAGAGCATCCAGGCTATTTTTCTCAAAAACCTAATAGAATAAATGAACATGAAATTATTGAAATGTATTTTGAGAAAAAATATACAGCCAATGAAATAGCGGAAAAATTAGGGTGTTCCGCTTCTACCGTGTGGCGCGCAATCCGCAGTTATAGAAATATACATAAGGAATTGGAGACGGACTGTAGTTTAACAAGAAATTTTTTAAACAAAGAAGATATAGAGATTGCCTGTGCATATCTCAATACGAACAGCACTTATAAAGAAGTGGCTGCAAAGTATTCATGTAGTATTTCGACTGTCCAGTATTGCATTAAAAAATACAAGGCCGCTACGGCGAAAATGGAAGAAATTTCTCCCACTGTAGATAATAGTAATTTTGTGCGCTTGTATTTTGTAAAAAATGTTTCCATCGAGCAATTGACAGCCTATGGAAAATATTCCAGGGAAGATATAGAAAATGGTATAAAAGAATATTTGAGCGAATTATGCAAAAAATACACGGCTGATGAATTGATCGCGGAGCAGATTATTGAGGATTACATTAACGGTGAAAAAATACACTTTTTAGCTAAAAAATACCATAAAGCAACAACAACTGTAACAGAGATCATAAAATTATATAAAAATTCCACACAAAAAGAACCGGAATAAAATCCGGTTCTTTTCTTCTTAAGGTACTGCGCAATCTTGTCAATAAAAATAAATGATCCTCGCGTGTAAATCCCAAATCGACTTTAATCGCTCAGAGAGGTATCACCAGGTATCCAATTCTCTTCTGCTTTCTTCCTGAATTTCGGTGCTACCGTCTCTTTATAAAACGCGGATTCTGAAGCCATAGCCATATCAATGATCCAGAATTCATCTCCGTTTTGCATCACGTCGATCGACCACTGACCGCTTAAATTAACGTCCGGCAGCAGTTCTTCGATTTCTTTCACAACGAGGCTTTTGTTTGATACATATTTCCGATACAATTCTTTTTCATGTATAGAATAAATAACATAATCATGCCGGTCATGGATATTAGAATTACGTGCAAAACGTTTTTTCATTGTTTCTGCGTCCCAGTAGGCATGAATGCCAAGTACCATGTCTATATCAAAGTCAACGAATATGCGATATTCTGTATGAAGTGGCAGCCCTTTGTAAATAGTGGGATTATTCTCCTTATCCTGAATAAATTCGCGAACCACCCATTCATTTGTTGTAGAAACACCGTAGATAGGATGCGGAATTGTCGTGGGAGCAGCCATCTGCAACGCCTGCCAGTGGATAAATAACAGATATTCTCCCAATTCCCGCACTTCTTTTGCGCCAAATACATGTGCATTACGAAAATCAAATTTGGAAGAATAGGTTCCGGTTTTGATAAAATAGTCCTTATCTTCGCTCAATTCAAATGCTTTTCTGCAGTATGCATCCACGATATCCAGTGTCGTTCTGTTGAATGACATATAATCCAGCCTCGTGAGCTGGAGCAATGTAAGCGGCACTTTAATGATTGTTGTTGCTGGGATTTTAAAAAATCCTCTGTCTAGGACTGGTTGGATCATTTGGGGCAGCCAATAACCCATGGAATTTCTGTTACATCCGATCATATCATAGAGTCCGGAATCCATATCCAGAATATCCAGCCCCTGCCGGAACATTCCATAAAACGAAGCTGCTTTCTGTTCGTCTCCCGCTGCTTTTGCTTCCATATATTTCTGAAGCATAAGGTATACTATCTCACTGCTTGACTCTTTCATATCCTTTGCCACAAACGTTCCTGTAAACTGAGGTCTTACATCTTTTGAAATTTTGAGTAACTCTTTCTTGAGTACTTTGGCCTCGGTTTCAGGAAGGCTTTTTGTATCAAGCGTCCCGTTTACTCTCTTCCCGTCAAATTTCCACACAACGGTCTGCGAGAGAAGTTCATCGACGATACGGTCAATGATATCCTGGCTGCATCCATTTGATAGAATACCTTCTTTTTCTTCGGCGGCCTGTTTTGCATTAATATCAAAAAGATTGTCGCTGCCGATTTCGGAGGAACCAGCCTTTTGGTACATTTCCTCGAATTTATCAAGAAATTTTGGATCTGCTTTTAATATTTTTGCAGCTTCGTCAAGTGATAAAAACTTTTCATTTTTGCGTTTCGGTAGAAATATCTTCTCTAAAAAATTCACTTTTTCTTCCTCCTTTTTTCTGATTTCTATTAATATGTCAGAATTTGGATATAGAAAAATCTCCCCGAAGGGAGATTTTTTCAATTATGTGTTATAAAATATGAACCCGTTCTTTGCGATAAAACTTACATTTTTCGCATTTCTTACACAGACCAGAACCTCTGCTCTGTCCTTTGCAAGTACCGACAGCATTTTCTACTGTCGCTTTTTCCGTTGTCGCATTTATGAAACAACTTCTCCGGTAACATTTCGGCAGTCCGCTTTTCCAAAATGCTTCTCTTACAACACCAGCTTCGTCCTGGCAACCGTAGGTTTCTTCTACACTCAAAACCACCGCAAAGACAAATTCTTCCTCATTGTAGTGATCTTTAACAACCCAATCCATCGGATCGTAGTTGTCTAGCAGAATATTTCCATAATGATAGAGACCATAATTATAATGCCGGAGTTCTTCAGGAAGTTCCGAAACCGTAACGTTACATAATTTTGCGAGTTCTTCCGCCGTTCTCGCCCGGAACGTCAACACCACGGAAGGTTTTTTGCCGGTAAAAAAGCTCTTATAATCAGCTTTTGTCCAGTTATTTTCCCCTCTGTGAAATATCTTCGTATAACGACGAAGTAGACCATTTTCGTAAAACGCATCAAAAGTTCCTTTTTTCATTGGAATTTCGCCGCGGAAACCCGCAAGAATTGTTTCTCTCAAACTTCTCCTAAACAACTCGGTGATGGTCCTTATTATAGAAATATTGTTATGTTCATAATCCTTTTCTTCCATGTCTGCGATCGCTTTTGCAATATTGTATCTGGCGAGCCAGGCCTGATCGTATTTGAGTGCCTCTTCCGTTCGTAGTTCGTTCAGATTCAAAGATTCGTATCTCGGAGTGATTTTTGTTCCCCAGTCATTTGTTTTGCTGTTTTCGGGGAGTAACATAAATTCGTTATCTCTTCCGTCCACGAGATCCATTATTTTGAGATTTACCTTATCGATATATCTTTCAAGAAGATAATCGTATAAATGCTGTGAAGCATGACCGTCGTATTCCAATTCATTTGCGTCATCGAGAGTCGGTGCCGCGAGAGGAATCAACGGGATATTGCCGGCAGCAACGATCTCTTTTCTTCCGTTGTCTTCCAGACCTGGACAGATAATATTTGCCTTGCAGTAGGATAATTCCGGACAGGATATTTTCCCGTCATAGAATTTTTCCTTGATCAGCTGAAACATGTAAACAGCCCAGAAGGCTTCGCGCTGATCCATGGATTTCAAAGTACCGATCCTTACTCTTACGGCATCTTCTTTTATGACATTGGATAATTCCGTATCCGTTTCGCTTACACCATACCGGCTGCCGCCCCACAGATCGCTTATGTCAATTCCGGAAAGCGACGAATAAGGGAACCAGTTGCCTTCGATACGCCTGCTCATATCTCTTCCGGGACATCTTGAGTAATTTCTCTGGATCGGATATTTGTAGACTGGTCGGTCAGATAAAACATAAAGATTTTCTCCATTTCTGATTAGGAACGCAAAGTAACTTTCATCGATATTTTTCTCATTTCTGATATAACACAGAGATACACCGGTGATTGCACCTTTTGCAGCATAACGAACCACGTCGCTGATGCTTCTGTACATATAGACTTCGCTGGAAGCCTTAAAAGAGCATTCATCGAATCTGCCTTTTGCAATCTGATCAAGCTTCAATCCCTTATTGATGCAATTCTTTGCCGACATAACAATATCCATGATGTTTTCGGCGCTCAGTTTATCGGATTCCAAATCATAGAAGTCCAGTGCGGATTTTGCATTTCTGATAACCTCTTCTTCCGCGCCTGTTTCCAGGATCGACTGATACAGTGTTCTGCAGTCTTCTGCAAATTCCTGCATTTTTGCATTCGCGATAATATCCATTAACGGGACAGTCTTTTCCTTGATAAACTTTTTGAAATAGATGCCGAGATAGGCTTCCGCGAATAATCCGGTTTCGTCAATCTGAAGTACTTCTTTGATCTTATCATCCATGACCTTGATGTCATAATCAGATAGTTTTCCAGACAGATCGATCGAAAAGGAAGTCTTTTCTTCGCTGGGATTCAATCCAGTGATCTTCACCCATAAATTCAGTTTTTCTTTAAGTGTCATATTCTTTTTCTCCTTATAAAACACCTGCGAATCTTAATACCTTGTTACAGTCAAGCTCATAAATATGGGAATCCCAGTCGTCTCCCGGCTGCGTTTTCTGTACTGCGATTGGACATTCGCAGACGGCGTCGAAATTCTTTACAAGCCAGTCATAAACATATTGATTCTGTCCATTCCAAATGTACTCGATATGATCCGGAATGCCAAAAGCGGTTCTCATATCACGCAGAGCGGACGCAAGAACAGCAGTTCCGATCCCGCGGTTTTTATAGCCATCTTCCGTAAACCATGCCGGAATCACCCAGGTATTTGAGCCATTATCTTTCTTGTGAATCTCGCAGCGACAAATCACATCATTTCCTGCTTTTGCGATATATTCGATCACACCATTCTCTTCGTCTAAAATTCCGCAGTGAATGGTGATCCGGCGAAGATTGTTTCTTTCCTCGAATTTTTTCAAGGATTTTTCAATTTCTTCAAGTACCGTCTTGTTATGCTCGCTGTGGTCAAAATAATAAGTGGATTCTGCCATTATGTATCTTGCCCTTCGCGCTTCCCATGAATTTAATGTATCAATTGTTGTATTGTAATGCTTTATTTCACAGGCTTGAATTTCGTTGCGATTAAAAGATCTCTTTCCGCATACTTCGCATTCGTATTGAGTTAACATCCGTTTAATCATATTCTCTCCTTCTTTCTTTGATTATAATATTAATATGAAAGATAAACGGATATGAAAAATCCTCCCCTAAGGGAGGATTCTGTTAATTTTTCAATTCCTCATAATGTCCCGCTAATTCCTCACTCAGCGCTTTTCCATCCTCGCCGAACAACATCTTCAACTGGAACGGAAGTCCGATCTCTTTATCAGAAGCGTTTGTCACAGCTTTTCTGATTTCTTCCATGCGTTTACTGTATTCGCAGCCGGTCTTTTCTTCGGCAATCTTCACCAGTTTTTCCAGAAGTCCATCTGTGGGCGCATCTTCCGGTGGATTCATCACCGGCGTTTCTTCTTCCTTTGCTGCAGTCGGTTCCGGATCTTCATTTTTCAACTCTTTTACACCTTTCGGTTCAGCTGTTTTTCTCGGGGCTCTCGGCTTCGATACTTTCTTATCGGAATTTTTTGCGGCAGCAGCCATGGATAAAAGCTCAATCTCCTGCTCTTTCGCAAAATCCGCCATATCCCTGGGCACGGACGAAATGGTACATACGCGGGATTCCTTCCGCTCTTTTAACATTCCGAGAACAAATAGTAATGTATCTTTCTTCTCGGAAAGCGCCGTAGAAAGCTCCAGCTTATCATCTGGAATAGGCAGCTGGCGAAGCTTGTTATATTCGCTGATCCGCAGTTCGGTTCCAAGGACTATGAACTTATCGAACATAGACGGGAGCTTTTTGTTTTCTTTGATTAGATCTGATAATTTCTGGATTTCGTCGTTCCAGATAAGCAATGTAGACATACGTTATACCTCCTTCTTTATAATATTATTATGACAGATTTTTCGCAGAGTGGAAATTTCTGCATAAAAATAAAACTAACAATTAAGCTGTTTTTATTGCAAATTTTAAACAGTATATTGTTGTCAGGCGGCATTACTTTCCTACTACCGATTTATAAAAAATTTCACCGGTTCCTATCATAAAAGATTTTTCATGGTTTTCGACAATAGTTTGTTCAAGATAAGCATCTACTTTATCTGCGCAGTTTATTATCACAACTTCATACATTTGTTGTTTTGCACATGCTCCAAATCCATGCATATGTGCCCCTATGCAGTGAGCCACTTGAGTAATAACATCTTTTGAATATTCTTTTGAAACGCAAATGCTATCTTTTTCATATTCTTTTTGAAGCAGATTTACCACATAATTGGCTCCTTCAAAGCTGTGTCCCAACAAAGCCTGATTCATCGAAGGAACATGCTCGTTTACGAAATCATTCTGCTTTTCGTAATCAAATAATTTTCCGACATCGTGCATCAATGAGCAAAATTTAATTAAATCCATACACACAAGACCCTTATAGAACTCGCCCATTCTAATGGCATTTTGTGTTACATTGCAAGTATGTACGATTAAACCGCCTGCATAATTATGATGCTGCCAATCCGATCCTTTTAAGGATAAGAATAATTTTTCATTTTCTTTCAGTATTTGTAATGCCACCGTCTTTAAGACCGTTTCATCGATGCTATTTGCAATATTTTGGCAATAGCGATATGCTAGTTGCGGATTTGTTATACGATTATTTTCCATGAATGACACTCCTTTATTTACGAAATTTATATAATTATTATGACAGAATTTTACATAAAAAAGAGCGAATATATATTCGCTCTTCTTATGTTAGTTAATAGATAAAATGTTGAAATTTTTATCTAATTTTGCGACCATGGGAGTTTTTATAATCCCATCGTTCCAGGCACCCAGATCTACGCCGTATTCATCTTCGGTTACTGTTTTTAAGACACGATCGAAATGAACGGTGAATTCTCCTGTAACTTCATTCAAGAGGATGTCAGATACATTTATATCCTCGTAATAATGTACACCCCGATAGTTTTCGTAATCATTATCAATTTTGAAAAACGTTCTCAATTTACTTTCTATTTCTTTTTTCATAAAGATTTCCTCCAGTTTTCATTTTCATTATTATGAAAGAAAAAGGAGTGCATATTTTTATTGACAAGCAGAACGTATGTTTGTATATTATTTTCGGAGGGATTTATAATGACGATTTCAGATTCCGTTTTCGATGCTAAACATATACGCTGCGTCCCGGTCATTGCTGTATTTTCGACTTCCGGTGTAATCAAACCATTGTATGTAACGGTCAATTGGACAAAACTTAAAATAGAAAATTATACCGTCCAGGACAACGCTTTCGGAGATAACTGGATCTATTTCCTGTGCGATGTCATGGATGGTGATAAAAAGAAGCAAATCAAACTGCAGTATAATCTTCCCGAACATGCATGGTTCGTGGACGCTAAATACCTCGGTTCATAAGGTTATGCCGCACATATTCCGACATAACCACAACCATGTATGACTTTATATCTGCCATCTTTCTCAAAACAAAAATCCAGACTTTCTGCGGGACATTCTTCCGGATCAATCCATCCGGTCCGGTTTGCTCGCATGATTGTTCCGTCTTCGCACATTTATATCCACCTACCCCGAACATGTGAATCTTATTCAGATTTCCGTAGTCGATAATATCGCCCACGGTTTTGATTCCGGCACGACGAAGAACGCTATAAGTTCGGTGGGAAAATTCGAAATCCTCCAGTGTTAGATTCCGCTTTTCTTCTAAGGGTAAAGATGCGTAGGTTTTCTTTTTCTCGATCCAGTGGCTTAAACCGTAGCGTAAAAGCTCCGGACGATAAGCGCGGCGCATGTACGCAATAAAGATACGGATGCGGTTCGTTACGGTTTCCGGCACAATACCATCCTCTTCCGCGATCTTCTCCATAGACATTCCGTGCATATAGCGCCTGATGACAGTGCTTGTGATCGCTTCCGGGACATCAGCGGCAGCATAGCGTAGCGCTTCATCAAAATCCTTACAGGGCGTAATATCTTCTTTAAATATTTGACGGCACAATTCTTCCTGCCAGGTTTTATTGTATTTCTCTGCTATTTTCTTCCTCCTCAATTACGTTTCCGCGGATAATATTCTCTTCGGACATCACATTGATCTTCTGCCCGCAGTATTTGCAATAACGATCCTCTTTTCCAATCTTATTTTCGCACGCCGGGCATTTTCTGACAACAAATTTCTTTCCAGCCTGTTCATATTTGCGAATGACCGGACTTTTAGCCGCATCTCTTCCGTTTTTATATTTCAGAACCTTTTCGTCAGTATCAATCCGGATCTGGCCGCTTTCCCAGTCGAAGCCTTCTCTAATCCATGTAGCATACACAAAGGCGCGGCCGCCAATGCTCCTGTCTGCGGTGGTGATCATGATCGGTGTGTCTTTCTTCATCTTTTTGATACGCAGCATCCTCAATGCCGCATCGTAAAGTTCCTGCAATGTCAGAATATGCGGTTCTACGGGTAAATTATTGTTGTCCATGGTTAGTCTCCTTCTGATATTATTATGAATGTTTAATTTCAGAATTTCCTTTATTATTTTGCAGCCAGATCTTCTTATCTGGATATTCATGTTTTAAACAATGATAAGCTTTTTCGATATTTGATGTGAACGGTATTTTGTTCTGAATAAAATCCGGAATATTGACTCTTAATCCAGTTTCTTCGGCACGTTCGTGAAAAATATCTACGTATGCCGTTTTAACGAAAAATCCAAAGGGCGATTCGTCAGAAAAATCTCTTTGAAGAACAACCGTCGTCATTGTTGTAGCCAGTTCTCTTCCATCAATCGTTATTCCGTGTCCTACCGGATCGTCTCCCATATCTAATGTAAACGCCAGTGTATGATAATTTTGGGGTTCTTTGAAATCTATCTTTTCTGATGTGATCCAGTTTGAGATTTCTTTCGCTTTGTAATATATCGCATCCTGTAGTGTACTAACTAATGTTTCCGCATCGTAAAAACTGGAAACAAAGAAAAAAGCCCGCAAAGCGCAGATGTTTGCATTATTTTTTCTTAGATATCCTATTCAGCTTTGCAATTTTCCTATCCACTTTTTCCATGCGCCCAAGCAGATATTCCTTATATTCGATGAACCAGTCGGACTGTAGCATATCTTCTTTATCCGTTGATGATGTTTGCGCGAACCTGCATACGCATTTCATAATTCCATCAATAGTTGCAATTTCTCTCTCGTACTCTTCTTTGGTCTTTTTACTCATAACATTCCTCCTGTTCCATAATTAATATGACAGATAAACAAAAGAAAAGCCCGCGGTATCGCGAGCGTTTTCATTTCTTAATTATTCCAGGCGGGCTGATTTGTCCACCTGGTATTTTTATATTTTTTTCGGGCCTTATTGATTGCCGCCGCAACAGGAACTTTCCGGGGGAATATCACCTGCACATCAGCGAAATTGCCTTCGTGGTGAAAGGATATATTATATACCCATTTCCCGTCTCCGTCCTCAAAGTAATCATATCCATGAAGCGTCCCTGTGGGCTGCACGCTATATGTATCCGTAAACTCTTTGAGGATCCATTTTTCGGGTCTTTTATCATCTCATACCTCCCGATTACGCCCAGGCGATTCCCTGGAAAATTTCCGGCAGTTCGGTAACATCCGGATGATCCTCAAATTTCGAATTTTCTTCGAAAGGAATGATCTTGATATTCACGCATTCCGGATCAAATTCCGGTCCGCCGTGATCGATATAGGCGTTCATAACCTTCTTTGCAGCCTCTTCCTGATCCGCTGCTGATACGATACCGCGGATATCGGAATCAATTACATAAACAAACATTTTCATTTATTTTTCCTCCTTGAATTCCTTGATCTTCTCGTTTTCAGAATCGTCATATTCGATGGATCCGTCCTGCTCTACTTTGTAGGCTTCTCCTCCGAGTTTTTCAATAACTTTTCTCAGCAGGTCATTGATCACCCAGATCTGGCTTACGAATCCGTCAATAAAACCATTTGTCTTCGCTGTAACGATCTGCGCCGTCTTGAGTATATCGATGACTTTTTTCTTATCGATCACATCAATTCCACGTCTCTTCAGCTCTTCCAGCAGCTCTTCGTTGGAAAGTTCGCGAATACATGCTTCGCTGCCACAAACATCAATGGCCTGCCCATCTTCAATCACAAGCAACCCATCTCCATTTTCGTTCGTGTAGCGAATATCCATCTCGACGCTGATGCCTTCGGAAATAAGCTTATTTGCCATATCTACGAGAGCGTCCGTATTGTCTCCGCCCTCTTCGTATTCAAAATAAATAGCAGCCTTTCCGTCAGTGTTTGAATTGAGAATTTCTTCCTCACACGTTTCTCTCAGCGAGGTCATTGTATTAAATGCTTCCACTAACTGTTTTGCATATGTCGAACATCTCGTCAAGATCATAATTGCTATATATAATTCTTTTCTTTGGATTTCTCATTACATTATCCTCCTGTTATCTTTGCTTTCCTTTAATATGATAGAAAACGAATATCTAAAGACATAAAAAATATCCCCGGCCAGTCCGGCCGGGGAATGCATCAAAGATAATTGGGGGAGAAACGGTTGTTTTATCAACCGATATGTATATTGTAACAGAGATAAAAATATTCGCAAATTTCTGCATAGAAATTTCTCCAAGGAAAAACTCCGGGGAAAACCGGAGTTAATTTCTCTTTTCGCCTTCGATGATGATACAATCGCCATTGGTAGTGATATATTTAATTTTCATATCGAGGATCGCGGCCCGTGGCTTATAACACCCGTCTCTTCTTGAATCGAACGCAGCTTCCTTTTCGTGTCAGGAAGCATCAGTGCCGCTGCAATCGAAAACGGCGACGTTTGTATTGACGAGAAAATCGTCGTTATAAATTAAATCTCCTACTAACATAAGTTGCCTCCTTAGTCTACGATCTCGAATTCATCAACTTCGGGGATTAATCCAAGCGAAGACCCGGTCTCCCATGCCATATGAATTGTTCCGATATAGTCAACATTCGTAACAATACCGATAGTTCCTGCGGGTACAGCCTGAGCTATTTCTTCGGACATGTGTATTAATCTGATCCGGGTTCCTTTAGGATATTTTTCCCTCAGTTTCTTCACTTCTTCATCCGAAAGCCTGTTGCTTTCTACAACTTTTTTGTTGTTTTTCGTAAATGTTCTCATGATATTTCCCTCCTTAAATTAATTCCAGGCATCCGTCTTCGATCCGAACGCGCTCGCCATTATTATTAAGTTTCAAACAAATGAAATAATGCATAAATTCCATGCAGCATCGATAATTGCACTTGACGAACCGATCCAATACCGGATCATGAATCAGTTCCGGTTTGCAGTCATGGAAAAATTGTCCTTTCCTCAGATTTTTCATAAACTTTTCGATGTATGCGTCAAATTCGCTGACGGGATGTTCTGTACCGACAAGTGATTGAAGAACTTCTGAAAGGGAATTGAACTCTTCTTTTTGAGCCGCTTCCTTTTTCTTCCGCTTTTTCAGGTATTCCTTTGCTGTCCTGTACTCCTTCATATAAATAACATGGTCATGGGCACTTTTGCATTTTTCCTCGAGCATGGCAATGTAGGTGGCCAGGTTCATATCGGAAAACATTTCCTTCTCATTGTAGCCGTTCTCGCACGTAAACATATATATTGACACCGTGCAGTTTGCTTTTGACAGCCAATACGCCGTCTTTGAATTAAACGCATTCTTGATCGGGGTAGCCACATACTCCCCGAACATTTTCTGTTCGTATTTCATAACTTTTTCTCCTTAATTTTCTATAGACGAAATCTCCGTTTGATAATTCTCTGTGATTAGATTAATATAATATCTACCTATTCCTCTCCCGTTATCATATTTTTGATAATTTGGAAATTTAATAGGATGTTCCTTTATTGTTTTAATTACATTATCTGGAAAATTATTCTTAATTGCTATATCGATCATCTTTTTGTCTGCGAATTTTTCTGTACATGACCCAAAGGGGCATTGTATTGTATCAACGCCCCATTCTTTTTTTATTATTCTCACAACGTCTTCAAGATTAAGCATTTGATTTCCTTTCTGAAGCATAATCGCTTATTAAATTTCTCTGCCGTCTTTGAATGCCTGCAATAATGCTTCGGCAATTTCTTTTTCATACAACCCGCAGCAACCGATGCAATCAATGTCAGCGAGTACGCGCTTAAAGAAATCCTCGAACTTGTTATTCAGATAATCCGCTGCGATAATTTCTGGCAATTCCAGGACAACCTTGAGGTTTTTCTTTTCTTCAGTGTAACCTGGAATTTTTAAACTCTGATCGATCCAGTATAGCTTTTCGACATTGACCCGGATCCGCCGTTTTTCCTCATCTCCAAAGATAATTACGTCTGCCAATGGACTATTCGGTGATGGTGTTTCTGCAATAACGCCAAATGTTTCTATATAAAAACGATCCGGTTCCTCACCATATCCCTGTACGAAACATTTAATGCCTTTTTTCGCTTCACTTATCAGCATATTTTTTCTCCTATTCTTCCAGATATTTACGGATTGATGCTTCCGCTCTCTTCTGGAAACGTTTATAATCCTTAGCTGTGACGATTGATTTGATATCCGTCAGCCAGTTATTGTGATACCAGTCATCATCTGATTCATACAGGTTAATGGAAATTCCTCTTCTTCCATAATCCCTTATAGTCTCCCACTGAATATCGGCGATATATCGCCCTGCGTCTGTATCAATCAGAACATATCCATAAATATCCAGTGTCCGATCAGTATTCAGTCGCATCAGATCCTTTGGTGTGAATCTATGCCAGTCGAATTTAATGTCTCTTTGCATTTTTCTTTCCTCCATTTCTCTATAATGATGATATTAATATGAAAGAAAATAGGATCCCGAGTTTGGAATCCTATACCAGACTTTTCTATGGCTTTTCCGCAGCTTTTTCTCTTCCTTATGCCTGCGGCAAAACTGACACAAAAACGACAATGACTGTGAGAAACACAAATAAAAAGAACGGAAGAAAAGTAACGAACCGATATGCGGCTCTGGTATAGTTTTGCTCGACGGAATAATCGTTGAAAACATTTGCGGCCGCTATCGATATTCCCGCGCTTATGAAAATAATTAAAAAACACACTGCCAACATAACTTTCCTCTTTTCTACTCCGATTTTCTCATATAATCCTGATCCGGGCTCTGATATATTATGATCTGATTTTCGTTTGCGTAAACCATTCCCAGTTCGCTAATTGCGCGGCGCTTGATTTCTTCAAGATCCGTGCTGCTCTCCAGCCGTTTCATTTCCTCGTCATTACTTCTTTTTATGGTATTCAATTCCTTTTCCAACTGGGATATTTCGCTGATTTTTGCGGTAAGTTCCGCCTGCGACTGAATATAATTTATGAGTATCATGGCGCATAAAAATAACGCAGCCACAAGAAATAAAACATACCCGATGTTCATATGCCTTGCTTTTTCCCGGTTATGTCTCGTTTCATTTGATAAAATCCGCGGTTTTGAGTTCATTTCGCGGATAAACTCTTCAGCGGTTGCTGTGTAAACATATTTCTGCTGTCTTCGTCTGCGCCCTGTCATGTTTTCCTCGATTGTGTAAAATAATACGTGTTATTTATATTATTATGATAGAAAAAGAAAAGAAACTCGCATAATTGCGAGTTCCTTAATTTTAACATTCACTCCATTTTTCTGCCAGTTCCACAACTCTCTGAAAATCGCGTTCAAAGGCTCTGTTATAAAAAGCCTTGATCTCATCGGGAGCATCCTCCATGCAGCTTAACCCGATTGTGATTTCTCGATGATGCTCCATGAGGGTTTCTGCATTATAAATGCAGATAACGCCCTGACATCCGCCTATGATCTTTGCGGATACAATCCAGTCTCCCACTCTCTGATTTCTGACGGAATTTTCCGGGTGGAAATAATTAGCCGGGCTTCGTAAAGCTCTTTTGTAGCCTTCTAGCCATGCATCGTATGCCATTTTTCTATTCTCCTCTTAATAGTCTGCATTTGGTTCGCGTTTTCCGCATTCAGTCTGCAAGCAATGCTCACAGTTCGAATTTATCAGGCATATTCGACCATGACACAAATCTTGACATTAATCTTATTGATTTCGCGCTGATAAAATTCTTTTTCTTTTTCAGATTTTGCGGACTTATACACATCTTCCGCAACTTTTCTTTGCATACATAAAGCATCAATTTTTGTCATCTTTTTCTCCTTGCCTGTTGTTTTTATTAGATGTAAATAATTGATACAATTCACATAAGACTAAAACTGTGACACAGACTACATATATCATCCCGAATATTGGATTATGTTGAATTATTGTTAAATAATTACTCTTTTGTATCGGTGAACCCAATGAAATTTTTTCATATGATATTGTATTTCTGAATATCATCAAACTCGCCGTGTTTACGAGAATTCCGATAACAGATAAATATTTACATATAATCATATAAAAACCTCCTAAATTACTGTTTTGAACTTCTATTTTGTAATCGCAGCGTTGTTCCTGTTGTTTTCTCAAACAGATTATAAATATCTCTCTTCTCGAATTTGAATCCGCCGGCTCCCCTATGTCCGCCGCCTCCGAACGGTTTGACAATTTCTGCCACATTGACATCTTCTTTGTCACTGCGGATAGAGACCCCGTTTCCGTAATTAACAATGAACAGATCCAGCTGCGGATACGTGTCGCGCATATAATCCAGAACATCAAATACATATTTGGAATCGTCGATATAAGCAATGTCATATATTTTGATACGTCCATTTTCCAGTACGGTATCCATTGTTCCAAATTTGATCTGGTCTTTAATACTTTCGATATGTTCTTTTCTTTTTTCTTTTTCTGCTTTGAGCATAATTCTATCGGAGCCGTAATAAATGGGTAATAATCCGATTTTTGATAATTTTCTACGGACATACAGATTGTTTCCATAAGCAGCAAACAGAAGATTTTCGTCTTTGAATTTATCATTTCCTTCAAAACATGTTATCCAATCCCATGTATCGTAAGCAGAAATCCATAGGCATATATTTTCTGCTGCAACACGACTTGCATCAGGCAGAAAATCGATGCCGCAATAATACATGTAGTCCAGTAAAAGCGACGTTCCGGAGGAATGCCCATTTTCAGATTTCGAATAATAACCGGTCAGAAATGAGTCCTCAATCATATCACTGAAGCTTATTCCCCAGGAATACTTGTTCACGTACTGGCTGGTCAGATGGTGGTCCAGCAAAACGAACCGGCTATTTATATCAGGCAAGCTATTGATATATTCAGCGTCCGCCCCATTGCAGGAAATATCGCAAGCAATAACTTTACTGAATCTTTCCGCGATAGTTACATCTGTCAATGTTTCTTTAAGATGTCTGCTCATATCTCCGTTGTTAAGATGTACGGCCTCGATATTCTTTTCCGGAAACATGCATCTTAAAACGATTTCTGCTCCGGCTCCGTCGGCGTCATCATGTGTCAGCAACAAAATACGGTCATCTTTATTAACTTTTGCAAGATTTTTAAATAATTCGTTTCTTAGCATTATTTTCACTCCCTCTTTCTTAGATTTCTATTAATATGAAAGATTTTTGCAGGTAAAAGAAAACTTCCAGCCGAAGCTGGAAGTTCTTATGTTCTGTTGTCTCCGGTTTATAAACCGAATACCTTGTTGTATTTTACCAGACCCACATTTACGAACACCCATGAGATCACCACATAAAGCATGGCGATATTCTTATCGAAATACACATTAAGAAATCCCATAACTAATACGCTGATAACAAAGCTCATAACTGCGATGAAAACTAATGAAATATTTTTCTGCATATTTGATTCCTCCTGTTTAGGAGCTCCCGTTGCTCCATTTATCTTTGATAACATTAATATGCAGGAAAATATATTTCTAATTCCAAGGCTATCCGAAATATTTCAGTACCTTACAACCCTCTTTTGAAAAACTGACATAAGCATATCTGCAGAATCCGATAGAAGGAACATCAGCGGCATCTTCCGTCATATTCTCGTGCAGATGACCATGAAAATGATATACTGGCTGTCTGTTCAGCAGATACCAGGTGATCCCTTCAAGTCCCGCATGCGATCCTTCGTCTCCCGCTTTCTTAGCTTTGTCGTGACTGAGCAAAATATCACATTCAGGAAGCGTTTTTGCGACTTTTATGCTCTCTTCATCCGTCAGCATAGGGGCATCGGTATTTTTGTACTTGATACTTCCATGGATGCCTGTAAAGCTTACTCCGTTGATCACCACTACTTTCCCGTTTATGTCCGGAAGACCGGCCTCTTCTAACTGTCCGTAGTAATCGTGATTTCCAAGAAGTGCGTATCGTGGAATATCTGTATAATACTGTTTGAGAAGCAGCTGTTCTCTTTCACTCATGTCTCCGAGCGCAAATATAACATCCACATCTCCGATATCGGAGATGAAATCATCCAGTGCCTGTTTCGTCATATGTGAATGAGTGTCTGTTATGAATAGCGCACGAAATTCTCCGGTGCATCCCGGAATCTCCCGTTTGCGAATATAAAAACGCTTTTCTTCCTTGGAAAACATAACTTTTTTCGCTACATCGTTATGCATGATTTTTCTTCTTAACAATCTGTCCAAAAACATAATTTTTCTCCTATACTGTAAACACACCGATCACTTCATTCAACCTGTCCACGATAGCTTTTACGTCCTTGATCTGCTCATCGATTGCCGCGATCTGTCCCGTCATCTCATTGATCGTAGCTGAGGTCTCCTGCGTGGATGCGGCGTTTTCTTCGGATATCGCAGATAAGGATTCTGCACTTTCGATGATCGCATCTTTACTGGAATTAATCTCTTTTACTTTTGTCGCGATTTCAGTGATCTTATCTGACACGCTGCCGATACTTTCCATAACGCGTTCGAAGTCGCTATGCATATCTTTTAAGACCTGTTCTTCTTTTGCGACTGCTTCACGGATCATTCCTGCAGAAGTCGTGCTTCTTTCGGAAATCGCCAGGATATTCACGATGATGTTTTTGATCTCTGTTGCAGATCCATTGGATTGTTCTGCGAGATTTTTAATTTCTCCTGCGACAACAGCAAAACCCTTACCGGCTTCTCCTGCCCTTGCAGCCTCAATAGATGCATTCAGGGAAAGCAGATTCGTCTGCTCGGCGATGGATGCGATGATTGCGGCTGCTTCACTGATCTTTTGCACAGCATTATTTGTTTCAATGACACTATCGGCCACCGCGCCGGCTGCTTTATTCGTAACTCCATTTGCAGATAACAGTTCGTCCAGCGTTTTCATGGTCACATTTGAGATTTCGCGTATCTGTCCGGAAGCATCCATGGTATTTTCAGACAGAACGTTAGCGCTTGCAATAGCTTCACCGACGGCGGCCATCTGTTCGTTAATATTTTGGGCATGATTCGCCAGGTCCATGGCTCCTCTCGAGATCTCTTCGACTGCGGTATTGACACTGACAGCAGCGTCGTTGCAGACGGTGATTTCATTATTAACAGATCCGGTGTCCTGAAGCAGATTTTGGGATGATTTATTTACCTGTTCTATAGTCCGGATCATATTTTGTTTCAGATCTGTTGCCGCATCGATCAGCTGGTTGGTTTCCTTCAGAATAGAATGAATCCGGACATCTGCGGTAAAATTTCCTTTTGAAAATTCTGTGATCACGTTTACTATTTTTGCGAGCGGTTTGCAGATATCTTTTGCTGCGATCATGGTTATAGCGATCCAGAACAACAAAGATACAATATAAACGACAATCGACTGTTTTGTGATATTATTTATGCCTCTTAATACATCAGGTTCATCTGCCGTTATGACCGCTATGTATTTCTCATTGATTCCTACATAATAAGCGGCATATTTGAGTGTACCGTTAAAATTGTATTCGATAATATCCGGTTCCGGATGCTTGCCTGTGTTGATCTGACTGATCAGGGTTTTTACAGCTTCATTTTCAACTGATTTGCCAACCTTTTCTTTTGTCGGGTGGTACAGCATTTCAGCCGTATGACCATCAATAATATAAAGATAGGATGAACCGACATCAGTAACGGTATAATCATTTGCTTTTGCAGATAAGGAATTATAAGAAAGAGTGTCGTCTTCTCCTTTGAATAAAGCGGAATCCAGTGCGCTGCCGCATTGTTCCACAATGGAAAGCATATAGTTTTTTGTCAGGTTTTTTACTTCTTTTGAAGTTGCTTTCATGGACGCTGTCGTCACCCCTAAAAGTACCGCGACAAGTGGCAGGGTTGCTGCAAGCAAAAGCACCCGATACATACTGAAAATATTCTTTTTACGGCTCATGATCTACCTCCATTTTTCTGTTGTTCTTTGTATCTGATCCAAGATGTCCAAAAGTTTGTTGAGTTCCGATCCTATCGTTTTCGGTGGTTCCTTGGATTTTTTCTTAATCCGAAACATAATTTATCCCCTTCCGCACAACCGGACCATATCCCCTTTGAGTCCCCGTGTCTGCGCAATGGTTTTTGTAACTTTCTGATTGCGCTCCTCTACCATATACAAAGACATACAGAAAAACAGAGGAAGAATATCAGCGATCTGTGATCCGGATAATTTTACCGTTACTTCTTCCGTCGTCTTATCTTTTACAGACGTATCCTTTAATGTATTATATGCAGCTATTAAACTGTCTGCAGAAATGAAAAAGTTCCCTGCCCTTGCAATCATTCCGCTTGATTTTTTGATCGCATTCAAATATTCCTTATATTCTGTCTGGTTGGAAAAGGTAATGTTCACGATCGGGGAATTAGCGGCTGATAACTTTTTGATATTCAAAATGCTCACTCCTTTTTACAATGTTTCTCATACTTATTATGAATGAAAGTAGCGAAAAATAAGAAAAGCGTCGCTTTCGCAACGCTTCTCATAATTAATTATACTGCCGCATACTGCTCCGCCGTAATCGCCGGCCAGATGATCTGTGGTTCTACTCGTCTCATCTCTTCTCCGTTAAAGAGGTATCTACGCAAATTTCCTTTATTATCGGCAAATTCAAGATAACAGCCTCTTTGAATAAATTTGCTGATGATACCAAGTAACTTTTCCAAACCATAAAAGGTTTCTTCAGGATAAGCGTGATAATTGAGTTCTGTAGTCAAATCTTTGCGATCAATAACATAAAAGCCAACGTCTTCCATAATCGCATCAAAATCATATCCGCTAAATTCCATGGAAAGTTCTTTGTCTTCGAGAATAGCATCGACGGCAGATTCTTTTTTACCAGGTTTTATTTTTAGGACGCCTCCTCTGTAGATTAAATCGCACATATTTTGCTTTCTCCTTTAGTTTCAAGCAATATAATGAATGTCCATATCATAATTCAATGCAATTTCTGCATAAGTAATATGCATGTTTTTATATGCATCCATATGGCTCTCATCGATGTAGTCTTCATTAAAATCTACTTTAATTGCATCCCCGGAAACAACAAAACTGTTTGTTTTCTTTTCATAGATTGCATCTTTTCCATAGAAAGCAACATTGATGCTATTATTCGCATCATCATCTACCCAGAACTTATTTCTATTTGTACCAAACAGATTGAGACTAATGGATTTCTTGCAGAAGGTAAAGCCTTCCTGTGTATAAACTGTTACCGAATAGGTAGTATCTTTTTCTCCGGTATTTACAATATTCAGATCCATAATTGCATCTTCAAAAGCTTCCCCATCATTTAATTCCAAAGCAATCGCAGAAAGGCAATCATAATTAAGTTTAATCTTTTTGGAGAATGCCACTACCTTATGAATCTCGGAATGATATTTCGGTGCTAACTTATCCAGTAAGTACTCTCTTACCTCTTCTGCAGTAGGATAGTTAAATCTAAAATGATAATGGAATCTACCGGGTCTATTAATTAGATATTCATTTAAAGACCGATACCTATTACAGGTAATTACAAACAACTTCTTTCCGTGGCTGGTACCATCAAACAAGGAAAGCATCTGCGCCTGCGGATCTTCTCCATCCGCGGAAGCGAAGGTTTTATCAAATTCATCAAATAACACCAGTACTTCATTTTCAATACTGTTAATAAAGTCGCTAATTCCCGGAATATATTCATTTACCAAAATCACAGGCATTCCATTTTTAATTGCTTTGTTGGAAAGTAATCTGGCGAATAGGGACTTTCCGATTCCTTTATCTCCGCTTAAAATAACACCGAGATTCTTATTTGTGTTTTTAAATCTGCTTAAGACCTTTCTTACTTTGGATTCATGTACCCCGTAAATCTTTTCCTCTTTAATTTCCAAATTTGCCTGTTTTTCCAAAAAGAATCCGGTAAATTTAGAAAAGCCCACTTTATAGGTCTGCGCAGGAAGATTTTCAAGTACGATTAAATCCTCACCATAAATTTTATACGTTGTTCCTGTTTCAATAATTTTCATTGATAATTTTCTCCTTTTTTCTTTTGATGGTATTAATATGAAAGAAAAACAGCAATAAACAGTCCTAATCTTTGAAAGGGTTTAACTGAACCACATCGCAAATCAGATTTGCTACTGTGAGAGGTAATTCGTTATATGGCAATTTAAAAAAGTAGTTATCATATTTATAAACTTTGCCGTAAAACCACACTTCTTTATAGTGTGTGGTGATTCACTATTTAACAAACAATTTTTCTATAATTTAATGTCTCATATTCCATATCATTTAATAGTTCATCTAAATCATGATATCCATCTTCTTCATCATTTCCTTCAACGATATTATTTACATACTCGTCAATATTTTCATCATCTTCTAAGTCGATAATTTTTTTTACCCGTAATATAAAGTTCATATCTTTTCATATTGCACCTCTTTCCATCTTGCAGCCCAACAGTCTTACCCTAATGTTCTCTTAATTAAGGAAATTGAATCCAGATTAATATTCTCTCCGCTCATTTCTTTAATTTTATTACATTCATTTCCGGTATAAGCGCAGCCGGTTAAAGCATTGATTAATAATATTGTAGTAATGATGGTAGTTATAATTTTTCTCATACAATTTTCTCCTTTTATCTTTTCATAACATTAATATGAAAGAAAATAGCATGTAAAAACAGCCTCAAATGAGGCTGTTTTTACATGCTTTATACCGATTTTCGCATATATAAATCTTCGTAACATTCACAATTTCGGCCAATACAACATGTGCAACCACCATCGTAATTACGAAAACAATTATAAGGGACTTTCCAGTGTATTCTGGTATGGACAACTTCCTCAAAACCAAACATAGACATCAGTCTTTAGACTGTGCAGAGCTGTCAGTCTATGATTAAAATCTCAAAGTTTGTTCCGCTATAATTTCCACCAATAGACTCTTCGCACATATATTTACCAGATTCATCAGGTTTATAATGACCGATTTTATTAACTAATGATTCGATTAAATCATAAAAATCCTTAAGAAGCCAGGCATGGGTATATGACACGTGTAGTCCATCGCATAAAAACTTATATAAAAAGTTTCTTGCTTCCATCAAGCAGCAGGATTTTTTATCGGATACAATTTCTACAGTTCCAGAGTAATGATATCCGTCTTCCTTAATGCACCCAAACTTTTTCGGATTATCTAAACTATAATCTCCGTCTGTCTGTAATGTATAAATAATAACAATTTTCATATTATTGTTCCTCACTTTCACCGTAAATCTACGTTTCGATGGTTTAATTGTTTTCTTCCGTACTTCTTATGATTAATGCATAGACCATAAATGTTATGACACAAGTGATAAGAAATATATTGTCTATTTCTCCTTTTTGAAAAGCTCCCTCACAGGAAGGAGCTTTGTCTACAGTCTGAAGCCAGACTATTGAGTCTGGCTTCTTAAGTTCCAATTATTTTAAATAGTTTTGTTTCGTGATTCTTGCCGAATAATTTATCTTTTTGCCGCATGTCGGGCAAAAGCGATGATATTTTGCGAATGATTCAACATCAAATTCGGTAACCAAATCGCTGCTTCTGTCCCAATAGTCACACTTCGGTATTTGCCCAAGTACACCAGGACCTCCGCCAACGCCTTCCGGGTCACATTCACTACAAAAAGCATATACGCCCTCGATTTCTTCGCTGAATGGTTTCTTATCAATTCTGAATACAATTCCTGCCATGTTATTTTTCCTCCTTTTGTCTTTTGTAAAATTAATATGAAAGAAAATAAAAGGAAAATGTCAGACGTCTTCTGTCAGTATTCCTGTTTTCGCATCATAACGCGTCACATTTTTCAAATACGCTATTCCGTCGCACTCCACGACAACGCCTTCCTCATACATCTTTTTTCACTATTTTTCTCCTTCCAGATGCATTCGCCATACTGCCATACTTCAACAACGTCATAATCGACATCTTTTTTATGATGCATTTTCTGATCATATCCAGTTCCGGGAATCTTTTTCGGATGCAAAGTCCCGCTTCCGATGCAAAAAACCTGACTACCTTCATCACGAACTACACTGGCCCACACGCCGCATCTGAATACAACGTACATGCCATTCTTTAATCCATTGATTTCCTTAAACTCTTCCTGTCTCTTCCACAATGCCTTTTGCCAGGGACTTTTGTTGTTGTTTTTATAAATGGCAACGATATCCAAATGACCATTTAGATATTGATTGCAACGGCCATCCTTGTTGTAATTTTTTAATGAAACGGAAGGCGCTGGCATATCTTCGTAATTTATTAAAATAATGTCGCAATAGCCTGTATCGACGACATCATACCTGTAGCCATTTGCAAGTTCTACGCTCATGCCGGGCCTGATCGTATCGAGAATTTCATTATTTTCCATCGATTTTCCTCCATAGATGGATCCGCCGGGTTAGGCTGCCTGGCGGATTTCATTGAGTTTCTGTAATGCTACTTCTTCTCTCTTAAATTCTTCATAGGTAATTGTGATGATATTCTCGAGAAAAGCGTAGCTGTTTTCAATTTTTTCCTGTCCTCCGTATTCGAGAGAAGCTTTATATCCTGTGAATGCACTGTAGATCTCTGGAATATAATAAGTCTCCAGTCTGGATCCGAGAGTGAACAGATGATTGCGTTTGAAATGATGAGCGCAGTCCCTGATGTAGAACAGTTTATTTTTCAGATATTCCGGCAGCAGATTCGTTTCTGAGATCTGGTCCAGCGTCCGAAGAAGATATAATTGTTTATTTTTCTTATTGCCGCCGGTGCTTCCTGCTCTCTTTCTTGCAAGCAGCTTTTTGTATTTATTCTTAGGTTGCATACATAATGCAGTCACAATCAGAATCGAGAACATGATCAGCACAAAAAGAGTAGTTGGCTCGATGATAGGTCCCATTTTATTAATTGTTTCTAACATATATTTTTCCTCCGTTTATCTTTGATAGTATTAATATGAAAGATATTTATATATAAAGTATTTTCTGCATAAACAGATCCGCTTCCTGACCGCAAAGATTAGAAACCGGATCTGCTGTGAGAATCGTTAAATGATGCTGTTATGTACCTGGAACCTGCCAGTCTTTAGACTGTGCAGAGCTGTCGGCATGATAGAATTATTGTCTATATTTTTCTGCACAAAAAAGCGTCCAAATGGACGCTTTAATTCTTATGGCTTAAAACATTTGCAAGCCATTTTTTTCGTAATCTTCTACAAAATGATTATAGAAATCACGATATTCCTTACTCATTGAAGGCAAAGCTTCTTTTGTGATTGAAATGAAATCCTTAACGTATTTTTCGAATTCAATTTTTCCTTCCGCTCCGCTTTTTTGTGTAAAAATGACTTCTACACATACGCCGCTGTCTCCAAGAGACAATACATTTTTTCCCAGCATGGCATTGATTCCAATTGTTGATGCAAGGTCGGATATATGACTATCTTCAAAATCATATAAAAAACCTTCATCTCCTTCATCACTACCCTTCGGGCTATTGTCGGGGAAAACACGTCCGATTTTTGATGTTTTGTTTATAATATACATATATTTTTCCTCCATTTTTCTTTGATATAATTATTATGATAGATTTTATATGTGTAAAGTTTGTGAAACATTGGATACTTGCAGATAAAAACGTCGGGGTAGACTGACATTTCTATTTAATTTTTATTTAAATTCACTTCAACCGAGCAATAAGAAAAACCCAACGCAAGTACGACATAGGTTCCTACACCGTTTATAGCGAAGCCGGGAACAAAGAGATTTGCAATTAAGAGTTCCAGAAAACCAGATAACACCTGTATAATAATTGCAATGACTGTAAAGACAAGGATAAATGAGAGCAAAAGAAAACGCCGGCACAAACCGACGTTTTTCAATCCTATATCCAACCTTCTTCTTTCAGCTGCTTTCTATTCTTTCTGCAATCACATTTTCCGCAGCCATCGCATGCAATCTCCGTACAAATGACATTTGCTTTTCCTTCATTCTTCTTAATCGTATATAATATGACTGAAAAATATGAAGAAAGGTTGTATGGACAGATCAGGAACTATAAACAATTCCTGTCTGATTAATTTTCATTCTCGCATTTCATGATTAACAACCATCCGTCGACAATAGCACCGGAATCGCTATTGCAAGTAGAGGCAGGCATAAGTGTAAATTCTTTTGCATTGTATTTTGTCATCAATTCCTGTAAGATATCATCCATTGTCCTTGCATAAACGGTATCTTTGTCGGAATCGGATAGTCTTCTGGATGCCTCAAATCTTCGCTGCTGCGGCGCATATGATTCAGTATTTTGGGTAATATTTACGCTTACGATTTTCTCATTCGGTGTAATAGTCATACCTTCTCCTCCCTGGTAATTAAGTAGCAATCGATTTGAGTCGTGAAATTTGCGATCATTATCTTCTTCATCAAAATTTGTGGTTCGCGCCGCCATATTTGCGGCTATGCTTGCGGCAATAAAAGGGGCAATATTCACAAAAAATTCCTCCTTTTTCATATTCCTATTCTTATTATGGCAGATTTCTGAAATTTGTGGAATTTCTGCACAGAATTTTTGCAAAAGAAAAACCGCTAAAAGCGGTTTTTCTCATAATCATTTTTATAAATCTCGCCGTAAAACCACACTCCTTTATTGTGTGTGGTGATTCACAATATATTTTCTACTATCTATTCCGTATCTTTCTGCAATCCCAGTGGGTCCTGCAATTCATTTCTACTCTTCTGTCTGTTCATGACTACGTTGATAGACTTAAATAGATCTTCTTTTGTCATCAACATATATCCTTGTAAAAATAATAGACTACTTCTTACTTCAGATAAATCTTCTGTGATCTGATGAATCATCTGTTTTCTTTCCTGCAAGGGAAGGGTTTCAGCTTTACGCATATATTTTGCAAGACTAAACTGTAATTTGCTTAATGATACGAATACATCCATTTCTGTTCTATATCTTGTGTTCAGTTTTATATCCTTTTCTTCAATACCAAGGACATTCATAACATAATACTGTGTCAAATAAACATCTGTTAATTCCTCATATACCCCATATTTATTTTTATCTTTGCCGGATGTATATTCCCCAAAACTTTCGACGAGTTCCGCACATTCTTCTATAGCGATCAGTAAATTATTATATCCTCTTTTAGATCCGGTTACAGGATAAATAGAATCACTGATAATTTTTTGAAACTCTGCCATAGGAATTTTCACAGAATCTGCTTCCATAAATTTTTGTTTGTAAATTTCTCTATCCATTTAGTATTTCTCCCTTCTCTACACAAAACTGTGCCGTTCCTTCTTGTTTTTTCTTCTAATATTGTAACAATTTTTGTATATCCTTCTCTGTATGAACCATCGTTTTCGGTCCTTTTTTATAACCAATGTCAATCCCTGATGTAGTATTTTTTGCATAGAATTTTACAAAAGAAAACCCGTCAAAAGCGGGTTTTCTTATAATCATTCTTCGACGATGGACAATCTCTTAGTTTTTCTGTCAAAGAAGTAAACCGAATTAGAAAGGAATTCTTCTGGAGCCACCTCCGTCTGATTGACGCTATTTACCCAGTCTTTAAGCCTAGCTACATCGTCTCCAAAATCAGCTGGAATAGCGATAATTTCGTGAATACTTGACGGCAGGATATAGAGATCGCTCTGAAATTTCTCGGCTACTTCCGCCAAAACATCTTCACAAAGCATTATGCCCGCTCCATGAGTTTTGCATTTGGTTCTTACGATAAGCATCGGAAATTCTTCCAAATCTGCCTCTTCGCCAACTATGCCTGCAAACATCTGAGCAAGTGAAATGAACTGCTTCTGGTTCCGGATGTTTTCTACAGCAAGATCATACAGCTCCTCTTCCGTCATACCGCGGTAATCAGACATTCCGTTCCTAATAAGAATGAACTGATTAGTTCCCAACATAATTTCGTAAACAACCGCCAGATCAAGAAAAAATCTGTGCGGACAGTTTTTCAACAATTCCTGATTCTTTTCTGCATTGATCAGTTTCGGAATAACATGAGTGAATCCTTCTTTAATTTTCTTCAGGATATTGTCCGTATCCGGCTTGCTGTCCATCACATCGACGATGGTTTTTGCAAGATTGCGGATAATCTTCTCAAAGTCAGGTTTATCACAGAAGTTATCATACATTTTGTCGATGTAAATTGCTGGTGCGCATCCGCTGCCGTCGTCAACCAGAATACCGGTCAACTCAACTCCATTATTCTTATTTGTCTTTTTCTCGCTAAATGTGAGATTCTTATATCTGTCCGGCATATATTCCGGAAGCCTGTTTCTGAGTTCTTCTGCAAAATTTTCTTTTGTCATGATATCATCCTCCATTTTTCTCTTTGATGCCATTAATATGACAGAAAAGTATACCTGGAATACAAAAGGCATCCTTCCGGATGCCTTAAAATATTTTTATAAACTTTGCCGTAAAACCACACTCCTTTATGGTGTGCGGTGATTCACAGTATGTAGATGCAGCGGATTTTCTGCAGAGAATAAGTGTTCTTTCGGACGCTTGTTTCTAAATCTCGATTTTATAAATTTTTCCGGCGTACTTATAATCTTCCGGTTTTAAATTGAGCTTAACCAGCCTCTCGGTTATCATTCCGCCCTTGTCTTCGCCCTTGGAAGTTACGAAATATCCGGGAGTAACGTAGTATCCCATGGCATTGCACCCTTTTTTGGAATCATCCAGCCACACAAGCATTCCCGTCAGTTCGTCATGCATCAACATAACTCTCTGAAATTCTTTGCAACGACAGTTTTCAATGCCTGTTTCCATGATCTTCTGGAACTTTTCAACGCCTTCTTTCAGGCTATCTGCTTCGAAGAAGTATTCAGTATTGTTTTTAGGATCGACCAAAACATTATCGAGAATACGTACCCTTTCGAAAATTTCTTTCGAATCCGTAGTGTATCCCGCTACCAGATACGCATTTTCGTACAATGCTTTCTCTCCGTTGAACTTTGCGGTTCTCATTCTGAATAAACCGTATGCTTTTTCATCAGCCAGCTGAAATTCGTTCACTTTTACAATAAAAAATATCATTTTTGTTATCCTCCATTCTTCTTAATGCAATTATAAAATGCTATACCATTCGCCGTTTACGTTCATCTCGTAGTCGGCTTCGGTCGTATCTCCGACGATAACATCGCAGTTTTCGGCCATTTTCTCAAGTTCTTCCAGAGATGTTCCGTCCGGCACTTCTACTTCTTTGTAATTGATTTTCTTAAATATCACTTTCATATTTTTCTCCTATTCCATAACCATTCCATCATCATTAAGAAAACGTACATCGCAAAATTCCTGTGCCGTGTAATCGATATGAGAATCTGCGAAAACAGTATATGCCTGATATTTATGGGGTCCGTCTTCCTGTACGTCTTCGGCAAGCTCTGTGCCGTGATCGTAGCCATCCGGGTCGTTTTCCCTGTCCTGAGCCGCTAATTTCACCAGCAACTCTTTGACATCTTTTCTTGTGCCGCGAAAACGGTACACAGTGACGCCGTCAGCGTCTGTGTTGCTTATACCGATCAGCCAGTCAGCAATATAATCACTCATGATTTTTCCTCCATTATTATCCTACATATTCTTCATACATCACCAGATATTTTACCGGTGCCTTTGCAGTGTTTTTCTTTTTCTCTTCATTCAGCTCATTCGTCAGCTTATCGATCTTTTCCTGATAGCCGGCCATACGCTTTTTGAAAGTGTCCGAGCGAAGATCAAAATCACATACCGGGCATCTGTTTGCCTGAATGTAGGTCTTATTGATCTTTGAACCACATTTACGGCAGCCAATGTAATCTGCTTTCTGGTCTTTCACATTATTATCCAGACCGTACCGGATCTTCTTTTCAATTTCCGATTCAATTTTTTCTTTTAATTCAATAATGCGTTTTGTTTTGTTGACAGACTCAAGATCACGGAAAGCTACATAGCCGGTATAATTACGGCTCCATTCACTCCGCTTTCTTTCCAGAATCTCTTCTGCTTCCTCATAGCCGTTAAAGATTATCTGGGGACAGATATGCTTAAACGGATTAATTCTGTTTCCCATATTGGAAAATTCCGCAAGATTTGCATTGCTTCTTACGGCATATCTGATTCTATCAGCTGCTGCGTCTAAGTCTTTCTTTGTGACATCGTTAAGTACGAATTCTCCACCGATCCAACTCATTTTTATTTCCTCCATTTTTCTTTGATTTGTAATACTATTATGAAAGAAAACCACAGAGTAAAGAAATGCGCCGGATATTGACCGGCGCATTATGTTAAGTATTAATTTTTACTAACAGATACTTCTGTTGTGCATATTGTAAACAAAATCGTGAGAATGATATATGTTCCTATGCCGTTTATTACAAATCCTGGAACAATGTGGCTTGCAATTACAAGTCCAGCAAAGTTTGTAAAAATTGAGATGATGATTACCACGATTATAAAAAATGCGATAGCGCACTTGGTAATGAATTTTTTTAGCTTGCAGATGATAATGATAAGACTAAGCAGCTCCGCTAATAAACCAATCACTACCCATGTAAGCACAAAAGTTACAGCCACGAGAGCCAGTGTCCGGTAAGAATCATAAGCGATTCTTTCTGGAAACAAAGCTGCAGCAACCCAGATAATAAATATTTCGATAAGTAATCTAAAAAAGTTTTTCATATTAATTTTCTCCTATTTTGCTTTAAAATATTTGATGTTTGTAACCATATCTTTTCGAAGTTCCCAGAAAGTAGCCTGAATGTAGCGGCCATTGGTAAACCAGTCGTTCTTCTGCTTGGTTACGTCAAATATCTTCTGCCAGCTTTCAATGGTTAATTTTGCCTTTTCTTCCGGCTTTAATGAATTAAACCAGTCGCAAAGAGCGTTCCATTCATTTTCCGTTTGACTATCATCAAACCAACAATGATTTAAAACGTAATGCCAGCTGTTATAATCTGACGTATGCCAGGCCCACAAAGGTAATTTAATACCGTCCGGATGCGGGATATTGCGTTTGTCCATTTCGGCGGCAATCCAGAGATATGCATCATAAAAAGCATTGTAATACTCGCTTTTCTCTGGATCACAGGTAAAAACACCGTCTCTTTCGAGAATATTAACAACTTCAACCGGCTGTATCGTCCACAATCTCATGTTTTCTCCTATTTGCTGTATCTTTTTACTCGTAAACAGTAACCGTTTTGGCTTTTCTTTGTCTAAAAGAATAATATTGCAGAGGTTCTATCGCATACGGCGCGATATCTTCACATTTTCTGATATCAGGAATGTTCATTCCACAAAATTCGACCCAAAATCCATGTTTTTCGATTTCTTCATTTGAAATCATGTTATTACTGTTTTTGACAAAAGACTCATCACAAAGAAGATATTTTCTATCATAACAGCAACTTCCGAAGTCTTCATGACTTATCATATCCACAACAACTTTCGGAGCTGTATCTCCGCCGTATAAAACAACATCACCAATTGTAGGTATATATTTTTCCATATTATTTTCCTCCATTTATCTTTGATGTAATTATTATGACAGAATATCAGGTACAAAAAACGCCGGGATTAATCCGACGTTTTTCAAATATTTCGATTATGAAAAATTATGTTCCGCATATGAATAAAACACAGAATCACCGATAATAATATGATCGACAAGCGGAATTCCCATGATATCCGCCGCACTTTTCAGACGTTTTGTTGTAGCGTTATCGTCTGCGCTCGGAGACGGGTCGCCTGAGGGGTGATTATGAACCACCACGAAGGACGAAGCGCCCAAGAGGCATAAACGGACGAACACTTCGCGTGTTCCCAACTGGGAAGCATTGACGGATCCATGGGTCAACTCAAAAAGACCAATCGGCTTCATTTTGGTGTTCGCGGCGATCAGCCAAACATATTCTTCCGCCTTCCTGTCTGCATGAAAAACATCTCTCATCATTCGGACGATATTTTCCGGGCAATTCAGGTTACTAATCTCGTAATTGCTGCTATTTTCCTTTACTACAGCGGTAATCTTATCGTCGGTTAATTCAGTAATATATCTTGTAATTCTCATGCGTTATACCTCATTTCCGTTTTTGTCCGTAACGTTTACAATGTCCGACAAATATGTGCAGTGGAAGTTCGTGGTCTCATCGTATGCACCAAACATTTTTTCCGCTTTTTCTCTTGCTTCCTTCGGGGAATTCGCTTTTATAAGAACATCGACCTGCGCGGCGAATGTGATGGAATATATTCCGGCAAGTGTATTGTTGGATGAATCCAGGAAAGATTCGTATGCGTGGTATAAGCGGCGGTATTCCGGATTCTCTGGAGTGAACTCTCTTATTATTGTATCAGCCTTATCTAAGACATTCTCATTGATTTCGTAGATATTTTTTGTTTCCGTGTCGTAAAACAGCTGATATTCTGCATAATCGCAGAACATCACGAAGTTTTCGGATGTAAACCAGTTTTGATTTAACATATCGTTCCTCCTATTAATCCCAGTTGATAAACTGTTCGATTTCTTCTTTCTCGATACCGATTCCATCGAGCAATTCCATCAGGGCATTAACGGTATCTTCCTTATCCATCGCCTGCACCCAGATCCAGTTCAAGATATTGGAAACCATCATTTTGCCATCCAGATCCAGTGTGAAATTTTCGAAAATATAATTTTTGAATTCTTCTTCCATTTCGTTTCCTCCATTTTTCTTGTTACTGCCATTAATATGTCAGATAAATGAGAGTAAAAGAAAACGTCGGTGCAAACCGACGTTTCAATCTTATATCCAGCCTTCTTCTTTCAGCTGTTTTTTATTTTTTCTGCAGTCAGGACACAACTGGAGATCCTTTCCAACACTCAACTGTCTTGGCTTGAATTTCTACATAAAATTTCATCTGCCGAAATGTCCCGTCTGTGTCCCGTCTATAGTCAAAGGCTTAGGCGGGGTGATTAACTTCTATTAATTATATCCACAATATCGCCAACATGAATGTGATAAGGATGAACCGCGGCACTGTAATTTTCAAACATTTCGACAGCTTTTTCTTTTGCTTCTTCTACTGAAGATGCCTTGACTGGAATGTCAATTCGAGTGGAAAATGTAACAGTGTACGTTTTTTTCGCTGCTATTTGGCGGTTTTCGTACAGCGTTATCAACTCCCCGTAGTTTTTAGCACCTGGCATAAGCTCTTTGATATTTGAGCCGTCGTGATGTTCCGTCACTACATAGATGTTTCTGGTATTGGTGTCGTAATAAGCGCGACACTCCGTTTCATCGATAAACATTGTGTAGTTCTTTTCATCGAACCAATTCTGATTAAACATAATTTTCTCCTTCTTTCTTTTGCTGATGCTATTATTATGAGTGAAAAAGTAAATAAAATAATTCTTATACAGTTGCAGATCATACGTTCAATTAGTTGTTCTCCAAATATTCTTCCGTCCGTATCCCGTCAATTTCCCTTCAGGTATCATTTGCAGAAGTAGCAGTGGAATGATTTTTGATCCAGTATTATTACGTCTGCGAATAAAAATTGTGAAATAAACGATAAACGGTGAGGATATGAGGTATATGCGTTTGAGCAAAAACGGCAGATGAACGGGACAATATTATATAGGCTGATGTTTCCAATGAATAAAAGAAATTTTTGTTGTTTTGTTCTTGTTGCACATTGTTATTTCTCTTTTTCTATGCAAAGATTTGAAGATAGATACATAGAAGAGAAAAAATATTAGTTTGTATTCATTTCATAATTTCTCTTATTTCCATTTATCAGGCAATTATATATTCTCCTGACCGAAACGAATTTCGATAAAAAGTATCATAAAATGGGTTATCTATTTGGGGGTTGATTTCAAATGTTCTGCCCGTGGAGCGTTCTTTATATTTCACGGTAAATACATCCTCCGATAGATGCTTTAAATATTCTTTTTTGTCAAAACAATCTCTGAACTTTTATCCATATTGGCATCTTTTGTTTTGTCATTATTCCAGTTATTTATTGTAGTTGATATGTCTGATTTTTCAGTATATCTTCCACATACACTACAAACAGCAAACACATTTTCCGTAGTACCACCGCAAAAGTATAATTTTTCCTTTTTGTACATCAATAAAGGTCTTTCTTTGCATCCGCAAGGGCATGGTTTCAAATCATCCCAAGGATGATGACATTTACCGCTACCAGATGAACCCAAAATAATTGCATTTGTTTTTGGTAATGAGGATTTTTCTTTCATTTTCAAAAACATGTACATTCATCTCCTTTCTCTCATTATCTGCTCTGGATTCTGCTTCATAGCATCCATATACATACGAAAAGCTCTTTCAGCAGCTACCGTCTTGGTTTGTCCAAGGCTTTCACAGAACTGCTCAAATTCTTCATGCAATGTTCTATCAAGATATAGATTTAAGTATCGCCCGTCTTTCTTTGGTCTAGACATTTTTGTCACCCACTTTCTCAGCACAAGAATTATTATTTTTTGAAAAATTAGAAATGTCTTCAATAGAATCACAAACAATACATTCCGAGATTGTAGGCGTTCTGAAAACGGCTAGTTTTTCATTCATTTCCTTCGGTAAAGAATCCGCTAATAATGGATTTAGTAATCTGCTTGCAACTATACTCTGCCTAATATGGTTAGATGCTTTTGTTTTTCCAGATTTTTCAAGTGCTTTACAAAAATCGTCTACCGTTGGCATGTTCTTTTCTTCTTGCACAAGTGATACCTCCTATAAATTATTATTTATCAAGTTTTTATTCATTAATGTATTTAAACCTCTTTTATTAATCTCTTTTAAAAGAAAATTTTTGACACTTGAGAGTTCCAATACATACATTTCATCATAATTGCCTAAACTTCGTCTCGTATTTCCTTCATCCTCAATTACTGCGTCCATTTTGTTGTATAAAGACACAATGTCTTCGTTTGATAAGTCATTGATAGGGGAATATTTCTCTCGAAACATTTCAAAGGGATTTCGTAAATATCTCAAAACTTTGCTTTCTGTTTCAGTTAATAACATATAAACCTCCATAAATAGTGATTGATGTGGCAGGAAGGATTTGAACATCCGACAACACCTGCATGGTTCCTTACACGCATTTACGATGCCATACAGGGGTGTTACTACCAGACTGAGCTACCGCCACATATACTGTATTTGTTAATTTTATTATAACGCATAATTTGATATTATTCAACTCTTAAAGCAAATAAAAAATCAGCCTTTTCAGACTGACGAATAATGTATTATAGAGTAAAGTTTTTGTCCCTCCTTCTATCTTGAATACACTTATTATGAATGATTTCCGTATTTGAAAGATTTTGTTAATTGTTCTCGTACATATGTTCGTTTAGTTGTTCTCCATATACTCTGATCGATTGGAATAGTAGTACCATTCCGCAGGCGTTTTCCGGATATGTCCGGATCACGTATACTAAAGGATAAATGTGGTGAAAAAGTTATTCGATGCCGCGGTGTATGCGTTTGGGGCAAAAACGGCAGATGAACGGGACAATATACGGCGCATTTGTCGGGAAACGTTTTGTGAAGGGGACAATAAGTTGTCCTTTTTGTTCTGCCTTGTTTTGACAAGAGGGACAATTTATTGTTCCTTTCGGGGAATCTGCGAGGGGAAACGTGGGCGGAAACTGCGCATAAAGGGGCAATATATTATCCCGCTTATGAAAAGAAATGCATATAAAAGGGTCATATTATTGTCCCTTTCGTTACGCCGTTTTTGCGTGGTCTGTGTATGAGAGGGACAATATATTGTCCCTCTTTTTTATGCGGCCGCGTGGGGAAAAGACGGAAACAGGATACGCTGAAAGGGACAATATTATGTCCCTTTCAGTGAAAGAAAAGCGTATAAGGGGGACAATATTATTGCCCCTTTCGCGGAATATGTACGTAAAAGGGACATTATATTGTCCCTCTTATTACGCCGTTTTTAAGCGAATCGTGCATGAGGGGGATAATATATTATCCCTTTCAGGTAAATGACGGGAAATGTATTAAAAGGGGCAATATATTGTCCCTCTTGTGAAATACGTGGGGAAACGCAGTAAAAATGAGGGGGACATAATATTGTCCCTTTCGCGCAGATAAACAGTGCATAAGGGGGATAATATATTGTCCCTTTCGGATAAGGAGACATAATAAGAGGGACATATTATTGTTCCTTTTGTTGCGCCGTTTATGCGCGGAAAGCGGATTGGAGGGCAATATAATGGCCCTTTTTGTATACGGACAGCGAATGAACGGGACAATATAGTGTCCCGTTCGGGTTTTTTGTCCTCTTTTTTCGCTGCGGGCAGGATAATGTATTGTCTCTTTTATGCGGAAATGTACAGGAAACGCAGATAATATTGGATATGGGAATGGTGTATACGTTTGGAGAATAGGCGGAATAATACGGGAAATGGGAGGCTTATACCGGCTTTTCCAGTGCTTTTCCGCTACTTTTTATCCGGAATGGCAACCATCGCTAAAGAATCCGGTAATGTGCCGTTATCGAAGTTTGTGTGTATGGCCTGCGGATATGCAGAAAAATCGAAAAACAATACGGAAATGAGCGGTACGTTTTAATGGAGGAAACTGCGATAAGATGCGAAAACGGTAGATTATCGGCGTTCCTCTTCGTTTTCCGTTTTCGGAGATATACGCGGATGACTTCGGGCAGGGGAAATGTAGGGAAATGATCGATGAACGCTTTGGATTATGATAGTGAGATTCGTAGAGGGGGCATGGACGGCGGATTGCGCTAACGATGAGATTGTTTTACGCGGATGGCTTCCTGAGATGGTTTGTACGGATAAAAAAATGAGGAACGGATCGCGGATTGCGTGGACGGGTATGGTTAGATACGTAGAGGGTGCGTGGACGGGACATTGACGGGATACGGACGGAGCGAAAACGGATTGGAAACTTATACCAGATTCCAAGTGGCTTTTTCGCAACTGTTACATCACTTATTCTGTAACCACATAGTACAGTTTTCAATTTTCGCGCAAATAAATAACCTAATAATATTATTTTATCTTTCAAATAACTGAATCTGCACCACAAATGCCGCAAATTAAAGGATTTTAAAACAGCACTCTTTTTAAATTTAAGTATAAAATGCATCTGTTTACAGAATATTTTAAAAATAACATAATTCTTTCTCTTCTACCCCCAAAATAATATAAAACTTATTTTTAAATCATTTTATAACGTTTTAGAAGCCAAAAAACACGGATTATTGCAACTAAATCATTCACAAATTTTATATTTTTTCGAACACAAGTTTCTTTTTAAAACTGTAACAGCAAAACTTTCCGGAACGATTTTCTTTCATAATAATAATGCGTTATGAAAGGAGTGGTTATATGGCTTTTGCGATCATTGGTGTTAAGAAAATTAAATCATTAAAAAATATGAATGCTGCATTCATACACAATCATCGTTTGTATGTTCCAACACATACAGATCCTTCTTTATCCTTTTTGAATGAAGAATTAATCCCAACTTGCATAAAGCCTTATGATGAATCATTTGCAGATAAAATAAATTCTTTGCAATATTATCAGAACCATGATATTCGAAGTAATGCAGTTATGGCTTTGGAAATTTTGACAACTTTTTCTCACGAAGCTATGGATTTTATTGATATTGAAAAATGGAAAAATGACAATGTCTGCTGGATCAGAAATTATTTCAATAGAAATACAAAATTGTATGGTGATAATGTAATCAGTGCAGCATTTCATGCCGATGAAACAACCCCGCACATTCATTTCATTGTAATTCCAATTGACGAAAGAGGTCATTTGAACGCAAACGGATATCTTGGAGGGCCCCACATCATGCGGAAATTACAAAGTGATTATTCAAAATACATGGACGATCTTTATGGCTTAAAACGTGGCGTTATGTATTCGTCTGGCAAAAGGGAAGACATCAGAAAATTTTACGGCGCTATGAATTCTGCATATGAAGAATATCATGCTCCTGAAATAATACCTGGTGAATCATTAGAGCAATACAAAGAAAGAGTTGAACAACTTATTAAAACCATGAATATGGAGAAATTCGTATTACTCAAGAGGATTGAACAAGAAAAAATAAATGCTGTCAATGAAGCACATTCGAAAATTATACATTCGAAGGAGGAATATTAAATGGGTTACGCAATCATAGGTATAAACAAAATTAATTCTGTTGCAAAATTAGCTGCTGCTTCGGAACACAATCTCCGACAATCAGATGTTCCCAATGCCGACAAATCATTAAGTCACATGAACGACGAACTTGTTTATACGGAAGGAAAAAGCTATACGGATTTGTTTCAAGATAGACTCTCTTCTTTAAGTTATTATAAGGATCACAAACCAAGGTCAAATGCAGTTATGGCATTTGAGGTAAGAATGTCCTTTTCGCATGATGAAAAAGATAAAATCGATATTGAAAAATGGAAAAAGGACAATGTTGAATGGTTACGCGGATATTTTAATAAAAATCCGTTGACGTATGGAGACAACGTTGTTAGTGTAACTTATCATGGAGATGAAAGCACACCTCATATCCACGCAATTGTGATCCCTATCGACGACAAAGGAAAACTTAACGCTTACGCTTATGTTCATGGTCCTAAAAGTTTACGCGAAATGCAAACGCAGTATGCTGAGTTTATGAAAGAACGTCATGGTCTCGAACGCGGCGCCGAATATTCCGTTGCCAAGCATGAGCAGGTGAAAAGTTTTTATACCGCATTAACAACCGCCATGGAAGAACGGACGGCTCCGGAAATTCAGCCTGGTGAAACTATCGAGCAGTATCAGAAACGCGCTGCCGAGGTTATCAAGGAAATCAATACCGAGAAGTTTGCCCTCAAAAAACAGATGGAAAAAGAACGTATTGAAGCTGTTAATAAGGAACGTTCCAAAAGTCTTTCTGCCAACGAGGGGCATAAACGTAATATGAAACAGCTTCATAAGCTTGAAAAGGAGCATGATGAGTTGGTACGCGAGTACGGCGAAATACCGCTTATTAAACAGAAACTGGAAACCGTGGAGAGTTTGCGGGAAGCATTCAACACATATCCTGATGAACAGGAACGTGAACGCGTAAAACAAGACATGAACCGGTACATCACGTTTGGTCAAAAAGAAAGAAAGAAGAAAAAAGAACACGATCGCGTCAAAGAAAGATAATAAAATGACCGCACCTCGTTTTGAGAGAGCGGTCATTCTGATTTATGAAATTATACTATTAATGATTGTACGTAAATATAGTCTTCTTTTGCATATCCTCGATTACACATAGATTGCATTTGTTCGATATAATATCCGTTTCTGTTTTTTTTAAATTCAATTGTATATCTTCGATTATTGTTTTTTTTGATAAACCCATAAATTGCACAATCATCTTTATTTACCAAATTAGCATAAGTTGCAACACAATGATGCATTTCTACGCCTTCTTTTATAATTTTACGTTTTGTTTTAATCCATATAAATTCATCAGCCGGTAATAATTTTTCCAATCCTTTAAATTTTGTGTTTTTGGGAATTGTAATTGTTGGAGTATGTTTATTCTCTATGATTACGGCATAATCATCATGGAATTCCTTCATCTTTTTTGCACTTGTAAATGTCAGATGTATTTTTTTGTGTAGTGTATGACAAAAATTAATATAATCTTGTACTGTATATCTTACCGTTTCTTTTGTAACTTTTTGATTTTCTCCATAAATATTTAAAGATTTCCAATAACTGTCTTCATTAAAACGGTTCATTAGGATTTCGGTAAATACGGAATCCGAAATTGTGAGCAATTCAGAATGATCATTTAACCAATTCCACAAAATAGTATATCCCGCAGGTTCAATCCTTTTTCGTAATTTGAAATATGCATAACAAATTTTAATATCTACTTTGTTCCAAGGAATATCTTCTGTATTTTTATAATAAGACGTCATAACCTCTTTTAAAGTATGTTTGCCTTTGAATTCAGAAAGAGGAATCGGAGGAACACAAGAATAATATATATTATTATTAGTAGTAGTAGTACTTCTCATAATCCTAAGTACATCCAGATAAATTTTATTATCCTCTGCTAACATTTCAAAATATGGATATAAAAAATCGGTAATCATATTTCCATAAACAGAAATTAATTTTATAATTTCCTGTAAATTAATTGGAATTAAGATTGATTTTTCTTTTATTTCTTTATAAAATTCACCGGTATTATAAAAATATACAATTTTATCCGATCTATCTTTTTTGCCATAATCAAGTCTGGAATTATCGTTCCATTTAAACGAATCATATTTCATCAAATGAATCGTTATAGCATTTTTCGAGAATGAAACTTTTTTATAAAACGTTTCTCTATAAATTTCTATATTCGATTGTAGATTTAATGATTGCAATTTCTCTTTTTCTTCAAGTGATATCGGGAAGTGATTTTGATAATAATCATCTCTCTCCCATGATTCCTTGTCAAAATTTTGTACATCACATCCGGAAAGCATAATACCGGCTATTGTCTTTTTATAAGATTGTATATCATAATGATATTTACGGATCAAATCCAAAGACCATCCCCAGGCAGAAAAAGCATACAATCCGTCTCTTTGTTCCTCAGATAACGGAAGAGATTCCATTACATATGGCATAACTTCATCTATATCTGCATGTTTTTTAGCTATTATATACGCATGTCTTTTAGCTATAAGGACACGTTCAAATAAATGTACAAAATCATTTAAAGCAAAATCTTTAGGACACTCTGCAATTACCGCCTTTGCCTGTGCAAATGTTTCGCAATATTCGTATACATCCAATGTTTCTTTGCAATATTCCGGAGATGTTATATAATTGCAAAACTCTTCAAATTCCTGTAAAGAAATAGGATGCATCAAAGAATCATTATAATTCCATACATGATAAAATAATGGGAAATATAATTTTTCTGTATGATTATCTATTTTTGAAATAATTTCCTGTAATTCATCTGCATTTAAACATAATAATTCTTCTTTATCAATACATTTAAGTATCCGATAAATGGCATTTAATCTGTTAAGTGACATTTCGGAGTTTTCAAAAAAACCAACGATGTTATTTTGTTCTCCATACATTGCCTTTGCTTTTTCAACTAATTTGATTTGTCCTTTGCGCATTTGTATACTCCCTTTAAAAATGTACATTTAAAATTTTGCAGCAAAACCACACTTTTTTATGTTGTATGGTGACTCACTTTTTCTTCCTAAATGCCACAATGAAAGTAGTAGTTGTAGTTATTATCAACCCGATGATAAAAAATATAGCTAACAAAATATCACTCATGATTTTCCTCACGCCGTAAATTTTTCACCATCGCCAGCATGCAGTTGTTGCAAATAGCGAACTTAGAACTTGGAACTCCGTTAATGAAAATTTGAGTATCTTCATACTCCTTTTTACAGTTTTGGCAAGTTCTTATACGACGTCTTTCTTCTATATTATTTTTTTCATGTTCTTCCCTTTCTCCACAGATTTCTCACTACAGTCACATCCAAATCATCCGTTTCTCATGTATCGTAATTCAATTCTGTATCAGTTAATACAACGCTTATCTGATATTCTTATAAGTACCATTTATAAAATTCTCCTTTCTCAGCTATTATACATTGCCATTTTATGTTCTTTTATTCCGCCGCAGATTTCTCACAGCGGCCACATCCGAATCATCCGTTTCTGCATATATCGTAGTTGATGTTATATTCCGGTGGCCGAACTGTTTTTGCACAAGACTTATATCATGTGTCGCTTTCAAAAGAGACATGCCACACGTATGTCGCATTTTGTGCGGAGTAAATTTTTCTGCATTCGTTACCGCGGAAGCAGTAGCGTATTTTTTAATCAATATTTCCACTGATCTGACAGACATTCTATGTCCTTTATTTTTCCCCACGAACGATAGCAGCAGCGCATCTTCGTTATCGGCAACAATCTTTTTGCGTACCTCAAGGTAATCCAGAACATACTCCTTTGCTTTATCTGAAAAATACACGATATTGATATCGCCGCCTTTGCGCTGAACGGTCATACGGCATCTCTGCAGGTCAATATCTTTAATATCCAGTCCAACTAATTCCGAAACACGTACACCAGTATCGTAAAGTAGATTCACAATAAGAATATCCCTGGATGCCGTCATGATAGTATCACGGTATTTTATTTCCCGATCCGTAAGTCCATGCGCCGTGTCTACCGAATACATAAACTTTTTCGTATCCGTTTCATCCAGATAGATTCGCGGAGACTTTCTATGCTTCGGTCTGATCACGCCATCGACCGGATTAGACCTCAATTTCCCGTTTTTGATAAAATATACGTAAAAGGCAGAAATAGCCCGTAAATAAGCCCGTAAGGTCTCGTCATTGTCACCTGTGAATCGTAGTGCGTGCATAAAAGAAATGATATCGTCGGAAGTCAACAACGACAGATCATCAAAATCAATTTCCTTCGACTTTTTCTGAATAATTTCATTATCAGTTACCCATGTGAAAAAAATGTTAAGCTGCCGTGAATAATTTGCCAGCGTAGACGGGGCCCTGGATAGCGAAATCGCATTCATGTACTCGGTGACTGCCTGAGGAAGAGAGGTGGATAATTCCGTCACAACAGACATATTCTTTTTGTCACGTTCCTTAAAATAGTTTTTACCCATATCTGCGTACCTCTGAACAAAATTGCATTTCTTTATATAATTATTATGATAGATAAGTCAAAAACACGCGAATTTCTGCACAAAAATATCCTTTGGAAAAGAAGCAGAAACATTTTCCATATATGGATTTTGAGCAAATGCTTTAGAATTGACATAATGGATCATGGCGATATGGGTTGTGTACATTTGTGATTTGAACGCGGGTCTGGCGAAAACGGCGCGTTGACGGAAATTGGTTTTTAGCAGACACGCCAAATGAATTATTCGTGTAAGAATAAAATAATTCTACAAAGAATATAAATATATTTGATTGGAATATGAAAATTCCAACACACATAAAAATATGGCTAAATGGAATTCAAAAATTCCAGTGGGCATAATAATCGCCAAGTCTTATAATTTTCATCAAAAGTAATATTCTTTTCGCAACTTCGAAAAGATGCGAATACATATTTATATTAAAATGCTCTCCCATTTTTGCATTTTGGGACAGAAAAAGCGCCGTTCCTTTCGAGAACGGCGCCTGTGAATTAAGGAGCTGGTGAAATATAAGAACAACTATCGTAATAATCTCTGTGGCGAAGAAATACGTTTCCGACACCTTTTACTGTGGAGCAATCGATGGACCAGGTTTGATAAGTTCCATCATATTCAAATTCACCGATATACAAAAGCGCGTGATTTCCGTTCGGATCATAATGCACTATGATGTCTCCAGGCAAATTCTTTGAAGAATCGAAGTTTCCATTTAATCGACCACGAAAAGTTTCTGTTGTGTATATAAAACCAAGCTTATTTAACCACAAATTTGATGTAAAACCGGAACAATCTGACAAATAACAAGGTCCGCTCTTACTTATCAAACAAGGCCCTTCCAAAGGACAGTTATGGTGCGCTTGGCTATACCCTATTTTTCCTACATAATTTAATCCTCTTTCCACAACACTTAACCGTTCTTCTGACAGACCAGGGTAGTTTTCTCTGATCTGTTTCATAATCTCCTGCGTATCGGCAGATGTTAATGCCTGTCCGCCAAGCGTCGTCGTAAGATCAAAACCATACAGATCTTCCCAGTCCATGTTGTATTTAAGAAGCGTTAATTCAATATTTTCTTCGGTCCAGCCTTCCCAATCTTCTCTTTCATTAGGATGTGTACATGCGGCATCAATATCAAAAATATCCTGCGCTTTCTTGAATACATTTAAATCATTGAGAACGAATTTATTGCTATCCTTGTGGACAAATGTTCCATCTTCTACTTTTCCAGCAATCGTTACGCCGGCTTCTTCAGCGCCAACTTCAGTATCTGTGAAACCATATATTACACCGGTAATTTTTGCCTTTAAATGACCTCCACAATAACGTCCGTGATGATCTCCTGCGCATTCATGAGTCACATGATAAGTACAATATTCAACATCCGTTGTCGTGTATGAATCATATTCGATATGCGTTTTGGCTGGTTTTCCTTTTCCTCCGGGTTCATCGATTATCAAAACTGGGTTTGAATGCTCGTGAGAATCTCCTTCGATTTCTGTAGTAAAAATAAAACATTGTAAATCTGAATTCCAACTAAACCCCGTTACATATTCCTTATCTCCAGCTAAACTCTTGATTGTGTCTGAAAAATCGCTTTCGTCAGGTTCGCTATAATCTTTTGGAGAATCTGTGTGACTGCTTATTTTTTCAATTTCCCAACAATCCGAATTATTTTCATTGTATACGGAATTAAAATCATCTACCGAATCGGCATAACATTGTTCATAATTAATAATATTTCCTTCGTCGTCTTCTTCGAATTCCATATTATCTTTTTTTAACGGATATACGCCGCCAGCTGTATGAAGATTTCCGTCTTTGTCCTTTACGGCTATGCCATTTTTGTCATAATAGAAATTCTCATAAATCTGGCAGCCGCCAAAATCGTAATCAGGACATTGCGTTACTTTTACGGTTGTACTGTTTTCACCATCGACGACCGTTGTGTCCGGATCAAAAGAATCTTTCGTTACTTTGGTCGGTAAAATGACGTACTGAAGATCAATGATCTCCTGATGAGACATATTGAATAGATCCTGCGCATAAGCAATCATGCTGTTCGAAGCCCATGATTTAAGGTCTCCATTAATTTTTTTGTTGGACGCCGCAAATGTGGCTCCAGACTGTTTTGCGTTTGCGCTTTCGCTTCCGTCTACAGCTTGCCCGTCATCGTGAGTATCTTCTGGCTCCGTACTAAACATCGTGTAAATATCTGCCATGCAGATAATTTCCTTAATATTACTTGTTCTTGCTGATCCATCTTTTGTCTTATATGCCAACTCTACGCCGCCATTTATATTGTTCATAAATGATGCCGTATTATCGTTTTCGAGATCAAAGTTGCCAAATGGATTAGCTGTAAATCCAGATATATCATTCCATTTTACATTATGTTGTCCCCAGAAAATTCTCGGCGCACCACTTTCGGGTATATATTCTGCCGCTGTTTTATAAGAGGAACCGTATTTTAAATTATAATCGGTAAGGTCTACCCCCTGAGTATCATTAAGCAAACTATCAGTCCATTTTGTCTCCATTTCCTGCAATGAATGCATCGTTTTATTCATTATAGGATCACCGGTGTCGTCTTCGTCATCTTCAATTTCGAATCCAAGTATAAAATCGGCCGGAACCGCGATAACAACAACCGCCGCCCCAAGTATCAAAAAAGCTCCAGCAATTGCGCAAAATATATATTTTTTAGCGGCAAACCTTAAAAGATCGAGAAATCCGATTGCGCTAGCGATTTTTTTAAATACACTGCCTAATACTTTTGTTAACTTTCCAACAAATTTTCCTGCGTGACCGATTGTTCTTCCAATAAGGCTATTTGTTTTTAAGAAACCTGGGGCAAAACGATTCCATTTTTTCGCCAGGGAAGCGAATCTTGCCTGTCTTTTGTCTCTCCTAAGATTTTTTTTAGTTTCTTTCTTTTTCTTTTTGCTTGTTTTTTTGTCTTCTTTTTTGGTTTCTTTTTTATCTTTTTTATCTTTGTGATGTTCTTTTAGGTCATCTATTTTCTTGCCGGCTCTTATTACCCCGGAATCAATTTTTCTATATCCTCTTCCAAATGTAGTGTCCCTCAAGAGCCTTGTATTGGCACCAAAACCAATCATGCGACCGGCCCATTTTCCAAGCTTGCCGATAACACGGCCGGTTGTGACTGCCATCAACCATGCCGCTTTCGCAGTAGAACGTACTGTTTGGACGGTTTGCTTAACGTTCATGTATCCGGCAAGAACCTGACTATCCTGTCCGAGCTTGTGTGCGATCATAGAACGGAACGTTTTGCCTGTGGTTATCTTACCTTCTGTGCCTTTTCTTCCTATTCTGTCTCTTTTAGCAATTTGATGAGTTTGCTCCGCAAGAAGCTTCATCTCTGCTCCGGATATACTACTAAGTCCTAAAGCTCTGGCAATATTGCTGTAATCGCCACTTTTTCTTGCCTGACGGTATAACCGATCAAATTTCGTTAAATCCCACACGCCGTCTCTATTGGAAGCCAGTCCACTTCTCTGAAGCATTTTATAAATATCTTCCATAGAAGTATTGGCGTTCTTACGTGATGAAAAATTAATTCCAGCAAACCCCTTTGTTTTTAACAGTTGGTCGAGCTGTCTGTAAGCTCCGGTTCCACTGTTTATTTCTCGCTGAGTTTTTCTGATTAATGCGTCCCGTTTAACTGAAGCGAGATTGGAATAACCGATATTATTGACAAATGTGGATATTCCCGACATTTGGGCTTTTCCGCGTCCCTGCTCAGATTCTCTGTATCCCTCTTCTATAGAGCCCTCAAATACAGTTCCGACAGATTTGACCATATCGGTAGCAACATTGCCTGTATATCTGTTGATCAGCGTCAATCTATTGAATTGAACGTTGGTTTTATCTCCTGCTGAATCTGTTGAAGGAAGCGTATAATGATTCTGAGACTGTTCCTTGTAACTCAGTGTTTCCTTGTGAGAGTTACCATTCTGTAACGTTTTTGACCCGGAAATTTCATCCTTTAAATCAGCTTTTATCTCTCTGTGGTCAGAAAAGGCCGGTTTATTCGTTCTATCTGCTGCGTGCAGCTGTTCCGCGTCTTTGCTGTCATTGTAAGAAGAAAATAAGCTCGCTCCGGTTCCAACCTCGGTAACGGTTACGTTTTCTCTGCGTTCTCTTCGATCGATCTGTTTCTGGATAGCTTCTTCTTTTTCGCGCCTATCTCTTTCGTCTAACGAAGCGGAACGCGACGTCTTTTGCTCAGATGAAGAACGGTCGTTTTGTGAATGATCCGAGGCATTACTATAGCCATCGTTTCTTTTCTCCGTTTCGGCGCTCTGCGCAGCAGAACGTGGCTGTTCGGTCTTATCTACTTTTTGTTTTGGCTCATTTGCTTTCTGTTCAGAGCCACTTGCTTCAATAGATTGGATGTTTGATGCATCTTCATTAGAATGTGTCGTTGCGTTATCATTTCGATAGGAAGCATTTTCTCCGGAACGATCTGTAGCGCTGCTTTCGGACGGTTCTGAATGATCAAAAATCTCTTCGGCATTGTGCTTTTCTGAAGAAGATTCATCTGATTTTATACATTGTTCCATCGAATCATTTTCGTATTCTTCAGAACGCAAGGAATCACTTTTGCCGCCTTCGGTATAAGCTTCCTCAAGGCGTCCAGAATCTTCCTTATATTCTTCTGAATAGGAGTTATTGGGATGATCATCGGTAGATTTTTCAACTTCGTGATGTTCCGATTCGTTATTTGCATCGATATCGCGCTGCTCAGATTCATTATCTACTTTTGCGCTTCGTTGTTCCTCGATATCTGCACTATTTACTTTTTTGGATTCTTCCGAGACAACATTATCTGCGTCATCAGTCGTTCTTTCGAATGAATCATCTTCTTTTTCACAAACATCTGATTCAGCCTGCTTTTCGTGAATAGACGGTACATTATCGGAATCTTCTTTTAAAGGTTCTTCTGTCGCTTCGGGCGCATGCTCATCACTGGGATCAATATTCTGGTCTTCGACAGTCGGTTCTTCGATATCCTCTTTCGGAACAGGAGGAGCTTCCGGCGAAATATCAGATTCTCCGATATTCTCTTCTATCTGCGGAGTATCCGCAGATTCAACCGCTTCTAATTCATCTCTTTCGCCGGATGCAAAATCATTGTTATGATCCACGGTTTCTTCTGCAGCGACTTCATTCTCTATTTCATTGACTTTTTCGTTTTCAATACTCCGAGCAACTTCCTCGGGATTGAAATTGACCTTAAAATCCCCACCCTGCTCAAAATCTTCTTCGGTCAGTTCCGGAGCATCCTCGGGAACCTTTCCAAAGGGGACATCGATCGGGTTAGGCATGCGGCTAGGTTGTTCGCCAGCTAATGAATGCTCCTGTTCGGATTTATTCTTTCTGTATTCTTCAAGAAAATCATCAACATTTAATGTACCGTCGGCAATTTCTTTCTCAAGTTCGGAAATTTTATTAAAATCAGATCTTTTGATTGCAAGAATATAGTGGCCATCTCTGTCATAAAAACCATTAGCTATGATTTTTTTCTTTTCTTTTAACAGAGCTTTTGCCTCGTCCATAGAAAGCCCAGTTACACTCAAAACATCATAATTATTAAAACGGCCATGAATATCAAGCTTATCTTTCATGCTTTTATTAGTCAAAGCATTCAAAATAGTCACTCCGGCTACTTTTGCAACTTCCGCAATCAATCTATTCAGATCGCAAACCACCTTGAGCATTTCTTGGTTCATTTTATCATCATAAACACTCATCATCTTACCTCCTCAATGGAATATTTTTTGAACAAATCTTTTTTCTGTACCGCTATCCTTTCACGATATTCATACAAAGAATTGATCCTATCTGAAAAAGTCCCGATAATTTTATCAACGCGCTTGACGTCGCATACCTTAAGCAGCTCTGCGCGAACAATTTCCGGCATCAGTTTTAGATTAACGAAGTCCACGTTATCCAACTTTTTTGCAAGCTTTAGCTGATCTTCGTGATAATCACAGAATGGTTTGGAAAAATTATCTACTGTGTAATTGCACTCGATCGGTTCATCAAACCACAAGGAATTACCGTTATCAAAAATCGGAGCAGGGCCTAAATATTCTCCCGTCGTCGCATTTCTAAGAAAACCGAAATTCCCTAAATGTCTGTCTGTGTTGTTGATGATGTAATCGAATGCAATCATGTTATCAAGAAACTCCTTAACGTTATGCATTCCAAGTTCCTTGCAAACGTATGTGAGTCTGATATACCTTGCTTCCTGTGGATGCCCTTTGGGAATCAAATAAGCAGCTGGGACAAACTCCTGATTATCTTTCAGAAAGTTTTCGCATACGCTCGCCGGCTTATCTCCTACGAGCCCCAAAAAATAAGGAACCGCATTCAATACAGGAAAACATTGCGCGACTTTTGAGCAGGCGATTTCGTTATAGGGTTCCTGAAAAAATGGAGCCCTTCCGAGCTTAAACAAATAATCCAGGTCATTTATCCTTTTCCAGGCTTTTTCCGTAATGCCATTTGTTGTCAGATCCGGAGAAATGAAGTCATTTCCATAAGATTCATTTTTCAACAGCAGATTTCCGACAGATTCCGAATAACCGTTTGTGCGGAAATTAACATCTTCCCACTTAACTGCATCTTCTTCTGTTTTTACCCAGTAACAATCTGTTAAATTTACGCAATGGCATGATATGGATAATTCAAATGAAGTGCTCTTTCCTGTAATTTCATACAATTTATCTACATTAGGTCTGCTTTGAGAAATACATCTCTTTTGCAGCCAATCCTTCAGCTGCTTGCCGTCCGGATCTTGCATGTTATAAGGCAGCAGCTCTGCAGCAAATATTTCGCGCATTCGTACTACGTTATTTTTGGAAAGATTGAATGATAGGATTGGATCATTCTTTTTTAAAAGTAAATAATCCATAGATTTTCCTTTCTGAAGTTAATTTTCTCCGCTACTATTATTATGAAAGATTCTTTATACGAACGTTTTATTCAATAAAAAAGCGCCCAATAATGGGCGCTTTCGCAATAATCTTAAAACATAAATTCTGTTACTGGAACCGGAGGTACGGTGTTGAATCCATTCGCTACATTCAACATCTTCGTTACCTTATCTTCCGTCAGCTCCACACCGGATACTGCCGGAGTCAGATAAGAATAAAAATAAGATGTGCCTTCTTTGGTATTTTCCACCGGTATTCCGATAAAATACGGCAGGTTGTTGCTTTTGCAGAATTCTTCTACTGCGGCAACTCGCTTGGCGAGCTCCGTATTCGTTAATTTCAATACTGTTTCATTCATATTACTCTCCTCTTATTGTCCGAAATTCATCGCCTGTTCCAAAGCGCCGAAGATGTCGAATCCGGAAGGACTCTCTGTCTGTGCAGGTGCAGCATTATTGTTTTCCTGTTGCACGTCCGGTGTTGAGACAAATGAATTGTTGTAACTTGCTATGGGTGTTGTCTCTTCGATTTTTGATATCTCAGGAATGACGGGAGTTTCGGTAGATGCTTTTTCCGTTGCCGCGACATTCTCTGCCGCCTTTTCTTCCGCATTCATTTTCTGTGCTTTAGCAAGAACCTGTGCGGTTTTTCTAGCGCTAATTTCATGTCTGGCGGAAATTATACGCTTTGTTCTATTTCCGACGCCATCAACTACAGCCAATGCTGCTTTTTCAGAAGTACGGAAATAGCTTTCGAGCTGGCTTTCTTCTACTCTTGACCTAAGCAGATTTTTGATGAAGCTGTTCATTTGCCTTTTATATACGGATCGCAAGAGTTTTATCACATCCGCATCTTCTTTGTTATCAAGAGTAAATCTGATTTTCAGCGACCCTTTTGGAATTATATCAGCCTGCGTTTTTACAATCGGAATCTGAGATTTTCTTTTTCGTGCATAATCCCTCAATACCGTTTTGAGCACTTTAGAAAATTCTCTGCTGCCTGTCCCCTCGCAACTGCAAAGGGACAGGTAATACATCATAAGGTCATGGTCGTGACGGGAATAAATACGGACATAGAATGTTGTTTTATTAGCCATAGGCACACTCCTTATCCAATATTGATCCGGTACATGTAGTAACCTCTGACATTCGCAAAAATATAAGAAATGTCATCGTTTCTGTTACAAGGAATGATATTGAGAGTTTCAAAACCGGATAATTTTTCCTTAAAATAAGGATACCATGCAGCGCCGGTTCCTCCGGAAAGTGTAAGGTAATCCACTTCGCTGAAATAATTATATACTTCCACCAGCTTTGAAATCGCCATATCGCACACTTCCATGCTGGAAGCTTCCAACAAATCAGCAAAGTCAACCGGGTACGATCTCATATTCTTCCGATCCAGTACCTTTACTTCCCCTGTTTCGAGATAATTCTGCATAGCGGGAATTGTTACTGTAACGCCGTATTTCTGATGAATTTTTGCAGCGGTGCGATTAAGTACCTCGAGCATGCTCAATTCCTCGAAAGTCTGACAATCTGCGGGGTTGATTTCTCCGCCCTTGATATATGCGGTATCTCCTGTCTTAAAGCCGGGGTCAAAGACAAGGATTCTTGAACGGAAAATCGCTTCAGAATCAAGTGTCTGAATACCATTCTTGTCCACCACCAGGGAAATCAGAGCTCCCATCGGCTGTTGCATAACAAAGATGTCATTCTCCGTCAGCGTAAATTCATAATGTCTCCAGTCTTCACGCCCCATCTTGAGATCAAAACTGTAATTATCTGCGAACACTTCCTTAATATATCTCGCATCATCGAGCATGTATGCGGAAGGAAGCCCGGTCTGTACAACAATTCTTTTTCCTTCGGGGGATCCGTAAGTGTTGCTCTGAAGTGCCATTGCCAGGCCTACACGCGCGGCAATCTTGAACGTTTCGCTGTAATAATGATTTCTCCCGAATAATGTAGGATCATTGTCGCTTGCTGTTTCAATGGAAAGCATCTTCTCTGCTTTTTCGCCCACAGCGTAAATTTCGCCATTCTCGTCACGATACAGAATATCTGTATCCAAAGGTTTTGCGAGGGCTACTGCATTTTTGGGTAGCTTTTTCGCAAATTTGGGAAAAGTAAACAGAGCGTTCTGGCTCATTCCTTTTACGGAAGAATAACCGATATCGAGGCCGATTACCCACTGATCCTGTCTTCGACTGGGATTCTGTCTGATTGCAGGCCTCTGTCCGTTTAAGGTCTGTGACTGAATGATGGTCCGTGTCTTAAAAGCTTTTGTATCCATATTTTTGTCCTTTCTTGGCTGGTTTTCTTTGTCTATCATTATTATGACATATTTTCACAAAAACGCATTTTTCTGCACAGAAATTATAACTGGTATACTGTTTTGAAAATGAGTTGCTTCTTTTCGTCGTCCCATCCGGTAATTTCAACAATTTCCCTAATCTTAAAATGCGACATAAATACGATAGTCTTAAGTTCTTTCAGCATATACATGGCCTGTTCTTTGGAATATTTACTTTCATAAGTAACGTAATCAGCAAGTTTATCTATCGCATCTCTCGCAGACGGCGCATGAACGGTACAGCTACAGATATGACCTGTGGCTGCAGCATTTAAGAAATACCATGCCTCTCCACCCTTGATTTCGCCTATGATGAAATGATCCAGATCGGTCAGCAGACCGTTTGTAGCTTCTTCTTTTAATCCATAAGCCGGACGACCATTTTTGCTGTTCGTGATATGCTGGAACATAAAATCAGGATGTTTGTTTGAAAATAATTCTTTGCTTTCCTGGATAACCAATCCGGACATATTATAATAAATCCGATCAAGCAATACATTCAATAGATTCGTTTTTCCTGATGCGCCTTTGCCACAGATTACGACTCCTGTGGTATTAATTTTTTCAATAAGGTAATTTGCTACCTTTCTCGGCATAACACCTTTTTCTACCAAATCATCAATAGTATATTTATTCTTTCTTATCTTTCTGATGTGTAAATACGGAAAAGGCGAGGAATTTACATACTGTGTGGCAATATTCATTCTCAGAATAAATTTGGGACTTGTATATTCGTCTGTAAACACATGATAAGCTTCATTTGCCAAATTCAATCCATATCGCATGGCAAGACTATTTATATAGTTGATGTAATCATTCGCATTAATAAATCCCACATTGGATGTCATTCTTTTCCCGTTTACTTTTACGCGGATATGTTTCGGGTCAATGACCTTAATATCACTGATTTCATCTGATTCGATCAGCTGATCGAGAACGTAATTCTTATAAACGGCGCTGTAAACTTTATCGAGCAGGAGCTTCATATCTCTGTCAGTAATATTCTGATACAGACGTCTTGTAGTATCTTCTACGTTCTTCATGAAGTTCTCAGGCGTAATATCACCAACCTGTGCCTTAAAGTAAAGCGCTTTTTCGACACCGGTTGTGTAATAGGAAATGATATGTGAACACATCTGCGTGAAACGCTCGTATCCGGCGTCCGTAATCGTCTGAGCGTCAAATCCTGCGGCATCATAAATCATTTCTTTATAATCTGAAGCTTTAGGTTCGGGAACGTCCATTTGTGAAATCAAATCCACTTTTGCAACCGGCTCTGCTGATGCTCCAGAATCAGCGTAATCAGCTCTGTTGGTAATATTTGTGGAAAATGTATTTTCAAACGAAGCAAGAAAAGTATTTAATATATCCTGATGAATCTTATATCCTTCCTCATCCTTTGCAACCCAGTTGGAAGCTTTCAAAACTCTTCTTACCAGCGGAAAACACAATATTTCATACTTAAATAAACTATCGTTATTCAACCCCCGAATAGACAAAACATTTCCTTCTGAAAAAATTGTCTCGAAGAAATCTAAAATAAAATAATTGATTTTAATAAATTCGATATCTTCGCATAAAAATTCCAAAGAAAAAGACAAAGCCTTAATATGGTCGTTGTCGATTCCAGGTTCCAGTTCGCGAAATCTGTCTTTAAAAAGATCCGCCCATTGATATCCGTTTTCTCCCGGAACGACACACATGTAATTTCCTTCCGGTGTCGGAATATTATCTTCTTTCCATGCAGTTACATTAAAATTTCTAATTTCCATAATTTATCCTCCATAATTAATATGAAACATAAAAAACAAAAACATCAAAATTTCTGTGCAGAAATTTGCATTTCAAAATACTTTTGATATAATGAAGGTATGAATTGATTGATCAATTTCACTGTACAGTATGTTTTGTAGGCGGCACCGAACAGCCCGGTTTTATGCGAAAATCTGCAGGTTTATCCGTAAAAACAAATCACAGTCTTATTTTGAAAATTATGACGTTGATGGAGGACCTTATCCAAAATTAAAAAGGGAGTTTGTTCGTGAACAAATTGCATATTTTTAAGATAAGAAAAAGGCAGCTTACAGCTGCCTTTTTAAATGTGTAACATTTTCGACATCAACGGGGACACCCCACTGGTCTAACATTCTCGCAACGATGATCCGATGACACATCTGCTCGCGCTCGCAGGCACAGCACAAATATATCGGATTATCTTTTCTTTTATATATTTCCAATAGTTTAAGCTGCGCTTTCTTATCGGTAGAAAGCTGATAAATGAAGCGTGGCGTATATTCGTTGTCGAACTTTTCCTGCCCCCATTCCAATTTCTTTTTCCAAAGAAGAAAGTCTGTGTATAATTTCTCTGACGGCGCAAGTTCCGGCACAACATGAACATTCGGCAGCTTTGCTATCTTTTCAAGATTTCCGGTGACGCTCCGCATAATCAGCCAGATTTCTTTTCCAGAATAATCTTCAATGTCATTGATATTTCTAAAGTAAATCATTTTTACCTCCAAATAAGAAGAAGCCTTTCGGCTCCTTCTCAATAATTATTTTTACATGCTCTTACGGTCTGCGATTTCGGCCATTTTGGCCTCATTCAGACGCGTATCTCCATGTACCCTAGAATATGCCAGGTAACCGTTCATTCGATCGATTTTGGTCAAATTACGGCTGCCACAGACGGGGCATATATCCATATCCAGTTCCTCATGTCCACAATCATTACAATATGATAATGCCATGTTGACACCTTCATAAAACCCAAGACTCATTGCTCTCCGGATAAGACTCTTGATTGCTGTCACGTTGTAATTTACCGGATATTTTACGTACTGGATTCTTCCGCCCTGGAAATAAGACCAAAATCTCTTTTCCAAATCCTGTTTCTGAATAGGCGTAATATCTTCGGATACATGACAATGGAAGCTGTTGCTCACATACGGTCTGTCGGAAACGCCATCGACAATACCGTATTTTGCTCTGAACTGCTTAATCTGCAGTCCGCACAAATTTTCAGCGGGCGTGCCATAAATGGCATACAGATTTCCGTCGGCTGCCTTATATTCATTCACCTTGTCCTGAATATGCCGCATAACTTCCAATGCGAATTCTCCGTCTTCAACAAGTGACTTGCCATTATACAGTTCCTGCAGCTCATTCAGTGCCGTAATACCAAAACTTGCTGTCGCTGATTTAAGTAACGGCTTGATCTTGTCGGAAGGTTTTAAATTGCCGCCGTAGAAGCCACCTTCGCAGTATGCCAGAGGATTCGTTGAAGCCCTCATCTCTCCGAGATATGCGTAGGTGCGAATATGGAGCTTACGGATCAGCTCCATGTAATAGTCCAGAACTTCATAAAAATCTCTGCTCTCTTTTCTTGCTTTCGCAAGGATCATAGGCAAATGCAGTGATACGGCTCCGATATTGAAACGTCCTTCAAAAACAGGAACATCTTTATCATCTGCCGGATGTGATCCGCCTCTTTCATACCAGGGGGACAGATATGCTCTGCAGCCCATAGGAGAAATCGCCTTGTGATATTTATGCCACATTTCTCCGATCGTGTCATCACTGTCGAGGCTGGTGTAATCAGGATACATCGTTTTAGCTGATGTTTTGACAGCTTCCTCAAACACATCCTCGTTTTCAGCGCCGATTCCGTGAAGGTCTTTGGTGTACAGAAAAATCAGCTTCGGAAACAGCACCGGGATCTTATTTCCTTTTTTGCCCTGTCCTTCTCTGTGAACTCTCAAAATTGCTTTGGAGATCATCTTTTCAATAGGATCGGTTCCGAGACCAAAGGAAATTGCAGTGAATGGATAATCTCCACGGCTGCTTGCCACGGTATTGAGCTTGTATTCCCAGCCCTGATAGCCCTGTTCCATTTCTCTTACGGTTTTGTCCCATGCATATTTTTCAGCTTTTTTCAGAATTTCATCGGTCACAGGTTGCTCGCTGTCCTTAAACACAGAAAGATATTCCTCTTTGTGAAGATTTAAGGATTTTTCCGCATAGGGTTTCAGTATCTTGTCAATCTCAGGAACAGTAAATCCGCCGTACTGCTGGCTTGCTGCATTCAGAATAACATCACTGATGACATCGCAGGCCGTATCCAGCGTCTTCGGCTCATTGTACCAGACATTGCCCATTTCAAAGCCGCCCTTAAGTACTTCTCCCATACGGAACAGGCAGCAGTTCATAGTATCTCTTCTTGCGGACATATCATGGATATAAATATATCCGTCGTTGATAGCCTGTTGTTCTTCTCTGTTCAAGAAGAATTTCTGATACAACTCCTTATTCAACTGATTAAAAATCAGACTGCGCTTGGTAGATACCAGGGCAGAGTCAGAATTTGCATTCTCTTTGTCTCCGATATACATAATGGACTGGCTTTTCTGATATACTTTATCGAGCATATCCACAAAAGTAGTTTTGTAATCACGATAATCGCGATAACTCTTTGCTACCTCCGGGGACACTTTATCAAGAGCGCCTTCGACCAGGTTATGCATTGTGTATATGGAAATTTCAGTCAAATGTTTTTCATCAATATGTTTTTCAACAATATTGACGATCTCATCTTTTTGTTTCTCGCTGAGGTTTATCAAAACTCGATCCGCGCTTTTTGTGATTGCTTTTTTGATTTTTTCAGGATTAAAATCCTGCTTAGTTCCATCTTTTTTGATTACTACTACGTCTTTCATATATTTTGATCTCCTTTCGTACTAAATAAAAAAAGAGATAAGGTTTCTCCCCATCTCTTGAACATCATAATTATTATGAAAGAAAATGCCTGCCGTATGATACACGGCAGGCGGCTTCTTAGATTTCCTTCATATCTACGATATAGGCATCCTTGCGGAAAACAGGTTTTCCATCTATTTCTTTTTTGGTGCTGCGCATTTCGAGAACGGCGCAGATCCGGCTGCCGACCATAACGTGAGGAATTACATTCTTCATGTTTCTTGCGATGAGGGATCCTTCAATGTATCTTGTCTTTTTGTCGCTCTTAACCTGAATTACAACCTTGATGTAATTTCTGTTAATCTGAATCAGACGGGATACGGTTCCGACGACAAATACCCTGTTGAATGACTGGTCATACACACGACCTTTGATATCAAACTCTTCTTCCAGCTGACTCTTTGCTTCTTCCAGCTCTTTTGCAAATACCTGGCAGGTATAAAAACCGGGGTTTTTCCTGTCGGGAATAGTTCTCATTTCTCCTGTAACTTTGACGCGTCTACCCTCTTTGATGGCAACGGCTTTTTCATAAAGATCACCGGTCGCAACAACGGTAATACCGGAAGTCTCATTCTTTTCACGCCCTGTGGTTACAAGGATAGTTAATAATACTGCCTTACCGGCATCAAAACGACTGACCATCGTACCCTCAATCTCGGCACGGTTGGTGTCTTCATAATGTTTAACGGTTTCAACCGTTACTTCGTTGTCTGCGGACTTTTCTTCATCCAGAGACAGATTCATTTCAACGACTTTTTCGTCCATAATATTCTCCTTTTCATAAATTATATTTTGAAATACTACCCTCATAATTATTATGAAAGAAAGCGGAGCAAAACGCCCCGCTTCTTAATGTACGCTATTTTCTTTCCTGAAACACAAATTTTGTGGACCAGTCACTTGCCGCTTTTAATTTAGCTGTAAATGTGCCGGAGCCATCTTTTTTCTTGAACTCGATAAAATCTGTTTCTCCGGAACAGAACAGCTTCGCAAGCTGCTCTTCGGAAAGTGTTGTTTGTCCGATCTTTTTCCAAACGACGGCGGTACATTTGCTACAGCCATATCCTTTTTCAAATTCGCGGATTTTTCCGCCGCAATGAGGGCATACTTCGGGCATTTTTGCCAGCGCTGTCTTTTTGAATTTCGGTTTCACTTCCATTTTAGTATAGCCACCGGAACTGGAAGTTTTGATCTTTTCTTCCGGAAGATCTTTTTTGATTTCTTCTACGCTTGCATCTTTTACAGCGTTTACTTCTCTGGTGACATAAGCATATAACTTTTCCAGATAGCCTTCCTTTGTCACATCACCGCTCGCTACCATGTCCAGTCCTTTTTCCCAGTTAGCCGTCATTTCCGGTCTGAGTAGGGACGGCGTAATAGCGTTGACGATATCAAAGATCACCTCTCCGCGCTCACTGGGAGACAATGCCTGCGTCTTCTTATTAAGTGTTACGTAATTGTTGGCGATCAACTTTTTGAGGATTTCTGCCCTCGTTGCGCTGGTTCCGATTCCGCTGGACTTGATCTGTGCCCTGAGATCTGCATCTTCAATCAGCTGTCCTGCGTTTTCCATTGCAAGGATAATACTACCGGAAGTATATCTTTTGGGCGGCTGCGTTTTTCCTTCCACAATTTCAAATCTTGCGTCGTAGCTCTCTCCTTCTTCCAATCCTGAGAACATTTCATCTGTCTCTTCTACCGTTTTATCATAAACGGAAAGGTATCCAGGCGTTACAAGTGTTTTTGTTGCTGCCTGAAAACTTTCTCCATCGCAATCGAAGAAATATGCATTTTTCTCATAAACGGCTTCCGGATAAAAAATAGCGAGAAAACGGCGGCAGATCATGGTATAAACTGTCTTTTCATCATCACCGAGGGAATTATAGCTGTTTACTTCTTTTCCGGTAGGAATGATCGCATAGTGGTCGGAAATCAATGCATCATTGGTATATTTGGTATTTCCGATGTTATTGACGTAACCGGCGTCGATCATAGATGCATATTTGCCAACAACCGGATGACTCTTTAATCCATTGATATTGTTTACAATTTCCTTTGCAACGGCAGATGATAAAACTCTTGCGTCCGTTCTAGGATAAGTCACCATCTTCTTCTCATATAAGGTCTGAACAATCTGAAGTGTTTGATCCGGTGTGATCTTAAGAGCGGAAGAACATTCTCCCTGCAGCTCGGCAAGGTTGTAAAGCATGGGCGCGGATTTCTTTTCTCTGTTCTTCTCCTTATTTTTAAAAAGAAGCTGCCCTTTTGCTTCGCATTTCGCTTTCAGTTCTTCTGCATTCTTCTTATCAGAAAATGCTCCCGGCTTATAAAGCATAGGGGATTCAAAATATGCTGACGTCTCTGTTGTCTTCCAGTCTGCGGAAGAGTCACCTACAAATCCACGAAGTCCGTAGAATGGAATTTCTTTTGAACCTTTGATCAGTCGTTCACGGTTTACGATCATACCAAGCACGCAGGTCATAACACGGCCGACAGCAATAACCTCATTGTTTGTGTTGCCTACGATATTGTTATAAAGTCTGCCGAACTTCAATGTATAAGCTCTGGAGAGATTAATTCCAAAGAGATAGTCTTCGATGGCACGCATATAGCCGGCATCGGAAATAAGGTCATATTCAGAAAGAAGCTTTGCTTCTCTGATGCCTCTTTGAATTTCCTCTTCTGTCTGGGAGTCGATCCATACTCTGCGCTCTTCTACGTTGCTCCCGATATTGCAGAACTGACGTACAAGACGCTGAATATATTCTCCTTCTCTCGCAGCATCACCGGAATAATAAATGTGGTCAACATCTTTTCTTTCAATCTGTGCTTTAACGACTCCGAACTGTTTGGCTACACTTTCAATAACCTCATATTTGAACGTTTTAGGCAAAAACGGCAGTGTGTCGAGTTTCCAAGATTTCAAATCCGGATCATATTTCTCCGGATAACTCATGGCAACGAGATGTCCCACACACCATGTGATAATTGTATTTCCGTCTTCGATGTAGCCATCTTTTCCTCCCCCGTTAACATGCAGGGCCTTTGCAAAATCTCTGGCTACACTTGGTTTCTCTGTAATAAAAAGTCTCTTTCCCATTTACTCCTCCAGTTTTACTCTTCTTCCGATAATTGTTTTGATATAGTTCATGGTATCTAACTCGTCCCCAGAAAGATCATCCATCGGCGTATTTAAAACCCAGTATAAAAACGCAAGATTCGTTTCCGAATTATCTTTCACGTAATCGTCGATATCCTGTTTTGTTGGAAAATATCCAGTAAGCTGAAAATCCATGCTCTGAACATTTTGCATAATTTTCATGTTCTTTTCGGGCGAGATCTTAAGCTGCCCTTTAACTGCTTTTCCAATCGGATTGTTATCTTCAAGGGAGTCTACGATTTTTACTTCCTGATACATAAATCGCCGCAATTCTTCGCGATAATCAGAATCTGTAGTATTGTAAAATGCGACCATAAGATCAAATAAGCCGTGTTTTTCGTCCAGTTTTGATTGAAAGCTCTCTCTTAATGGGAATTCGTAATCCTCAGGAATTTCAAACAATTCCGCTTTCTGATCCAAATCATCATATTCTGTAAAAGATATAGTCAGCATGCGTTTCTCCTTTCTTTATGCCTATAATTATTATGACAGAATTTGAAAATTAACGATTTTTCTGCACAGAAAAACAGGCGTCTTGCGACGCCTGTTAATTATAGAGCTGTGATCAAAGATCCAAGGATTGGATCATTTTTGATTTGGGGAACTACATGAAGCGAAGTCTCTCTTATTTCATTGAATAAGATGTCATGAAGAATCACATGATACTTCCCAACAGGAGAAACATACTGTGCCACACACTCCTTAAATAAATCATTCCAAATAGTAATATCCGGAATCTCAAGCATAAGATCCTTGCTTGCAGGAGCCATAGGCTTTACTTCGTATACAGAGATTTTAAGAACTGTCTCTTTATGTTCTTCCTCATTTGCATTGTCGTCATCACTATCAGTATTGTTATTGGAAACAGAGACTTCTTCTTCCATTACTTTACCTCTGATATTGACAACTCTGCCTTCACCAAGTAATTCTCCGAAAGAAGCATACGCTTTTGTAAAGCAGGCTACTTCAATAACACCGCTCTTGTCTTCCAAAGTGAAGAAAGACATATCAGCGTTATCGGATTTTCTCTGGCGGATTTTATAATCCTCAATAATTCCGCAGATGTTGACAACGTCGCCACCCTTAAGTTCAGAAATCATCTTGGCATTTATGGGGATTCTGTAGGCATCCATGGGATGTCCGGATAAAAATACCCCGATCAGCTTCTTCTCATTTTCTAACTTCTGCATCATATCTTCATCAATATTCTCAGGAATTTCAATCTCAGAAATCTGAGCGTCAATTTCCTGATTCTTATTAACGATAGAATCAATCTTCGCCTGGATCTTTTCGATGGTCGGAAGCGTTTTATTTTTGTAACCGACTGCTCTCAGCTTGGCAAATACATAGTCTGCATCTACTGCGGATTCGTTCTTTTCATTCTCAATTTCCTTCAGAACATTAAGAATAACGGTCTGTTTTTCGATGTCAGAATTATTTTTTGACTTGCCGCCTGCACATTCTTCCATTTCCTCAAAAGCCATCATAAGAGCTTTACGGTTCTTGCAGAAACAATCAAACGCTCCTGCGTTAATCAAGCCTTCAGTTACATTCTTTTTGAAATGGCCTCTTCTGTAGTAATCATGGAAACTGCTGAAAGCAGCTTCTTTTCTTGCAGCCATGATAGGTTCCACTGCGCCGATACCCTTGATGGAAGTCATTCCAAAATAGATTTTTTCGTCAACAATGCTGAATTTAGCCCCGGATCTGTTGATATCCACAGGTTTTACTTCAATACCCATTGACTTACATTCTGCGATCAAAGCAACCAACTGTTTTTCACTCGCCCAGCTTAACGCTACGGTCATAAACTCAATCGGATAGTAATACTTTAACCAGCAGAGAATGTATGTTACCCGCGCATATGCTGCTGCGTGGGATTTGTTGAAAGCGTACTTTGCAAAGTCAACCATATCATCGAAAATCTGTTCAGCGACCTCTGCAGGAATGCCGTTAGCGACACATCCCTTGATTCCGCTTTCAGGATCTCCGTTGATGAAAATGGGCTTCTCCGCAAGGAATACTGCTTCTTTCTTTTTGCTCATGGCACGACGCACCAGGTCAGCTCGCCCGAAGGAATATCCTGCCAGATCACGGAAGATCTGCTGTACCTGCTCCTGATAAATCAAGGAACCATAGGTATCTTTCAGGATATGCTCGAGCATCGGATGTCTGTACTCGGGAGCCTTGCCATGCTTTACAGCGATCATGGAAGGAATGGAATCCATAGGGCCGGGTCTGTATGCCGCCAGTAATAATACCAGGTCGGCGAACTTATCGGTTCCCAGTCTCTTTTCTACATCCTTCATGCCGGCGGATTCAAGCTGAAAGATTGCGTTGGTCTTTCCGGATGCACAAATTGCCTTGATAACTTCTGTCTCTTCCTTGATGTCTGTCTGAGGATTGATCTTGCGGCCGGTTCTCTTATAGATAAGACGTAACATCTCGGTAATGATATTGAGGTTTTTTAGTCCAAGGTAGTCCATCTTTAACAAGCCAGCTTCTTCAGCCTCCACCATATCCATCTGGCACTTCCACTGTTTGTTAACGTCATCCCAGGAAAGAGGGACATATTCGTTAACATCGTCATTATCAGAAATAATAACGCCGGCAGCGTGCATACCATAATGGTTGTATGCTCCTTCAATTGATATGGCTCTTTTAATGATCTCATCAACCTTAGGATTCTTTTGGTTCATTTCCTCAAATACCGGAAGATATGTTGCAATATGCTCCTTGGGTTTTTGAGGAATTACATCTGCCAGAATATCTCCCAAAGTAACATATTCGTCTTCCTGACCCTTGGAAATGCCGATTGCCTTTGCCACATCCTTGATAGCGGACTTGGGAGCTGATTTTGCGTATGTGATAATTCTACATACAGCGTCCTCTCCGTACTTTTTGTAGGTATACACAACAACCACATCTCTGTAGCCGTTGGCATAGTCTGTATCAATATCAGGCATAGTTACTCTTTCTGGATTCAGATATCTTTCGAACAAAAGACCGTGTTCGATAGGATCCAGATCGGTAATACCAATACAATAACAAACAAGAGAACCTGCAGAAGAACCTCTTCCGGGGCCCACTGTCATACCTACGTAGGTCTGATCTGCTTCGACATACTCAACAATCTGCTCGAATGTCATGTTCCAGATATTCTCTTTCAGATAGTTGTATCTGTCTTCCGGCATCTTACCAAGTTTCTTGGTGAAGTTAACCAGATCCTGAACGATCAGATGATAATCTGAAACGCCCATTTTCTTAATTACACTAAGTTCGTACTCCAGACGCTCATCGTATTCCTTGGAAGGGAAACCACCGGGGAAACGCTTCTGAACACCCTCGTATGTCATCTTCTTTAAGAGTTCGAAGGAATCTACGCTCTTATCGAAGACGGGATAATGCTTTTCCTTACTGGGCTCATAATTGCACTGTTCAACAATCTTACCGACGTTTTCCATTGCAATCTTGGCTCTTTCGGGAGTTACAACCTGTCTGATGGCTTTATAAAGCTCTTCGTCATCTTTCAGGTACAATTCCTTATCGGAATCTTCTAAAGGTTCCATTTTCATGAAGCGTAAGGATCTTACGGTTTCTCTTCCCATAAGGTCTTCTTCGGAATTTGTCGCCATGTGTGCGTCGTTCGCAGCCACTACAGGGATATCAAGTTCCTGTGCAATGCGGTCGAGCTCCATCATAGCATCTTTCTCTTCGAACATTCCGTGGAACTGGAGTTCAATATAAAAGTTCTCTTTTCCGAAAATCTGCTGATATCTGAGAGCCTCGGAGCGCATCTTTGCGGCCAGAGCAGATCTGTCGCAAATCTTCTCTCTCAACTCTTTCAATACAGCATATTTTTCGTTCAGAGCGCCGCCTTTGCCACTAAACTTATTTTTACAAAGTGTGATCTGCTTGCAAATTGTGTTCTTTGTGGTTTTGAGCTGGGCTACTTCAGCCTTGGCTCTTTCGACAGCTGCTTCTTTTTCAGCGATTTCCGCAAGTACTTTCGCTTTCTCATCTTCAGGAAGCTTTTCTGCGGCTCTCTTCTCCTTTCCAAACTTCAAAAGAGTCAGGTGCTGAATTTCATCGATACGTTTCTCGAGGGCTGTTTTCTTTGCCTCATGACTTTCCAACAGATCCTTGTTTCTTTCGAACTCAGACAGCTGTTCAGCCAGTTTTTCAGTTTCTTTCTTATAAGCTTCGTTCTGAAGAATCAAACCAGCCAGAACGCCGTTTACACAGGCAGAAGTTGCGATTACATGTCCGTAACCCCTGGAACCAGGTCCGAAGCATGTTTTGATAATTTCTTCGTTTAACGCAGGAAAAAGCATAGTTCTTACTTTTTCGATTCGCTTGTTGGAAAGCTTCACCGCTTTCATCATTGCCTGATATCCAATCAAATCTTTTGCATAAATTATCAGATGAAGTCTTTTGTCATAAGAAAATTCCTTGACATAGTACTCACATCCAACTATAGGTTTGATTTCATTTTCAGCGGCTTCCTTCAGAAAAGAAGGAATACCCGTTAATACACCATGATCGGCAATAGCCACTGCAGGTGCTTCCATTTCTTTAGCTCTCTGACAAAGTCTTTTTACTGTCATAACGGAATCCTTTACTGAATTCTGTGTATGACAGTGTAAAAAACCATATTTTACCATTCTTTTTTCCTCCCGATTTCTAATTTCTATTAATATGAAAGAAAAGAAGGGTTAAAAAAAGAGAGCCTTTCGGCTCTCTTAAAGAAACGTTACATTTACCGCAAGCGGCAGCTCCGTTTCGTTGTTATTCTGAACGATATCAAAAGATACTCTGCTGTTGGCAGCCGGTATCATACGTATTTTGTTTGGCAAAAAACTTCGATATCGCACAAAATATTGTTCTCCGGTCTCTTCATCTTCAATGAATCCAAAACCCTTTTTGAGATTAAAAAATTTCAGTACACCCTTACGCATACAATTCTCCTCGTGTTCGGTATATTTTTCCTTCAATATTATTATGAAAGAAATCTTTTTTGAACACAGAGAATAAATATTGCGACACATTTATAATATTTTTTCTAATTTTTCCACAATTCCAGAATTTCTTTTCGGATGGATATCTGCGGTAATAAATCTTTCCAGCATGTTTTCGGAAGAAAGGATAATCACCTTATCAATCGCCCTTGTTACTGCTGTGTATAAAATTGATCTGCTTATCATAGACGGCGCAACATCCGACGGAAGGGCTATCACAATAATCTCTCCTTCGCTGCCCTGATATTTATGAACCGTGGTCGCATAAGCAAGCGCAATGTCTTCATAATGATCTTCGTGAATATGTACATTTGTATCGTCGTCTGCAGAAAGAATCATTTCTTCCGAGCAAAAATCATGAACGAGCCATAAATTGCCGTTAAAATACGATTCATCACCATACACATTTCTAACCGTCATAACTTTATCAGACCTATAAAAGCAATCTTCGCCATAGCAGATATGATCTTCGTCTGCGTTATGGAATATTTCCTGTGCCAGCAAATTTAGTCCCTGTACACCTATTGTACCCGATTGCTGAGGAGTTATAACATGTAATTTCTGGTAATTTACCGGATCATAAAGTGTTTCAAATATTCTTTTTGCTTCCATTCTTGCTTCTGAGTCGTTATGAAAACGTTTTATAATGAAATGACTATCCTGTTTAAGTTCGGTTTTACCTTCCAAAATCAAATCTCTGTTAATACAGATAGAGCTGTCTTTCTTCTGTCTATGTGTACTTGATAATTCGAAATAATGGAATTTGTCACTATTTACCAAATCATGTAGCAAAAATCCAGGCTCTACCGAAGGAAGTTGATTCCAGTCGCCCACAAAAAGAAGTTTTGTTTCGTCTCCTACTGCATTCAAAAAACTTTTAAAGAGATAAATGCCAACCATTGAAAATTCGTCGATAATAATAAAATCAGCGTCTATGGGGTTATTTTCGTTTCTCATAGGAAACGATTGTCCGTCTTCTATCCGGTATTCCATCAGCAGATGGATCGTAGACGAAGCCAGTCCGGTTGCTTCCTTGATTCTTTCTGCCGCACGGCCTGTCGGTGCGCAGACGGCGACACGCTTATCCGGATATTTCTTCTGATAACAGGCTACCAGATTCTTCAAAGTTGTTGTTTTTCCTGTGCCGGGACCACCGATCAGAAAACATGGTTCTGTATCTTTAAGCAAACAAAAAGCTTCTTTTTGCGAATCATCCAGATAACTTCCGTCTGTATTCAGGTAATCATCAATTTCCCTGTCGTTCAACATGGTCCGCGATTTTCTCTTAAGTCTCGCAAGACCTCCGGCTATTTCACTTTCGGCGTCCCATGATTTGCGGGAATAAAATCTGGGTTGTCCTGTTGTAGTATCAAGATAGCCAGCTTTACTTGATAAAATCTCAAAAAGAACCAGTCCATCGGGAGCCTGTTCATCAAAACAGGATATTCTTTTTTCAATTTTTCGGTACATTGGAAGAATTTCTTTTGCTGAACAATAACTGTTTCCTGTTGTCGCCAGGTAATAAAATGCCTGATTTACGATACTCCTGATTCTATCCGGATCACAGAAAGTGAACCCATTATCTCTTGCGTAAGCATCAATATTTTCAAAAGGGATTTCTGCGCGCTTCATGGACAAATACGGATTTTCTTTGATTTCTGTACGGACATTTCTTTCATACATTTTTCTCAATCGATTGATCTGTGTGAAAGAAATTCCATAAGGAGATAACTCCTTCAACAGATCCATTTCGATCAAAGATCCTTCTGCTTTCTTTACGAAAGCAACCGCTTTTTTATGAGAGAATCCCTTGATCTGTTCCATGTGCTCGACGGCCTTATCTGACTGCAAAAGCTGATCGATAGTCATATTATTGATTTTAAGATAAGCAATAACTCTATTTGCACAGGCGCTTCCCATTCCAGGCTCTAAATGCGCCATAACGAAAGACTTCGCTAAAATATCGTTATTGATATTCAAACTAATGGAATCAACAATAAATAGGGGTTCTTTTTTATCTCCGGATAATTCTTTATGGCCGGTGATTGTTAATGGCGTTTTGGGCGCATAATTCGGAATGACTCCGCGGCAGTTATAGAAATTTTCGCCGTCTTCGTCATATTTTAGTCCCTTGAACTGAAAGAATGTATAGCCTGACTTGATATTGCGAAATAAAGTTTTTTGGTATACACCGTCTATGGTCATGAGTCTGCCTCCCTATCTTTGGATATTATTATTATGACAGATTTGGCGGCTCTATGGAAAGTTCTGCACAGAAAAAGATGCCCGCTATTCTTCCAATGTCATTAAGTTAAGCTCTTTTAAGCAAAAAAGTAACCCTCCCAGAACTCTACAAAAGAGAAAAGGGAGGGTTGTTTTTATCCGATTTGTGCTATCAAAAAGATTACAAAGGTGATACTTCCAATGCCCGATATAACAATGATGAGTTTATCCAGTATACATCCGAGTGTTTCTGGTATTCAATGCGATTTGAAGATAGTCACATAGAACGGGAAAAATCATTATGTTTGCTCGATTTAATATATTATTCTATCCTCCTCGATTTGAGCATCATCATATGCTTCTTGCTCCGATGCAAAACATCCAAAATCATGATAACATTTAAAAATTTCTCCCGATGCGTCGTTTTTGCTATATACGCCATTGGGTATTGACAAACCCAATCAACAACGGTACACTTTTCTGCCTGTTTTGTATTTCTATTAGCATAATAAAAAGTTTCTCCTCTTTTAAATAAAGGTTTCATATTTTATCTTTCTTCCTTATATATTATAAAATCTAGTCTTTTTTTATAAACTTAATCCAAATACAATACGTACATTTTGACAATTGGTATCGACTGAAGGCATAAAAGGAATAATTTCAGTATAAAATTCACAAGCGATTTCCGAATGCTTGCAATCTTCTTATTTATATATGTCAAAAAATTTCGCAAAAATAAGCAAAAATAGAAATATTTATACCTCAAAATAGTATACTCCCTTATCCCAGTCAAAATTTTGTATTTCCTCTAACGATAAGTATGACGTAAAAGTTAAATCTTCTAACCAAAATGCAGTTTCTTTATCAACATCTGAAGGTAAACCCTTGCATTCACAAATGAAACCCGTAGCTAATGCTGCAGGTTACTTTTTATTTCCAATATCTCTCCCGTTTTGTCAATAAATCCAGCAGCCGAAAAGGAATCGGACGAATGTTGTCCAACCGTAATTTTATTTTCATCTTTTTTCTTTTTAAAAGAGTCTTCCAGTCATATCTATTAATAAATCATAATTTCTTGGACGAGTGTTTATTTGATATTCTTTAATATCAGACAACAATTCTGATGCTTCAGAAATATGTAAATTACATATTCCTGCTAACTCCGTATTTATAATTGTTTGAAAAGTATCTTCGACAAGTAGGCATTCTTTTAAATTTATACCATCTCTTTCAGCAATATATTTTATAACGTCAACCTTCATGTCGGCTGATGATACTAATATAATATCTTCTGTGTTTATTTCTGGATAATTATTCTTTATAAATCTTTTTTTGCTATTATAGGAAAAAGAATTTGTATCAGCCGTTAAACCAAAACATCTTTTACAGATACCTCGATTATTGTGCATTTTATTTACTAATTCTTTCATGATTTTAGGCGCTATGCAATATTCATAAGGGTGTTGACTGAAGATATCATATTTAAGCCATTCTTCATCAGAAAAGCCACTTACTATTTTTCCTGTTAAGAAGTTTTTATATCTGGGTATTGAAAGTACCCCATCTATATCAAAAAATACATATTTTATTTTCGCTATTTCCAATAGCCTTGCGTCTCTTATATATGTTTTTTCTTCTAATTTCATATTCTCTTCCATACGTTGATATTCTCCTTTTTAAATTTCCGATACATAAAAATCATCTTTGACAATAATATTTTGATGAACATTTTCTATAAGTTCACGCCTTGTTGTATCCAATAAATGAGTACAAAATATTTTTTTATTGTATTTATTGGATAAATAGATTAAATCATTAATTCCCATATGACACATATCTCCTGTTTTTGATGAGGAATCTGCTATGATCACAGTAGATTTTTTAAAAATAGTTTCAATACCTTCACATAGTCCCGAATCTCCTGTTACCCCTAATTTATTATCAATAATATAACCTAACGCCGGCTTTTCTTCTCCATGTAACATTAGATAGGATTTAATATTGTATTCATTTATTTTAAATTCATTTTCTAGTATTTCTATAAAATGAATATTAAAAAATCTTTCAATTTCAGCGCCATTCTCAAAATTATATGAATCAAATAAATCCTTGATTTTGGATTTTGTACCAATTGGCCCAATTATATTTATTGGTGTATTTCTCTTTTTGTAGTTAAATATATATTTAAGAAAAAAAGGAATGTCTGCTGTATGATCTCCATGCATGTGAGTTATTAATATAATATCAATATTTTCTACAGGCAATCTTTTTTTTAACATTTGCTTAACTGTCCCATTTGGCATATCTACAATAATTTTATTATCAATCAACGTACATGCACTGTTATAGGCAGTATACATTGCACCAGTTCCTATTAAATTTATTTGCATATTTATAGTTTTCCTTTCTTTTATAAATTTATCTATAATTCTACAGTTAGAACCGATAATAACTTCATTATTTCTACCACTAACATAAAATCCGCAATCTTCAAATGAAGAATGTTCGCCAACAACTAAAGAATTACATCTATCCTCAAAGCACACTTTAGTGTGTTTTTAAGTTCACTTTTCAACAGAGATTGAACATTGGATGCATCACATGTTGATGATAATAAATATTTGTCACATTTAATATGTTGTATATTATTAACATCCATCTTATTTGTTATTACAGAGTTTATACAATCCATAATTAAGCACCTTCCTAATCAATAAAATTGATATTGTTATCAAACGTATTTTTAATGATAAATTTCATCAACATATTTCTTGTCATGCACGAATATCTTTTCTTCAAATCATGTTCGGTAATAATTCTTTCTTTTGAAGAAGATAAAAATTCATACTCAACATCAGAATCTTCTATAAAACAGCCTGTTTCATAGAAGCCATTTCTTAAATAAAAATCTTTTCTACGTGTTTTTATATCCTCTGTTTCCACAGATGGTCTTTCAATGCATAGAAGAATAGTTGTATCAGCTTGCCAGAGAATTAAATCTCTTAACACAAGACTTCCAAAGCCTTTATTTCTGTATTTCTTATCTATCGCCACATACATAAGATAGACTATATCATCATAGAAAATAAGAAACCTTATCCCTATAATTTTATCTGTATCGTGGTCAATAATTGCGTCAAGGCGGACATTATTTTCCTTATTACACTGTTTCAAAATCCAAAAAGGAAACTTTTCACTTTTGGGAAACGAAGTTTCATATATTTCTTTTATCTGAGATTGACCTTGACTATCACAGGCAGAATAATTTTTATATCTCATACATATTCCTTTCCAAAAACACCCCTCCCTTTTCGTTTTAAGAAAAAGAGAAGGGTGTAATTTATATCTTAACTTAATGACATTGGCTATTCTTCGGCATCTTCATCCAACTCTTCTACATCGTTTTCGTCATCTTCATCAAGTTCTTCGGGATCTTCCCTCCAAAACAAAAGATTTTCTTTTCTATATAATCTTGTGGCTTTGTATATTATCACGAGGATAAATATAATAAGCACTAATCCATTTCCCCAATAAAAAGTTCCGTTTATTAGCTGAAAAATACAATTAATGAGGGCTACAATTGCCATAACAACATAAAACCAGATTGATACTTTATTTCGTTTCACGCTTTTTCCTCCTAAATGAAAAATATTAAAAATGAAGCCACAATATACGGTGTCATCGCAACAGGGCGCTTTAGATTACCACGTTTATTGATATTCTTTTTGACTCCCTGCACAATGGCCAAAAAGATAAGCATTATTCCCATGTGCCACATATATTCTTCTATTTCTGCGTTATGAAGCATGAGAAATGCGGCGCATTCGCAAAACAAAAAAGCATCCGCCTGGCCATACATAAACTGGAATATCCCTAATTGCAATGCGGCGAAAAATAGGAACGGTATATAATTGCTCGGGAACCCAACATATCCTATAAAAAGGATCATAGAAGCCAAATTTATAAAATGAAACAGATCATATACTTCCTGATACTTCATATCCATTTCAACCATTACAATCGTGTTCGCAAAGAATATAGCTTCCATGATGCTCGTAAACCATGAATGTTCTATATGCATTTTTAATGGTAACGGCAAAATATAATGCAATATAGCCAGAAGAAATATGATGAATGTTTCAATTACTATTTCTTTATTTGATTCCTCGATTTTTTCTTTGCCTATCTTATTACTATATTGTAAGATGATTTTTCTTGCAAAAATAAAAACCATCATAAAAATAATGACATTTAGCATAACTTACTCCTCACTATTATTATGAAAGTTTTTTATTTAAAAAGGGAGCTTTTCAGCTCCCTTTCCGTTAATCCACATGTTTTACATAATAAATGGTTCCTTCAGCAACAGCCTTATAATACTCATCTACGGAAGCATTTTCAAACAGCAGGTTTACTCTTTCGCAAACCGATGTTTCATCACCATTTTTAATCTCTGTACCGGCAGAGTCAAATGCCTGCAATACATAAATATCAGAATACAAAAGATCTTCATCAGAATGGTCGATTCCGTCTTCTTTTCTGTTTGCGATGATATAAATATCAACTGTATCTCCCGGTCTTATAGTACCGCTTACGATCTGGGAAAGATCAGCTGAACCTGCGCCGACGGATCTGGGCTCTTTCATGGCCGCAACTTTCTCATCAATGCTTTTTAACATATTTGTACTCATGGCGGTGCCGGTGCTGATCGTAAACTCTGGAGCAAATCCATAAAGCTGCTCTTCTTCAGTTACAGCATTCTCTGGGAAAATTCCCTTATCGATTTCCTTTTTGATAAAATAAGTAGACACATTATCTTCCGAAAATACGACATTTTTGGGAATTTCGGTGCTGGCGACGAGAATTTCTGCCTTTTCATAGTTGGATAATGCTTGTTTCTCCATGTGGATCATGACAAAAAACAAAACCACTCCGACAATCAGTGCCACAAGGAACGCTATCGGCAAAATGCTTTTGTTTTTCTTTTCAGTCCTTACTTTCTTTTCTTTTTTCTTTAACATCTGTTTTTCCTCCATTATAATACTTTATCAACAGAAAATAGTTTCTTCTGTCTAATGACACCTTTGATTTGTCCATGCAGCGTTTTGATCGGAATTTCAAGTTCCACGTATATTGATGTCTGGTCTATCGTTTCATCAAGATCGTTTTCATAATACGATATATGATAATCCTCAATGTAATCCGGCGTAGAAGCAACGATTGCATCGCTCTTCCACGTCCCATCTTTATATACGCATTTGACAATTTCGGCACCTTTTTCTTCCGCCAAAACAATTGGCTGCAATTTCGGATCATCCGAAGGGACTACTTTAGCGGGAGTTCCATTAAATACATTGTATATTCGATATTCAATTACCCTCGCCTTATCGCCAATTAACCTATCTCCAAAATCAACGGCATCTATATCGATTGCATCATCGACAAACTCATTGATCCCTAGATTAGCCTTCATGCAATTTTCAAAAATACGGAGACTATCATATTTGTTGATATATAACTTTTCTTCAGACGAATACGTGTCCTGATCCACCAGTGTAGCTGCAAGTCCGGAAGAAACAATGGTATCGTCTATATTGTTTTTCAATACCTTCGTATATTTCATAGAGACGCCGATCGCCACTAACACTATGCTGTAAAATACAAGCATTGTCGCACGGATCAATTCTGCGTTGCCTTTTCTTTTTCGTGATAAAAATTTACGTAGCATATCTATCACCTTGCCTTCGAAATGGATTCGCGATAGATCCTGATGTGATGCGTTCCGCCGAGGATTCGGCTGCCTATCGTTCCAATGTCGGTTGATTGCGCATCATACTCTACCAAAATGGATACAGGGTTACCATAATCTACCTTCCCGGCTGTGCCGCTGTTTATAATGATATCTGTGCCTGTGACCTTAAAGCCTCTGTTATTTAAATCCTCAACCACAGTATCTCTGTTAAGTTCTCCTGTGGTTTCAAGTTTCAAAATCTCCGCTCTAGCAATCTGATCAATATTGTCTCTATAATTAGAAATTGCAAACGTATTGATGACAAAAACCAATAATGTGGATTCAAGCAAAAAGGTTATGATCGAGGCAACGAACTGATCCATGGAACCGCTTCTTTTATTACTTAATATCTTTTTCACGGCGTTCCTCCTTATCCAAAAAGGACCGTATACACGGCCTTTTTCATTTTTTGCTTTCTGGCTTACAGAGAAAGGATGTTGGAAAGCGAATTTGTTGCCTTCTCCAATAACTGATTCATGGAATTGGACATTGAGTTCTTGAACAGAATTGCAATAGCAACACCGATTACAACAAGGGCGATTGCGATCATCAGACCATCGATGCCTTTTCTCTTACGAGTAAGCATCTGACGCACCTTGCCGGTTCCATTAATTATAGCTGCATTTGAAAAATCTAAAATTTTCTTCATGTTAATTCTCCTTTATCAGAAAAAGATTTATTTTCTTTACACCATTATTATGATAGAATTTTGTTAATAACGCAGAATTTTTAACTTCCGTCATTCTGACGTTTAAAACAGTGATCCAATGGACAAGGATCCTAAGGAAATTACGATAATGAAAAACATAATTGCGCCAAACTCCACAATGGAACTAAAAGTCAGCGCCCTATCCAGTTCCTGTTTCTTTCTCATGAGGGCTGCACTTTGGAAAGATTTGAGCTGTTCAGAAATATCTCCCAAAAGCTCCACTGCTTCTCCGGAGTCCAATGCCTGAATAATAGCTACACACAGTGAATCAATGTAACTGTTGGAAAATTTATTCTGAAAGTTTGTGATAACCTTCTTTGCGTCGGAGGTCATCATCATTTCTCCAGACATTTCCATTAGTGCAACCTTAAGTCTTTTGCTTCTGTTTACGAGTGCGTAATCCTCGCACAGGGCATTGATAATATAAACGCCGCCTTTGATCTGTACGGAAAGAGCATCGTAAATGATCTGCAAATCCGAAGTAATTTTATTATTATCACTGTTATTCTGGATATTGGCTAATAGATCCAACAATACATAACCAAGCACAAAACCCAGTATCGTTACCGCCGGATGGAATTGAGCTGTAAGGGCAGCAGCCGCTGCGCCCATGCAAATCTTAACACCGGTATAGACTAATGGATCAGCCAGACTCGGATGTCTAAAAGCAAACCCATTGCTAATCAATTTCTTCTGAATCTGGTCATAATCAAAAATTCCTATCTTTTTCTTTTCCTGCAACTCGCCACGGATACGTTCGTATTGCTTTGCGATGGCTTGTCCGGGATGATAGGAAAATGCAATTATCAGAATAATTCCACCGCCAAACAAAGCAATGATAAGCGGCAGGATTTTGTACTGCGCAATTAAATTTAACGTTTCATTCATTTTCAATACCTCTCGCAATTTAGGATTTATTGACTGTGTAGATTTTCCAGAACATAGCCAGGAAACAAATAGCTTCAATAATAAGAGCGATCCGACCTATCAGAGAACCAAAAAGTTCAGCCCAAATATCAATGCCGAGTAACTGGCCCATAAAATAAACGCAGCCAATCAACGCAAGCGCCATAACAAACATATTCACCATGCCATCGGAAGCCAGTGCTTTTCTTTCCTGTTTTGAACTCATATAATTTTGCAAAATCTGTCTGTTGCTTTTTACTACCGTCGTAAAGTCGGCATCGTAATTGATTGCAATTTCGACGTTTTTGATAATTTCATGAAACTGTGGATGCTCGATTTTGGCAGCCATATTATTTAAAGCTTCCTCTGGCTTACCGGATGTTCTGGCTTCCTCATAACATTCTATCAAAACGGTTCTTAATGGATCGTTCATGAATCTTGCAACTTTTCTGAAAGTGGCTGTTACTTCCTGTGCTGTTAAGCTGTAGCTTCCGAGCATGTTCAAAAACTGAATCAGATCCTTATCGACTTTCTGATAATTACTCATACTCAGCATCATTTCACAGAATATCAGCAGTCCTGCTGCTACTATCCCAAGGATAACGTTCAATGAAAAATCCTTAATGAATATCAGTGAAACAAGAAATACAAACAATCCAAACATGATGATGATTGCCAGCCATAATTCCGGAGTCAAAAAGGTAAAAATCTTATCTATTCGGCTGTATGTATATAGTTTTATCCATTTTTCCCAGAACCCGTCTTTTTTCAGCAGCTTTTTGCCACCTTTATTGAGCATCATATTTTTATAAATCATATCGTTGTAGGTATCCTGCAATGTATTTGATATGATACTCGTTTTTCTCAGGTAATAAAACAAAATCACAAATGCCACAACAATGAAGACAAAAGTTCCGATTTTGAATATTAGGTTCTCATGTGTGATGGAAAGCGAGTCCAAAAAATCAGTACTTAATTTCCCCAGCGTTGTTTTTATCGTATCCATTTACAAAACCTCCATTTTCCCATATTGCTTCATATTCCAGTTCTCCCTTGTCGCGGTTATACCCCTTAACAGCATAAACCTGACAAACCCTATAATTTTTCATAAAGATAATGGTTTTAAAGCAATCCATCATTCGAAGCAGTTCATCTTTTGAATATTTGCTGTCGATAAGTGAATAGTCGATCAATTTATCCAACGCCTTCGGAGCGGAAGGCGCATGGATTGTAGCGGCACACAACTGACCGGTATAAGCTGCATTTAACAAATATCTTGCCTCTTCGCCTTTAATCTCACCGATGATAAAGAAGTCAACATCCATGGTAAGTCCGGCGATACTGATGTTTTTCAAATCATATTTAACTTTACTCTCTTCGGAATTAGGCAAAGAATGCATAAACATCATATCCGGATGTGTTTTTGTGGTTAATTCATCCGCCTGCTGTGCGATTAGAACTGAAACATCGTGGGAAATTTCCTCTTTTAGAGCGTTCAGTATAGTTGTTTTTCCGGAAGAGTTACCGCCGCACACAAGGGTTGATCCATTTGTGAATCTGGAAACCAGAACATCAGCTAATTCCTGGGACAGCATCGGTTCATCCATATTCACTAGTTTATCAATGGTTGGGAAATTCTTTGCAACTTTTCTGATAACCAAATACGGTTCGTCGAACGTATTTACCAAAGGTATGGAAATAGTAAAACGCAAAATATAATCCGGATTACTCTCATCATCTGTAAAACGTTGAATTGCGTTCAGATTTGATAAGCTGACCTGATTTCTGGTTGCAACGAAATCAACAAATCTCGCGTATTCTTCTTTTGAAGAAAAACTAATACCGGCGTCCTCTCTATGTCCCTTTCTTTTGATGCGGATCTGATTGTAACCGGTGACGCGAATGTCCGACACCTGCGGATCATTGATTAAATCCGTCAGAATGGAATATCCGAACACATAATTTTCGAACATTTTTAACGTCTTTTCTACGATTTCCGAGGTAACATCATACATTTCGAAAGCGTAGTTTTTAACGCTTTCCATGAAATCTTCCTTGGTGATTTCATTATTTTTAACACTCAGCAAGTCCGCCTGCTTAAGCTTGGAATAATCTTCGATCAATTCCTGAAGCAACTCTTTTTCATCTGCTATCTGATGAGTTATTGAATTATTCTTTTTCATTATTGCATACTCCTTTATATTTTCATTCCAGCATAAATCAGCAAAGCGCCGACGGCAGCACATATAGCAATAAATATCAGCAGGGTAATAATTCCTTTTGCTACCTTCCTGCCCGTTTGCACGATTGTATCCGGCTCATATATAATCACAGGAGAGCCGTCAAAATCTTCTCCGTATTCACGCAGCTTTTTTTCGTCTTCGGCTTTCTTATTATTCCGGATTTCCTCCTCCAGATAATCCTTGTAAAGTTTCATCTGTCATTTCCTCCTGCACTTTTTCTTTTACGGAAAAACTTTCCATTTCACCAGTCAGATTGTTTTTAACGGACACAGACAGGACATGATCCTTATATTCAATAATGCTCTGGAAATTTCCTGCTGCCTGCACCCACTCCGGATTTACTGATTCGAGATGCTTGAATATAGAATTATCGACCTTGGTGTAATAAAGGCCATAAGTTTCCTCTTCTGTTATTTCTTCCTCGGAAACTTCTCCGGTTTTTGAACCATTATCGGCATTAACAATTCCTTCATAAACTTTTTGGATATCTGTATCCTCGGCGTTCTGCTCTGCGTAAAATTCCTTGGCCATGCTTTCAGTGACATCAGGTAAAACTGTATGATAATATTCTGAAATCTTACCGTTATTATCATATTTTACATACAGTCTTTCTTTTTCGTTTTGCAACGCAAAAGTTTTGTCACCGAGATCTGCGAATTCATATAATTCCTCTTCATAATTCTGACCCTTGAAATCTTCGCTTACAGAAGTTGACATCTGAAGCCAGTCATGGGAGGCATCATAAATGCAATCCACATTTTTTTCTTTATATACATTAGTCCAGGAACGCCATGATTTATCATGATAAGTTAAGCCAAATGTATAATGATTTACGCCAACCTCGCTCAAAGAAGCCAATGTATACCCTGCTTCCGACAACATAGTAGACATTGTCTCCTGTAAGGTCGATACATCTACCCCACTTTGAAACAACTGCGTGTATCCGAGTAAACTCGAATTCATAGGAATAAACTTTAGATAATGGAATTCTTCATTGTTCCAATAATCGTCAGGTTGTCCCTGAACGATTGTGTAATTATGTTCATCGAGAATTGAAGTTGTATTCATTACATCTGTCTGTATTTTTGCCAGTCTGGAAAAAGCGCCTTGCCAGTCGTTTGGAGCAACAACCAGTACATCCATCGCTTCATCCTGCTGTTTGTTTTGTCCGCAGCCACACAATGCGGCGGTGAGTAATGAAACACATGTAAAAAGTAAGATTTTGCTTTTCATAATAACCTCCTGTTCTTCCTCTATAATTATTATGAATGATTTCATCAAAAAACAGGGATGCTTTTTGCAACCCTGTTTTTCTGCTATTTATAACCTTTTAGCCATATTTTTTCTTCTTCGGTTAATTTGGATTTTTTTATTTTTTTAACTTTTTCTGTTTCCATCTGATGATAAATCTTTAACTCATCTTCCGTGAGAATATCGTTGATATTCCATGTCATTTCATAACAAAACGGACGATTTCTGGGGTTCAGAAAATTCTCAGCAAAAACGGATTTCAGCCATTTTTCGAACGGCAATCCTCCAAAAATACTTAAGGAAGATCCAAATCCAAAGAGCAAAAACGGAACAGCTGGAAGATATAATAACAAAGAAATATAAGTCCCGAATAACGCTCTCTGTATTGCTCTCGAAGCAAAAATTGAAGCCACGGCCAAAATGGAAAAAATAGCTTGTCTAAGCGTAAGAGGTCCGATATCTTTTACCTGATATTCACGAATATCTTTATTAATGTATACCTGCATATCTATTTCTCCTCCTTAAGACAGAAAATCATTCAAAATAGTTTTTGACGCACTGAGCATACCGACGGCCGCAAAATTATATAAAGCTACATTAAGTAATCCGCTCAGATTTGTCATGGCTCCATCAACTATCCCTTTGGAACCGCCATCCAGTATTGATGCATACATATTGCTTGCTGAAAGCGTGCCGGCAATCTGAACAACCAACAACATCACAAATCCGTACAAACAAATTCCAAAGAACTTTTTTATGTATGATAAACCTCTCGAATGTGGGCCAGACATTACAACGTCAGGAATTGCAATACATAAAATTCCGCCTCGAATGATTAATTCGATCTTTCTGCTTGCCGCATGAAGTAATATCATGAGATTCGGAATGGTATTTGCTCCTTTCAAAATAATTGAGTAAATATACAAAGAAAGAGCTTTGGTGAATTTTTTACCTTGTCCATTTGCAAAATAATCAGCTACAGCGTTTACATAATCAGCTCCGCCTTCTCCTTTTGTGGTAGCGATAGGATTACTGAGGAAATAATCAATAAAAGCATTTCCCAGTTGCATCGCAAAAACAATTATCGTAGGCCCAAAATAAATAAGAGCATCAGCGCAGACAAATCTCATTATTGTTGTAATCCAATATTTTATATCAAGATCCCTTACTTTTCCCTGCATATCCTGTACAATGGTCAAAAGAAAATAAAACAACAACATACAGTATCCAATTGGAGAAAGGTAATCCCAGATTTGAGCAATCAAATTCTTCTCAAGGTTAGTAACTATGATGGCATCGCGCGGTACACTCAAGCCGCCAGCGTTCATAATATAAGCTTCGGCAACGGTTTTTTGGAAACCATCTTTCATCCCTTCATACCACGCCTTACCATCTGCAACGGCGTCGCCCAAGGAATTAAAAAGATCCTGAATACTATTAATAGCTTTTCCCCATTCTTTTACCGTTGTTGTAGTTTCTTCCATACCGGCTTCTTCAGGGGTTTTCGCAAATGTGATCATTGAGCAACCTAAAATCATTATGATTGCGAGTGCTAGTCCTAATAATCGTTTTCTCATAAAGACCTCCTAAATTTCGAAAAAGATACCCCGGTATAAACCAGGGTATCGCGATCGTTAGGCGAGAATACCCATAGCCTGTAATGCGAATTTCATGCCTATCAGGATTGCTGCAACTGCAATAGTAGCAAAACCCTGTGCTCTTTTGTCAGGATTGCCGTTATCCTGCATGGACTGTGCGACAGAAACGATACCAAAAATTAACATACCAATACCGAGAATCTGCAACACAGTAAGAATCATACCGATGCCCTTACCTGCAATAGCAAAAGGGTCAACTCCATCAAGAGCTCCCTGATTAACGGTTACTGAGCTGAAGCCAGCATGACCAATCACCGGAGCCATTACTGCGGTTGCCATTGCTTCAACGGCCAACAGAGCATTCTGTGCCTTGTTTTTAAATAATGCGATTTTTTTCATAAACTTACCTCCTGAGTAAAGTTATTTTTCTCTCATAATTATTATGAGAGAAAAATATTGCAAACGCGAAACGTTTGGCGGCTGACGCTAAAAGACCCTGCGGTTCTGCAGGGTCTTTTTCTAAAACATAAATGTTGAATCGGACATCGATGTACCGGTATCTTCTTTCAAGGCTTTCTTGATGGATTCTCTTTCATTCATCGCATCTTTTTTGTTTTCGGTATTTGTCTTTGTGCTTATCTGTGCTTCCATTCTCTCTTCAATATTCTCTTTGGTAACACGATTATCCTGCATGATCTGATTTGCGCCTTCAAGGTCATTTGCGTATTCAGATTTGCCCGCCACTAATGCAACAGCTTTCTGCTGTCTCTTTTTCGTGACTTTTTTCTTTTTAACAGGTTTTGTATTGAAGTATTTTTCAATAAATTCTTCTGATAATTCGTTGTTACGGCTCGCATTTCCTGTTTCGGCAAAATGAGGATGCTTTGAAAAATCATATTTTAAATCCCTAAATGGATGTAAACCTCGGATGATAACGATACACTCCCTATTATCCAAATTCTTGACTTCTTCAGGCGTCAACAACATGCGCTTTGACGTACCGAATCCTTCAGAACTTCCGCCCTTCTGCCCATGGCTTAGACTTATATTTCGTGTGCGGACAGTCGTCTCTCCCAATGTATCGGAGATATACTTGCAGGTTTCATTTTCAGAGCTTCCTAGAAATACAATGGTGTCACAGCCACCAATAATAGATTCGAATAATTTGTCATATTTCTCCTTAATTTGCGCAATGTTCTGGACTACGATGGTACAGGAAATCTCATACTTTCTCATAGTAGTTAATTTTTCAGAAAACATAGGCACAGATCCAATATTTGCAAATTCATCCATCAGGCATCTGATATGCCAAGGCAATCTTAAATCACCTTTTTGCACCTTATAATTCGCTGCGTTGTCAATTACAGCTTGAGCGGTTTCTCTTGTGGGCTTTTCCTGAATTACCTTATTTCCGATCACAATTTGAAATCTGCTTGCGTCTCTGGGAGTTTTATATTCTTTTACAGTAGCTGTCTTGAGATCTTCCAGAAGACGTTTTGCTTCATCTTCGGAATTAAGCATCGTAATCACCGGACGATTATACTGATCAATCAGCATCCATTTTTTAGGACAGATTTTCTCGGCTTTGGTATACAAGGCGTCAAACATCTGTGCATATAACATAGATACCAGAAAGTTAAATGTGGTGTTCGCCTGCGGAATGTTGATGAATAACGCAGTTTGTTCATCACCGATCTTATCAAGCTGAAGATTATTCTCTTCATCTTCATAATCGTGTCTCGTAAGATTACGCACATCTTCGTTATTGAACATCTGAAGATCTACTGCAACGGTGATCAAAATGGAATTTGCGGTTTTACCAGGAGCCAACTTGAATGTGTCGTAATTGGAAAGAGCCTTTGATTCTCTGCCTTCAGTTTTCATCAGCAATCTGTGCTCTTCCATCAGTTTATCAAGCGCAGACTGGGATGTTTCGCTTTCTTCGCTTACTTTACCTGCCTGAACAAGCTTAAGCATTGTACAGAAATTGATATCCGGCGCATATCTCTTGCCTTTTCTGACCTGATTGGTCATAGGATTTTCGAGCATATAATAAGCAAGTGCAGCCATTAGTGCTCTGGCGGATTTATCCCAGAAAGGGTCGCCCTTTGATTTCGAGGAAGATCCACTGGCATTTTCCAAAAACAGATTGATCATAGTACTGACTTTCGACTCTTCCACTTCTCCATTTTCATCAAAAATATAATCAAATGGATTGTAGCAGTTAGAATGCTTCATATCGGAAGTACTGAATAATTTCAGTTTAATTCCATGCTCATGCAGCGGCTTTCCACAACATTGCATAAGCTCTCCAGACGGATCCGTAGTAATCATACTGCAATTCATTTGCATGAGGCTCGGTTTGATTACTCGGAAGGATTTACCAGTGCCGGGACCACCGACAACAAATACATTAGCATTTCGGCCTGTCTTCTTATTATTTAGATTTAACATAACCCTGCTGGAAAAAGGCATATTGGGGTCAAATGGGTCTTTTCTGGAGTCGTAAGGCTCAACAAATTGTTTATAATAATTTGCGTAATCCAGATTCCATTTTGCGGATCCGTGTTCCTTACCGGGAGCGTCCTGTCTTTTGGTATCTCCTATGGCAAGCATCCAGCCTATTCCGAAAGCTACACATACAAGAAAAAATAACGCAGGAATCAGAAATTTTATAGACAGAGGCCATATTGCTACAGGGTTTTCTGACATATTGGCAAGTGCTTCAAAGGCAACAGTAAACCAATTTATGCTTTCCTTTACAACCGGTGCACTTGCTGCATTGCCATAAGTTCCAAATTGTATCGATGAAGAGATTTCAGTTGCTTTTGTAGCAGCCTCGTCAAGATACACGGCATGTCCCATATGCAGGGAAAAATAAAAGAGCAGCAGATAAATCAATCCGCCGACCAGCAGATAAGTTTTGAGTTTATTTTCTTTTAACGGCATATTATCTCTGCTCCTTCCATTCTACTGTCTTTGCGGGAGATTTCTCCTGCTCCTGTGCGTGTTTTGTTTCTTCATGAGCAATGGGTTGAATGGGAGCTTCGTGCGTTTCAGGAATCTGTCCACCTACCTGTTCCTGATAGATTCCGTTTTTGATTGCCCGGACTTCTTTGTCGTCATAAAATTCTTCCATTGTGCTAACATCAAAACCATTTCTTGCAAGGGTATCATCAATATTCACAAGAGGAGCTGTAGTCTGCACATAGGTTTCTTTAAGCTTTCCTTCCATGACCTTAAGCTGTTTTTCCAGATACGGAGTTTTATTCTCAAGCGTTTCTCTTTCAAACGGATGGTCTTTCAAATAAGCTTTTTTGAATTCTTCGACGTTGATTTTTGACAACATTTCTGGATGTTCAAAAATATAGCCATTTTGAGGATTTGCCTGCTCAAGGAACCAGTTTTTGAAAGCGGCATCAATCGGATAATTCTTGGGTTTGGTGCCGTTCGGTATGTGTGCTTTTGCATCACGCAGGCATTCGTTCATTCCGCCAAGTTCTTGTACCTCGCTTTCCAGTTTAAAAACAGGATTTGGAAGCGAATTACAGATCAGTTTCAGAGCATCTGCGTATAATTCCGGATTCTGAGCAATATTCATTCGATGCGTTACGTTACCCCTGTCATGAATTTCAAAGGAGGTTTCGTTGATTTTCACGTACTTCTCTGGTTCATTCAAAGAAAATACATAAGCAGGCTTCGTTTCATTGGTATTTCTTACTTCATCGACGGCTTGTTCGATTTCTTTTCTCTGTTGAGTAAGATAAGCCTGTCCTTCCACAATGGAAGCCATTTCTTTGCCTACATTAGAATCTTCGAACATAGAAATTGCGGCATAGTAATTTACGGCAACTTTGTTCTTTTCGTGGGTTGCAACAAGGAATTTTCCATCGCTCATTTCTTCTTTAACCACCACAAACGGCTTTTTGGCATTTGCGGAATAAGACAAAATTTTATCCGCTTCATATTCCGTCAAACCCTCAACTATGTATTCTTTTGCGCCGGGTTCTGAAATGGCTAATGCCCTATCAAGTTCTGCTTTCGTATCCAATTCGAGGCCGGCGTGTATTCTGATGCTGTTTTCGATAGCCTGCATTTTAGACATCATTTCCGGACTGACGAGAATAATATCTTTTCCGGTTGCTCTGATTCTGAACTGCATGTAAGGGATTTTTTGCGCTTCCATTTCCTTAACCATTCTTTTGGCTATCATTGTGTCTACACAGACCATGTTAGGAGACTGTCCGTCTTTCCCGAGGCTTCTCAAAAAAGAAACATCGGTATCATAAATATCCGACTGATCGAGAAGTTTGAGCAATTCGGCAAAAAAATCCTCAACAGTGTTCGCTATTTTTGTGTTTGTATTTGTAATACTATCCGACATTTGCTACCTCCTGTGCGTTATTGATCGATGTAGAAATCAAACAGCTGACTCTGTTCCAAAATCTGATTTTTTCTTCATCGATGGAATCATTCTTTACTTTTTCTACTGCGTCTCTTACGTATCTTGCGGTTTTTAACAATTCAGGCTTATCCTCAGGACCAGCGGACTCAAGATCATTGATCAAGCTACAGATCAAAAGAGATACTGTTTTCTGGTCAGCTTCTTCATTCAGATAGTTCTCAAAAACGAGTGAATAAGTATTCGACATGTATACTTCTCCTTTCAAAAATTGGGATTTGGTATCCGAACGGATTGAAACGATGATTGCGTTGGGTCAGATTTACCTTCACTATTATTATGAAAGACAACTAACGAAAACGCTGGTCATGAATTTCTGTGCAGAATTTTTGTAAAAAGACAAATTCTTTCATAATAATAAAGGAACATATATTTTATTTCTTTTTTGGAAGAGGAAAAATACATGAAAAAAGAATTGTATGCGGAATATGAAAAAATCGTAACGGGACAAAAGAAAACATTTTCCAGCAGTTTTTTTAAAGGAAATGAGGAAACGGCAAAGGAAAATGCTGTTTTTATTATGAAATATGCATTTGAAAAATTTCTGGAATGGAATCCGGATGACATTGCAAATTCGGTAAGCATGAATATCCTTAAAATTATGAGAATACATCCATTGATTAAATATCTTCAGATTCCGGATGAATTTGGTGGAAAATTAGATTCAAGATATTTAGCTCATCTTCTGTATCCTGATAAAATTTATTATAATGACTCAAATCTTGCACTGGATACCTACAAACGAGTCATTACCACAAAAGGCTGCAGTTATCCTAAAAAATTCTTTCACGATGAAAAAGGAGTAAATAGAGCCAAAGTTTGCTTGTCTTATGTATTACGGGAGAAACTGACTTTTTCAAATATTGAAGAAATATACAGACACTTCCTCACTGTAAAGGGTCGTTCGGACATCCGGAATTATTATCTCACAACAGCGTTTGAATTGTTTGAAACTCCGATCGACTATGTACACCAGACTTTGAGTGCTTCGCAGCGTAATGAATTTTTATACAACTACTATAAGTTCATTTACCTATACAACCGAATTGAAAAAGAAAATCAATAATAAAGAAAAACAGACCGCATTGCGGTCTGTTTTATTTTACGCTGCTCTTCCTACGCATACATTGTACGCGTAGTTCAAAAACTGCCTGCCTCCTGCCAGCAAATCTTCTTTTGTAAGACAGGTTGTCTCTTTCAAGATCTGCGGAAGTTTTTTGGAAAATATAGAATCCAGTCCCAGAGAAACTATATTCTTCAGCTGTCCTTCCTCGATTGCATTTGGATCAGTCTGTTTCATCATCATGGCATGCATGTTGATGAAATTGAGGAGTTCGGCTTTTCTTTCCGCTGCCAAGATATTCGAATTGCTTATGTAATATTCATACACTTCAACATATCCAGCAAATCCCTTTTGTTCAAACAATTTGTTTTCGTCGATATCTGGAATTTCAATCTGCGGCATCGGCTCCGGCGTTGTCTTCATAGGAATAACATTATTGACGCGTTCTGTCTGAAAATCTGCGCCCATCGCTGCCCCTAAAATATTACGGATCATTTCCTCCGTCTTCGGAGTCGTATTATTAAAGACGACAATAGTTCTGTTGCCATCTTTATAGATTTTTGTGTCTAAAATATTCATTCTATTTTCCTCCTGGTTTATCTTTTTCATTATTATGTCAGAATTTTGCTTTCAAAATATTCGCTATTTTATTTCGTAAGTGAATATGTTATGATAAATATAGGAAAAAGGTTGGAGTAACCCGTAACTGCTTCTTTTAAACCTAACCATCAAAGGAGAGTGCACTATGAAAAGACTTATGTCCGTAAAGGGAACCACTTTTTCACTGCTCGGTTTTGACAAAATGGATAGTTTTACCATCTACCGGGTTTGCGGGAACATCATTATTTACCCGAAAGCTCTGGAGCCGCAGCCTCTAAGATTTGTCTTTGATGACAATTCTGGTGAAAGTACCACAATAGGGGCAATTAATTACATCAAGGAGACTTATGATATCACAGAAGATGAATTTGTATTAGAATTCGTTGAAAATCCGGCGACTCACAGTTTTCTGTGTACAAAGAAAGCTCCAACCACTTTTTAAAATTGAGTAAAAGAAGATCCGCTATCATACGATAGCGGATCTTTTTATCAAGCTGCTTCTTCGGAGAATTCTCCTCTCACCCATTCGAATGGCTTGTCAAATCTTTTGAAGTTGATTTTCACGGTCTCTGCCACTGTTTCCTGAAGTTTCAAAGAACGATACATGTCCTTTTTCTCTTCATCGAATCTTCTTACAATATCATTTAGATACCAGAAGATCTCATAAGCAGAACAGGTAACTTTTTCAGTTGCTTCCAGAGCCGTTGCTGCTGCCATGGAATACTTCTTCGGCAGTTCGAATTCCTTTGCAATGCTTCTGAGACATCCGGCAGGATTTTCGATCACCGTTTCAGACATTGTCTTGAAGTCTTCCGGGTTATTCTGGAACAAAGAGTAAAGTTTATTAACAGACTTCGCAATATCATCTCCAGTACGCTGACCGATGTGTTTGATGGCAAAGGGCTTTCCATAGTACATCTTCTGTCCGTCCAGATCCAGATAGGAATACACGGTAGCTGCTGCAGAGCCAATATCTGAAGTAAAAATACCGAGCATTGCCTTTACTCTTTCAACTGCAATGCCGTTATCATTGAGGGTCATTAAGATATCCTCTTCGATTTCGTCGGCATTTAAAGCGTATTCCATGCGGAAAAACTCATGCGAAACAGATCCTGTCAAAAATTCAGCCTTCGGGAAATTATTCTTGAGGCATCCCTCCACCGCTTCGACAATATCTTTTTCTGCGAGAACGGCATACTGTCCAGACATGATCGCAGAGATCTTTTCATCTCTGTACAGCACTTTTGCTCTCTGGGTATACAAGGAAAGACATTTATTAATAATATTTGCCTTTTCCTGCAAAGGGAGCACTTCGATACCGGCATCCTCCTCTTCATTATAAAGAGAAAATCCTCCGATTTTTGCCCTATCCAATAAAGATCTAATGGCGGTATAGCGAAGAGGCACGACTCCCTTCTTATCCTGTCCATTGATCTCTGTATGGAACTTCAGAAACATATTAGTCCCATTCTCTGCACAATCCTGAATCGCAATATCGGAAATAATAGACCCGGTTCTCTTTTTAAAAGCGTTGATCAGTTCGCTCGAACTTTTGGTGAATACCTGCATCAGATTAATAGGGCTGATAAACCACTTATCATGTGTCTTTCTGAAATCTAAATACTCCTGAAGCTCTTCTCTGCTGTTAATTGTTTTAATTTCGTCATCTTTTAATAATACACACATTTATTTTTCCTCCTGTCTTCTCCAATTATCCTTTGAGTTGCTATTATTATTATGAAAGAAAAACATAAGCAAAAGAAAAGCGCCATCGGCGCTTTTCTCAAATAGTAAACTCAAGAAAATATTTAATTCTGCAAGCATCCTCGTTATAGATAATATATTCATCATTAATGAGATCCTGACCAGCATGAGCATGTAAACTATCGAAACTTTGATGTTCTCTCTTGAATCTCGAATTATCCAGCATAACCATGCTGCTATCCCATGTGTCAACATCGAATTCATTACCGGTTGCTACTTCATAAATAGCCAGATAAGCTTTATTGCTCTGTCCTCCGGCGTGCCTGGAACCGTATAGTGATGTATATCCCAAAGATTTATCTGCCTTATCGGCAAAATAAATACCTCGGCCAAACATAGCTCCGCTTTTGACCACATTAGATGGCGACAACATAAGTCTCGTCAGCAAAATACTCCACCAATTTTCCGAACGGCTGCCGTGAAATAATTCTCTGGTCTTTGTAATCCCATTTGTCTTAACATACCGGTCGAATCTTTCGTCATTTTCGGGATTACCGATTTTCCAAACCCACGAAAACTTTCTCTTCGAAGCCGGGTCAAGCATATTCCGAATACGCTCAACTTCCTCGGGAGAACATTCCTTGCAGATAAACGGCACCTGCTGAATATTCCTGCCTTCCTTACTGATTGCCAGATTATTTAACAGGTCGTTTTCTCTCTCAATGATAGAGAAAAAATCGTCCTCTGCTTTTGCGGTATTTTGAATTACATTCCGCATTTTTCTAGGTATCAAAGAAAACAATTCGAACAAAATATTATTGAATTCAAACAAACTACCGGTATTTTCAAGTTTTTTGATTAAATCTTTCGCTTTTGCGATTGCTTCATCTGTTACCTGAAACCCCAAAACACGGTAATTATCATCTATCATCTGTCTCGATATCGCCCTGAGATTTTCGAGAACCAAATTGATATCTGAAACATCAGATATTTTGTTCTTTTCTGTATTTTCGTCCTCTGATATCAGACTAGTCTGATCTACATAACCATTCGAAATTTTTTCCCGATATAATTCGTCCCAGGATGTTGTCGGGAAAAACTTTGTATACATCCTGCTCCCAACATATCCGAATTCGACAATAATCCTCCCTTCCTTTTCTTTCATTCGATATATTTTGTTCTTCATAGGCTGAAATAAAACCTTTTCCATTAAAAGTGTTCCTCCACTTCTCTTGTCTTTCCATTAATATGAGAGAAAACAGAGAGCAAAAGAAAAACGGGCTATAAGCCCGTTATTCTCTTACGCAGTTCATCCTACGGTATTCGATGTTGTTATCCAACAGGAACTTATTCAACATTTTCAACTGATCACTGGTTCCTCGAATACTTACGGATAATAACCACATCTCTTCTTTTTTCTCTTCCTCTTTCTCCTGATTTGCAAAAGTGGGTACAGGAATCTGCACTTGTGGAATCTGTCCGGGCATCGTTTGAGCCACGGAGACGCCTGATGCAGCCTGCTGCGGTATAGCAAAAGTCATTTCCTGCATGGCCTGGGCGACCGTTGCAACTTTCATAAAAGCATTCTGCGCTTCTTTCTGTCTCCTTGCTTCCTCTTCCTTCGCCTTTCTTTCAGCTTCCTCCCGTACTCTCTTTTCAGCTTCTTTTAACTGTTCGGCACGTTTATTGATGTTGTCAACGACCTCAGAAACAGAATAGAATTTCAGAACATTAATAAATTCCTCTACATCCAGTTTTGTAGAAAGTGAATTATTGACGCTATCAACGACTGTGCGAATTGTCTGAATATCGGCGTCGTGCTTATCCTGCTCCGCTTTCAATACCAGCCCTTCTTTGTTGATGTCCTCTTTTACTTCCTTCTGCGTTCCGGTAAGGTTAAGGTAAAAATCCTTTACGACCAATCTGGACGCGTATTCGGAACGAAGTCCCAGGGAATCAACTGTCGTCTGGATAAATTTTAACGCCTGCTGTCTACGCTTTTCGCGTTTTTCATTATCGTAGACATCAATACCGGCCTGAAGAGGCTTCTCAACACCTTCAATAATGGAAATAAGCTCCTTGCACTGTTTTTCCATCAGATCAATATTTACAGACATTTCCTTCTTTTTAGCTTTCCGGAATTTGTCGATAGCCACTCTGGCAGAAGCAAGATTATCGCGATCCTGCTTTGCCTGTTTCAAGTTATCATCGGTAACGATGATTCCGGCATACTGTTGTGCCTTCAGCTCTACGCATTTCTTCACAGCCTCGTAGTTGTAATCAATTACGGCGGGCTGCACATTGTTGCTTACTAAAACTAAATTATTGTTGTCGCTCATTTATCTTTCTCCTTTATTGTCTTGTTTGTTATGTAATTAATATGAAAGATTTCATGTCCCAAAAGAAAAAGCCGCCAAACGGCAGCTTTCTCAATTTCTTTTATTACACAACAATTATTTTTAATCGATAGGTAACAACATCGTAAACTACTTCCCATTTAACCACTTTATAATGGCCATATAATATTACTGTTTCTTTCGCATCGAGTGGTTTAGAAATCGGATCAGAAAATATATCGCAAATACATATTTTAGTATCGCCAACATATTTATTCAATAATTCCTCAACTGTCATATTTTTACCCCTATTCACCCTATATATTTCCGAATAAAATCTTCCTCAGAAATAATAGGAATCGACAACTCTTTCGCTTTCTTATTCTTTCCCGATGTGCTGTTGACATCATTGTTGATAAGAGCGGTTGTTTTTGAAGATACCGATCCTGAAACCTTGCCGCCGAGAGATTCAATGACGGCGACCATAGCATCCCGGTTTTCGTAATGCTGTAAAGATCCGGTAATGACAAATGTCATACCTTTCAGTCTGTCTCCAGTCTTGGATTTCTCGAATTCAAAAAATGAAGCGAGATATTCAACATCCTTTCCACTACATATTAACGGCAAATTACCGTTTTCCCAGTCTCTCAGTGATTCGATTACTGTCTCGCCGATTCCATCGATATCCTTTAATCCTCCGAAATCGCTGTCAAACAAAAATCTTTCCGGATCCTGGTCATAATAGGAAGCGATCAGTTTTGCCGTAGACTTGCCAACCCACGGAATACTCAGTGCATTAATGAAGTTCGCGAGGGTCGTTTTTCTTGCCTTTTCAATACTATCTACGATCAGGTTATAGGATTTTTCTCCCCAGCCCTCCAAATCTACAATCTTATCCTTATTCGGGACAATATTTGTAAACAGATCAGAAAACGTGGTGAGAATCCCTTCGTCGATCAGATCAATGATCTGGCTTTCGCCCAATCCCATGATGTTAAGAGCATCTCTGCTCACGAAATGTGTCCACTGGCCGATCTGCTTAGAAGGACACATCTCATTTTCGCAATAGACGGTTTTGATCACTTCATTGGAGCCTGCATTGTTATTAATAACAACTTTCGTTTTTCCTCCGCAGACAGGACATACCGCAGGTGCCTCTGCCGTATAAAACATTTTCTTTTCTGCAGACAGATTTCTTGCGATCTGAGGGATGATCATATTTGCCTTATATACGGTGATCTTGTCTCCCGGCTCCAGCTTCAGATGTTCAATATAACTCAAATTATGAACGGAAGCTCTCTTAACAGTTGTACCATCAATTTCCACAGGATCAAACACGGCTACCGGATTCAGTAATCCTGTTTTGGAAGCGGACCAGAAAATCTCTCTGAGCGTTGTCTCAAACTCTTCATCCTTCCATTTAAAAGCAATGGAATGTCTGGGATGATGTCCAGTGAGTCCCAGGCTCCGGCCATACTCGAGATCTTCGTAGGTAAGAACCAGTCCGTCAGTAGGATAAGGATAGCCTTTTCTTTCCACATATCCTGCAAAAAATTTAATCAGTATATCGATGTTATTTGCATCGACACAATGGCTTTCTACAAACTGCATTCCGCAGGCCGCTATCAGATCTCTTTCATCTAATACGGAATTTACTTTGGGAGACACCAGCTCAAAAGGAATAAAATGAATGTCTCGTTCCTTAAGTTCTTTAGCATCCAGTAATCTCACACTTCCGGAAGCAACTCCACGAGGATTCTTGTACTTATCCTCTTCGTTTTCCATCCTTGCATTGATTTTTTCGAATGCCGGGTAACTGCATAAAGCCTCTCCTCTGATCACAACCTCTTCTTTGTAGGGAATATCCAGAGCCACACCGCGAATATACGGAGCGTTTCTTGTGATATCTTCACCGACAAGTCCATTGCCTCTTGTAACAAGGCTTTTGAGTTTTCCATCAAGGTATGTGGCAACCAGTGTCAATCCGTCGAGCTTCCAAGACAAATAACCTTTTCGTTCCCCGAGAAAGTTCTTCAGATCATCCACGCTTTTGGTCTTTGCTAAAGACAGCGCCGGATATTTGTGGGTTACCTTTACCGCTCCATCAACTGGGGCAGCCCCTACTTTAAAAGAAGTGGGGCTTTCGGGTAATGTGATTCCGGTCTCTTTCTCCAATTTCTGCAATTCATCGAACAGGGTGTCATATTCAAAATCAGACATAATCTCCTGTCCGTTATAATACGCGTCTGCAGCCTCCTTCATCCTTTCAATGAGTTGCTGCATTTTTACAATATTTTCTTCTTTGTTCATTTTCAAATCCTCCATTTGTCAATAAGTTTCTCTATTAATATGAAAGAATCTTTATCTATAAATTTTCTCTCATATTAATGAAAATGAGAAAAATAGGAGGCAAATAAAATGTTTCAGAGATTGTTAATTATTGATGGAAGTTCGGTGCTTAATGAATCCTATTACGGCACTCTTCCGGAACAGATGAAAAGAGAAAAAGACAGAAGCAAATGGCACTTATGGTATCATGAAATGCTACGTAATAAAGAAGGGATTATCACAAATGCTCTATTCACTACAATGAAAAGAATTGAAAAAATCATTGAAGAACAGCATTTTGAGTACGTCGCTATCGCCTGGGATATCAGTTCCGATACCTTTAGAAAACGGATGTATCCGGAATATAAAGGCAACAGAGAAAAGCCGGACGAAAGCTTTATCAGCCAGCGCGAAATTTTTCCGAGAATGCTCACAGAACTTGGTTATCCAGTTATTTGTATGAATGGATATGAGGCTGATGACTGCATTGGATCTCTAGCTAAAAAGTTCGAAAATCAGATTCCGGTAGTTATTTTAAGTGGTGATAAAGATATGACACAGTTAGTTTCTCCCAGTACCCAGTTGTGGTTTTCCTGCAAAAAGCCGAATCAGGCAGAGGAACTGTTCGATGACATGATGCAGGGAGAACAACAGATTTCTTTATCTCAGTACGGACTTCCTGATAAGATCTTTCCAGTAAACATGAAATCTGTTCCTTATTTTATGGGTATCAATTCCAGTCAGGTTGTTGATCTGAAGGCAATCAGCGGAGATACTTCGGATAATTATCCCGGCATTGCAGGAATCGGCGAAAAAGGGGCAATCGCTCTTTTGAAATATTTCGGTTCCATAGATAAGATTATCGAAGTGATCAATAGCGGCGCACTTGCGGATAAGGATAAGTTGAAAAAACTGAAAGAGGATTTTGCAGCGCAGACCGGTACACGCCTGCCTGCAGCTAAATTGCTGGATCCGGATTTTGAGAAAAATGCCAGATTCTTTCAAAAAATTGCGCAGATCGAGACAAATGTTCCTTTCAACATTGCTCTCAATCAATTAAAATTGAATATCGATCAGCAAAAAAGAAGACAGTGGTACGAATATCTTGAGTTCTACTCTCTTCTGAAAACCGTATAATAAAAGTCCCCAACTTGGGGACTTTTTTATAAATTTTGTCGTAAAGCCACATTCCTTTATGGTGTGTAGAGATTCACAATTCCATGTGAATAGGTTTACCATGTTTCAAATACAATTCTTCAAACTTAGCCGTTTTAATAACTTTTTCATAACTATTCAAAAAATCATCAATTTCTTTTTGTGAAATATCTGGATTTTTATATTTCAGCTCCTGCAATGTAGAATCGCGCACCGATTCTATGAATAACTTTCTCTTAAATTCATCTATGATTTTATCTACATCGTTGCCATATTTTTGAAAGCCTTCTTCTTTTGCGTAACGAACTAATCTTTCGTGGGCCTCATTTCTTATATTATTGAAATAAAATTCTGTTTTGCCTCTTGCATCCCATGTTCTTCTGATGAAATTCGCTCGCTTCTTCTGTTTTTCTGTTGCTTTTTCAGGACGTTCAGCACCAACATAATTATAGATTGGAGCCATAATTTTATCATTAAGATTAAATAACGTCTGATCTTCTGGAAAATTCTTTGGATTGTCCATCCAATCTTCATATATTTCCTCTTCTTCGCAACATTTCATAATTTGTTCATTTTCAATAGCATCCTGAATCGCAATCCTTGTGAAAAAATCCTTATCTTCCCATGGTTTATATGGCTCTTCTTGTTCATCGGAGGATTTAAGTTCTTTGCTTCCTTTCTCTGCAGCCTTTATCTTATCCAAATATTTATAATAAGCATAATGTTTCCCCTTCTTCTCCTCTCGGCTTCGGATAAAATTACTGATCCACTTTCCAATACAATTTACAAAAAACAATGCAAATCCTACGTATACAAAGAATTTTGCAATATTTTCGTAATGAGGAAATCTTTCTGCTACCGGAAAATAACTATCCATGCACGACTTGATGTAATACATCCAAAGTCCTACGGAAGTCCACGTAGGCAATATTACGGCCAGCCAGTTTACCGGATATGCTACAATCAAACATAAAGAAAAAGTAAGCATCGTTTTATGAAAAGGAACGTCGATGATCCGATACATATATAATATCCATGTAACAAACATGGCTAAAACATACATGATAGCGATTCCCTTATAATGCAAATTGTATCCAAGGAAAATTGGATTCAGGAAATGGCCTCCGCACCCACAACCGGTAATTCTCTGTAAATCGTACTCCCAATTGTAAATAAATTCAACATCGCCAGGATTACCATCCGAGTCTTTTTCGTAATATATGAGATTATCTTCATCGTATCGATCAATAAAACATTGTTTATTTAGCTTCATATTTATTACCTACTTTTTCTTATGCGTATAAGGAGCGCTTACTTTTTTGCTCCAAAAACTATTAATTATATCGAGAGCAATTGAACCAATTGTCCAAATAATAGCTTGGGCTAATCCGACAAAAAATAATCCAATAGAAAATTTACATACTGTTTGACATATATGGCGAATGATTATGATCTCTCCGGCTTTCATGCTCATAATAACGGCAGCTTGTGTAAAAAACAGAATTGATAAATACATAATTGTCGGCATTTGAATTTTATTCAACGCAGATCCAATGCGATCATATATAGGCTCTGATACAAAAAATATCCAAATTAAAGCAAGGATTGCACAAATAATGGCTTTAATCGTTTTATCTTGAATATAAAATTTTGTGATAAAACCCACCAGTGGAGTTGCCCAAAAAATCAATCCCTTTGATCCAAGGAATAGCCAGATTGAGGTAAAATATTTCATGTCAAACCATTTTCCATAATTGTCACATCCGGTAATTAGTTGAAGATAATATTCATTTTTTCTCATGTATGTAGAGCAACAACTATGCTTATATTTCACATCAACACATCCATTTTTGGATTCACTTACAATTTCTTGCCCAACCAGCCTTGCTATATCATCAATTTTCATATCAATTCCCTCTCTCGGTATAATAACTACTTAGTTTTTTTCTTATAAATAACGTACCCAATGATTCCCAAAACAATTAGACAACCTGCGGATATAATCCATGCAATCACTCCGCTATTGCTCTTCTCGACCACTTCTTCTACAGGCTCTGAGGTTGCTTCCGGTGTCTGTGTAGGTTCCGGCGTTTCTTCAATCTTCTGTCCGGGGATATCTACATCACCGATAGCTAACGGAACGATAATGGAGCAGTTTTCGGTAATTTCAAACGTATTTTCCTTGTATTTCAAAGGATATTTTCCGGTAAAGTCTGCGATGATGCCACCTTCCGTAATGGTATAAGTTCCTACAGGAAGCTGCTGTAAAGTTGTAAATCCATTTGCTTCATAAAGATCGATTTCCTGATAACCGCCATTTTCGTCTTTAATACCTACGAAGCAAGGCTCGTGAATAACATCTTCGACAGCGGCTGCAAATGTAACGAAGCCAAAGCGCGTATTTTCATCGACGGGAGCGGGCGTTTTTGCGTTTTCGCCGGCATCTCCAGTATAAAGTTCTGCATAGTCCTGTGGAGATAATGCATATCCTGTATTATCAATGATATATCCTGCAGCTTCCATTTCAGGAGTTAATTTATTAAGTTTACGAACTTGATCTCTTAAACCGAAGGCGGCCGTTCTTTCATCTCCATCAAGTTCATCAATTATAATGTTATTTTCTTCAAATAAGCTTCTCACAAACAGCCCATCTTTCATTTCTCCGATTCTGATAGAAAGACCAGGGAATTCGTATCCGGATTCATCTCCTGCTTCTACAACTTCTGTAGTATTCGATTCAGCTGCTTCTGCCTTGCCGGACAACATTCCGATCACAAGCATTGCCATGATCCATTTAATTTTTCTTTTTGCTCTAAATAATGTTCTCATTACGCCCTCCATTGTGCGTTTATTTATTAATGCCATTATAACGCATAATGATTATTCTGACAAATTTCTGCACAGAATTTTTTGCAACAAAAAAAAGACCGCTAACAATAGCGATCTTTTCATAGTCTTTTTATCTGTATCCCTGTCCCATATAAGGGGCAGCGTATTGGCTGTATCCCTGCTGCATCTGCACAACGTTGTTCGGCTGTGCATACTGCTGATTCTGCTGCGGCTTCCACATATTCTTATCAGAATAGTCGATCCGCTCGTTCTCCATTAGTCTGCCAAATGAAGTTTTCGCTTCAATGGTATCCTTCCAGAAACCGTACCAGGCTTCCTCGGAGAAATTCATCATCAGTGTGATCTTATCCTCGCACTGGGACAATCTCGCGCCGATCTGCGCTCCTTGCACAGGCGGAGCCATACAGTTCATGATCTCGATACAATAGGGTTCCTTATTGCCGGGATCCGTATCGAACGTAATTTTGGCTGTTCTTGCTTCCGTAAGTCCCTTCTGATTTACCTTGTTGACATTCGGGGTTCTCATGCCATCCCAAATGACAATTTTCTGATAGGTATTTACGGAAGTTTTATCAAGCTGCCCGTTCATAAACAGATTTCCTGCTTCTGCAATAGCATTTGCGACAACGCTGTTCTGCTTTGCGAACTTGGGATCGTTTGCAGCCATCAGCTTATTATAGGTATCACAAAGCAGATTATAGTTATTAGAATTCTCCAATAATACTTCAGCTGGTGTCCGATCCTTGAACGGACCAAATTTAATTTTCACCGTATAGGCTGCGGACTTTTTTTCTTCGGTCCCTTCCGGCTTTTGAGTAGTCAAACCCAGAGCCATGCACAGTTTTGTCTTTTCAAAGATGAAACTTGGAAGGGTTCCGCCAAAGTAAAACTTCACACCCTTTGCAGATGTTGCATCAAAAATGTTAATACATACATTTGATGTCTCCGACATTGCAAGTGCAGGATCGCCTTCTTTAAATCCCTTTTTAGTAACACTTGCATAACAGCAAACCTTACCTTTATATACATTCGCAGACTGAATAGCCATCTGCTGTTTTAAATTAATATTCTCTGCAGTACTCATGTTGCCCTCCTAATTTTAGTAAAAAAGAGGGATAAAAATCATCCCTCTTTCTCAAGCTTTTTAATTAACAGCCTACCTATTAGTTGAACGGCAGATTGTCGGGAATGTTTATGAAGCCGTTATTGGCTCCCAAATTAGGCATTCCCTGAGGTGCCTGCTGTCCCATGGACTGCATTCCCATAGGCTGCTGATTCATCTGAGGCATTCCCTGAGGTGCCTGCTGTCCCATGGACTGCATTCCCATAGGCTGCTGATTCATCTGAGGCATTCTCTGAGGGGTCTGATTCTGCATTCCCATCTGAGGCATTCCGCCCTGAGGCTGTCCCATCTGAGGCATAGCACCCTGCTGAGGAGTCTGCTGCTCTGCGGGCTTCCAATCAACGATTTCAATGTTCGTTACACGAACCTGAATCGCATTCACCCGCTGGCCGTCCTTATTGGTATAGTTATTGGGCTGAACTTCGCCGATCACATTCACGCGGCCACCCTTCATGCCATACTTGGCCAGGAACTCTGCCTGTTTTCCATATGCTGCGCATCTCCAGAAGATTGCCTCTTCCTTGTCGCCATTGCGATGATTGTCGGCTGCCGAGAAGTTGACAATAGCAGTTCCGCCGTCGGTGTATTTGGTCTCCAGGTCATTTGTGATGCGTGCGCTTGAAATGTAAATACTGTTCATTTATTTTTCCTCTTTCTTTCTGAGAACTTAAGTTCTCCAATTATCATTTTTGCTACGTCATTATTATGACAGAAAAGTATGTTAAAAGTTTCAGCTATCTGAGAACCACAAAATCCGTAATATTGATCTGCGTAGTTCTTTTATCTCTGAAAACATTTACCCACACTTTTCCGATCAGATCAATGACGGATACGTGTTTCGGAAGCATAGAAATCTGTTCCTTGGCATGAAACATAATTGCTTCATATCCAAAACCGGTGAATTTCAACGTATCTTTGTTTTTACCGATGACAGAGTAATTATCCACAGTCATCTGCAAACGGATCACCGGTGCGGGATTTCCTTCTCCAAAAGGTTCCAGGGACAGTATCTGTGCTGCCACCATGGGGAAATCCACTTCCAAAACTTCGATATCATAGGGAATTGAGTCGTCGAATATAACGTCCGGCAGTTCCTTTTCAATCGCGTTTTTAAAAAGCGTGATATTTTCTTCCTTCATAGTGAGCCCAGCAGCTTTTAGATGTCCACCGAATCCAACAAACAACTCTGCATGTGCTTCCATCAGTCCAGCGAGGCTGTAATCATCACTCTTGCTTCTTGCACTGCCCTTATAAAATCCCGTCGCCTCGTCTTTCGCGAGCACAAATGCCGGCTTACCTGTGTATTCCGATATCTTTCCTGCGACAATACCAACGATTCCAAGAGGAATCTGGTTGTCTACTACAAAAATGGATCTGTCTTTTGAAGTAGCCATCGCATATAAATCAATTTTTGACACCGCTTCTTCCACGAGCTTTTTGCGAAGATCGTTCAATTCGAGAAGTTCATTAACTTTTTCTCTCTTTTCTTGTCCTCCGTCGATGAGAGCGACGACTCCCATCTTCGCACCATCGTCTTTAAGCCGTCCGCAAGCGTTGAGTACGGGAACAATATTGAAAGCTACGTCTGTCGCGGTACTACCTTCGGAAAACTTCTGCGCTTCCAGAAGTATTTTGAGACCTTCGCTTCCTTTTCCATGCTTCATGTTTTCCAGACCGTCAATGACGATCTTCCGGTTATCTTCCGATATTTCCACACTATCGCCAATGGTTCCTATTGCAGCAAAGCAGCTGAGTTTCTTCATGACCGGATGATCTTTTCCGAAAATCTCTTCTGCCAGCTTATAGGCGATGCCTGCTCCACAGTATTCCGTATAATCCGCTTCGCCAACGGCCTTCGGATCCACGATGATATCTGCTGCCGGTAACTCTGCTCCTGCTTCGTGATGGTCCAGGATAATGATCTTCATGCCTTTTCGCTTTGCTTCTGCGATCGGTTCTATCGCTTTGATTCCGTTATCGATCGTAACCAGCAAACCTCCATTCGGCACACGCTCAATGATCTTCATGGATAAGCCATATCCTTCCGAAAATCTTTTGGGAATGATCAGCTGATATTTCAATCCTATTGCTGCAAAAATATAGGTCATGATGAGCGTTGACTGAATTCCATCGTCATCGAAATCAGAGACAAGTGTCACGGGCATATTTCTCAATTTTGCTTCGAATAAAGCATTTTTTACTTCATTCAAGCGGTAAATTCTATATTCGGGAACCATGTGAATAATTTGTGCGATAGACTTTCCTGTCTTTTCAACCACAAATTCTTCAACACTGTTTCCCCGTGTTACTTTTTTCCAGTTCATTTTTGCCTCCTTCTATCTTTCTTAAATCATCATTAATATGACAGAAAACTGGCACGACATTTTTGTGCAGAAATTCCATGTTATTTATAAATCTTTCATATTAATAGAAAGGAAAACACCAAGGAGGATTTATATGGTTAAGAATCTATGGAAGCAGATTGAAGTCGTCTGCGGTAATCACGAAAAAGATTATCCCGTCATGGGACTGAAACAGGGGCACAGATCCTTATTTTATTCATGTCCCAAGTATTATCCGGACGCAAGAAAGCCTGGTGAAACAGCCTGCAGGAATCATGTCAGCACAGAGGATTTTGAAAAAATTCTGGAGATACTGTCTGCTGAAGCGGAAGCGCAGATGTTATCCGGTCAGAAGATCTGTCTCAAGAACATGAAATTTAAGGTAAAAGCCATCGACATCGAAGTAATTTATCATGTAGATGACGTGATCCGAATCAAAGTTAAAAATAAAAAAGCATTAGAATAGGGAAAGCGGAGCATTTAGCTCCGCTTTTTGTTATCTTACTTCTTCTTTGACAATTGTTTCTTTTCTTGTAGTTTCTTCTCCCCGGGCCGCTCCGGTCATTTTCTCTATCTTTTCTATGAACGGGGATTTAATGGGAGGCTCAACATCGCGGTAAACCGTTTCTGTTTCCTCCATCTGTTCAACCATACCGTCTTTGGTGTATACCTTGGAAGAAGCACTTTGAGGAACTTCTACGTGTTCTACTTCAATGCTTTCCAGTGCTGTTTCATTGATTGACTCTTCTATTTTATCCACCTCATCATTCTCCATTGCAGGAATTACAGTTATGTCCGGTACTTCCGGGGAAATTTCTTCCTCAGGTACAAGAATCGGTCCATCGGGAGTATAATCTTCCTGCGCAGAGACAATCATTTCGGAACCCGATATATCGGGAACAACAGGAGGAACCTCTGGCGACAGCTCGTTCAAAGAATCTATCAGTTCCTGATCGTTTTCCGGAGCTCTCAAAACTTCCTGTTGATTATGAATTAAATAAGGGGCGACTTCCTCCACAGCGTTTCTCACGCTAGATTCTGGATCCTGCGCCAAATCAACGAGGACCTGGGAAACTTTTCCGTCAATAGCGCATCTGACAACAGCTTCTCTTACTTTGAGATCTTCGTCATGGCTAAAAGTGTAATGTCCGAAATCAGCAAACTGCATCACATTCTCTTTTTCCTGAACTGTTCCGTTTTTGACTGTTTGGAGAATTTGTTTAATTTCTTCAGGTTTATCATTTTTCAGAATATAATCTAAATGATCTATATCTCTCACATCAATGATTGTTCCACCAATATCCACAGCCAAATAGGGCTTCTGACCTTCCGGATTGATGAGTTGGACTTCATATTCTTTCTCATATTCAGTTCCGGCTCCAACAACGATTGTTTTGAGGTCTCTTTTATCCCCCTCCTCGCGGTTATTCTCTTTATCATCCACAGCTATGGTGCTAAGAACGGCCTCTCTTACTTCTTTCTGATTACCTTCCAAAATATTCTTATCAACTTTTTCTTTATCTGCAAGATCTTTTTGATCAGCAGATTTTTCAACATCGGTAATAATATCGGATTCAAGAATAGCATTTTTCTCGAGTTCCCTGGTGTGCTTATCGAAACCTTTATCCATTCTGATCTGTTCTACGGCATCACGGATATCTACTTCTTTGCTTTTGATAGCTCCGAGCTTATTAAAAGTAACGCCACCGATAGCACGGAACGTATAAGTTGCCTGGCTCTCAAGGGTTCTCTTCATAGGGTTTGCATGAGAGATTAGAACACTGTCGCCGCTTCTTTCAAATTTGAAGGCACCTTCCTGTGTTTTAACATAAATGGTTCTCTTGGTATCGTAGCACAGTTTGGAAAGCTCCAGTATCTTTTCATGATCAGTCAGCTTCTCATTGTTCAAGATTTCCATTTTTTTGGCGATCGTCTGTCCGTTTTCTCTTGTAGCAGCCTCCCGGTTCTGTTCTTGTTCCTTGTAAGCATTCTGGATTGCTTCGTTGTACATCTTCGCACGGCTTTCCTTTGGCATCGTGAGTTCAATAGCTCTGTCACCGACCCATCTTACTGGGGTTAAAGCAACGTAAGCGACCTTCTTCATTACATTTACGATACCGAGACCAATTCTTTTTAGAAGAGATTTTTTATTGGCATTATCAATCATTTGCCGAGCTTCTTTTTCCTTTTCTCGTTTCTCTCTTGCAAGAATCGACGCCTTAGCTTTTTCAAAAGCCTCCTCTTCTGTCATATCATCTGCCTTTTCTTCTTTATCTTTTTTAGCAGAATGCTTTTTTCCTTCAGGAGTCTTTTCTACGGAAGGTCCCGTCTTCTTTTCTTCGGGCTTACGATCATCTTCAGTAGTGTCTTCTACAGAGATTGGTTCTTCCTGCGCAGATTCGACTGCCTGTTCTTCCTGAACAGAATCTGCTTTTTCCTGCTGTTCCTGTTTTTCTTCAAATTCTTTTTCGTACATATTTTAATCCTCCTGCGAAATGTTACGAAATTTGTTTGTTAACATTAATATGAAAGAAATTGTATATAAAAAACTCCGGGTATTTCTACTCGGAGTCTTTGCACTCTTTTTTCTTTTTCCGCCGTTTTATGTCAATGCCTGTGCACATCAGTAAAACGAATCGGAAAAAATTTTTTCTTTTCTCTTTTTTCCGTTCTTTCTGTTCCTCAGTCAACTCTTCCTTGTATTTGCGCTTTTCCTTATATTGCTTTCTTTGTGCTTTGAAGCCGTGTTCCAGGAGGTAAGTTTCAAAGTCTTCTTCGGAAATGCGTTTTTTGAAAAGCTGATCTCTCCACTCCATGCCGCAGTCGGCGCAGAAACAATTCTTTCCGTTGGGGACGGATCTTAAGCGGATCCGCTCCCCCCTCAGAAAGTATTTTTCCTTCAGTTCCGGATCATTGCCTGCGACAAAATATCCGGTCTTTTTACTGCCGCACACGGGACATGACGGTGTTACTACGATCCTCATCCCGCCACCTTCGAGAGGTTATTTAAGAAATTGCGATAAGCCTCTTTTTGGTAATCTGATAATACAATCATTCTCGGAAGACTTACGAGATAATCATAGAAATCAGTAGGTTCAGAGATTCCTTTGTTGGAAATATCTTCTAAAATAACTTTCCGATTCTTGATTCCGATAATGGAACTTAAACCGAGTTTTAAAGACAATTCCATCGGGGAAAGTCTGCATTCCTCGAAGTAGCGTCTTTGTCCTGCGACAAGGTCCTGATTATGTGCTTCTGAAACGAGAATATGTTTCTTAAGCGCATTTTCGTCAATCGTGCCATCAGCTCCGATCACGCCGTCTTCGCCATACGTAAGAGGAATTTCTCCTAACGTATAATAATCATCCGGCTTGCAGTCGTACTTACGAAGCGTAGTATAAAGCGTATCTGCATAATAGCCGGTATCGGAAATCTTAAACAGATATCCTTTATAGAATTCTCCGCAGACAAGCTCAGGCATCTCTATGTACACTTCTGTACATTCATGCGTAATGCTCCAGCTGATTTCTCCTTTCGGGAACAGCTTCTCGATTACATCTGCAATAGCCGTTCTTTTGCAGAAACGTACTTTTTTTGAAAATACAGCAACCGCCTTATTCAAACGCCCATCGGTGCGATACAGGATATGCATCGCCGAATCACTGTCCTGCAATGCGCCTACAAGCGCGTAATTTCGAATGGAGCCGGCCTGCTTAAGGAATCTGCCTCCTATACCATTCAAACGTGCTGAGAGCGTCTTATACAGGGTCTCGCCTACAAAGAAACGTTTCGTGGATGCTGTGGGGAATTCGATAAGCGTCTTTGACTTCGCTCTCATTTCCTGAATCAACGACAACTGATCCGAATTTAAGGTATCGATACGAAGTGCTTCCATATTGGTAACAACATATCTTCCGTCTTCCGTATAACGGATATCTCCATCATTGATTACATGAAAAACGGCTCTCGTAGGACTGATTTTGTAATAATCGAGAATACGTGTCTCTAAAGGGTCAACTTCTGCGATATATGTATTCTCATCAACGAACATCGCTTCTTTACGGAAAGAATCAAGATTCGTACCGTAAGCTGCATATTTATCTAACAATAAATACATTCTTTTATCCTCCTTCTATCACTTTGTTTACGTCTTTAATATGAAGGAAAACATACCTCTAAAGTTAAATGTAGAGAACGAGAATATGTAATCATCTCTTCCAGAGAAAAGTGACATCAAAGTCCTGTCCCGGCATACGCCGTCCAGTCCTTAGATATCTTTTACATATAACCTAACGGGATTTTTGAGCCGCTGGCGGCTCAAAAATTGGTTCCACTGGAGACGCAATCCGCCGTTTTCGAAGAAAATACCCCATACTTCCCCATCAGAAATAATTTCAGTCACGACAAAAAGCCCGGTTTCCCAGGCATTTTTGCAGAACTATTCTACGGAACATTAATTTTAGGTCGGACTATACACGTATCTTTTTGCGGTACTTAAAGAAACGCCCAGTCTGGAAGCGATATCCAAAAGAGCCATACCTTTTTCACAAAGCTTTTTTGCAGACGAAATAAGCCTGCGGATCATCTTTTGTTTCTGTGATTCCTTGCGGGCGTTTTTGCTCTTTTTATATTTGCGGTATTCGCGCATATAATTTTTCTGATATTCCTTTTTGTTCGTGCAGTCGTAACCGCAGCAGGAAGCAAGTTCCGTCGGCACGCACAGTTTTTTCAAAACCGTTTCCATGCGGTAATAATAAAGCTTCCGGGGACGGCTCAAACTAATCACTTCTTTTTCGCGCATCGGATGCTCGAACCCACGGTTAAAATTTAAAGTGGCTAACTTTGCCTCGTCTTCCGTCATGCCTGCCTGCATGGAAAAATTCCAGTAAAGAAAGCACATGACCTCGCGGAATCCGATGTCGTAACCATGATCCTGCAAGATCTCAAGAAAATGGCATCTTTCGCACAACATTTCGCTTACGCTTCTGGAATTGATTCCGCAGATATGTATTTCGGGGCCCCTTTTCTTCTTTTTCTTTTCTGCTTTGTACCAGTCGGGAAGCTTCGGTAAAATTTCATCTGCGAGTTCGTGAAAATCATAACGCTTGCCGTTGGAAACCTTCTTTACCTGCACGAAGTACTGCTCGTCTATATGAAAAGACGGCGTACTGAAAGGTTCGCCGGGATTAAAGCTTTTTCCCCAGATTGTATTGAGGCTTGTAGGAACGCGGACAAAAGATGTATAGGGATTGTATTCGGCGTGGTACAGCGGATTCAGCGTGTTGATCGTGACGATGAGTTCTTCCTGAATGCGGCGCAACAGTGTCAGGACGTTTTTTCGCTTCTTTTTATTGAATCTTGGCAGAACAACGCCGCCGTCATTCAACAGATAAATGAAGCGCATTCTGCGTCCATATTCAATGTATGTAGGCATGGGGAAAAAGACCTGCTTTTCGATAAGATCTTTCTGAAACATCTGCCATACTTTTAAGGGATCCAGCAATTCGCCGTATTTGTCCGTAAACTGAAAATCGATATCGATAGGAATGCACTGAACGGAACGAATGTTATCGACCGTCGCCTTCTTTTTGCCATAGAAAGTAGAGACAGACATGTACAGGTTACTCGTAGGAAGCTTGTCCATTCTGAAGATTTCCGAGACATGTTCATCACAAAAAGTCTTTCCATATGGAAAGATGCCTGACTTATTGTTTCCGCCCCAGAGCTTTAAAAAACCTGCGGCGTCTTTTCCGTAAAATTCATTGATGTATTCCATATCGCTTTTCGTCAAACTTAACTTTGCCATAAACACTCTCCTATTTTTCTTCTGGTACTATTAATATGAAAGATAGTATTGTGGAACACAGAATCAGATTCTATATGGAATTTGATTCTGCGATCCGGCATACCCGTACCATTAATATGAAGGATTTGGCGAAAAGCTCATTTTTCTGCACAGAAAAACCGCATGCCTAATACATGCGGTTCTTCATTATCTTTTCATAAGTGCCACCGGTTATGTTGTTGAACGCTTCGGCTACATAACCAGCTATTTCGGCTTGATCGACGTGTTTGCAGCGAGTGCAAGGCTTACAAGTACCATAGCAGAAAGCCTCCTGTCTTTAGATTGTGAGAATGAATGCATTTTTCTTTTCATTGCAAAACAATAGAAAATATGTTATAATTCTATTATGAATAACGAATATAATACATCAGAACATTTAGTTTATCTATGCAGATACCATGTAATCTTTTGTCCCAAATACCGTCGCAAGATATTTGTAGATGGTATTGATGTGCGCACAAAAGAAATATTTCTCGAAACTGCTAAATCCCACCAGTTTGAAATTATGGAAATGGAAGTTATGTCGGACCATGTCCATCTGCTGATCAGTTGTAATCCGCGCTACGGCATTATGCAATGCATCACGGATCTTAAAAGAGACAGTTCCTATAAACTGATCCGAGAATTTCCATCCATCAGAAAACGCATTCCGTGCCTATGGACGCGAAGCGCATTTATTGCCACGGTCGGCAGCGTATCTCTTGAAACCGTAAAGCAGTATATCGAATCCCAGAAAGGAAAGTAATTGACGGAATCATACGTTTTGACATTAAAACTGAATACTTCTCCTGAGCAGGATCGGTGGCTTGCGCATGCTTTCTGGTGCGGGCAACAGATCTATAACGTCCTCGTGCGGCACTGCAGAAAACAGCTTCGGAAGTTGATACTTGATCCGGAGCATCGTGAACTACTTGCAACCCGCAGAAAAGATAATCTTTCCAAGAAAGATAAGAACCGCATCAATCAGGAGCTTGCCGCTATCCGCCGAGGTTATGGGCTCAGTGAATACCAGCTGCATGCGTATGTTTCCGTGCAGCAGCACCGGTATCAGAAGTACATTGATTCCATGACAGCCCAGAAGATCGCTTCTTCTGTATGGCGTTCTGTAGAGAAGTATCTGTTTGATAATGGAAAATGTATTCATTTCAGGAAATACGATGATTTTGATTCCCTGGAAGGCAAATCCAACACTTCCGGCATGCGGTTTAAGGACGGCCGGCTTCATTGGCGCAGACAGGTGATTCAGCCGCAGATCCGGACGGATTATGACAGGGAAGCTCTGAGATCCCGCGTGAAATACTGCCGTATCCGGAGAAAGCCCGTAGGTGCAAAATATCACTACTATTTACAGCTGGTTCTGGAAGGAAAGTCGCCGGTGAAGCATCCTGCTGGGCATGGAACTGCGGGTCTGGATATCGGGACTTCCACGGCAGCTGTCGTAACCAAAGATTCCTGCAGACTGACGGTGCTCGGTTCCGATGCCAAAGACCGTTCTGCGCAAATTAGACGGATCCAGAGAGCCATGGACCGGAGCAGTCGTGCCACGAATCCCGACAACTTCCTTCCGGATGGCACTGTCTGCAATGGAGCAAGGAAGTGGATCCGCTCGAAGCATTATAAGAAACTTCAGTTCTGTAAGAAGTCTCTGGAACGCCGGTATGCAGACGCTGTAAATACCTGCCACCACCGGCTTTCAAATGAGATCGCTTCGAAGACAGACACCGTGTACGTGGAAAAGATGTCATTTAACGGTCTTGCACGGAAATCAAAATCTGCTACGAAGAAAGCTGATGGTCGGTTCCGGAGCAGGAAGCGGTTTGGAAAGTCCATAGGTAACCATGCACCGGCCGTATTCCTGAATATCCTTGGAAACCGGCTTGCTTCCGGCGGCGGGCAGTTAATTAAGATCGATACCATCAGCTTCCGGGCAAGCCAGTACAATCATGTGACAGATGACTACGTCCGGAAGAAGCTGTCCTGCCGGGGAAGTTTCGTTGGCGGCCACTATGTACAGAGAGACCTGTACTCCACATTCCTGTTAAGAAACAGTAATGACACGGGTACGGCTGCCGATAGGCAGAAATGCACAGATTCCTTTCCCATGTTCCTGATAACGCACGATGCCTGCATGGACGCGCTCCTTGCAGAGAACAAGAAATATCCTTCGAGCTTCGGTCTCCGGAGCTACAAATACCATAAATGTAACTGTTAATCATGTAAACGGGTTCGACAGGATCCGGCCGCGTGAAGCACTCGTCGGAGTGCTTGCGGCGAAATTCCGGTTAAGGTACGGCAGCTATAACAAACACTGTTCTGCATAAAAAAAAGATCCGCTTCCTGACCGTAAAGATCAGAAACCGGATCCGTTGTAAGAATTGTCAAGTGATGCTGTTATGTACCCGGAACCTGCCAGTCTTTAGATTGTGCAGAGCTGTCAGTGCAATACTTAGCTCTTCGACATTTGCGGCAGTCGCCATCCAGCTTCCACTGCTCATTTTCCTGTATTCTTTCCATTTTCTTCCTTTCCTATTGTCCGATAATCGCCGTGGTACGCAACAGAGCCGGTAATGTTATCCCATTCGACGGGAGCCCCATTCCTAATGGCTGCCTGTACCGCATCCCAAACAATCGCCCTCTCTTCTCTTTTTGATATATCCCGGAGCTGTTCATCCGGAATATCAACTTTGATCGTTCCATACATCATTTTGTCTACTACTGCCTCGATTTTCATGATAAAATCTCCTTTACTTTCTGAAGCTGTTCCGGCGAAAAATCCATAGCTTTATCGAAAGTCATTGATCCGAGCCATAAAGCTGTTTTTACTTTCTCCAGATATCTTTCGGCTTCCTCTTTTTCTTTTAATAACAAGCTTGGCTCATCGAGTTCCCCTACCTCATAAAGAAACCGTGCATCGTGGAACTCTGCATTCCAATCCGAAAATTTGAACACCCAGTGGCAGTCCACAACAACGTATTCTTTAAAAAACATCTACGACTTTTTCTCGATAGATACTTTGTGATTCGCCCAATAGGTCAGAACATAAGCCTTATCTCCTTTTGCGAATTCAGACGCTTTTAACATACGGCTCCTTCTGTTAGGCAATATTTTTCCAGCTTCTCCAGTTGTCTTTGTCCCGGAGCAGACGGAATTTATCCTTTCCCTTGGATTCGGCGATCTTCGTAAGCTTATTTTCGACATCATTCATATCTACCCATTCGAAGATATTGAATTCGTTGTTCTTGTCATCTTCGCATACCCAGCAAGAAGAATAGATATCGTAGTAAACTTCGTAGAAATTTTCAGAGAATCGCAAGGTCACGTAAATACGCTGCGTCCTTCCGGCTTTCCAGTACTGATATGATGAAATCTGTGCCTTATGTTTGGATTCTTCCAGAACCGGCTTTGATTCAAGAAATTTTTTCAGTACGCCGACACCAACGTCCCAGGTAGCCAGAATATCATCCGAAGCATTGTGGAACTGGTATGTTTTTCCGGGATACAGAATACCAAGGATATGACTCAGCTTTCTGCAGCCGTCATGTTCATCTGCGAAGATATTTTCCTTAACGATACCGAAAATATCCACTACCTCTTCCGGTTCAAAGGACTCTTTCATCCTGCCTGCATAAGCGGTCATGAATTTAATATCAAATCCGACATTGTACCCGCTGATCACCGCATCCTTGTGTTTTTCGAAAAATTCTTTTACAACAGGCCATACGTCTCTTTCTTCCGGTTTATCCTCCAGAAATTCATTCGTGATACCATGGATCGCGATCACTTCATCTGTCATTGTAAACGGCGGTTTGATATACTGCTCTATCTCATCTGTTTTCTGATAGAACTGCCCCACTTTTTCCATAACAACGGCAGAAAATTCAACGATAACATCCGCATTCTTTTTAAGTCCTGTCGTCTCCAGGTCGAAGATCAAAAATTTTCTTCCCTGCATGACCGCGTTATAAAACCGCATGGTATTGGCTTTATTGCACCAGTAATGCTTTCCGCCCATACCAAAATAGTTCCATATATTAGACATAATATATTTCTCCTCTCTTTCTTTTTGTCTTATGCCATTAATATGAAAGAAAGTCATAAGAAAAAGACGGGCAAGCCCGTCTTCCTCTTTATTTTGTGAGTTTGTCAAACTCTTCCTCGATATCCTTTCCGACATTCTCGTAGCACTCTTTCAGGAAGATATTGAAATTCTTGTCCTTAATCGTGCCGAATGAATAATACAGACCGGTAATGACAAGCTTCTCTCTTGCTCTGGTTGCGGACACAAACAAAAGCCTGCGTCTTTCCTCCAGTTCATCGATTCTGCTGTCGTACCGGATCAGCTTATTGTCATATTTGGTAATGGAATTATAAACAATATCCCATTCCAAACCTTTCGAGGAATGAGCTGTTGTAAGTGCCACTCCGGGATAAGGAAGTTTCTTAGAGAAACTGTCTTCGCTGCCATATACTTTGAAATTATAAAAGTAGTGGCAGATCTTTCCCCAGGTCTTATTGTGGTCCACGACTTCAAGGAAATGGTCGTAGACTTCATCCGGCTCGTTTCTCAATAATTCTGCCATCTGCCGGAATGCTTCCTTCTTATTTTCGTCGGTAAATTCAGCGAATTTTTCGACGTATTCGTGATACTGCTTTAAATATTCATTCTGCTGTGCTTCCGGAAGTTCAAAGAACTTTCCATGGCATAAAGCATTCAGATAAGTAACAATATCAACATCAGTTTTTTCTTCCGGATGTGTCAGGTAATTCATCAGAGACACACAGGCTTGTACTCTGCTGTTTTCAGAAGTAGTCTCCGGGACAAGAAGAATACAAGGAATTTTCTTCTCCTTCAGAATATCTTGCATCTTTAACAGCTCGTACTTGGACATTGCAATGAACGCAATATCCTTCGGATCCTTACCGGAAGCGATATCCTGCTCGATTGCTTTCGCAATCTCCGCATATTCCTTTTTGGAATCAAAATATCCCTGTACTACCGGAACCATTCCATTATCCGGTCTCGTAGCAACCAGGCTCTTCTCCATTTTCTCCTTGTTGTTTCTAAGGATCTTATTTGCGAAGTTGATCACGCCGGGAACCGAACGGAAATTGGCGAGCAGATTAAAATCCTGCCCCTGGCAGCACATCAGATCAAAGAAATGAATGATGTTCTTCGGGGAAGTATCTCTGAATCCATAAATCGCCTGTGCATCGTCACCTACCACCATAAGACTGGTTATAACACTGCTCTGGCACAAACACTTGATGATATTCAGCTGCCGCAGGTTGGAATCTTGGAACTCATCCACGATCACATGCTTAATGCCTGTGCTGCGGAAATATTCCGGGATCATACGGTAAAGATCAATTACCATCCACTCCTGATCGGCGTATTCCAGGTAATTCTCTTCGATCAGCTTCTTATTGTATTCCTGATACAACAGCATCAGCTTTTCGAGAGTTTCTCTGGTGATATTCTTCTTATCCACGTCCAGCTTTTTCAGAACAAATTCCAATGTTTCATCAGTGATGGAGACGATCCGGTTGGATTTGAAAATATCGAAAATTTTCTTTGCGATTACAAGTCCGCCCTTCAGATAAGCTTCGTTTGCTTTCAGATTCCGGTAATTTAACCCCGGCACTTCCACACTCGAAACCAGTTCTTCGATAATCCGCATCCGTTCGCCTTCTTCGATCAGCATCGGAACCGACGTAAATCCCAGGTAGCTGTAACACTTGGAGATAATATCGTTTCCAAGACCGTTAAAGGTTGTGGAAATCAGTTTATCCAGATCGATACCGGAATTTGGAATCAGTGTCTCCACATAATCCTTGATTCTAGTCGTCATCTCTTCTGCTGCCGCATTCGTAAAGGACAAAACACAGATTTCTTCAGGTTTATATCCCTTTTTCAGAAGTTCAGTGACTCTCATTCCGAGAACCATGGTTTTTCCGGCTCCGGCTACGGCATTGATCCTTGCCACGCCGTATTCGAATCCAATGGCTTTTTTCTGATCCTCGGTCAGATTCATAACATTTGCAGGTGTTTTTGCCTTCACTTCTTCGATTGCTTTCGGGGCATTTTCGAATCGGCATACTGCTCTGAATTTGCAGTTACTGCAGACATCCGGATTACAGATGATCTGGCTTCCGGCTTCAAAATCCTTGTACAGTGTATAATAATGCTGATCCAGGGTTGTCGGAAACTGCTCCGCATCACTCAAGGATACGACATTTTTTCCTGCTCCATCGAAGAAATCCAGGTCAAAAATTCCTTTATCGAAATTGTCGTTTTTCTTCTTTAAGAAGTAAAACGATGCCTTAACTTCGACGGGAAATTTTCTGTTAGGATCGATGTACGTGAGAAGCTGCTTTCCGTAATACAGCATTGCGTATAACGGAAGACATCCGGCTACCGATTCGTCCAGTTTTCTGCCGGAAATGGTAATATCCGGTTTTTTCAGGAAAAACTTAACGATTTCAAGCGTTTTCCCGTTATAAAAAAACATATCCGGATCAACCGTTACCTCAATACCAAAAATATCCATTGTGGACTCCGGCGCAAGCTGCGGCACTCGGTTGTCGCTGGAAACGTATCTTTTGATGTACTTGTTAGCTAAGTCATCGCAGACAATTTCTCTTGTTTTTCCTGCCAGCATATCTTCCTCGGGATACGCCTCATCGTTAATGATCTGTTCTACCTGCTGCCATGTCAGTTCTTTTCTCATGTACCCGTAGATACATTTACGGATTGCTTCACGACGAGCAATATTTGTATTAACCTCTTTAATTGAAGAGAGTTTATGCTGTCTACGAAACTGACAGCGATCCATTCCCTTCAATTGGTTCATTGTATATTTCATTTATCTTTCCTCCTTTTATCTATATGACATTATTATTATGAAAGATAACAAAGGCAAAAAGAAAAGCCTGGCAGACACCAGACTTTCTTAATATTAAGCAAGCACCTTATGTGTTCTTTTATCAAACACATATGTACAATATTGGCCATTTTTATAAACGGTTAATGTACTGTGCTTTCTAGGATTAAAATTAAATCCCTCGTCATTTTTTTCTAATAAATTTTTAATGAAATTGATCATTGCTATTCCTCCCGTTGTCTTTGATGCCATTAATATGATAGAAAAACGCATTTAAAAGAAAAGGAGTCTTTTGACTCCTTATCCTGCATATTTTTCAATCTCTGCAAATGCAAACTGTTTATCACGATCAATAGATTTTGCTTTTCCCATATCAAAAAGTTCTCCGACAAACATGCCAGGGCTTTTAATACAAGAAACTTCTACTTCTTCTTTTGCTCTGGTAAAAGCAACATAGAACATTCGCCGCTCTTCTTCCAGTCCGGCATCTCCATTTTCTTCAATAGAACGAATAAGGGGAACATTCCCCTTACTAACGTTCCTGATCCATACGTGATCCCATTCCAGACCTTTTGAACCATGAAATGTAGATAAACGCACTCCGTCAGGATTATTGGCGCAATCATCCAGAAATTCCTGAAAGTCTCCGATATAATCCATCCATTCTTCCATGGAATCGAAAGAATTAGCTTCGGAAATAACATCATGCAGCACTGCTTTTGCCGTCTCATAGCTTAGTCCCCGAAATTCTGCAGCCTGTTTTACCCAGAGTTCAAAATCCGTATCGACGATGGCTTTCAAAAACATTTTGGGATTCATTTTTCGAATTCTTCCCAATGTTTCTTTTAATTCATCGAAGCTGTTAAGAATTCTCCGGTATCTTCCAGAGTTATACTCCGTCGTATCAAAATAAGCATTGACGCATTTTTTGATAGAAGCTTCGCTGAGATCACAGTCTTTGAAAAATTCCGTTTTCAGATATCTGGACGGACAATTCAAAATTTTTGTCAGATACGCTTTTCCATTATTAGGAATTTTATCTTCCTTGGGATCATACAGCTGCGACAGCTGGTAATACGCATTGATTGCCTCAAAAACATAATGGTTATGAATATTTCCGGGGTTCTCTTTAATGCTTACCGGAATGTCGGCTTTCTTCAATAAAGGGAGAATTGTTGTCGCTTCGACGTTTTTTCGGTAAAGCAACGCAATCTTACAATACGGGACCTCCTTGTTGTCATGTAGCTCTTTGATCCATTTGATAATAGCGAGGTTTTCATCCAGTTCATCACCATAGATCCCGAACTTTAAATCTCCTGCGTTTTCCCGGCCCGCTTCAAATTTCTTTTTGAATCTGGTCTGGTTGTGATCGATTACCTTTCCGGCATATTCGACGATCTTTTTTCCGCTCCGGTAATTGGTGGATAGGGTGAATTTCGTCGCATCTTTGAATTTCTTTTTGAAATTCAGCATGATACTGGAATCCGCCGAACGGAATCCGTAAATAGACTGGTCATCATCTCCTACCACACAAAGATTTCCGTGCAACTCCGCCAGCTTATAAAAGATATTTGCCTGGATCCGGTTTGTGTCCTGAAATTCATCGATGATAATGTAATCGTATAACGACTGATACCGATGTAATGCTACCGGATTCTGCTTAAATAACTGAAGTGTCAAAATAAGCATATCGTCGAAATCGATTTTATTTTCGGAATGTTTCAAGTTCTCATAACCTTTGTATAACGGTGCGAAATTCACCTGCGTATCACATACAGGGATCATTCCGTTATATTCCTTATACGGATCGAGTCCGGCATTTCTGGCATACGAAATCATCGATATGATCGAATTAGCTGCTTCGTCCAGATACGCCTTATCAATACTGTCTTTTAAGGCAGTTTTAAAATACTTTTTCTGTTCCCATTCTTTCATGATGCTGTTTCCGTTCAAGGAAGGAAATTCCGTCCTTAAAATACCGAAGCAGATAGAATGAATGGTTGCGAAACAAACCTCGCCATCCTCAGGATATTTTTGGTGGAATCTTTCGGACATTTCATTAGCTGCGTTCTTAGTGAATGTAACCATAAGGATCCGCATAGGATCCACTTTTTTCTCAGATACCATATAATGTATGCGTTCTAGCATCGTTGTAGTTTTTCCGCTGCCGGGACATGCCACAACAAGTACTTTTCCGTCGATTTTCTCAACGATCTTGCGTTGTTCTTCAGATAACATAACTTTTCCTCCTCTTTTCAATAGTCTTCTTTATTATTATGACAGAATTCTTTGTAGTAAAATTTTCCGTGTTTTCGTCAGATTTCTAGCATAATAATAATGAATAGATAATGAATCCCTGCTTTTACTCCGTGCAGCGACAGAGCAGGGATAAATAGCTGTACAGAAAGAGGAATATATGGCACGACTAAACAATGTTTCTCTCTTTGGAATTGTTGCGGAGGATCCTATTATAATTATGGACGATGCAACCGGCAGTTACAAAAAAGGACAGGCTTTTTTAATTGTCGCAAGTGCTAACAGAGAGAATGGAATCAGTACCAATGTTTTTTATTCCAAGCCATTTCTTTATTCGGAAGATCCGGATATTGTTGCTGAAATGAGTAATTGGAAAAAGAACGATCTTGTATCGGCAAAAGGCGTTATTACTACCCTAAATGCAAATAAGGGTACGATCTGCGCCCACTGTCACGAGAAATCTTCCCGCCCCGGCGAGGTATCTCTCATCACTCCTATTTATATTGAGACGAGATATACAGGGCTTGAAGAAAAAGAAGCAACCCGTATCCTTAATGAAAAGAGAGAAATTTCCAATCAGGTTTATTTACTCGGATCGCTATGTGATGATGTAAATGGCCGGAAAGAATCTACAATTTACAAGGACATCATTAGCCAATCTTCTTATAAGGGCATCGCTGCTTATCAGATTGCGGTTGACAGAAAATATTACCTGAAGCAGGATGTCCCCACAAACCGGACAGATTACCCCCACATTATCAGTGTCGGAGCTAAAGCAGAGCAGGACTTAAAGTGCATTCATAAAGGATCCATGGTTTTGGTAGACGGTATGGTTGTTACCAGGGAATTTCGGAGAACAGTTACATGTCCTCATTGCGGCAAACAGTTTGACTGGCCGGAAAAAGTGCTTGAAGTACTTACTTTTGGCACAGAATATTTGGCAGACTTCATGACTCCTGAAGAGTATGATAAATTGCAGGCGGAAAAGTTGCAGGCTATCAAAAACGACATTTTTACATCTTCCGCAGAATAGGAAAAACACCGGGTTATTCCGGTGTTTTTCTATACAAATCTTACTTCGTTCATTCTTTGTAAATCTTAGTTTCATTTTATTTTTCTCTACCCAATTTTCTTCCACATTCAGGGCAATACTTGATAGGAATGTGAATTGTTCCAACTCCATCTCCACCAAAATATTCATTACAAGTTAAAATCAACTCCGGGGTAGTTGTTTGGTAATCATGAATCACACCATCCCATTTATCATTTTCCAAAACATTTCCGTTCAAATCGCTGCTGAATGGCATATTGTTATGATACGGTAATTTGGGTTGTTCCCATCCAAATTTTACATCTGTTCTTCTTTCACAGTACATACACATAGTAATCTCTCCTTCCAAATCTAATGAAACATTTTTTAATATCAACGGCTTTTGATTTATCATCATTAGAAATCGGAATCTACGTCATCAAAAACGAACCAGTCAATGCGTTAATCGCAGTAAGCGCATTTTAAATGCGCCGCTGCTTTCCGTGCATTATTTGATTCATAACCCATATTACGTGTTCCAGTGTTGAAACCACTAAATCCTCTGTTCAATGCATTCTTGTCTCTTTCTTTTCTCTTTTTATTTGTCATATGTGCCATGATCTTTCCTCCTATTATGCGGGCTTTTTAACCGTAAGTGCTTGATAAATTCGTTCACAAATACCCATGTTTCGTTTAAATTTTGTAACAGCATGATAAGCTAGTTCCTGTGACGGAATAATTTTTTCGATCACATCATTGCTATCAGCTAGTTTCTTCCATTTCCAGTACATTTCCACTGACTTTCTCATGATCAGATCATAAAATACATCCGGCTCTTCCTGGAATAAGGAATTTAAAGTAACGATCTCTTTTTGATAACCGATAAACACTTCATCCTGTGTAACGCAGTCTGTTTTCTCGGTATCGAAATGCGGATTGCCTTCATCATCAAAAGAAAGAAAAACATTATCTTTTCCCAAAGATAGATTCTTGCTCTTCACTTCGTCTTCCGATTCACACAATGCCGCCGGCAGATACGCTACGACCGTTTGGCGAAGCCCCAAGGCTTCCAACTGCTCCTTTTTATAAGGCTGCTCCTTACTCGGATCATATTCTCCGTCCTCGAGGTAATTATTAACACCTCCAAGCAATGTAGCTATCGTCTTCCTTGTCTCGTAAGGCGACGTCCCCAAGAAGTTTCGGACCATGGAAATCACTCCGCCATTTGCGCCACAAGAAAAGCAATGATATCCTTTCGGGCTGACGATACAACGGTCTAAGTCCGTATCTCTTTTTCCTGCGTTTTTCTCGTGTTCGGGACATTCTATAAATATAGAACTACCTCTTTTTTGCATTTTCATACCGATTGCTTCTGCAATTTCCACACAGTCGGCGTCTTCATATATTTTCCGGTCGTTAAACCGTCTCACAATGTCACTCCCTTTCTCTTAATCTGAAATTAATATGAAAGAAAATGAATATAAAAAGAACGCCCGCTTTTTGTTGCAGGCGCTCAATATATTTTTTCGGTATTAGAAAATAGATGTATTTATCTGCATAAACAATTTTGCATCCTCAATTTCATCCGGCGCTGTCTTCGGAATAAAATTGATTTCCTGGCTGTCAATTTCCTGACGGATAATTCTGTTCTGAAAAAGCTGTTCTCTTTTAAGACTCGCACCGAGCGTTCTGATTGCAGTATTAAGCTTGCGTCGAACTGTTGCCTTATTGATGTTTAGTATTTCAGCAATTCTTGCATCTGGAACAGGTTCACCGGTTTCAAAACCATAACTCAATAATACGATTCTCTTTGCATCTTCCGGAAGTGCGTTTTCAATCGCTTTTCTGATGGAAATGGCTTCTTCTTTTGCCAAAGCTTTTGCTTCTGGTGAGTTGTCGATTCCGTTGATATCGGATAAAAAGTCTGCCGGAATCGTATCCAGGTGAACTGTTTCACTGAAATGAATTTGTTCAAGGCAGGTGTTAATTGTCGTGATAGGCAGACCAGTTCTTTCAGACAGTGTGTGAACGTCGAATTTGACACTCTCTTTTTCCATGGCATTCATGGCTTTTTTAATTTTAGCAATCGCAGCGCCATAATACGCTGAAGTATTGGAATATTCGTTTACAAACTTTTGTCCAGCATGAGCAACGATTCTGCTGATGTAAGTTGTGAATGCGCCTTTATTAATATCATACTTAGGAAGTTCTAGGAAAATATCCAATGCCGCACAATCGAGCATTTCTTCAAAATGTTTTGTGTAATAGGTAGGATATCTGCTTTTTAAAATAGAAATAACAAATCTCTTGACGGCAAGCCAGAGTTTTTCAAAAGCAAAATCTCTCTCTTCTTTGTCAGCTGGATCCAAAGAATTAAGATATACCGCTAACTCATTGATCTCCTGTGTCTTCAGTTCATCACTTTTCTTAACATTTGAATTAATACCCATTTTCTTCTCCTTTGCTAGATCATTTTTGTTCTAAAAGTTCGGCGAATACCTTATTTTTTAGAACTGGTGAATTTTTCTTGTTTCTGATGAATCGCAGAGCCCACCTTACGTTGTTAGCAAATATGATTTGAGTCTGAGTGGATGCTGTCCAATTATTGTAAATTTCGAAAACGCTTTTTGATAATAGATTATTTTCATGAATTAGAAATTTCAGTAAACTATCGGATATTATTTTTAATTCTTCATTCTCTGTCATTTTTGCGACCTCCGAAACACTAAATATAATATACCACATAGAATGATGTTATAGAAATTTCTACACAGAAATAAATTAGTCTACCACAAAGTTTAATTTTCTTTCAGAATCCTGACCCGCCCAATAGCAGCTGATTCTTTTAGCCCCTCCTTCCTTGGTCGCTATTACAGCTGAATCGTCTTCTTCTGAAGTGCCATATATGATTTTATCGCTTTCGACAAATTTATACATAAAAGAAACGCAACCGGACTGTTTGTTATTGGATGTATCCAGGGGATATATTTCGACTTTGTCGTCTCCAAAATACAAAGTTTTACCGAAGTGCTCCGGAATAATATTACCAGAAAAATTATCTTCTTCCATGTCTGTAATCTCGTAGTCTCTATTTTCCAGCGAGATTTTTGTATTCAATTTTCCGTCCACAAATCTCGAAGTAATAGCAAACATATAATCTTCGTAATTTATTTCCACAGAAGTACCGGTTTCTTTGTTTGAAAAAATTATCTTTTTGGAGTTATCGTGGAGCAAAGCTACTGCCTGCGGCAAAGGGCGTCTGTCTTTTGCAATTTCGGTAGGGAAAACAATGATCGTAAAGTTATCTGGCATAAATCCATCTCTAACATTGCAGGTAATATGAAATGAGTTGAACCACATAGTATCCAAAAATTTAGTGTATTTTGTCTCGCAATGTTCCATAGTGGAATCTTCGAGCCGATATTTATCATATATTAATTTTATCTGCGTCGTATCCTCCATTTGTCCAGGTGCATCTATTTGTTCAGTTTTTTCTATTTGCCCAGTCTTTTTTGCCTGTTCAAATTCTTCGTTTTTTTTCAGCGTTTCTGCAGATGTGCTTTCAGCAGCGTCATTTATCAATTCTTTGACTTCGTCAAAAGCTTCGTCTGTGGTCTGTGACTTGTATTCAGACATTATTTCCACTTCATTTTCTGCAGCAATAGCCGCAGGCGTTTCATTGTTTGTGAGCTGTTCTTTCCTTAAAGCCTGACCAATATCTTCTTCTCTATCGTTGAAAATCTCGGTTTTTTCTTTATATATAGGCAAAACTAAAACTTTGCTTCTGAGAAAAGGATATTTTTCAAGAAAAAGATTTTTTGACATCAAAACATCTCTGAAATAAATATCTTCTTCTTTTATAGATACACCATCTGCGTTCATTGCAACAAGGGCGGCGAATGCCGATTCTTTTATTTTTTTTCTTTCAACGCAAATGTGTTCATTTTCAGATAAATAATTAAGCTCTTCTATTTTTAATAATACAGAATATTGAGCTTCAATTAAACTATCTTTGTCGGTTATTTTCATGAAATTTTTTCCTTTCTCTGAATAAGTTATAATTTCACAAAACTATCAATGCTTGGCGCTATCAAATAGCCCGAATCTTCCCCCAAATATTCTCTCAAGGAAGATTCTTTTATCTCATATCCAATTTCGCCGTCTTCGATCCTGATAACGGCTTCTCCATCTTTGCCGTTTTTACGACTATGCTCCGCCTTACTGCGGAGCAGGCAACTGAAGGCCCCCGTAACCTCTTTTGTCGCAAACGCGTTCAGGAACAGCGCTATTTGCGGATCATCTGTCAATTCATCTACATGTCTCATCGTATATTTCTGAATTTCTTTTGCAGCATTAAATAATTGTTCAGCAATTTCTTTTGTCTCTTCGGCATAATACGGAATTATTTCCGGAACGGATTTGATTTCTGTGGCAATCTCCTCTTTATCAACAGCAGCTTCTGCATCATTTTTCTGTACTGCTTCTTGTATAATCGGTACCGGTATAGCTTCGACAACCGGGGAATGTTCTAACTCTGTTGTTTCGGCAACGAGTTCTTCTGCTTCAGAAGAATTTTCCACATCATCAGGCAGCGGATCTTTTGCAAGATAAACAGGCTCGTTTTCCGGCTGCTCAACAACACACTCATCCTCTATCTCCGGAATTTCCGGTGAAAAATCGACAACCTGTTTAACGGGTTCTTCTTTATATTCGGGCTCTTTATTGAATTTTAATCCAAATAAACCATGAGATTTGTTTTTACTACCAGATTCTTCGGGAATCTGTACCCAGGGAATAAGTTGTTTAACTGTATCGTAATCCGGATCATCAAACAGGTTTTCTTTGTAAGCGGGAAATATACTCTTGATGTCGTCGCCCATGTGTTCCAGGATCTGTTTTTGGAAGAAATAGTCGTCATGAGCAAACATAAAGGCATAATTATACTGTCTGCTCATTCTATTTTCAATTTCTATACCTCTTTCTTCTATCTGAATGCCTTCCATAAAATTCTCATAATCCGTTAATTCCCATAAACGGGATCCGGTCGTGATGACATTAATGTTGTTGGCATAAAAGGTATTCCTGTCGCAGTTGGCATACGTACCGTGATCGATGATAATGAAGTCATAATTTCGCTGCATTAATACAAAAAATGGTATAGGTCGGCAATAATGGTAATAGTCCACCCCTTTGTAATTGAAATAACCGACATTCTCATTATCATCATAATCCAATTCAGAAGCAATTAATTCAAAATGCTTCGATGCATTGTCCTCAAGAACAGCCACTTTATAATTGAGACTACGTAAAGTGATTGCGATGTTGATTGCCAAATGTGTTGTTCCTGTATGATGAGCCGTACCTGCTATCCCGATTCTCTGCATCGTCTTTTCTGTTGACATTGACGACTGATTTTTTTTGTTCCCGCTAAAAAATCCCATTGTAAAAAAACTCCTTCAACGCCAAAAGCGGATATTATATAATATCCGTACTGGCTGTTATATTTGTCATTCTTAATATCTCTTTTTCTGAATTTCCGCGATACGCTGTTCTCTTCTAGCATCCATCTGCCGACTTGCATATTCTCTTCGATACAATTCATCGGAAACTTCGGTTGCAATATCATTCATATCGATCGCATCTTCCGAGAAGAAGAAATGCACAAAATCTGCATTGAAAATCAGCCGAATGCAGTTTACTCCGCCCTTTGGAACTGTCGCCGTCAATGCATGCATAAGCGGATCTCCTGCCACTACATAACTATCTGTTTCTTCCGTTAAAGGGATAATGCTCAGGATCAGCGAGGGGATAGGTTCATCTGCATCATCTTTTGCATAAAAATCTCCGGAGGATTTCGTGTACTGTTCCAGAATTTTCCAGATTTTTGCCAGACTGATATCCTGCTCTGAATCAAAACGAATATCTACCTGCATAATGCCGTCGCGCGGAATAATGTTGATCTCCGGTTTATAGACATCTTCCTTATCCATGATCTTTACCGGTTCTCCGGCTTTATTTAATAAAACATACTGGATTCCAATGATAGCCTTCGCTTCTCCGTTTTCGTCCAGTCCGTTTATAACGTTCATAATTTCGGGGATTGTTTTCATAAAAATACCTCCTTAATATTCTATCATTAATATGAAAGATTTTTGTTGTTCTGCCGCATTTTTCTGCACAGAAATTTTCTCGAAAAAAGAGACCGATTTCTCGGCCTCTTTTTGTTCAATCTTCACTCGGCTTTGTGGACATCAATTTATAAAGTTTGGTGTCTTTTGGAAGATCGTAGTTAAATGGAACCACCGTTTTGCCTGTATAAAGCAAGCCAGTTCCTTCCGGTTTATCTTTGATGTAATCAATTAAAGTGTCGCTTACATCAAACTGTTCCTGGATTTCACTTCGTCCAATATTAGACTGACTAAGCATAGCCACAAATCCGCTATTATTAAAGATACCTCTTCCTTCAGGTGTAATTAAAAGATCCTCTATATCCTGCGTAATGCCTGTCATTATGCCATGATATTTACGACATCTTTTGAAATACTCTTGAAGCATGGTTGCTGAAGACGCTGTCTGAACCATCAAATAAAATTCATCGAGGTATACCCACGTAGCTTTATTTTTGTGCTCGTCTTTGTTGCGGACGATTCTGTTCCAGATATCGCTCAAGCAAACCATCATACCAAATTCCTTCATATTCTTCGGCATAGGCTTCAGATTATACACGATAAAACGAGATTTTGGATCGATATTTGTTCTATGCGAGAAAACGTCGTCATTACCCACGCAGAAACGCTCCATCGCCATTGCCAATTGATGTGCTTCTGGCCCATCCATATCCAACAATGCGCTGTAGAAAGTCGCGAGTGTCGGAGAAGAATTAACATCAATGGTTATTTCGGGATTAAATTTTCTCATTTCTTCCAGGTTAGTAAGATAATCTTTATAGATTATTTTTGTTACCTTTTGAATCGTATTTATTTCGTATGGTGTTAAGCCGCCCATTTGTTTTGTTGCCGATTCGCATAAGGAAACAAGATAATCTGATTTTTTCGCTACAGGGTCATCATTATTACTTGCGGCATAGTTGATGTCCATATCAAGTGGATTGATATGAGAATCACTTCTTTGAGATACGTTGATTACTGCCCCACCAAACTCTTCTGCAATCGGAACAAATTCTCCGTCTGGATCCATAATAATAATATCGTCTTCAGTATCAAGCAGGTTAGGAACGATTTCTCCCTTTGCGAAGAAGGATTTACCTCTACCGGACTGACCTACAATCAAGCCATTCGGCAGGTAGCTATCTCGCCTGTTGTAGACGATCATGTTTTGTGTAATAGGATTCAATCCGTAGAAGTGTCCATTCTGATCCATTAATTCCTGCACTGAGAACGGGAATAATGCGTCGATGGAATCTGCGGTAAGCATACGGTCAATTTCTGTGTAATTCACGCCGAGCGGTAAGCTTGTCTTAAGCCCTGCAGTCTGTTGTCCGTACAAAGTGTTTGCCTGGCAGGAGAAATCCGAAATTCTCATTTTTAAAATATCAGAGTATTCTTTAAGCTCGTCCAGTGAGGTTGTCAACAAAGTGACCGTTACTGTAGTAAAGAACAACTTTTGATTATGGACGGTTACTTCTCTAACCAGTTCCGCTGCTTCCTCTCTTGCTGTTAATAGATCTTCTGAAATCAATGAGGGATCATAGTTATTTTTAATGGCCTTTTGATTAGCTTTTACCACTTCTGACTTAATGGCACTGTTCTGGGCTTTCACATCTCTGATAGCCTTCTTATGAGGACAGGACTTAAAAATCACAGAAGTAAGCATAGCGCAAGGAATATTCGTAATCTCTGACAAAAAGGAAGTATCCATGGTCGTGGGAAAATTGCTGATCAGGAACGTTTTTGCGAAGTTATGTTCTCCGAGCTGGATCTGTGCCATTCCGTTCATGTAATTACTTGGAGCAATGAGATCCTTGGTCGTTAATCCTTTTTTGGAAAGCTTTTCTAATGAAAATTTGCCGGCATCGTCCTTATAATCATTCAAAAGACTGGGGAAGAAATCTTCTTCTCCAACTTTGTAAATATCGTGAAGGATACAGATGCGTTCTTCGATAGTCAACGGGCGTACTCCGGTCTTATTTATTTCTCTTACAGCGTTATTGGTTTCTTCGTCCAATGTAGTGAAGGTGCGGTTTGCCATAATAACATCCGTGGTTTTCAGTGTAAGTGTGATGTAACGCTCTTTCTGGATGTCATTTCTACCTTCTTTGATTCTGTTATCCAGAATTGCATTGTATTCATCACGATATTCCTGCTGCCGTTTTTCTCTTTCGACTTCATCTTCAGCTCTTCCAAGACCACTGCCGTTTCTGGGTTTTAAGAAAAACTTTTCCTTAATTTTGTCGGCAGATGTTTTATGGTTGAAAATGGTAAACTGCGCCGTTACGTTCGGAGCGTATTTACTCAAGAGTTTCGAATAACTCTTAAGAATTTCTTCCTGTTTATCCTCTTTTTCGGTTGCAAAATTCATATCTCCGAAATAATAGGATTTAGAAAAAAGCCCTGGCCCGACTTTAATCATGCCATTGGGATACACTTCGTCATAAGGAATACTTTGCTGCGCTGTCTTTGCACGGCGGCCTTTAGCCTTCTTGATTTCGGTCGGCTGCTGCTTCTGTGTTTCTTTTTTGTTTTTGAATAAAGGCATAGTGATCTCCTTTCATTTGTTTCCTTCTATAATTATTATGAAAGAAAGCATTTCGAAACACAGAAAAGCGGGGATTGCTCCCCGCTTAAAGATAACCATAGTCTATCGAATTGTTAATTTTGCCGCTGCTTCCAAGGCCAAAGGACTTCTTACGCATTCGTCCTGATTGAAGGTAATCTGGGCGCACAGCGGGCTGTTTTTCATTTTTTCGGAAACGTATGCCAGAGCGTTGTTTTCTCTGTCAAGGTTTGGTGCATCGATCTGGTCAAGATCACCGCATAACACAACTTTGGTTCCCATACCGGCTCTGGTTACAAGCGTCAAAACCTGCAGTGGTGACATGTTCTGGACCTCATCCACGATGATAAACGCTCCATTTAAACTTCTACCACGCATATATGCCAGTGATGCGACTTCCAAAATGCCGGATTCTTTCATGTCTTCAATCTGCATCTGGATTTGTTCATTTGACTCTTTTTCTCCACCGTTGAAACATCTCAGAATAACTTCGAGGTTATCATAGAATGGAGCTAGCAGTGGGTTCATCTTATCTTCCAGTGATCCTTTAAGATATCCGATATCTTTATCTGCCAGAACGTTTGCTCTGGTGATAACGATTTTTCCGTATTTGCCGTCATAAGTCTGATCCACACCTGCCGCCAGAGAAAGGAAAGTTTTTGCAGATCCGGCAGGGCCTTTCAGAATAACTAATGGAATTTCTTCGGACGGAGCCATCAGTGCATGTAACGCAAACTTTTGCGAATCGTTTTTTGCATTGACATTGCAGGGTTTTAATGTCTTAGAATCAATGATGAAAAGATTTTTATTTTTATATACGGTATAAGCCTTCATATTTCCGCATTTCAAATATATATATTCATTTTCCACGAAGTTTTCGTCTTTCAATTCCGGAATTGTTTCTACGCCGACGTTATCGCCGTTTTTATACAGCTCTTCGATCGTCTGCCAGTTAGCGATATCGTAGCATTTAATTCCACGGTAGCCCGTTTCGCTTACTCTGAGGTTGTGGTAGCTCTGAGTCCTGATACCTAAAAGTTCCGCTTTGACCTGCATGGAAACATCGTTGGTGATTAGAATATTCTCGTAATCATACGATAAGCTTACCATAAAAGTAAGCAGAATTTCGTTATCAGGCTTATTTACATCGAGCCCCTGAATGGTGTCGCTTGCTCGAGCCGGATCAATATTAACGGGCTTCTTAAGAATCCTGAAAGTGCCGCCGTTTTTCATTTCGAGACCTGCTTCGTAATTTCCATGGCAATCTTTTAAGGAATTAATGTTTCGGATCGCTTTTCTGGCGTTGAATCCGGTATCTCCGGGAGCCTTTTTCAATCCATCTAATTCCTCCAGTGTTTTCATGGTAATGCACACCAGATTGTCGTTGAATCCAAAGATTGCGTCGGGACTTTCAATCAGAATATTTGTGTCTAAGACATACTGTTTCAATGCAGATACCTCCTCGCTGTTTGTTATACTATTAATATGAAAGATTCTGTTGCGGAGCTATTTTTCTGCATAGAAAAAGGGGCTTTTTAGCCCCTCTTTCCGTGACGACTAGCTGAGGAAGAAGTCCTCATTGTCATCGTCCTCTTCGTTGTCATCGTCGATCTCATCAAAATCATCAGTGTCGTCGAGATCTTCGTCCTCGTCTTCGTATACATCAGCAAAAACGGTGTATACGATGTCATCGCCGACACTAGTGATGATAGCACGAGAGGTACGAGCATTCTGTTTCTCCATCTCGTTATAGAATTCAGCAATCTGCTTGGCTCCCTCTGCTTCCTGTCCCTTTGCGACACGAATAATCTTTACTTCTTTCATTTTGAATCCTCCTTATTTTTTCTCCGGGTTTCTTATTGGTTACGTAATTATTATGAAAGAAAACTATAATGAAAGTTGCACGACCACAAAATTATATGCATTTTGCCTTTATATTGTAAATGTCATTTAATTTTACAGCGCCGTTATAGTGGATTTTGGGCGTATAATGGCTGGTATAGATATTTATAGTAGTATCAAGATCCTTATGTCCTAATCTACGTTGAATATATATCCAGTCTGCGCCATTTTCGTACAGTAACATTCCATGAGTATGCCGCAAACTATGAAAATCGAAATCTTCAAATTTAATACCATTTTTGACGACTCTCGTAATGTTCTGCGTTGTTCTTGCGGTGACATAATATCCGTTTTCCTGCCTGCAGACAAAATTTACTTCGTTTTTAAAATCTTTTTCTCCTATCTTATTTATTGCAAGAATGTAGTTTTTCGGCTTATGTCCATTGTATGTAAGTGCCTGTTCGCAATAATACTTATAATAGTTGTCGCCGTATATTCTCTTAAAAGACCGTTGCTTATTTCTTTCGTTAAGCAAGATTTCCGTCAATTCGTCATCTATATCAATAGTTCTGTAGGAGTCATACTTTGGCGTGGAGAAATACCAGAATCCATCCGATTTTTGTGTTTTTGTTTTGTTTATCTCTTCTTTTGTTTTTGTGCCGGCCTGCCATTGCACCTGTCTGTTTACCGACAACGTTTTGTTTTTTAAGTCAATATCGTTCCATGTCAGCGCATATACTTCTCCAAGTCTGAGTCCTGTATGATAAGCGATCATAAGAGGAATGTAAGCCGTGGTACTCTCTGGAAAGCGTTTGAATATTTTTATCATAATATATTCTGGGATGTATGCATGAGGATTTTCTCTTGTCTGATTTTTCGGATTGTCATTTGTTGGTATCGTGATCCTCATGACGGGCGAAAAGGGAATGATCCGTTCTATTATGGCATAATCGAAACTTTTGGATAAAATCCCCCTGACACATACTATTGTGTTTATTGAAAAGCCGTCATTATACATATTAGTTATAAGTTCTTGAATATCGTCTCTGTTAATTGCTGTTAATTTTTTGTAACCTATTTGCGGCTTTATGTAAAGATTAATTCTTTTGATGTAACCTTGGATGGTTGTCTTTTTGCAATGAACACAATCTTTTTTCAGCCATTCATCAAGAAAATCAGAATAAGACATTTCTTTTGTTTTTGTTATTTGTCCTAGTTTTTCGTATTTTTCCTTTTCCTCCTGCCCTGCCGCTTTTGCTTCTTTCTTCGTTTTAAATCCAGACTTTGAAATGATGTTTCGTTTCCCATCAATAGGAAGGCCTTCAAATGAATATTCGTACACATTTTGGCCATCTTTCCGTTGCCTTACCCTGATTCTTACGTCTCCCATGTTATTGATCTCCCTTAATCTTTGATTTTTGAAAAATGTAGACGTCGTCAACATCTTTGTGTAGTCCGCGTCAACATTTATTTAGAATGTTGACGCCATGTTGACGCGGATCTCTTTTTCTCTTAATATGAAAGATTCAAGCCACAATGAGACATAAGAAAAGGGACTTTTGAAAAATTTTTCAAAAGTCCCTAAAAGTCTTATTTTATAAGGTTTTATGCATTAGAACTTACCAGCCTTAGCTGCTTCCTC